>WNGF01000310.1_pt1 | contig 80396 bp, 76 predicted proteins | sample 5400641 | NCBI WGS metagenome assembly WNGF01 (sample SAMN13153371, study PRJNA577476) | soil metagenome | isolation source: 80 cm soil or saprolite under grassland replicate 2 | place: USA:California | collected 2016-06-15 | reverse complement strand
TCGTAGGTCGGGCCGAGCGGCGCGAACAGCGTGCGCGCGGACACGGCCATGACGGCGAGTCTATTCTCGCCGCGATGTCGTTCGAGGACGAGCTCGCGCATGCGGCGGAGGCCGCTGCGGCATTCGCGGAGCAGGACGAGCGGCTCGAGGCGGTACTTGCTGCCGAGCCAGTATCGGGGCATCGCGTCTACCTCTGCGCGTATGGGGACGGTGTTGGCCGCACGTGGCTTGCGCTCGACGCGGTAGGTGAGACCGTGACCAGCCGATCGCTCGTGCGCGAAGCCGTCTCGCTCGTGGCGCTCTGCGAGATCGCGGAGGAAGCGGCGGGAATCGACGTCGTGCATCCACGGTTGGCGACGCCCGCATACCTGGACGAGATCGGAACGCCGGACGTCGCGGCGTCGCTCCAGGCGGTCGACGCCTTGCTGCGCGATGTCGAGTCGGCGTATAAGGAGGAGTTGCAATGAGCGAAAACCTTCCAGCCCTCCGTGCCTCCGACGCCGAGCGCGACCAGGTCGTCGAGCGTTTGCGCGACGCTTCCGCCGAGGGCCGGCTCACGCTCGAGGAGTTCGTCGAGCGGATGACGAGCGCATACGAGGCACACACTCACGCCGAGCTCGAGCAGCTCACGCGCGACCTTCCCGTTGCCGGCGTCCCCGTTGCGTCGCGTCGGAGCCCGACGCGCTTCCTCTTGTCGCTCTTCGGTTCGACGGAGCGCGAAGGACGCATTCGCGTCCGGCGGCGCGTCGGGTGCCTGGCCGTCTTCGGGAATATCGATCTCGACCTCCGGCAGGCGACGCTCGAGGGAGACGTGATCACGGTTGTCGCGTTCGGTGCTTTCGCGGCTGCCGACGTCTACGTTCCCGAAGGAGTCGAGGTCGACTTCCGCGGTCTCTCGCTCTTCGGCCACACCCGGGCGAGCGGCAACGAGCCGCAGCCGCGTCCCGGGACACCCCTCGTGCGCGTCTTCGCCGTGAGCCTCTGGGCCGGGATCGACGTCTGGCGTGTTCCGCTCGCGTGGTCTGAGCGGCAGTGGCGCGACGTGATCAAAGGGATCAGGTCCGGGCAGCACAAGCAACTCGGAGCCTGATCCGGGACCGTTACCCTGCGGACATGGAAGGGGGCGGCTTCGGCTTTCCGCTGGGAGGAGATCCCGAGGATCTCCTGCGCGGCCTGCGCGAGTTCGCGGAGCAGCAGGCCGAGAGCGTGCAGGAGGCGCAGCGCGAGCAGTTCGCGACGCTGACGCTCAACACCGCCGTCGATCTCACCGCCGCCGCGCTGAAGCGGATGTCCGTGCAGGGCAGCACCGACGAGCAGGCGATCGCCCTGCGCGACGCGATGCGCGTGCTCTTTCCTGAGGCGGTCGCGCTCGTGAGCGCGGCGCGCCAGGGCTTCATGCGCGAGTAACCGTGCAAAGTGCTGGCGCACTTTGCGGCTTCGCGCGAAATGCAAGCATTTCGCACGAGAAGACCTTGCAGGCGCGCGTTCGCGCGCGTGCAATTTGGGTGGCCCGCGATGGGGTCCCGCTTCGGCGGGAGTGAGCGGCGGCGCGGCGAAGCCGCGCCTAGCGCAAGCGTCAATCGAGAGGAACCTCTCGCCGGGCCACGGCCGAGGTTGAAGCCCGTACACCTTTGGTGATAATCGGCCCGTGCTTCTGGATAAAGCGATCGTGCGGCTTCTTCCGGCGGTGCCACGTCCCCTCGTGCGCCGTATCTCGCAGCGGTACATCGCCGGAGACCGACTCAGCGACGCGACCGCCACCGTTCGCGCGCTGAACGAGCAGGCCAAGCTCGCGACGATCGACGTGCTCGGCGAGGAGATCACAAACGAAGAGGAGACGCACGTCATAGCCCGCGCCTACGAGGAGGTGCTGAGCGAGATCGACCGCCGGCATCTCACTTCGAACGTCAGCGTGAAGCCGACGGCGCTCGGGCTCGAGCTCGACTACTCGCTTTGCCGCCAGAACCTGCGGCGCCTCGTCGGCTTCGCGCGGGCGCGAGACAACTTCGTGCGGGTCGACATGGAAGACGCAACGACGACCGATGCGACGCTCGGGCTCTACGGCGAGCTTCGCGCCGAGGGTTTCGACAACCTCGGCGTCGTCCTGCAGGCGTCGCTCAAGCGCACGGTCGCCGACGTCGACGCGCTCGAGGCCCTGCAACCGAACGTCCGCCTGTGCAAGGGCATCTACGTCGAGTCGCCGAAGATCCAGTACCGCGACGAGAACGCCGTGCGAACGAGCTTCGTGCGCTCACTAGCGGCCCTGTTCGACGCCGGTTGTTACGTCGGGATCGCGACGCACGACGACGTGCTGATTGCCCACGCGGAGCGCCTCGTGCACGAGCGAGGGCTCACCAGCGACAAATACGAGTTCCAGATGCTGCTCGGCGTGCGGCCGGAGCTCGGAGACAAGCTCGTCGCCAATTACCACAAGCTCCGGATTTACGTCCCCTTCGGGGCGTACTGGTACGAGTACTCACTTCGACGGCTCCAGGAGAATCCGAGCGTCGCGGGCTACATCGCTTCCGACACGATGGCGCGTGTGCTGCATCCGCGCCGCAACGGCAACTAATGATGCAGTGAAAGCGAACGCTGCGGCTGCGGCTGCGGCTTGGCGTGCAGACGATGCGAAGGTGCGGTTGCCGCAGCGAACAGCACGGCCGCGGCGAGTGCGAGCGGAATCAGCAACTTCACAAGCCTCGGCACGTGGCGAACCCTAGAGCGCGCAGATGATGATTCCGTTATGGAGGCGGCGGAGCGCCGGGCGGCGGCCCTCCGACATCCTCATCGACGACGACGCGCCGGCTCGGCGCGGCCGGCTGCACGGGCTGCACGGGCTGGACCGGCGCCGCGGTGTCTCGCACGTATGTCGTGCGCCGCCACGGAGGACCGGCGGCGTACCACGTCCAGCTGCGCCACCAGAAGAAGTCGAGCAGCACGACCAGGATGCCCACGACGAGCAGGATCACGCCGACTGCGGTGACGTTGAGCCCGCTCACCTCCGCGTCCACAGCCCACGTGAGGATGGCCCCGAACGCGATCAGAATCAGACCGACACCGACGCCCATGCTCGGCTTGTTTCCGCGGATTCCGGTTCGAAACTCCTACGCCTTGCGGGCGAGAAGCGTGTATTTGCCCGGCACGCGCGACGGCAGCCGCCGCCACGAGCTCGTGGCCGGGTACTCCTCGAGCTGGCGGACGGCGAGCCCTGCGCCGGCGAGCGCCGTGACGACCTGGCCCAAGCGCCAGAGACGCTCGACCTTTTCCTCCGTCGCCGGCGGGCCGGTCAGCTCGAAGTGCGACCAGCCGCGATAGACGTGGAGCTCCTCGTCGAAGTAGTCCTCTCGCCAGCGGAGTGACTCGTCGACGCATTGCGCAACGGGATGCTCCTCGTGCAAGAGGAAGTCGCCGCCGCTGCGAAGCGCCGCCGAGATTCCGTTGGCCCATGCGTCGAGGTCGAGCAGCCACGCAAGCACACCGTCCGCCGTGTAGACGAGGTCGAACCGCGCGCGTTTCAGCTCGGACGGCAGATCCTGCACGTCCGCCTGCACCCACGCGATGTCGGGCCAGCGCTCGCGCGCCACTTCGAGCGCGTCGCCGGAGATGTCGACGCCGGTCGCGAACGCTCCGAGCTCCGCAAGCTCGGCCGTCGACTCGCCGGTCGCACACTGGAGGTGCAACACACGGCGGTCGACGAGGTCGCCGAGCGCGCTGCGCACGACCTCCGGCAGGCCCAGCTGTCCTTGCATCGCCTCGGTTCGGCGCCGATGCACTTCGTCCCACGCCCTGCGGTTCTTGTCCGACGGTTCCATCACGCTTCGCTTCGCTCGCTTTCGCCCGAAATGCTGCGCATTTCGGGCGAGGAAAACCGGGCAGGCGCGCTTCGCGCGCGTGCCCAACTGCGGCTTCCGGTCGGCTGGCGCCTGCGAACGAGGCTTGTGTCGGCGCGGCGAAGCCGCGCCTTGGGCGGACTCGTATTCATGCCGGAAGAGAAAAGCCTCCGTCGACAATGAGGGTCTGCCCACAAATCATCTGCGAATGCGGGCCGCAGAGGAACATGACGGCGTCCACGAGGTCGCGCGCCTCGACCATGCGGCCGGCGGGCGTGCGCTCGCGTGCGTCGCGGAGCATCTGCTCCTTGTTCGGAAAGAACTCGAGTGCGCCCGTTTCGACGACGGCGCCGGAGACCGCGTTCACGCGGATGCCGCGTGGCGCGAGCTCGACTCCGAGGTAACGCACGACGGATTCGAGTGCCGCCTTGGACGCGCCGACGAGGACGTAGTTCTCGAGGACGCGAAATGAGCCCAGGCTCGAGAGCGCGACGATCGCGGAATCGCGAGGCATCGAAGGCACGGCTGCGCGGGCGAGCGAGAGCAGGGCGCGCGCGTTCGCTGCGAGCGTCCAGTCCCAGTGCTTGTCCTCCGTCTCGAGCGCGGGGCGAACGACCCCCGTCGCCGCGCTGTGCACGAGCGCGTCGAGCGGGCCGATCGCCGCGACCTCGCCTGCGACGCGCTCCGACGCGACGTTCCCGCGTACGAGCACCGGCTCGGCGCCCCGGGCCCGCAGCTCGCCGGCGACTTGTTCGGCAGCATTGTCGTTGCGCAAGTATCCGATCGCGACGCGTTTCGCGCCCTCGTCGGCGAAGCGGAGTGCAATCTCCCGCCCGATCCCGCGTGACCCGCCCGTCACGAGGACGGACGCGCCGTCGAAACTCATCGGAGCGGTCGGTCGGCCGGGGCCGAGCTTGGAATCTCCCGCCACCCAGGCTTCTCGCGCGGCTCACGGCCGCCCTCCTCTGCCTTCGACGACGCGTAGCCGAGGCGGTCGAGCAGCTCCATCTTCTCCTCGCCGTAGCGACGCACCGGGTCGTCCTCGGGCAGGTCGGCGATCAGGTGCCGGACGCGCGCGCGCAGCTGGTACGCGAAATGCGGGGTCGCTGGGCCGACGAGCGCGTCGATGTCGTCGCGTGTGAGTTCGGCCACGTATGGAAGCCTAACGCCGTCGTGCGCCGGACCGCCTACCTCATGCTGGCCGCCACCGTCGTCCTCTGGGCGCTCAACTTCACGGTGACGAAGTACGTGCTCGAGCACGGATTCAAGCCGCTCGCCTACTCGACGACGCGGTACGGCGCCGCGACGATCCTCTTCACGTGGTTCACGTACGGCACCGAGCGGTCGTTCCGCGTCGGACGGCGGGACCTCGCGTTGATCGTCCTCGCCGCGGGGCTCGGCATCTGGCTGAACCAGCTTTCGTACGTGTATGCGCTGACGTTCTCGAATGCGTCGACGATCGCGCTGATTCTCGGCGCGACGCCCATCTTCACCGCGTTGATCGCGTTCGCGATCGGGCTCGAGCGGCTGCATACACGCTTCTGGATCGCGGCCGCCGTCTCGTTCGCCGGGGTCGCGTTGATCGCGCTCGGGAACGAGGGCGGCGTTTCGGGCAGCATCAAAGGCGACGTGCTCGGGATCGCAACGGCGGCGACGTGGGCCGCGTACTCGGTCGCGATCGCGCCGCTCATGCGCCGCTACTCGCCGTACCGGATCAGCGCGCTCGTGCTCGCGATCGGCTGGGTGGCCGTCGCGCTGACCGGGATCCAGCAGACGACGAGCCAGTCGTTCCACTTCAGCACGCTCGTCTGGGGCTGCCTCGTCTACGCGACGCTCGGCCCGCTCGTGCTCACGAACATCCTCTGGTTCAAGGCGATCGACCAGGTCGGACCGTCGCGCGCGACGCTCGTGGCGAACCTACAGCCGTTCATCGCAGCGATCTTCGCGCTCGTGCTGCTTTCCGAGACGATGACGTGGATCCAGGTCCTCGGCGGCGTGTTGATCGGTGGCGGAATCTTCCTCGCGCGCCGCCGCGCTCGCTCACCGGACCCAGAGCTGGTCGAGCAGCACGCCGAATAGCGGGTGGTGCTGGTAGTTGCCGACCCGCTTCGACACGAGGTCGATGTTTCTCGGCGTGAACGTCGAGACCCAGATCGCTTGATCCGTCGCGTCCCGGTCGAGCCGTCCAAAAAGCTTTGCCGCCGCGCCGGGGTCTCGCGTCTGGACTGCTTCGGCCTGCTCGAGCTTTCGATTGAATGCCGCGGAGCAGAAACGGGAGGAGTTTCCCGCTGCGTCGCCGATTGTCGCGCAGCTCATCGGCTCGAAGAAGTTCGAGGCCGCGGGGTAGTCGGCCAGCCAGCCGTTGACCCCGGCGGTCGGCTCGTTCTTCGGAGCATTGGCGAGCGCCCCGAAGTACGCGCCGGGGTCCGGAAAGATCTTCGCCGAGAAGCGATAGCCGAGCTGCGTGAAGGTCTCGCGGGCGACTTCGGCGTCGGCGACGACGTTGCCGTCAACCTTGAAAGCCCAGAACGTGACGCGCGCGCCGGCCGTCCCGCTCTGCCGAACGAGCTCACGCGCCTTCGCCAGGTCGGGAGCCGACCAGGCGCCGCCGGCGTCCGCGTCCCTGGTGTAAGGGCAATAGGGCCGGTACCCGGGGAAGTTCGGCGGCAGGACCTGACACGTGATCTGCCCGCCTTGACCGCTGCGACGTAACAGGCCGGCGCGGTCGAGCGCGAACGAAACGGCACGGCGCGCACGAGCGTCGTTGAACGGAGGCACGGTCGTGTTCAGATACCAGTAGAAGGTTGCCGACGACGGTCCTCCCGGGCGGCCGAGACCTCGATCCGATCGACGTAGCCGTCGGGTGTGGCGGCGGCGTCCCAGACGTGAAAGTGGCGATTGCGGACCAGAATCAGGCGTTTGGGGGCGGCGGTCTCGATCACGTACGGTCCCGTCGCCGGCACCGGCTCCGTGCTCCGCTTCGAGACCGGCGTGCCCGACGGAAGGATCGACCCGAAGGGGATCGCGAGCCTGTACAGGAACTCGGCGTGCGGCGCCGTCAGATGAAACGTCACGGTGCCCGTTTCGTCGTCGGTCACGATCCCGTCCGACAGATCGCACGCCTTCGGTTTTTTGATGCACGCGGGGGCGCCGCGGATCAGTGCGTAGTAGTCCGGTCTCGCGGTTCCACCCTTGAACAGCCGCTCGAACGTCGAACGGACGTCGGATGCCTTGAGGCTCGCGCCATTCGAGAAGCGGATCCCTTTCCTCAGGTGAAAGGTGTACGTCCTGCCGCCTTCCGTCGGCGACGGCACGGAGGTCGCAAGGTCGGGGACGAGCTGCGTCCCCGCACCGCCGCCCGCGCGCTTGAAACTGACGAGGCCGTCATTCGTGATGCTCAGGAGATTCCAGGCCGTCCCGCCGTAGGCCTTCGCGGGATCGATCGGATCGCCGTCCAGAGATGCGACGAACCTCAACGTGCCGCCCCGGTGTGCTCCTGCGGCCGCCTGTCCAGTGACCCAGAGGGAACCGGCGATCGTCAGGCCCGTCGGGCGGGCGCCGGTCCGCACGGTTTGCGCGACGTTGCCGCTTTGCGGATCGAGCCGGACGATCGTCCGGCCTGCCTCGTTCGCCACCCAGACCGCGTCGCCGCTCGCGGCAATCGCACTCGGGTTCGCGCCGACCGGCACGGTCGCGCGAACCTGGCCCGACTCAGGATCGATCCGCGACACGGTGCCGTCGAGCGTGTTCGCGACCCACAGGGCTCCTGCGCCGAAGGCGAGCGCGCTCGGCCCGCTGCCGACGCCGATCGGCTGCGTCACCTCGTTCGTCTTTGCATCGAAGCGCACGACCCGATTCTCCGCGCTGTCTCCGATCCAGACGGCGCCTCCACCGACGGCAACGCCGCGCCCGGCCGCTCCGACGTCGAACGTCTCGACGTCGCCGGACTCCGGGTTGATGCGCGACACGGAGCGGTCGTCGACATTCGTCACCCAGACCGCGCCCTCGCCGAACGCGACGGCGGTCGGATTGTTGCCGACACGAATGGGGTCGCCGACGACGTCGTTCGAGTCAGGGTCGATGCGCGAGACCGTCCCGGCGAGGGTGTTCGCGACCCAGATGTCTCCGCCGCCGAAGGCGATCCCGCTCGGCCCGTCGCCGACGCGGATCGTGTCCCGAAGCTCGTGCGAGTTTGCGTCGATGCGGTACACGCTGTTCGTGTCCGCGCTCGTCACCCAGATCGCGTCGTCGCCTGACGCGACGCGCGTGGGCGTGGGGACGTCGGAGACCTCACCGTCGATGGCGCCGGTCGCGGCGTTGACGATGCCGACGGAGTTCCCACTCAGCGCCGAAAGCGAGCTTCCCCCCGAACCGCCGCCGAAGGCAAAGACGGGAATCGCGATTGCAGCCGCGACGACGCCGCCGAGAGCGCCGATCGCGACCGGACGCCGGTGCAGCGGCGTCGGAGCCTGCGCCGCGCCTTCCGTCTTCAGCGGCGCGAAGTCGCGTTCGAGCCCTTCGACCTGGACCTCGTAGATCCGCTCGGGCCGCGGAAGATCCTTGAGGCTGTGCTCGCCGAGATCGCGCAGTGAGATGCCCTCCAGATCGTCGTCGGCGAGCACGGACGCCGTCGCCTGGGACGCGAGGATCTGGCCGCCGTGACCGGCGGCCATGATGCGCGCGGTGCGGTGCACGCCCATGCCGTGGTAGCGGCCTTCGTCGGAGAGGACGGGCTCGCCCGTGTGCATGCCCATGCGCACGCGCAGCTCGGCGCCTTCTGGCCAGTCGTGCGATGCGAGGGCGCGCTGACCGTCGGCGGCCGCAGCCGCGGCGTCGCGGGCCCGCGAGAAGACGAAGAAGAACGCATCGCCCTGCGTGTCGACCTCCTCACCGCCGTGAGCGGCGAACGCCTCGCGCAGAAGGCGCTGGTGCTCGGCCAGGACGCTCCCATAGGCCGCTGGGCCACAGTCACAAGTTACGACCCTGGGTGGCCGTCTTGTCAAGCTCCGGCGATGCATGCTCGGATCGAGGAGGTCGTCGGAGCGCGCGTCACTCGGCTCGAGCACGTGCAGGGGCGGGGCTACACTCACGCCGGCCGGCACCGGGCGTTCCTCGCTGACGGCCGGACAGTCTTCGTCAAATCCGCGGTCGACGACCTGAGCGCCGGCTGGCTCCGCACCGAGATCGCCGTGTACACGGCGCTTCGGGGATCGTTCCTTCCGGAGTTCCACGGCTGGGCCGAGCACGACGGCCTGCCGCTCATCGTGCTCGAGGATCTGGGCGACGCGCACTGGCCGCCGCCGTGGCGCGAAGGTGACGTCGACTCGGTGAAGCGCGCGCTCGCCGACATCGCCGCGACGGCTCCGCCGGCCGGGCTCGAGCGTGTGCCGCGCGACACGCTCGCGTTCGAATGGCGCGAGGTCGAGCGCGACCCGGAGCCCTTCCTGTCGCTCGGTGTCTGCACGCGCGCCTGGCTCGACGAGCACCTGCCGGCGCTGCGGGAAGCGGCCGAGCGTGCGCCTTTCGACGGAGGCGAGCTGCTCCATCTCGATGTGCGCAGCGACAACATCGCCCTGCGCAACGGCGGCGCGGTCCTCGTCGACTGGAACTGGGCGTGCGCCGGCAACGCGCTCCTCGACGTCGTCGCGTGGGCGCCGTCGCTGCATCTGGAAGGCGGACCGCGACCCGAGGACGTCGTCGATGGAGAAGGCGTCGCCGAGTTCGCGTCCGCGCTCTCCGGCTTCTTCGCCGCGCGCGCCGGGCTGCCTCCGCCCGAGACGGCTCCGCGCGTACGTGCCGGCCAGCGCCGTCAACTCGCGATCGCGCTGCCGTGGGCGTCACGAGCGCTTGGGCTTCCCGGCCCCGGGTAGCGTGCTCGACATGTCGATTCGAGAGCGGCTCGCACGCACACCGCCGGGCTACCGCTACTCGATTGGCCGCATCCTCGCTATCTACTCCGGGCTGATGGTCACGCTGCTGCTGGCGGCGCTCGACCAGACGATCGTCTCCACGGCCCTGCCGCGCATCGTCAGCGAAGTCGGCGGGCTCACGCAGTACTCGTGGGTGTTCACGGCGTACCTGCTGGCCACAACGGTGACCGTGCCGATCTACGGGAAGCTCGGCGACGTCTACGGCCGGCGGCCGCTCTTCATCATCGCGATCTGCATCTTCCTGATCGGCTCCGCGCTCTGCGGGACGGCGCAGGGGATGACCGAGCTCATCATTTTCCGCGCGATCCAGGGATTCGGTGCGGGCGGACTGTTCCCGCTCGCGCTCGCCGTCATCGGCAACATCGTCCCGCCGCGCGACCGCGGCCGTTACCAGGGATTGATCGGCGCGGTCTTCGCCGCCGCGTCGATCATCGGCCCGGCCGTCGGCGGGTTCATCGTCGACAACACGACCTGGCGCTGGATCTTCTACGTCAACCTGCCCGTCGGCGGGGTCGCACTTCTGGTCATCTGGATCACGATGCCGCGCCGCCGGGACGTTCGCCCGCGCTCGATCGACTGGCTCGGTGCGCTCGTGCTCGCGCTGGGGACGACCGCATTGCTGCTCGGGCTCGTCTGGGGAGGGCGCCAGTACGCGTGGAGCTCACCGCAAGTCATCGCTGCGCTCATCGCTGCGGCCGTCCTGCTCGTCGCGTTCGGCCTGTGGGAGCGACGGGTCGAAGAGCCGATCCTTCCGTTCGACGTTCTGCGCGACCGGATCGTGCTGTCGAGCATCCTGTGCATGGGCCTGATCGGCATGGCGATGTTCGGCACGATCGCGTACGTGCCGCTGTTCGTGCAGGGAGTGATCGGCACGTCGGCGACGTCGTCCGGCGTTGTCCTGACGCCGCTCTTGCTCGGCGCAGTGACCACGTCGTTTCTCGCGGGCCAGTGGGTCTCACGGACCGGCCGCTATCGCGGGAATGTCGTCGTCGGGCCGGTGATCCTCGCGGCCGGAATGATCCTGCTCTGGCGCATGGACGTTCACACGACGAACGGCGAAGCTGCGCGGAACATGGTCGTCGTCGGCATCGGGATCGGCTCGGTCATGCAGGTCTTCGTCCTCTCCGTGCAGAACGCGGTGCGGCGCGAGCAGATGGGCTCCGCGACGGCGCTGACGCAGTTCGCGCGCTCGATCGGCGCAACGGTCGGCGTGACGATCATGGGCGTGATCGTCAACCAGGGCCTGCCGAAGGAGTTGCACGGCGCGGCCGAAGGGGTGTCCGTGCATCGCCTCCCGCCGGCGCTGCGCGGCGATCTTGCGAACGCGTTGCACCCGGCCTTTCTTGCCGCCGCCTGCGTCGCGGTCTTGGTGTGGCTGATCGCGCTGGTGGGGGTGAAGGAGGTGCCGCTTCGATCGGGCTTCGAGGACGCGACGGAGCTCGCGACCGTCGACGCCTCCGGCGCACCGCGCTAGAGTCTTCGTTGATGGCCGAGCACGACTTCATGCCGCTGGACGGCTGGGATCACATCGAGCTCTGGGTCGGCAACGCGAAGCAGGCTGCTTACTTCTACGAGCATGCGCTCGGCTTCACGCGCACGGCGTACGCTGGCCCCGAGACGGGTGTGCGCGACCGTGCCTCCTACCTGCTGGAGCAGGGGGACATTCGCCTTGTCGTCACGAGTGGGCTGCGCGAGGACTCCGAGATCACGCGCTTCGCATGCCGCCACGGCGACGGCGCGAAGGACATCGCGCTGCGCGTTCCCGACGCACGCGAGGCGTACCGCCAGACGGTGCAGCGCGGCGCGACCGGCATCAGCGAGCCGCACTGGGTCGACGACGAGTTCGGGCGCGTCGAGCTCGCGTCGATCACGACGTACGGGGACGTCGTGCACACGTTCGTGAACCGCTCCGAATACACGGGCCCGTACCTCCCCGGCTACGTTGCGCAGCCGTCGTCGAACGGTGCGGGCGGCGTTGGCTTGATGAACATCGATCACGTCGTCGGCAACGTCGAGCTCGGGCGGATGAACCACTGGGTGCAGTTCTACGAGCGCGCGTTCGGGATGACGGAGATGATCCACTTTTCCGACGAGGACATATCGACCGAGTACTCCGCCCTGATGTCGAAGGTGATGACGGATGGTCAGGGCAAGATCAAGTTCCCGATCAACGAGCCCGCGGAGGGAAAGCGCAAGAGCCAGATCGAGGAGTACCTCGAGTTCAACCACGGGCCGGGCGTCCAGCACATCGCGCTGGCGTCGACCGACATCGTCGCGACCGTCGAGGCGCTGAAGGAGCGCGGGCTGCTTTTCCTCCAGACGCCGGAGGCGTACTACGAAGAGGTTCCCGAGCGCGTGGGGGAGATCGACGAGGATTATGCAGACCTGCGCCGGCTCGGGATCCTCGCCGACCGCGACGACGACGGCTACCTATTGCAGATCTTCACGAAGACCGCGCAGGACCGGCCGACGCTCTTCTTCGAAGTGATCGAGCGCCACGGCGCGCGCGGCTTCGGCGACGGCAACTTCAAGGCGCTGTTCGAGGCAATCGAGCGCGAGCAGGCTTTGCGCGGCAATCTTTGATCGGGGTTGTAAGGGCTTCGTAAAGTTCGGTTTTCCGTTTCGGAAAAACGGCGAGGGTCCCGAAGAGAGCTTCGGCAGCGTCCACTGCGGCATGAGCTCGAAAGGGGAGAACACATGAAACGCTCACTGATCGCGACCGTGCTAGGCCTCGCGTCGCTGGCTCTCGTCGCAGCGGCGGCGGGCAATCCGGGCCACGGCCACGGAAACAACGGGCACGGCGTGTTCCATAAGACATTCACGGTCACCACGGACGACCATGGGTGCAGCTTCCGCGTATGGGCAACCGACCATCTGACGCGCACCTTCACGGTCAGGCGGAACGAAGACGGCTCATACACCGTCAGCCGCCACGACCGGGGCACGTTCACGACGACCGGACCGCTCAGCCCGAGCGCAGATCCATGCCCGGGTGTGATTCGGAGGGGCAAGCACGGCACGACTCTCTTGCCGGGTGTCACCGGCAAGATGCACGGCTACATCACCGGCACCGTCACCGGCGGCACCTTTAATCCGAACGGGACCTGTGCAGCCGAGTGCGGCAACGTCGCGTTCATCGCCGGCTTCTTCACGGCAGGCTCGCAGTTCACTTGCAACAACGGCTACGCCGGCTGCCGGTTCAACTTCGCGTACACCGCGCAGCGGCAGCACGGGCAGCACCTGCGCAACCACCACTGGGTCGACCGTGGTCTGAACGGCGTCGACGAGATCTTCATCGGCGATATCGCAAGCTCGTAGCCCGTTCGACAAAGGCGTACTAGTCCTAGGGCGGCGCGGCAGACTGCGCCGCCCTAGGCTGTCTTGTCCCTAGCTTCGCTTCGCTCGCGCTCGGGGTCGCGCCTTCGGCGCTCCATGGCTGGTTGTCGGGGGGAACGCTGCTTCGGCTTTGGATTGTGGGCAGCGCGGCAAGCCGCGCCGCCGGCGGGAGCGTCTTAGGCTTATTGAATGAGCCCGCAGCGGCGCACCGCGCTCATGTCCGTCTTCGCGGCGGTGGTGCTGATCGCCGTCAAGCTCGCCACCGGCCTCGCCACGCACAGTCTCGGGCTTCTGTCGGAGGCGCTCCACTCGGGGACGGATCTCGTCGCGGCGCTGCTCACGTTCTTCGCGGTCGGCGTCGCGGCGCGGCCGGCCGACGAAGGCCATCGGTACGGCCACGGCAAGGCTGAGCACTTGGCCGCTCTCGCGGAGGCATCGATCCTCGCGCTCGCGAGCCTGTTCCTCGCGTCGCGTGCGATCGGGCGGCTCGCAGGCACGTCTCACGCGCACGTCGACGCCGCCTGGTACGCGCTCGTCGTCCTCGGCGTCGTCATCGCGATCGATGCGAGCCGCACGCTCATCTCCTGGCGCGCATCGCGCGAGCTCGACAGCGCAGCGCTGCAATCGAACGCGCTCCATTTCTTCAGCGACCTGCTGGGCTCGGTCGCCGTGCTCATCGGGCTCGTGGTCGTCCGCGCCGGCTATCAGCACGCGGACTCGATTGCCGCGCTCTTCGTCGCCGTACTCGTGCTCGCCGCCGCGGCGCGCCTGATGCGCGGCAACGTCGACGTGTTGATGGACCGCGTGCCGGTGGAGGCAGAAGCGGCGGCGCGCGCGGCGATCGCGGCCATACGCCCGGTCGTCGACCTGAAGCGGCTGCGCATGCGCGAAGCGGGTGGCCGCCAGTTCGCCGACGTCGTGATCGGCGTGCCGTCGGGCGCCGCCGTGGGGCAGGGACACGCGGCCGCGGACAGCGTGGAGGAGGCGGTACAGGCGGCGTTGCCGCGCAGCGATGTCGTCGTGCACGTCGAGCCGGAAGAGACGGCCGGGATCCGCGATCGCGCTCAGGCGGCGGCGCTCACGGTCCCGCGTGTGCGTGAGGTTCACAACGTGACGGTGCTCGTCGTCGGAGGTCGCACGGAGGTATCGCTGCACCTGAAGCTGCCCGGCGAGTTGCCGCTCGAGGAGGCGCACGAGATTGCGGAAGAGGTGGAGCGGGCGATTCGCGCTGCGGTGCCGGCGGTGGAGGCCGTGCAGACACACCTCGAGCCGCTTGCGGAGGACGCACACGTGGAGACTGCTGAGAACGTCGATGCCGAGGCGGGCGTCGTCACGCGGATCGTCCGTGAGGCGCTCGGGCGCGAGCCACGCGAGCTGCGCTTCCTGCAGACGACCGAGGGGCTCGTCGCGTTCCTGACGCTCGGGCTCGACCCTGCAGACTCGCTCGCGGATGCACACGCACGGGCAAGCGAGGTCGAAGCGCGGATTCGAACGGCACGTCCCGAGATCGCCGACGTGATCGTCCACACCGAGCCTTGAGGCTGGTCATGTTCACGCCGCGCGAGCTCGCGCTGGAGCGTGGCTGGCCGGGCAAGATTCAGGGCGACTACGTGATCCAGGTCGCTGCGCAGACACTGGAGGCCTTCTTCTCTGGCGGGGGCAAGGCACGGGAGCACAACGTGTATCCACTCGCCGACGTCGAGTTGCGCCCGCCGGTGCTCCGTCCGCCGTCGATCCGCTTCTTCGAGGACGACGGGACGTTCTCGTTCGGGAACACGGCTTCGATCTACGGGCCCGAGGACATCGTGCCGGCGCCCGCGCCGATGGAGTCGCGCCTCTCCATCGCCGCCGTGATTGGCGGGGAGGCGCAGATCGTCGGCTTCACGATCGTCAACGATTGGCGCACGCCCACCCTCGACCCGCCGAAAGACCGCGACTTCGCGACGTCGATCGGACCGTGGGTCGAGACCGACTACAGGCCATACGGGTTCGATTTCGCGCGGGCACGCGAGATCGCCGCGCGGAACACGAGGCTCCGCGCAGGCGACCTGCTGGTGGCCCCGCCGTTCGCGACCGGCGTCGCGGAAGCAACGGTGTCCGGACTCGGGACGCTTTCTGCTAGGTGGTCAACAACGTGACGAGGGACGAGAAGATGGCGACGTTCGGCGGAACGATCGTCGGCCGCGTGACTTGGTACCCGGCGCAGGCGCCCTTGTCGTCGATCCGCGTCTGTGCGCCGAAGTACGTCTTGCCGGCCTGCGTGGCCGCGGAAATCTGATCGATCACGTTCCACGTTGCCTGGAACTCGTCGGCGAGCACCGCGTTCTCGCAGATGTTCACCCCGTACGTGAAATCGGCCAAGCCGGAGACTTGCCGGAGGGTGAAGCACGTCTTTGTCGTGCACGTGACCCATTTCTGCAAGGTCTTCACCTGCGCCTGAAGTGCCTTCACTTGCTTCTGAAGTGCTTTGAACTGCGCGATTGTCGGCGTGGCGGATGACCCGGCGTTCGCCTGCGCGGCAGGGAACGCGAGCGTCGCGACGGCCAAGATGAGCACGACGGTCCTCTTCATCACGGTTCCTCTCCGTAGGGGCAGTGCGGCGAGCGTAACCGCTAGCGTCGCCCGATGGCATGACGGCCCTGCGCTTCCCCGAACCGTACGACTTCGACCTGTCGACGGAGCGCTATCGCCGCTGGGGGCGGGATCCGGCGAACCTGTGGGAGGACGGTGCGCTCTGGCGCGCTGTCGACGGGCGGGAGGTGCGAATCGCGGCGGCGGCCGGCGGCGTCGCGGTGGAGCCGCTGGACGCACAGACCGGGCCCGTCGTTCGCAAGCTGCTCGGCGCGGAGTTCGATCTCGACTCGTTCTACGCGTTCGCCGCCACCGAGCCCGTGCTCGCCCGAATCGTGCCGCCGTTGCGCGGACTGCGCCCTCCCGTCGCACCCGATCCGTTCGAGTCGCTCGTCACGTCGATCACGGCACAGCAGGTCTCGCTGCATGCGGCGTTTGCGATCCGCGGCCGTTTCATCGAGCGGTTCGGCGTGCGCGCCGGGCGCGCCTGGTCCTTCCCGGCGCGCGAGCGCGTCGCCGCCGCCGACGAGAATGAGCTTGTCGAATTGGGCTTCTCGCGCCGCAAGGCTGAGTACGCGGTGGGAGTTGCGCGGGCGGAGCTCGACCTCGACGCCCTCGCGGTGTTGCCGGATGAGGAGGTGAAGGCGCAACTCGTCGCGCTGCGCGGAATCGGTGAGTGGACGGCCGAGTGGTTCCTGGCGCGGCATCTCGCGCGACCGCGCGCGTGGCCGGTCGGCGACATCGGACTGCGCAAGGCGGTGGCGCACTTTTACGGTGAGGTCGACGAGCGCGCAGCGCGTCCGCGATTCGCTCCGTTCGAGAACCTGTCGGCGCATTACCTGCTGGCTGCTCTCTACGCTGGCGTCGGCCCGTGAACATTCGCACCGCGACAGCCGAAGATCTCGACCTGCTCTTGTCGCTCGTCGAGCGCCTCGAGGCGGAGCTTCCGCCGCTCCCGTACGCGGAAGATCCCCCCGAGCTCGAGCGACGCCAAGTCGAGCGGATGGTGAACGAGGGCGTGGCGCTCGTCGCCGAGGAGGACGGGAGCGCGGTCGGCTACCTCCTCGCGCGCTACGGCGACCACGGCCCGACGACGGTGTATGTGTCGGATCTCTGGGTCGACGCGCCGGCCCGCCGGCGAGGGGTCGGTCGCGAGTTGCTGCGTCGCGTTTCCGAAGCCGCGGCCGAGCGCGGCAGCACACACGTGGTGCTCGACATCGACGCGAAGAACCGAGATGCTCTGGCGTTCTACGAACGACTCGGCTTCGAGGAGGCCGCGAAGATCCTGCGCGTCGAAATCGAGCCGTTCCTGCAGCAGCGCCCCGCAGCCGGCGAGAGCACCGGTGCGTTGCACGTCCAAACCGACGACGCGCACGCGGTTGAGCGCGTCGTCAATGAGTTCCTGCCACGGCTCGTTCGCGGTGCTTCGATGCAGGTCGAGCCCGGTCGAGCCTGGACGGTCGTCCGGATGGATCCTTTCGGCGCGGAGGTCCTGCGGAAGCTCGGCGTCGAGCTCTCGTATCGTTTCGGTGTCACGGTGCTCCTCTCGCTGGAAGACGATGCCGTCGTGCGGTTCGTCATCCATGACAGCGGGCGGATGGTCGACGAGTATCTGTCCGTGCCGGAGTACTTCGGCCCGCTCCCCCCGGGCGACGCACTGGGGTTGCGGGCCAACCCGACCGTCGTCTCGCGCCTGACGGGCGCCGCGCCCGCGCGCGTGCGCGCCGTTGCCCGCAACGCCGAACGGCCGGGCGACCTGCCGCCCGCGGGCGTGCTCTACGCGCAGGTTGCCGACGTGCTGGGACTGCAGCCGTGATCACGTTGTACGACGCCGCACGGTGCCCGTACTGCGCGCGGGCGCGGATTGTGCTCGCGGAGAAGGGAATTCCCTATGAGGCGGTCGCGGTCGACCTCGCGAACCGGCCGGCGTGGTTGTACGAGAAGAATCCGGCGGGAAAGGTGCCGGTGCTCGAGGAGGACACGCTCGTGCTGCCGGAGTCCGCCGTGATCATGGAGTACCTGGAGGAGCGCTATCCCGAGCCCGCTTTGCTGCCGCTCGATCCGGCCCCGCGTGCGCTCGAGCGCTGGCGCGTCTTTCGGTTCGACGTCGAGCTCGGCGACGACTACTACGCCTTCCGCCGCGGCGAGTCGAATGCGCTTGACGAGCGTCTGCAGTCCTTCGAGCCGCCGGAGTACGGCTTCGCCGCGATCGCGTACGTGCCGTGGGTCATTCGCGCGCGTGACCTGCTCGGCGTCGAGCTGCCGCGGCACGTCTGGGAATGGCTCGCGCGACTGTCGGAGCGGCGGGCGGTCCGGGAGGAGCTTGAGGTGGTCGCCGCGCTATGACGATGGTCTGGTTGCACGGCTGGCCGCTCGACGAGCGGATGTGGGGGCGGCAGGTCGAGCGATTCGGTGGCATCGCCGTCCGGCTCTACGGACGCGGCAACTCGATGGACGATTGGGCGGAACAGATCCTGCGAGAGGTGGACGGCGACCTCGTGCTCGTCGGGCACTCCATGGGCGGCTATGCGGCGCTTGCCGTCACCCGACGCGCGCCTGGGCGCGTCCGCGCGCTCGTCCTCGGCGGGGCGCGCGCTGAGCCTGACACGCCGGAGCGGAAGGCGTTTCGGGCGGAGATGATCGCGCGCCTGCGCGTGGAAGGGCCGCCGGAGAATGCCGCCGCCGGCGTGAGCGTGGAGGAGCTAGTCGCGGCACAGGAAGCGATGCGCGACCGGCGCGACGCGACGGACGTCGTCCGGAGTTTCGTCGGACCCCTTGTCGTCGGCGCGGGCTCCGAGGACGAGCTGCTGACGCCGGACGAGGCGACCAAGCTGGCGAGTCTTGCGCCGTCGGGCCGCGCCGTCGTCTTCGACGGCGCCGGGCATTTCATGTCGCTCGACCGTCCCGACGAATTCGATGCGGTCGTGGCGGAGGTGTTCGCGTGATCGTCGAAACCGAGGCGCTGGCGGCGCGGCTCGACGACGAGACGTTGACGGTGCTCGATGTCCGCACGGAGGACGAGTTCACGGGTTTGCGTGGAAACACGTGCGATCCTCGCCAAGGGCACATTCCCGGCGCGCGCAACGTCGACGTCGGCTTGCTTGCGCAGTGCGAGACGGTCGAGCAGGTGCACGAGCTCGTGGGGCTTCCGCCGGGAAGCGAGATCGCCGCGTACTGCCACGTCGGCTCGCGCTCAGCGCTCGCCGTCCAGATCCTCCGCGCCGCAGGCTACGAAGCGCTCAACTACGAAGGCTCGTGGCACGAGTGGTCGCGCCGCAAGGACCTACCCCTCGAGACCTGACCGGCACGGTCACTGGTGCCTGGCACCGGTGCGGAGCCCGTCGTCCACAAAGCGGCGGAAGCGGCTCCGTCCCTTCGAGACGTCTCCGCCGAAGACGCTGGCGAGCCAGTCGTTGTCCAAAAACGCCGGCGCTTTCGCGAGCCCAATATTCGCGCGGTAGCTGCTCCAAGGCCACTCCTCGGGCCGCCGGCAGATTCGCGCGCGCACCGGGTTGAGGACGACGTACCGCGCGACCTCGAGCAGGTAGGACTCGGTCAGCACGAGCTCGGCGTCGTACCGTCGCTTGAAAAGGTGGCCGGACTGGCCGTGACGGTGGTTGTACCAGTGCGCGTATCCAGAGTTGAGGCGGTGCATGGTCCGGTCGAGGTTCGGTTCCGGCGTCTGCACGAGCAGGTGGAAGTGCGTCGTCATCTGGCAATACGCGTAACAGCTCCAGCCGTGTTCACGCGTGACGTGGTCGAGGAAGCCGAGATGGACTTCTCGGTCGTCGACGTCGTCGAAGATCGCGCAGTCGCGGTTTCCATTCGTCCAGACGTGATAGATCGCGTCCGGGTACTGGATGCGCGCCGGCCGTCCCACACATCGACGGTAACGGCGTGGTGCGCCAGGCGAACTCCGGTGGACAGCTTGTTACAAACTCGGTGCGGTGCCTGGCACCACGAGAGAGGTGCCGGTGCGCTGAGCCGCCGCGAGGAACGCGCGGCAGAGTGCGCTGCCGAACAGCTTCCACTCGTGGATGCGCTCGCGCAGCTCGGCCAGGATCGCCTCGCCGTCCGGCTCGTCACGCACCCACTGCTCGACCTGCTCGAGCCGCACCTCTGGGTGGAACTGCACGCCCCACGCAGAGTCGCCGACCCGGAACGCCTGCGAGCACACGCTCGACCGTGCCAGCTCCACCGCGCCGGCCGGCACTTGGAACGCGTACTCGTGCATCGCGAACACGTCGAACTCGCGCGGCAGGGAACCGAAGATCGGATCGCCGTCCGCGGCGTTTGTCAGCTCGACGTGGACGAAGCCGCGTTCACGCTTTGGCGACGGGCCGACGTGGGCGCCGGCCGCCTTCGCCAGGAGCTGCCCGCCGAGGCAGACGCCGAGCAGCGGGACGCCGCGCTCGACGAGCGCGCGAACCAGCTCATCTTCTGAGCGCAGCCACGGATGCGCGTCCTCCTGGTCGACGTTCATCTGGCCGCCGAATACGAGCACCGCGTCGTACTCCTCGAGCGGCCGGGGCGGCGCCGGATCGTCCACGAGCGACCACTCCTCGAGCTCGTGACCGTCCGCGCGCACGACGTCGCCGAAGAGCTCCGCGCCCACGAGCGAGCCGTGCTCCATGGACAAGATCCGCATCAGAAGAGCGTAGCGTTCGTCCGCGCCGGTTCGACGCCGCCGGTCGCTTCGACGCCGGCTTCGTCGAGCAAGCCGCGCAGCACCTGGGCACTCCTCGGGGCGTAGTCGTGACGGTTGTTGTTGAACATCGCGTACACCTCACGCGCCTCCTCCGCGAGTTTCGCGATCGGCTCCACCCAGTCCTCGAGGTCCTCGAGCGAGTAGAGCCAGTCGAAGCGCTCGCCTGACGTCTTCGTCTTCTTGTTCCACGTCTTCCAGTTCCGCCCGTGGAAACGGATGTACGCGACGTCGTGGGTCGCGGCGGCGATGCGCGGCATGACATTCGAAGCGCGGGTGCGCGGTGAGTCGACGGAGACGTACGCGAGCCCGTTTTGCTCGAGGAACGCGAGTGTGTCGGCCCGCTCCTCCTCGGTCATCCACGAGCGATGGCGGAACTCGATCAGCGGCACGAGTGGCGCGAGCAGCTCACCGACTCCGCGCAGCTCGTTCAGCGCCTCGGGTGACTTCTTCACGCGCGGATGGAACTGCAGGAGCACGCCGCGCAGCTTGCCCGACTCCTCGAGCGGACCGAGCGAGGCGCGGAACTCGGCGAACGCGCGCTCGCGCGATTCTGTCTCTTCGTGCCCGGTCATCTCCTTCGACGCTTTCGCGTGGAAGACGAAGCCTGCCGGCGTCCGCTCGGCCCAGCGTGCTGCGTTCTCCGGTGACGGCAGCCGGTAGAACGGCGAGTCGACCTCGACCGTGTCGAAGCGCTCGGCGTAGTAGCGCAGACGTGTTTCCGCGGTACGCACCTCTCGCGGATACCACTGCTTCAGCAGGCCTTCGTCGGCCCAACTGCAAGTGCCGAGGCGGACGACTCCCACGGCGCGAAGGATAGAGGGGCGGGTCGAGCGGCCCGCTCGGAACGAGCTACCGCGTCTTCGGCGAGACGATGACGCTGTTGCTGCTGATCCTGTAACCGGCTTGCGTCGCCGAGACGCAGCCCGCGGGCGCCGCCGTCGCCGGCAAGGGACTCACGCACGACGTCTCGCGCGTCGGCACGGTCGCCGTCGCCTTGTACAACGTCTTTTTCCTGAGCCCCACCGTTTTCGCGAACGCGCCCGTCGAGCCGGTCGTCACCGTGCCTGCGCTCTTGCCGTTGGCGAAGAACGCGACCTTCGCGCCGCTGACGCCCTGGAACTTCTCGAGCAACTTGCCGCTCAGAAGCACCGAGTTCGCGACGGTGGTCCGGCCGCGCTTCTTGTGGCGGATCGTCCTCAGGTTCCCTTTCAACGACAGCGAAGACGGAATCGTGACGATCCCCTGCGCCTCCATCGTCCCCGCGAGATTCGGCGTTGCGCCGTTCACCCCCCACGGCGTGACCACCGTACGCCAGACGTGGGTGCCGGCTGAGGTCGGATTCGTGAGCACGCCGGCGCTCAGCATCATGTTTGCATCGATGATCTTCGTACCGAGCGGCGAATAGGTGGGGCGAGTCTTTGCGTACGGCTGCGGGAGGCAGAGCACGAATTTTGCGCTGCTGAAGGTCGCTTCGGCGCCCGACGTCGGATCGACGTAGACGGGGACGTTGACGGTCTGGCCCGAGACGACAAGGCGCAGCAGCCAGATCGCGGCGTGTGTGGGAGTGCCTGTGCACTGCATTGCACCCGACCCCAGCGACGGATCGTTTCTGTCGGCCACGAGAATGGTCCCTGTGACGTCGAGGACGGCGTCGGCGTTGATCTCCAGCAGTTGCGCGCGCGCCGACACGGTGCCGATTTGCGTGGTCGCCGCCTGGCTGAGATTGGCCGTGTAGCCGCTCGGAACGTAGATCGACACCTGTGCCGATGCCGCGTCCTCCGTCGCTCCCTTTACCTCCACAATCGTCGTGGCGCTGGCACCGATGTCGGTGGCGCCGCTGACGAGGAGTTGCGTCTTCGCGACGGCGTTTCCGGCGAGTGCGAGCGATGTGGCTCCGGCGCAGCCATGAACCAGCAGTCTTAGAAGGATTCTCATGTCAGCTCAAGGCCGCACGGTCGCGACCGTGCCGAACGCGTTCCAGCGCCCGTTGTGGTACCGGAACATGCGCATTTGCTCGAACGCGGCGTAGTCAGTCGGAGACGTCTTGATCGTGACACCCGGCTGCAGGAACGGATTGCCCGTCTCGTTCAGGTGCGTCACCGCTCGAACCAGTGATGCACGCGTCAGGTTTTTCCCGGCGTGCTTGAGCGCGTCGACGAGCGTGTACGCCGCCGCCATTCCATAAATTTGCGCGAGCGCGTTCGGATCGCAGCCGTCGCAGTAGCTCTTGATGATCGACTTGTAGAGTCTCGCGCCCTTGTCCTTTGCGAGCCGCGGGTCGGTCGCGACCTTGAGGAACGCGGCGCTGATCGCTCCTTCGGTCGTCTTCTTGCTCGTGCTCGACGCGACGACGTTCATCACGAACGGGTCGATCGAGACGGCGCTGACGTAGTAGCGCGGCTGCCACCCGAGCTTGTGCGCGGCGATGAACGCCTGGATCACATGCTTCGGCTGCGCAAACAGCGCGAGCGTGTTCGCGTGCGTCGCCTTGAGAGACGCAATCTGCGCAGTCATGTCGGCGTCCGTCAGCTCGTAGCTCGCCGAGCCGACGATCTTCCCTTTGCCGTGGAGCCCCCTGCGCAGTCCGTCCCGCAGGTCCTTGCCGTAGTCGTCGTTCTCGTAGAGGACGGCGACCTGCGCGTTGCTCGAGTGCGCGGCGATGTAGCGGCCGTAGAGGGCGCCCTCACCGAAGAAGCTCGGCAGGTACGCGATCGTCCACGGGTACTGGGTGCTCCCCTGGAAGATCTTGCGCGCGCCGGTGCCGACGAACAGCTGCGGCACCTTCGCCTGGTTGAGGTACGGGCGCACGGCGAGCATGTGCTCGGTCCCGATGGAATTGAAGATCGCGAACACGTTGTCCTGCTCCACGAGCTGCCGCGTTGCCTGCACCGTCTGCGCAGGGTCGTACGCGTCGTTCTCGACCTTGTAGTCGATCTTGCGCCCGTAGACACCGCCGCGTGCATTGATGTAGGCGAAGTACGCCTGCGCCCCCTTCGCGATCGGCGTGTAGTACGCGCTCTCGGAACCACTGAGGGCGGCGGTGCCGCCGATCGCGATCGACGTGTCGGTGACGCCCGGATCCCCACCCACGGCGCCCGGCGCCGACGGCGCCGGGCGCGCAGCACCGGCACAAACGAGCGCGCAGGCCGCGACGACGAGGAAGCGCCGGCCCATAGGAAAGAAAGGCTACCCCGTAGAATCGAGCCGCGTATGAACGCGAAGCCGGTCGGCGTCTTCGACTCGGGCATGGGCGGGCTGACCGTTCTGCACGAGCTTCTGGTAACGCTGCCGCATGAGGACTTCGTCTACCTCGGCGACGCGGCGCGGCTTCCGTACGGGCCGCGGCCGCTGCCGGAGATCCGCCGCTTCGCGCGCGAGATCGGCGGCTGGCTCGAGGGACAGGGCGTGAAGCTGATCGTCGTCGCCTGCAACGCGGCCACGTCGGCGGCGCTGCCGGACCTCCAGTCGGAGCTCACGGTGCCGGTCGTCGGCGTGATTACGCCGGAGGCGCACGCCGCGGTTCAGGCGACGCGCAATCGCCGGATCGGATTGCTCGCGACGGAGGCAACGGTCGGCGCCGGGCGCTACGCGACGCTGCTGCACACGCTCGACGCCGGTGTCTCTGTCTTCCCCGTCGCCTGCCCGGAACTCGTGCCCCTGATCGAGAGCGACGATCCCTACGGCGCGCGCACGGTCGACGCGGTGCGGACGTACGCCGGGCCGCTCAAGGCGGCCGGTGTCGACACGGTCATCCTCGGCTGCACGCATTACCCGCTGATCCGCCCGATCCTGCAGCGCGTCTTCGGCCGCGACGTCACCCTGGTCTTCTCCGCGGAGGAAACGGCGCGGGAGGTCGCGGAGACGCTCGAGCGGAAAGGGATCGAGCACGAACCGAAGCGCGACGGCCGCTACCGCTTCCTCACAACCGGTGATCCCGACTCGTTCCGCGAGATGGGCGCGCGCTTCCTGCAGTTGCCGATTGACGAGGTCGAGCACGTCACGATCGCAGAGCTGGAGAGGGCGGCGTGAGAGAGGGGCGGCGGCCGAACGAGCTGCGCGCGCTCGACGTCCACGTCGACTACCTCGAGCAGCCGCACGGATCGGTGCTCTGGTCGCAGGGCAAGACGATCGTGCTCTGCACCGCGTCGATCGACGAGGGCGTGCCGCGCTGGCTGCGCAACTCCGGTCGCGGCTGGATGACGGCGGAGTATTCGCTCCTGCCGGCGTCGACCGGCGAGCGCGTCGAGCGCGAGGCGCGCAGGGGACGCCAGGGCGGGCGGACGATCGAGATCCAGCGGCTGATCGGACGCGCCCTTCGCGCGGTCACGGACTACGACGCGCTCGGCGAGCGCACGATCTATCTCGATTGCGACGTGCTCCAGGCCGACGGCGGCACGCGGTGCGCGGCGATTTGCGGCGCCTACGTTGCGGCGCGGCGCGCGCTCGACCGCTTCGGCCTCGGCAAGGCGCTCACCGGCTCGGTCGGCGCGGTGTCCGTCGGCGTCGTCGACGGAGAGGCGCTGCTCGACCTCGAGTACACGGAGGACTCGACGGCGGACGTCGACATGAACGTCGTGATGGCCGGAGACGGTCGCCTGATCGAAGTGCAGGCGACGGCTGAGGGCGATCCGTTCACGCGCGAGCTGCTCGACGCGCTGCTCGACCTCGCCGGGGAGGGGATCGAGGAGATCACGGAGGCGCAACGCGCGGCGCTGGACGCGGTGCCGGCTTAGTGATCGTCGGCGCCGTTCCGTCGCTCGGCTGGGGCGAGGACCTCGCACGCCTCGCGCTCGCGGCGGTCCTCGGCGGCGCCATCGGCTTCGAGCGCGAACTGCGCGAGCGCGAGGCGGGACTGCGCACGCACCTGCTCGTGTGCCTCGGCTCGGCGCTGTTCACGATCGTCTCCGCGTACGGCTTCCGCGACTTCCTCACGAGCGGCGACCAGGTCATTCGCGCCGACCCGACGCGCATCGCCGCGCAGATCGTCACCGGCATCGGCTTCCTCGGCGCCGGCGCGATCATCCGCCAAGGCCTCTCCGTGCGCGGGCTGACGACGGCGGCGACGCTGTGGGTTGCGGCGGCGATCGGGATCGCCGCGGGCGCCGGCTACTACTCGGGCGCGGTGCTCGGGACGGTCGTCACGCTGATCGCGCTCTGGCCGTTGCGCATCGCAGCGTTTCACGTCTTCGAGCGGCTGCGTCCGGAGGAGCGGAGCATCGTCGTGCAACTCCGTCACGGAACGCGGGCGGCTGAGCTGCTCGACATCCTCGAGGAGAAGCACGCGCGCGTGGAGCACTTCCAGCTCGAGGACGAGCACGATCGGCGCATCGTCACCATGACGCTCGACACACCCTCCGAGAAGCTGCTCGCGGAGGTTGCGGATCTCGACTTCGTGCAGGGCGTCGAGTGGGGCCGGTAGCGGTATCGAAGCAAGCGAGGTTTTGCACAAGGAACAAATCCAAGCTGCGTGAGTTGCGCTCAGCGTTGCCCGGCTGGCAGATCGAGCTGCTCGGCGCGGGCGACTATCCGCCGGAGGAGGGCGACACGTATTACGAGAACGCGCGCGCGAAGGCGCGTTTCGGCCGCTCGATCGCACCCGACGTCTGGGTGATCGGCGAGGACTCGGGCATCGAGGTCGACGGTCTCGGCGGACGACCGGGAGTCCACTCGGCGCGGTTCGGCGGCGACGATCCCGTCGGCCGCCTTTTGGCGGAGATGGCCGACGTGGCCGACCGCGGCGCCCGGTACGTGTGCGAGCTCGTCGTGCTCTCTCCGAAGGGCGACGAACACCGCGCCACCGGTGTTCTCGGAGGCAGCATCGCTCACGAGCCGCGCGGCAGCGAGGGATTCGGCTACGACCCGATCTTCGTCCCCGACGGAGAAGAGCGCACGGTTGCAGAGCTCGGCAACGAGTGGAAGCGGACGAACTCGCACCGCGCGCGCGCGGCGGCCGCATTCGCGTCCAACGTGCCGTAAGCGATCCCATCGACTTTCCATCCGCTGTCCATTGATCGGCGGGCACGAAGCGAGGAGAGTCGCGGGAGATGAGACCGTTTCTGAACCCAGCGACGAATCCGGTCACTTGTAATCGGTCGCGGAGAAGACGAGACTCGCATTGCGTCACGAGGGGGCGCGGTCGCGAGGCTACGGGCGTGGGAAGGGCGTTCGCTCTTCTCCTTCGAGCCGGCCAAGGGAGCTTGAGATGACGTTCGCAGCGACACTGAAATCGCGCGTCCGCCTCTGCGTTCTGGTTGTGGTAAGCGTCGGCCTGCTCGTTACGCCGGCCGGGGCCGAGCAGGCCTCCCTCGGCACCGTCGTCGCCTGGGGATGCGGCAGCGGTGTCGGTTTCGGGCAGTGCACCGTGCCAATCGCCACGGTCAGCGGCGTGACGGCGATCGCAGCCGCCGACTACGACAGCCTCGCCTTGAAGCAGGACGGCGGTGTCGTTGCCTGGGGCTGCCGGTCGAGCGATTCGGGACAGTGCACCGTGCCTGCTGCCGCGGCGAGCGGCGTGACCGCGATCGCGGCCGGCACGTACCACAGCCTCGCGCTGAAAGCGAACGGCAGCGTCGTCGCCTGGGGCTGTGGCAACAATTTCGGGCAGTGCGCTGTCCCCGCTGCAGCCGCGAGCGGGGTGACCGCCGTCGCAGCCGGCCGCCACCACAGCCTCGCTCTGAAGGCAGACGGCAGCGTCCTCGCGTGGGGCTGCCTCGTCGACTACGGTCAGTGCACGGTTCCTGCCGCAGCGAGCGGGGTGACGGCGATCGCCGCCGGCGCGTCCCACAGCCTTGTGCTGAAGCAGGACGGGAGCGTCGCCGCCTGGGGCTGCACCGGGCCGAGCTTCGTCAATGCCGGGCAGTGCGTCGTTCCTGCCGCCGCGGCGAGCGCCGTGACAGCCGTCGCCGCAGGCCAGTACCACAGCCTGGCCCTGAAACAGGATGGCAGCGTGGTCGCGTGGGGTTGCAGCGGCGGATTCAGCTGGGGGCAGTGCACCGTCCCGCCTGCGGCCGCAAGCGGCGTCAAAGCGATCGCCGCGGGCGCGCTCTTCAGCGTCGCCGTCAAGGAGGACGGCAGCGTCCTCGTCTGGGGTGATTGCGGCCAGGGCCAGTGCACGGTGCCCGCTGCGGCGAGTGGCATCGCCGCGGTCGCCGCCGGCTCCTCCCACGTACTGGCGTTGCGCGCGGCCGGTGACGCGCGTGCCGATCTGTCGCTCGTCAAGGCCGTCTCGCCCGGTCCGGTGCAAGTGGGTGACACGGTGACGTACGACTTCACGGTTGCGAACGCCGGCCCGCAGAGCGCGGAGCACGTGTTGCTACACGATGCGCTTCCACTGGGGCTGACCTCCGCCGGCTTCGGCACGATCACCGGCGGGGCTTCGTGCTCCTTCGGCGCCGCGCGGCGGACAATCGACTGCTCCTGGGCGTCGCTCGCGAGCGGGACGACCGTGCAGGTGCAGATCTTCATGACCGTGAACCAGCCGGGGCAGCTCGTGAACACCGCCACGGTCAGGTCCGACACGATCGACCCGGTTTCGACGAACAACAGCTCGACCGCGAGCGTCCAGGCCAATCTTTCCCGGACGCTGGGTCTCGTTGCCGCATGGGGTTGCAGCGTCGATGCCGACCGGGCCCAGTGCAACGTCCCGAGCGGCCTTTCGGGTGTCACGGCGATTGCGGCCGGCACCGCGTCCCACGGCCTCGCGTTGAAGGGCGACGGCACGGTCGTCGCGTGGGGCTGTGGTCTCTTCGCCACATTCGGACAGTGCAGCGTGCCGGACGGTCTCTCCGGTGTGACGGCGGTTGCCGCCGGCGAGGCCCACAGCCTGGCGTTGAAGAGCGACGGCACCGTCGTCGCCTGGGGCTGCGGAAGCGGCTACGGCCCGGCTCCGTGCAACGTGCCGGTCGGCCTGTCCGGCGTGACGGCGATTGCCTCCGGCCAGATTCACAACCTGGCCTTGAAGAGCGACGGCACCGTGGTCGCCTGGGGATGCGTCGGAGCATCGGATCACGGGCAGTGCAGCGTGCCGGGCGGCCTCGCGGACGTGACGTCGATCGCAGCAGGTTTTGCGCACAGCGTGGCGTTGAAGAGCGACGGCACGGTTGTCGCGTGGGGCTGCAGCGGCATCGACCTCGGGCAGTGCAGCGTGCCGGGCGGCCTCAGCGGTGTGACCGCGATCGCCACCGGCGGCTATTGCAGCCTCGCGCTGAAGAGCAACGGCACCGTGGTCGCCTGGGGGATCGGATCACCTGGAGCGGAGTGCAAGGTTCCGTTCGGACTCTCCGGCGTCGCCGCGATCGCCGTCGGGTCCTTTCACAGCCTGGCGTTGAAGCACGACGGCACTGTTGTCGCTTGGGGCTGCGGCGGCGGATTCGACTTCGGGCAGTGCACGGTCCTGAGCGGCCTTCGCGGAGTGACCGCCGTCGCTGCCGGCTACTCGCACAGCCTGGCGCTGGTCGGGCGCACTACGCCGGACGCGCCGGCCGGTGTTTCGGCGACCGCGGGAGACGGACAGGCGACGGTGAATTGGACGGCGCCGGCCTTCGACGGCGGCAGTGCGGTCACCGGCTACGAGGTGACCCGCTACGCGGGTGGGACGCCGCAGGGAACCACCAGCGTGGCCGTCGTGACCCAGCTGACGGCGACGGGGCTGGCGAACGGGACGACGTACACGTTCAAGGTGGCGGCGAAGAACGCACTCGGCGCGGGGCCGCAGTCATCGGAGTCGAACGCGGCGACGCCGGCTGCGCCGAAGTTCACCCTGACGGTGACGAAGTTCGGAGCAGGCAGCGGGACGGTTACGAGCGATGTCGGCGGAGTCGATTGCGGGGCGACGTGCACAGCCACGCTCGACGCAGGTACGACGATAACGCTGACGGCGACGGCGGCGGCCGGCTCCAGCTTCGCCGGCTGGATCGGCGCCTGCTCGGGCACAGGTGCCTGCACGCTGACGATGGACCAGAACCGGGCCGCCACCGCCGTCTTCACGCTGCCGTCGGGCACGCCCAAGACGCTGAGCGTGGGGAGGGCCGGGAACGGCGGCGGCAGCGTGCTCCTCTTCTATGCGGGCGGCGCGACCGACTGCTTCGGCGCCTGTACGCGTGACTTCGCCTATGGCAGCTCCGTCACGCTGAGCGCCACCGCGGCGGCCGGCTCCACCTTCGCGGGCTGGACCGGCGACTGCTCCGGCACCGGCGCGTGCAAACTCACGATGGACCAGAACCGCTCAGCTACGGCGACCTTCACTCTCGTTTCGATCGCTCCGAGCCCGCAGACCCTGACCGTGGCCAAGGCCGGAACCGGCACCGGCACGGTCACCTCCAGCCCGGCCGGGATCGACTGCGGCTCGACTTGCACGCGCGACTTCGACCACGGCACGCAGGTGACGCTTACGGCGACCGCAGGTCCCGGCTCCACGTTTGCGGGCTGGACGGGCGCCTGCAGCGGAGCGGGTGCGTGTGCGATGGCGTTGGACGACGCGAGGTCTGCAACCGCGACGTTCAATCAGGTTCAGTCGCCGCCGAAGACGGTCAGGTGTGTCGTCCCGAACGTGAAAGGCAAGTCGCTTGCCACCGCCAAGGCGCGGATCGCGGCTGCTCATTGCCGCACGGGCAAGGTGACGAGGGCGAAGTCGAGGAGCGTGGCGACGGGCAGGGTCGTCTCCCAGCGTCCGAAGGCCGGGACGAAGCTCGCCTCGGGTTCGAAGGTCAGCCTCGTCGTCAGCCGCGGCAGACGCTAGGCGAGCCCCGCCGGCTCTTCCTCGTCCGCGTACCTCCGCTTCACCCACCAATTGAGCTCGGCGCCGAAGACGAGCACGTTCGCCATCACGTAGAGCCACACGAGCAGGATCGCCGGCGGGCCGAACGTCTTCAGCACCGGGTTCAGGTTCGTGTAGCGCACGTACACGGGCAGCACCTGGAAGCCAGCCTCGAGCACGATCGTCGCGAGCGCCGCACCCGGCAGGACCTGGCGCACCGTTAGCGGCGCGTTCGTCAGCAGGTAGTAGACCGAGACGACGAAGACGAAGACGCCCAGCGACGAGACCGCGACGGTGAGGACGTACGCGGAGATCTCGTTGTCGACGGCGTCCGGCGTGTAGTGCCGCAGGAAGGCGACGCCGAGCGAGCCGACGAGCAGGGCGACGAAGAGCGTGACGAGCGAGGCGAGCATCAGGATCGAGGCGATCGCCTTACCGTGCAGGAAAGAGCGGTTCGGCTGCCCGTAGACGATGTTGAAGGCCGACTCGAGCACGCTGAAGAGCGAGAGCGCCGTCCAGAGCAGGAAGGCGCCGCCGACGATCCCGAGCGTCGCCGCGTTGTCCTGCACCTGGCGCACCAGCGTGACGATGTCGCCGACCGGCGCCTCGGGCAGCGCGTGCTTGAGCTCGGTGACGAGGAAGCTCGACTCGTCCGCGCGTCCCGCAAGGCCGAGCAGAGCGAGCGAGAGGAACGTCAGCGGCACGAACGAGAGGAGCGCAAAGTACGCGATCATCGCCGCGAGGTGCGTGCCGCGGTCGGCGAAGAATTTCGCGAACAGTGCGCGCTTCCGCAGCTGCACAGACGGAGTATGTTCCGAACCGTGGACGCCGCCGCCGCCCTTGCCGACCTGATCGCCGTCTCGTCGCAGGTCGAGGCGGCGGTGATCGCCGACGACGGCCACGTGCTCGCGACGACGTTTCCGCATGGCGATGACCTCGCCGCTGCGGGACGCGCCTTACTCGAGAGCGCGGCTGGGGCGCGAGACGGACGCGAGCCGGCGCAGCTCGGGGCTTCGACCGCGGAAGGCGGCGTGTTCGTCGTTCGCGACGCCGGCCGGATGATCGTCGCTACGACGGTCCCCCAGCCGATCCCGGGTCTCGTCTTCTACGACCTCAAGACCTGCTTGCGCAATGCGTCGTAGGCCGGTCGCAGTCGGCGCGCTCGTGGCGGGCGCACTCGCGGGCGTCGCGCTGTTCCACCGGCGTGAGGGCGCACGCCTTGAGCGCGTCAACCTCGTCTACGACGACGGCTCGCTCGAGACGCTTGCCGGGGACGAGGCGAAGCCGCTGCTCGATATCGCGCACTCTGCACTCGACGCAACGCGGGCGTGAACGACACCGCGCTCCGCGCCGCGCTGAAGGAGCACGCGTACCTCGAGGGCGACTTCGTGCTCCGCAGCGGGCGGCGTTCGCGCTACTACCTCGACAAGTACCGCTTCGAGACGCGGCCCGATCTGCTGCGTGCGCTCGGCGAGCGCCTCGCCGCGCAGATTCGCGAGCACGAACCGGACGCGACGGTCATCGCCGGGCCCGAGCTGGGTGCGGTCGCGCTCGCGGCCGCGGCATCGTTGGAATCGGGCCTTCCGTTCCTGATCGTCCGCAAGGAAGCGAAGGGCTACGGGACCGACAATCGGCTCGAGGGCGCCTACTCGCGAGATGAGCGCGTCTGCCTCGTCGAGGACGTCGTCACGTCGGGCGGCGCTGCCGTTTCCGCCGTCGAGGCGCTCCGCGACGCGGGCCTCGTGTGCAGCACTGCAGTCTGCGTCGTCGACCGCGAAGAGGGCGGGGTGGACGAGCTCGCGAGGCATGGCGTCCGGCTCCGCCGCCTCTTCACGGCCACCGACGTCCTGTCCAGCCCCTAAGATCCACCGCCAAAGCGCATGGTTGAGCCGTGTTAGGGTCCCGGATGCCCCGGAACCAGGCAATCCAGATAGGAGGATTTGTGACGAAGCAGGAATTCATCGCCTCGGTCGCACAGCGGAGCGGACTCGCGAGCCGGGACGCGCAGAAGGCTGTCGACGCCTTTCTCGACACGATCACCGACACGCTGCGCAGCGGCGGCGACGTCAATTTCACCGGTTTTGGCAAGTTCTCGGCTGCCAACCGCGCCGCGCGCCAGGGCGTGAACCCGCGGACGGGCGAGCGCGTCCAGATTGCCGCCACGACGGTGCCGAAGTTCTCGGCGGGAAGCCAGCTGAAGGCGGCAGTCAAGGGCGGGTAACGCTCGAGGGTCTCGTGTAACGCAGAAGGCCGTCGGAGGGGCGGCCTTCTTTTTGCGGTTGCACACGAACATACGTTCGCCTACCATCCAGGCATGCAGCTCCGGCTCGACGCGGCGGACCGGCTCGTCGAGCTCGTCGAGGAGCGGCGTGGTGCGGTCCCCGTCGAGCACGCCGCCCGGGCGCTCTTCGCCCTCGCGCACCTGCCGGACGGCATGGCGCGGTCGCTGCTCGACGATGTGGTCGGACAGGACGCGCGGCTCGCGTGGCGCGGCAGCTGCGTGGCACTCGCCGCACGCGCCGAGGAGCGTGTCGTGCTCGAGGACGCCGCCTACTGCGTTGTCGATCTCGAGACCACGGGCCTCTCGCCGGGCCGCTCCCAGATCTGCGAGATCGGCGCGGTGCGCGTCGAGCGGCTCGAGCTCGCCGCGACGTTGCAGACCTTCGTCAACCCGCACCAGCCGTTGCCGCTGCAGATCGCCACGCTCACGGGCATCGACGAGCGCGACCTGCGGCGCGCGCCGGATGTTCGCAGCGCGACCGCGGAGTTTCTCGAGTTCGCCGGTGACGCCGTGCTGGTCGCCCACAATGCGCGCTTCGACATGTCCTTCCTCGATCACGCCGTCGTTCGTCTCGGCGGACGACGTCTCTCCAATCCCGTCGTCGACACCGTCTGGCTCGCGCGGCGTCTGCTCGCCGGCCGCGTCTCCCGCGTCGGCCTTGCCTCGCTGGCGCACTTTTTCGGGACGGGCACGCGACCGTGTCACCGCGCCCTTCCGGATGCCGAGGCCACGGCCGAGATCCTGCTGCGGCTGATCGGCCTGGCGCAGGAGCGCGGCGCGCGGACGGTCGCGGATCTGCTCGAACTGTCGGCGCCGCGGCAGCGGCGCGTGTATGGCAAACGGTCGCTTGCGTTCGGCGCGCCGACTTTGCCCGGCGTCTATCTGTTCCGCGACGCGCACGGGCAGGTGCTCTACGTGGGCCGGGCGCGCGACCTGCGCGCCCGGCTGCGCTCGTATTTTCGCTCCGAGCGGCAGCGACCCGCCGTTGAAGCTGCGCTCGCGGCCGTCGACTCGATCGAGTGGCGTGTCCTCGGCTCGGAGCTCGAGGCCGCGCTCGAAGAGCTGCGGCTGCTGCGAGAGCTGCGACCGCCTGCGAACGCGCGCTCGACGCGGCCGGACCGCTACGTCTATCTCCGCGCGCGCGGCGACCGAGTCGTCGTCACGACGTCGCCTTCGCCGCACGGCCCGCTGAAGAGCCGTCGCCGCGCCGAGCTCGCGGCTCGCGCGCTGGAGGTCGGTGAGCTCGAGCACCCGCACCGGGCGCTGCCGCGGCTGCGGCGGAAGCTCGCGTCGCTTGCGGATGCGCTTCGCTACGAGGACGCCGGGCGGCTGCGCGACCGGATGACTGCGGTGGAGGCCGTCGCGGCGGATCTCGAGCGCCTGCGCCGGCTTCGCGAGACGGAGCTCTGTCTCGTCGCTCCCGCTGCCGAGCCGGGCTTCCGCCGCGCCTTCTTCGTCACGGGCGGCCGTGTCGCGGCGGTGCGCACGCTTCCGGCCGCCGGCCGGCTGGAGCTCGACGCCGGACTGGCGGAGGCACGCCGCGCAGAGCCGTCGCTGGCGCCGGAAGACGCCGACGAGTTGCTCGCCGTCGCGCAATTTCTGCGGCGGCCGCCGCCCGAGCTGCACGTCCTCACCTTCGACGAGCTCGCCCGCCGGGTCGCCTAGAGTGACACTGTGGCGCAAGCGGAGATCGCGGCCTCGGTATTCGCCGATCGCCTTGCGGAAAGCGTCGAGCGCAGGCGCAGCCAGCTCGTGCTCGGGCTCGACCCGGTCGTCGACCTTCTGCCCGTGGAGCTTCAGGGCGATGCAGGCGCGGGACCGCAGGCGCGTGCCGACGCCGTTGCGCGCTTCTGTCGCGGCCTGATCGACGCGGCCGCGCCGGCGTGCGTCGCCGTGAAGCCGCAGCTCGCGTTCTTCGAGGCGCTCGGCGCTCACGGGATGCACGCGTTCGAGGAAGCCTGCGCGTACGCGCGCCAGGCGGGGCTGCTCGTGATCGCCGACGCGAAGCGCGGTGACATCGGCTCGACGGCGCGCGCCTACGCCGCCGCGTACGTGGAGCCACGCGCCGGCGGCTCGCCGGTCGCCGACGCGATCACGATCAACGCGTATCTCGGGCGCGAGTCCGTCGAGCCGTTTCTCACGGCATGCAAGCGCCACGGCGCCGGCTTGTTCATCGTCGCGAAAACGTCGAACGAGGGGAGTGCGGACATACAAGACCTGAGGCTGCGCGACGGAGACGTCGTCTGGCACCGCGTGGCGCTGCTCGCCCGGGAGTGGGGCGGCGACTTCATCGGCGAGCGCGGCCTCTCCAGCATCGGTCTCGTGATCGGGGCGACCTATCCGCGCGCCGTCGGCGAGGCGCGGCGGCTGTGCCCGCAGCAGGTGCTCCTGCTGCCGGGGGTCGGGGCACAGGGAGCAGGGCCTGCCGAGATTGCGCGCGCGTTCACGAGCGGTCCGGCGAGCGCGCTCGTCTCCGTTTCACGCGCGATCGACTACGCGTTTCGTGCGCACGGCGGCGACTGGCGGACCGCGGCCGGCGCCGAGGCGGCGCGCCTGCGCGACGAGATCTGGTCCGTCTCCGGCTGGTAAGGCGGGCTCACGACGAAGCGGCTGCTCTGGCTCGTCCTGTCGGCGCTCGTGCTGGCCTCGCCGGCCGTCGCCGCACGGCCGCCGAACGTCGACGCGCGCTCGTATTTCGTCGTGGACGGAAAGACCGGCGAGGTGCTGGCGGCTCGCGATGCGCACGCGCAGGTCGCGATCGCGAGCATCACGAAGTTGATGACGGTCATCGTCGCGCTCGAGCGCGTAAAGCTCGCCGACGACGTGACGGTGCAGCCGTCGGCCGCAGGCGTCGGCGAGTCGTCTATCAACTTGCGCACCGGCGAGCACGTCACCGTGCGCGATCTCGTCGAGGCCGCGTTGATCCAGAGCGCGAACGACGCTGCTTACGCGCTCGCTGCGTATGCGGGCGGGAGTGACGTCGCCGCTTTCGTGCGGTGGATGAACGTGAAGGCCCACAAGCTTCGCCTGCGGGACACACGTTTCGTTCGGCCCGACGGGCTCGACGCGCCGGGCGAGCACTCGAGCGCCGCGGATGTGACACGCCTCGCGCGGATTGCCATGCGTAACCGGGCGATTCGCAAATTCGTGCGCTTGCGCGGCGACACGATCGCGGGCGGCCGCGTCCTCCACACGTGGAACGACCTGCTGGCGACGTTTCCGGGCGTGATCGGCGTCAAGACCGGACACACCGGTGCCGCCGGATGGTGCGAGGTCGCCGCTGTGCGCAGGCCCGGCTACACGGTTTACGCGACCGTTCTCGGCAGCCCCTCGCGCGAGCAGCGCAACCGCGATCTCGCGGCGCTGCTCAGGTGGGGTCTTTCCCGATACCGTGTCGCGAGCGTGATCAAGCAGGGACCTACGTACGCGCTCGCGCAGACCGGTTACGGTCGCGAGCCGTTGAAGCTCGTAGCTGCATCCCGCGTTCGGCGCGCCGTGCGCATCGGCCGGCCGCTCGTCGCGCGCGTCTCCGCTGCCGCCGCCGTGTCGCTGCCGGTACGCAAAGGGCAACGGCTCGGCGTCATTCGCGTCTACGACCGCCGGCGACTTGTCGCCTCGCGTCCGCTCGTCGCAGCGCGCTCGCTGACACGTCCCTCCCTTGCGGGACGCGTGGGCTTCTACGCCCGCCGCACGGCGAAGCATGTGTGGGGGTGGTTCACGTGATCGTGACCGTGACGCTCAACGCCGCCCTCGACCGTACGCTCACGGTGCCGAACTTCCAGCTGGGCCATCGCCATCGCGCGAGTGCTGCGCTCACTCTGGCGGGCGGCAAGGGAATCAACGTCGCGCGCACGCTGAAGGCGCTCGACGTGCCCGTCGTCGCGACGGGTCTCGTCGGCGGGCGCACCGGCACGCGCATCGTCGAGGAGCTGACGACGGAGGCGATTCTCAACGATTTCGTCCGCATAGCCGGGGAATCGCGGACGTCGTCGATGGTCGTCGATCCAACCGGCGGGACGTCCACCGAGATCTACGAGTGGGGCCCGCAGGTGACCGGCGACGAGCTCGGGATGCTGCTCGAGAAGATCGCGTACCTCGCGCGGGCGGCCGACCTCGTCGTGTTCGCCGGCTCGCTGCCGCGCGGCGTGGATCCCGGGTTCTACGGGGACGCGATCCGCGAGCTCGCGCGGCGGCGTGTGCGCTGCGTCCTCGACGCCGAGGGCGAGCCGCTCCGCCTCGGTACCGAGGCGGAGCCGTGGCTCGTCTCGCCGAACCAGCGCGAGGCGGAAGGCCTCGTCGGACAGGAGTTCCACGACGAGGAGGATTTCCTGATGGCGCTCGACGCGATCGCCGAGCTCGGCGCTCGGAACGTGCTGATCGGTCACGGCGCCGGCGCGTTCGCGCTGATCCGCGAAGAGCGGCGCGTCCGGCGGTTCGAGGCGCGCATCCCGCCGCTCGTGCCCGTCGCACCCGCGGGTGCCGGCGATGCGATGGTCGCCGCTTACCTCGCCGCGCGCACGGCCGAGGAGTCATTCGAGGACGCTCTACGTGCGGCGGTGGCGACGGGCGCCGCGGCGACGCTCGAGGTGGGCGGCGGACGCTTCGATCCGCGGGAAGCCGCGCGTCTGGCGGCCGCCGTGACGGTCGGGGCGGTCGAGCCCGTCGGCACGGGGTAGTCCGTCGGAGGCCGCTGCTACGATCGCTTATGGCCGTCGAGCTTAGTCCTCAGCAACTCGAGAGACTGCTCGACCTCGAGCAGAAGTTCGCGAAAGAGGGGCTGACTTTCGACGACGTCCTGCTCGTCCCCGCGGCGTCGCGTGCTCTGCCGAACGACGTGTCGACCGCGACCCGACTGACGCATTCGATCACGCTCGAGATCCCGATCGTCTCTGCGGCAATGGACACCGTCACCGAGGCGCGGCTCGCGATCGCGCTCGCGCGGGAGGGCGGCATCGGAATCGTGCAGCGCAACCTGCCGATCGCCGCTCAGGTCGCGGAAGTCGACAAGGTGAAGCGCAGCGAGTCCGGAATGATCGTCGAGCCGATGACGCTTCCGCCCGACGCGCTCGTGGCCGACGCGCTCGACTTGATGGCGCGTTACCACATCAGCGGCGTGCCGATCACGGACGAACGTGACGTGCTCGTGGGGATCCTGACGAATCGCGACCTCCGGTTCGAGAGCGACACGGCGCAACCGGTGTCAGCCCTGATGACCGCGCGAAATCTCGTCACGGCGCCCGTGGGGACCACGCTCGCCGAAGCGAAGGAGATCCTCCACCGAAACAAGATCGAGAAGCTGCCGGTCGTCGACGCGGACGGTCGCTTGAAGGGGCTCATCACCGACAAGGACATCCAGAAGAAGATCCAGTATCCGCGCGCGACCAAAGACGAGCAGGGTCGCCTACGCGCCGGCGCGGCGGTCGGAGTCGGCGCGGACGCGCTCGAGCGCGCCGAGGCGCTCGTCGATGCGGGCGCCGATGTCCTCGTCGTCGACACGGCGCACGGGCACTCGGCGGGCGTGCTCGAGATGGTGCGAAAGATCAAGTCCCGGCGCTCCGTCGAGCTGATCGCCGGCAACATCGCGACGCGCGAAGCGGCGGAGGCGCTGATCGACGCGGGAGCCGATTGCGTGAAGGCGGGCGTGGGGCCGGGATCGATTTGCACGACGCGAGTTGTCGCCGGTGTGGGGGTGCCGCAGGTGACTGCGATCTACGACTGCGCGAAAGCGACGGCCAAGCACGGCGTGCCGCTGATCGCTGACGGCGGCTTGACCTCATCCGGCGACATTGCGAAAGCGATCGCGGCGGGAGCGGATGCGGTCATGCTCGGCTCGATTCTGGCCGGCACCGACGAGGCGCCCGGCGACGTGATCCTCTACCAGGGCGAGCGCTTCAAGGAGTACCGCGGAATGGCATCGCTCGGTGCGATGCGCGCAGGCTTCTCGAAGGATCGCTACTTCCAGGGAGACGTCGAGGACGTCGACAAGCTCGTCCCCGAGGGAATCGAAGGTCGCGTGGCCTACAAGGGGCCGCTCGCGCCGATCCTCTACCAGCTCGTCGGCGGCCTGCGGCAGGCGATGGGGTACTGCGGCGCCGCAACGATCGACGAGATGCACGGCGCGAGGTTCGTGCGCATCACCGCCGCGGGGCTGCGCGAGTCGCATCCGCACGACGTGACGATCACGAAGGAGGCGCCGAACTATCGGCGGTAGCGCGGCGGTCCTGCACCTCCCAGAGGCGCGGCCCGAGGAGCGTCCCGTGCTCGTCGTCGACCTCGGCGGCCAGTACTCGCAGCTGATCGCGCGCCGCGTGCGCGAGTGCCGCGTCTACTCGGAGCTCGTGCCGCACACGGTGACGCCCGAGCAGGTGCGCGCGCGGAACCCGCATGCGCTGATCCTCAGCGGCGGCCCCGCGTCGGTCTATGCGGAAGGTGCGCCGCGCGTCGATCCAGCGCTGTTCGGGTTGGGGATTCCGACGCTCGGGATCTGTTACGGCATGCAGTTGCTTGCGCTCGACCTCGGCGGCCGCGTCGATCGCACCGGCGTCTCGGAATTCGGAAAGACCGAGCTGCATGTCGACGAATCCGAGCTCTTCCGCGACTTGCCCTCCGAGCAGACTGTCTGGATGTCGCATCGCGACTCCGTTGTCGCTCCGCCCAGCGGCGCACGTATCGTCGCGGGCTCGGGATCGACGCCGATCGCCGCCTTCGAGTCGCCGGAGTCGCGCATCTACGGCGTCCAGTTCCATCCCGAAGTCGTGCACACGCCCTACGGAATGGAGCTCTTGAAGAACTTCCTGTACAACGTCGCGACCGCGCCGCCCTGGTGGACGCCGGCGGCCGTGATCGAAGAGCAGGTCGAACGGATCCGTGCGCAGGTCGGACGCGAACGTGTGCTTTGCGGCCTGAGCGGAGGCGTCGACTCCGCCGTTGCAGCGCTGCTCGTCCACAAGGCCGTCGGCGATCAGCTGACGTGCGTGTTCGTCGACCACGGACTGCTGCGCCAGAACGAGGCCGAGCAGGTGGTGGAGACCTTCGGCGGTCACTTCCACGTTCCGCTCGTGCACGTCCAGGCGCAGGAGCGATTCCTTGGGCGCCTCGCGGGTGTCGGCGATCCCGAACGCAAGCGCAAGATCGTCGGCGAGGAGTTCATTCGCGTCTTCGAAGAGGAGGCGCGGGGTCTGGGCGACGCGCGGTTCCTCGTCCAGGGGACGCTGTATTCCGACGTCATCGAGTCGGGCGGAACCGAGAACGCCGAGGTGATCAAGTCGCACCACAACGTCGGCGGTCTCCCGGCGGACATGCGGATGGAGCTCGTCGAGCCGTTGCGGCTGCTCTTCAAGGATGAGGTGCGGCGGGTCGGCGAGGAGCTCGGGCTGCCGGAGCGGATGGTCTGGCGACAGCCGTTCCCCGGTCCCGGTCTCGCGATCCGGATCATCGGAGACGTGACGTCCGAGCGGCTGGCCACGCTGCGCGAGGCGGACGCGATCTTGCAGGAAGAGGTGCGGCGGGCAGGCCTCTACCGCGAGCTGTGGCAGAGCTTTTGCGTGTTGCCGGCGATTCGCTCGGTCGGCGTCCAGGGCGACTCGCGCACGTACGGCTATCCGATCGTGCTGCGAGCGGTGACGAGTGAAGACGCGATGACCGCCGACTGGGCTCGGTTGCCGTATGACCTGATCGAGACGATTTCGTCGCGGATCGTCAACGAGATCCCGGCGATCAATCGAGTCGTGCTCGACGTGACGTCGAAGCCGCCTGCGACGATCGAGTGGGAGTAGGGGCGCAGCCGGGCGCTTCGAGTCCGTCATTCACGAGCAGATGCAGGCGTAGGAAACCCGGCCTGGTCTCGACGTCCTCGGAGTAGGGGACGAGCTTCGCGATCGGGTGACCGCCGTGAGCGATCACGATCTGCTCGCCGCGCCGCACACGGCTCAGGAGATGCGAGAAGACGTTTCGGGCGTCGTGCGTGTTGTACTGCGCCAACACATTTGGCGCAGGTGGCTGCGCCAAGCTAGCTTGGCGGCCTAGGCGGAGCCAACTCGGGCGGCGAAGGTTCATGAGCCAAGTGTGGCGCGGTCGATGTGACGTAGTCGTGCCGAGTTCGTCACCATCCGCAAGTGGAATTCGGGCAGATGCCGAAGCAGCGACGGAGCGCGTTCAAGGAACTTCTCGGCCTCCCGGACGAGGTCGCGGTCGTCGCCGGCGTCAACATAGGTAAGGCGGTGCCCGATCCGAACGCGAGCCGTGCGTCTAGCCGCATGTCGCACCGCAGCCGCTCGCTCGAGGAGGTCGTCCGCTGGGAGCACTGGTAGCGCGGCTCGCCGAGGCGCGAATCGGCGGCACGTTCAATCAATACCGAGCTCAGCGCTTGGCCGAGCGGCTTGCGTGCTACCTCGAAGAACGCGGCGACGCACCACTGCTGCTCGTCGGCGAGGCCGCCGGCTACCGCGGGGCACGCGTCTCCGGCATCGCCTTCACCTCCGAGCGCCAGCTCACGGGCGAAGGCCCGAGCGAGGCAAGTGCGACGATTGTCCACCGCGTGCTCGGGGAGCTCGGACTCGAGCACGAAGTCCTCCTCTGGAACGTGGTGCCGACACACCCAGGCACGGCGACGTCGAATCGCCCACCGACACGCGCCGAGATCGAGGCGGGATTGCCGTTTGCCCGGGAGCTCGCGCGCGGCCGCTGCGTAATCGCGGTTGGGCGCGTCGCCGAGGCCGCGCTGGAGGCCCCGTACGTCCGCCACCCTTCTCGCGGCGGCGCAGCCGTCTTCCGTGAGAGCTTACGCGCGTGCCTGACCTAGACCGCGTCGTTCGGCGCAATACGTTTCTGCTCGCAGCAACGCTCGCCGTCAACTCGGCCGTCGTCCAGCTCGTTGCCGCCGTGTCGTCGCTGACCTTCGTCCTCGTGACCGGCGTCAAGGGCCTCCTTGGCCTCGGCCCGGCAATCTTTCTCGTCGCAGCCGCAGTCACCGGCGCCGTTGCGGGGCGCGCGATGGATCGCTTCGGACGGCGCCCGGTCCTCATCATCGGCTTCCTCGTCGGCGGGTCCGGGTGTGCGCTCACCGCGCTTGGAACTCATGTCACGTCGACGGTGGCCGTGATCGCCGGCTTCGTCCTGACGGGTTCGTCGAGCGCGGCGGCGCTACTCGTCCGGACGGCGGCGGGCGACATGTACCCACCGCTGCGGCGGGCCCGCGGCATTTCCTACGTCCTCTTCGGCTCCGTTTTCGGTGCGATCCTCGGGCCGACCGTCTTCAGTCCGCTGTTCGCCGGCAAGGACCTCGAGGCGGACGCTTTGACGGTGCCGTGGCTCGCGGCCGCGGGAATCAGTCTCGGATCGGCGGCGATCGTCGCGCTCGTCAGACCCGACACGAAAAAGATCGCCGAGCTCGTGACGCCGTCGGAAGCGAACGCTCCGATATTGCCACGCGCGTCACTCGCGGAGATCCTGCGCCGTCCCGGCGTCATGACCGCGATGCTGGCGGCGTTCGCGAGCTTCGGCGTGATGGTCTCGGTGATGAACCTGACCGGCTATGCAGTCGTGGAGAAGCACCACCATGCGCAGCACGACGTCTTCCCGATCATCGGCGCGCACGTGCTCGGGATGTACGCGCTCGTGCTTTTCGTCGGCGCGTTGATCGATCGCATCGGCCGCACGCCGTCGCTTGCGTCCGGGCTGGTCGTGATGGGGATTTCGGCGCTTGGGCTCGCGTGGACGTCGAGCGTCGCCGCGACGGCTGCCCTTCTCTTCGGTCTCGGGATCGGCTGGAACATCTCGTATGTCGCAGCGGCGGCACAGATGGCGGATCTCACGCTGCCGTCCGAGCGGGGCCGGCTCTTCGGCTTCAACGACTTCGCCGCAGCGATGTTCGCGGCTGCTCTCGCGCTGCTCGGCGGATTGACGCTCGAGACGCTTGGAGTGGCGGCCATGGCGATCGGCGCCGCAATCCTCGTCACTGCGCCGGCTCCCTGGATTCTCGGACGCCGCGAAGCACCCGTTTCCTCGTGATTTCGCTACACTCCCCGCCGGCGGACGCCTCTTGTTCGCCTTTTCTTTGCGATGAAGACCTACAACGCCAAGCCGGGAGAGATCGCACGCGATTGGTACGTCGTGGATGCCGAGGGAAAGACCCTCGGCAGGCTCGCGACAACGATCGCGGACACGCTGCGCGGCAAGAACAAGCCTCAGTACACGCCGCACGTCGATACGGGCGATTTCGTGGTCGTCGTCAACGCGGAGCGGATTCACGTAACCGGAAACAAGCTCGACCAGAAGCTCTACCACCGGCACTCGGGCTACCCGGGCGGACTCAGGTCGCGCCCGCTGCGCGAGCAGCTCGAGCGACGGCCGACCGAGGTGCTTCGCAAGGCGGTCAAGGGGATGCTCCCACGCAACCGGCTGTCGCGCGCACAGATCACGAAGCTGAAGATCTACGCCGGTCCCGACCATCCGCACGAGGCGCAGGCGCCCAAGCCGCTGCCGCTGGAGGACTGAAATGGCACAAACGCAGATCGCGCAGTACCAGGGCACCGGGAAGCGGAAGACGTCTGTTGCGCGCGTCATCTTGCGCCCGGGCGACGGCGCGACCTGGTTCAACGGCCGCACGATCGAGGAGTACTTCCCGCGCGCGGTCCATCGGCAGACGGCACTTGCGCCGCTGAAGATCGCGGAGCTCGAGGGCCGCTACGACATCCGCGTGCGTGTGCACGGCGGCGGCCCGAGCGGCCAGGCGGGCGCGGTCCGGCACGGCGTCGCACGTGCGCTCGTCGAGCTCGATCCTGAGCTCCGGATTCCACTGAAGCGCGCAGGCTTCCTTACGCGCGACGCGCGCATCGTCGAGCGCAAGAAGGCCGGCCTCCACAAGGCCCGCAAGGCGCCTCAGTTCTCGAAGCGGTAGCGTCGCGCCGCATGGCGCGTCGCTATTTCGGAACCGACGGGGTCCGCGGAATCGTCGGCGGCAGCCTCACGCCCGAGCTCGTAGAAAAGCTCGGCAAGGCCGTCGCCATGTGGTCCGGACGGGGCCGCGTCTTCGTCGGGCGCGACACGCGTGCGTCCGGCGTCGAGCTTGAAGAGGCGCTCGCGCGCGGGATCGCGTCGGCCGACGGATCGGCCGTGCTCGGCGGAGTGCTGCCGACTCCCGCTGTGGCGCTGCTCGCGCTCGATCTCGGTGCGGTGATCACGGCGTCGCACAACCCTCCGGAGTACAACGGCGTCAAGTTCTTCGACCGCGACGGCCAGAAGCTGACCGACGAGTCGGAGGAGCAGATCGAGGCGCTGCTCGACGCGGATGCGCGCGGCGGCGGCGAGATCGATCGCGTGGACGTCGCGCACGACAGCTACCTCGAGCACGTTCTCGAGCGCTTCGGCTCGGATCTGACCGGTTTGAAGATCGGCGTCGACTGCGCCAACGGTGCCTACAGCGAGATCGCGCCGCGCGCGTTCGAGCAGCTCGGAGCGACGGTCACGGCGATCGGCGTCGAGCCGGACGGGACGAACATCAATCAAGGGTGCGGCGCGACAGACCTACGCGCGCTTCAGCAGACGGTCATGGATAACGCGCTCGACCTCGGAGTCGCGTTCGACGGCGACGGTGATCGAATGCTCGCTGTCGATGAGAACGGCGAGGCCGTCGACGGCGATCACATCCTGGCGATCCTCGCGCTTCACTTAGGCGTCGATCTCGTTGCAGTCACGGTGATGTCGAACCTCGGGCTCCACCGGTTGCTCGAGAAGCACGACATTCGCGTCGTCACGACGCCCGTCGGCGATCGCTACGTCCTCGAGGCGCTCCGCGAGCACAACGGCCTGCTCGGCGGCGAGCAGTCCGGTCACATCATCTACCTGCGCGACCACGTCACCGGCGATGGGCTCGCTGCGGCGCTGCTTTTGTGCGATGCGATTCGCGGCCGCACGCTCGCCGCCGCCGCGGCAGTGATGCCGACGTTCCCACAGGTCAAGGAGAACCTTCCCCTGCCAGGCAGGACGCTGCCGGAAAGCCTTGTCGACGAGGTCGAGCGTCTGAACGAGAAGTTGAACGGAACGGCGCGCGTGCTCGTCCGTCGATCGGGGACCGAACCCGTTGTCCGGCTGCTTGCGGAAGCTCCGACGGAGGCAGAAGCGCGCCGTCTCTCTGATACGATCGCTGAGCTCGTTCGACGAGAGCTCGGCTGAGGTTTCCGACGGCGGAAATCCCGTAGCGCCGGGCTTTCCGCATTTTTTCAGGGAGTCGGCCGTGTGCGGCATCATTGGATACGTTGGAACCAGAACCGCGAAGCCGCTGCTCCTGCAGGGCCTTCAGCGGCTCGAATATCGCGGCTACGACTCCGCGGGAATTGCGCTGCGCGAGCACGATGAACTCGAGTATGTCCGCGCCGTCGGCAACCTGAAGGAGCTCAAGCTCGCGGCCGGCGACAACGGCTCGCTCTCTTCGCACGGGCTCGGGCACACGCGCTGGGCCACGCACGGCTCGGTAACGGAAGCGAATGCCCATCCGCTCACCGGCTGCGACCACGGCCGCATCGCGATCGTTCTGAACGGGATCGTCGAGAACTACCGCGAGCTCAAGGACTCACTCGTCGCCGCCGGCCACACGTTCACGTCGCAAACGGACGCCGAGGTCGTCGTTCACCTGATAGAGCTCCATTACGAAGGCGACCTCGTCGCCGCGGTGCAGGAGACGTACGGCGAGCTCGAGGGACATTTCTCGTTCGTCGTCATCCACCACGATCACCCCGACCTGCTCGTGGGAGCGCGGCGCCAGACGCCACTCGTCGTCGGGGTCGGCGAGGGCGAGATGTTCCTGGCGTCGTCGATCGCCGCCTTCCTTTCCGAAACGCGCCGCGTGCAACTGATCGACGACGGCGACATCGTCGCGATCACGCCCGGCGGCTCCGTTTTCTACCGCGGCGGCGAGGTCGTGACCCCCGACGTGATCGAGGTCGACTGGGACGACGAGTCGGCCGAGAAGGGCGGCTACGAGACCTTCATGCTGAAGGAGATCTACGAGCAGGCCGAATCCGTACGCGAGACGATCGGCGATCGGGCGCGACACGGCACGCTCCTGCTCGAAGGCATCGGCCTCACCGATCTCGAAATCCAGAACCTGCGCCGCATCGTGATCGTCGCGTGCGGCACGGCGTACCACGCCGGCGTCGTGGGGCGCTACATCATCGAGGAGTGGGCGCGCCTTCCGGTCGAGCCTGACATTGCCAGCGAGTGGATCTACCGCCACCCCGTGCTCTCGCGCGACACGCTCGTGATCGGCATCTCGCAGTCCGGTGAGACGCGCGACACCATCAACGCGATGAAGCTCGCGCGCGAGAAGGGCGCGCGCACGCTTGCGATCACCAACCTGAGAGGGACGCAGATCACGCGGGAGGCGGACGCCGTTCTCTATACGCGCTGCGGACTCGAGGTCGGCGTGGCCGCGTCGAAGACATTCACCGCGCAGGTCGCGCTGCTGTCGCTGATCGCGCTTCAGCTCGCGCAGGTCCGCAAGACTCTGCCGAAGGAGCAATTGGCGTTCATCGTCGACGAGCTACACGAGCTTCCGACGAGAATCCGTGACTTCCTGGACGCCGACCATCCGATCGAGGACATCGCGAGGCGGTTCTACGACAAGCCGTTCTTCCTCTATCTCGGCCGCCACATCGGCCTGCCGGTTGCGCTCGAGGGCGCATTGAAGCTGAAAGAAATCTCGTACATTCCGACCGAGGCGTACTCGGCCGGTGAGATGAAACACGGGCCGATCGCGCTGCTCGAAGAGGGCACGCCGGTCGTGGTCGTTGCGACGAACATCCACGTGTACGACAAGATCGTCTCCAACATCCAGGAGACGCGCGCGCGCGGCGCGCACGTGATCGCGATCGCGACGGACGGAAACGAGGACATCCAGCATCACGCCGACGACGTGATCTACGTGCCGCGTACGCCGCACTTCCTCCAGGCGATCCTCGCGGTGATTCCGCTCCAGCTGCTCGCGTACAGGATCGCGCGTCTGCGCGGCCTGAACGTCGACCAGCCGCGCAACCTGGCCAAGACCGTTACGGTCGAATAGCTCTTATCGAGTGACGCGTCGCAGCGCGGCGTTCAACTGCGCGAGCGCCGCGCTTCCCTCGATTCGGTGCACGAGGCGATGCCTGCGGTCGAAGACGAGCGTCGTCGGCGCACCACGCGACCAGGCCCCGGCGAGGATCGCGTGCGGGTCCCAGATCGACGGATAGTCGAGGTCGAATCGCTTGTAGAAGGCGCGCGCGCCGGACCTCGAGTCTTCCGTGTCGATCCCGAGGAACGCGACTTGACGTCTGTGCGAGCGGGCAAAGCGAACGAGCGTCGGTGCCTCGGCGATACAGCCGTCGCACCACGACCCCCACACGTTCACGAACACGGGCTTGCCGGCGAACTGCGCCAGCGCGACGCGTTTGCCGGAGAACACGTCCCGTCCCGCAATCGGCGGCTTCGTCGTCGCCGCCCCGAGTCCGGCAGCGATTAGCGTGGCCGACAAGCCGACCAGCACGAGGCGTTTGCACGACCTGAGGCCGGGGGACACGCCGCAAGAGTAGTCCCAACAAGGAGGCGCCCATGGCCGAGCTCGTCGCCGATTACGTCCTGCACCGCCTGACGGAATGGGGCGTTCATCGCATCTTCGGCTACCCCGGCGACGGGATCAACGGGTTCCTCGGCGCGCTCGACCGCGCAGACGGCGATCCGGAGTTCATCCAAACACGGCATGAGGAGATGGCCGCGTTCATGGCGTGCGGTCATGCGAAGTTCACGGACGAGGTCGGCGTTTGCATGGCGACGTCCGGGCCGGGCGCAATCCACCTCCTCAACGGGCTGTACGACGCGAAGCTCGACCACGTGCCGGTCGTCGCGGTAATCGGCCAGCAGAAGCGAACGTCGCTCGGCGCTCATTACCAGCAGGAGGTGGACCTGCAAGTTCTGTTCAAGGACGTCTCGGAATACGTGCAGTACTGCATGGAGCCGGCTCAGGCGCGCCACCTCGTCGATGCCGCCGTGCGCACGGCGCTCGACCGCAGCGGCGTCGCGACGATCATCATCCCGAACGACGTGCAAGAGGCGAAGGCGATCGAATCGCCGCCTCGCGAGCACGGCTCGGTCTACTCGAGCGTCGGCTACGCACGGCCGCGCGTGCTACCGCACGACGCGGACCTCGAGCGCGCAGCCGCAATCCTCAATGGAGGAGAGAAGGTCGCGATCCTGATCGGGCAGGGCGCGAAGGGCGCGCCGGACGAGGTCGTCGAGTGCGCCGAGAAGCTCGGCGCCGGCGTCGCGAAGGCGCTGCTCGGCCGAAGCGCGCTGCCGGACGACCTGCCGTTTGTCACCGGGCCGATCGGACTACTCGGGTCGCGCGCGAGCTACGAGCTGATGGAGGGGTGCGACACGCTGCTCTTGATCGGCACCAGCTTTCCGTACTCGGAGTGGCTGCCGCAGGAAGGCCAGGCCAAGTGTGTCCAGATCGACCTCGATGGGCGCCGTGTCGGCATGCGTTATCCCGTGGATGTGCCGCTCGTGGGTGACGCAAAGGAAACGCTGCGCGCATTGCTTCCGCTGCTCGAGCGAAAGGACGACCGCGGGTGGCGCGAGCAGATCGAGGAGCAGGTCGCCGAGTGGTGGCGCGTCGTCGAAGACCTTGCCATGCTCGACGCTGACCCGGTGAACCCCCAGCGCGTCATTTGGGAGCTGTCGCAGCGCCTGCCCGACGACGCGATCGTCACCGCGGACTCCGGCTCGTCGACGAACTGGTGGGCACGCATGCTCAAGTTGAAGAAAGGCAATCTCGCGTCGCTCTCCGGCACGCTCGCGACCATGGGTCCGGCGACGCCGTACGCGATCGCGGCCAAGCTCGCGCATCCCCAGCGGCCCGTGATCGCAATCGTCGGCGACGGCGCCTTCCAGATGAACGGGATGAACGAGCTGATCACGCTCAAGCGCTACGCCGAACGCTTCGCAGGCAAGCCCGCACTCGTCTTCTGCGTGTTCAAGAACGAGGATCTGAACCAGGTCACGTGGGAGCAGCGGGCGCTGGCCGGCGACCCGAAGTACCCCGGCACGCAATGGATTCCGGACTTCCCGCACGCGCGTTTCGCCGAGCTGGTCGGCGTCAAGGGGATCTCGTGCGAGGATCCGGATTCGCTCGGCGGTGCGTGGGACGAAGCCCTGGCGACGAACGGCCCGGTCGTGCTCGAGGTGCGCGTCGACGCGGAAATCCCGCCGCTGCCGCCGCACATCCGCTGGCAGCAGGCCGAAAAGATGGCGAAGGCGATGGCGAAGGGCGATCCCGAGTTCGTCGGCGTGATGCAGAAGTCGCTCAAGGGGAAGCTGCAGGAATTCAAGGAGTCGCTCCCAGGTCGGTCGTAGCGTGGCCGTCGCGACCCGGACGAAAGCCGCAGTCGAGGAGCTCGCCGTCTCGGCGTACACGATCCCGACCGACGAGCCGGAGGCGCACGGGACGCTGGAGTGGGACTCGACGACGCTGGTCGTCGTCGAGGCGCGCGCCGGCGGCGAGACCGGTCTCGGCTACACGTACGGCCCGCACGCAGTCGCGACGCTCGTGGACGAGAAGTTGCGACGAGTCGTTTGCGATTCCGATGCATTCGCGCCGGCTGCCACCTGGGTACGCATGTGGAGCACCTTGCGCAACGCGGGCCTTCGGGGCATCGGTTCCATGGCGGTGGCCAGCGTGGACATCGCCCTATGGGACCTCAAGGCACGCCTGCTGAACGTGCCCCTCGTCGACCTGATGCCCCGTTTCCACGAGGGGGTGCCGGTCTACGGCAGCGGCGGCTTCACGTCCTATTCGCTCGAGCGGCTGCGCGAGCAGCCCGGCGGCTGGGTCGCCGACGGCATCCCGCGTGTGAAGCTGAAGCTCGGTCGAGATCCAGTGGCCGACCCGAAACGACTCGACGCGGCGCGGGAGGCGGTCGGCGAAGAAACAGAGCTTTACGTCGACGCGAACGGCGCGTTCACGCCGAAGCAGGCGCTGGCGTGGGCCGAACGCTACGCGCTGGAGTGGGGTGTGACGTGGTTCGAGGAACCGGTCAGCTCCGACGATCTCGAGGGGCTGCGCTTCGTGCGGGAGCGGGCACCGCTGGAGGTGGCGGCGGGTGAGTACGGCTATGTGATCGACGACTTCCGCAACCTGGTCGGCTGCGTCGACTGCTTGCAGGCGGACGTCAGGCGTTGCGGCGGCGTCACCGGTTTGCTGCAGGTGGCGGGCTTCGCGCACGCGCACGCGCTGCCCCTCTCAGGGCATTGCGCACCTGCGGCGTCCGCGCATGCGTTCTGCGGAGTGGCGACGCTGCGGCATCTCGAGTGGTTCCACGATCACGTCCGGATCGAGCGGAAGTTCTTCGACGGCTTTCTCGAGCCGGAGAACGGCGTCCTGTGCCCCGACCTGTCCCGGCCCGGCCACGGGCTCGAGCTGAAGCGCGCCGACGCAGAGCGGTACGCCGTCACATGACCATCGACTCACGGGCGCTCGCGAGAGAGCTGCACCACGCCGTCGAAGGCGAGGTTCGCTTCGGCGCGGGAACGCGTGCGCTCTACACCACCGGCGGCTCGAACTACCGCCAGCTGCCGATCGGCGTCGTCATCCCCAAGACGATCGAGGACGTCGTTGCGGCCGTGGAGATCTGCCGCGCCCGCGACGCGCCGATCCTGTCGCGCGGCGGTGGGACGAGCCTCGCCGGCCAGTGCTGCAACGTCGCGGTGTTGATCGACCACTCGAAGTACCTGCGCGGGATCGTCGAGATCGATTCCGAGCGAAAACTCGCTCGCGTTCAGCCCGGCGTCGTGCTGGACCAATTGCGCAAGCAGTCAGAGCAGGAGTACGGCCTGACGTTCGGCCCCGATCCCTCGACCCACGACCACTGCACGTTCGGCGGAATGGTCGGCAACAACTCGTGCGGCGTGCGCTCGATCATGGCCCAGTTCTACGGCCCCGGGCCGCGCACATCCGACAACGTGCACGAGCTCGACGTGCTCCTGCACGACGGGCGCAGGCTTCGCGTGCGCGAGGGCACTTCCGGCGACTCCGAGATCGACCGACGTCTCACCGAGTTGCGCGACCGCTACGCGGACCTGATCCGCCGGCGCTACCCGAATATCCCGCGCCGCATCTCCGGCTACAACCTCGACGACCTGCTGCCGGAGAAGGGCTTCCACGTCGCGCGGGCACTCGTCGGCACCGAGAGCACGTGCGTCACCGTGCTCGAGGCAACCGTCCACCTGCTCCACAGCCCGCCCGCACGCTCGCTGCTCGTCCTCGGCTACGAGAGCAAGTACCACGCCGCCGATCATGTGCTGGAAGTGCTCGCGCACAAGCCGCTCGGGCTCGAGGGCGTCGACGAGACGCTGGTCGAAGACATGAAGCTCGCCGGCGTCCACGACCAGGACGTGACGATGCTGCCGGACGGGCGCGGCTGGCTGCTCGTCGAGTTCGGCGGCGAGACGAAGGACGAAGCGGACGCCCGGGCGCGCGACTGCATGGCCGATCTGCAGAAAGGAGCGGGCGCTCCCAAGGACATCAAGCTCTACGACGATCCCGAGCAGGAGCGGCACGTGTGGGAGGTGCGCGAGGCCGGGCTCGGCGCCACCGCATTCATCCCCGGAAAGCCCGACGCGTACGAGGGCTGGGAGGATTCCGCTGTGCCGCCCGAGCGGCTCGGCGAGTACCTGCGCAGACTCGACAAGCTCGCGCAGCGCTACGGCTACGAGAGCGCGCTCTACGGCCACTACGGCAACGGCTGCGTGCACGCACGCTGGAACTTCGATCTCCTGACCAGCGAGGGCATCCGCAAGTTCCGCCGCTGGCTCGACGACGCCTCCGACCTCGTGCTCGAGCTGGGCGGCTCGCTCTCCGGGGAACACGGCGACGGCCAGTCTCGCGCCGAGCTCCTGCCGAAGATGTTCGGCGACGAGCTCGTCGGCGCGTTCCGCGAGTTCAAGTCGATCTGGGATCCCGAATGGAAGATGAACCCCGGCAAGGTCGTCGACCCGTACCGGATCACCGAGAACCTGCGGCTCGGCGCGGGCTACCACCCGCCGCATGTCGACGCCCTGTTCGCCTTCCCCGACGACGGCGGCAGCTTCGCGCACGCAACCACGCGCTGCGTCGGCATCGGCAAGTGCAGGCGCACCGAGCCGGGCGGCGGTGTTATGTGTCCCAGCTATCAGGTCACGCGCGAGGAGAAGCACACGACGCGCGGCCGGGCGCGGATCCTCTGGGAGATGCTGAACGGCGACGAGCTCGAGCTCTGGCGGTCAGAGGAGGTGTACGACGCGCTCGACCTCTGCCTCTCGTGCAAGGGCTGCACGCACGACTGCCCCGTGAGCGTCGACATGCCGGCCCTCAAGTCGGAGTTCCTCGCCCACTACTACTCCGGGCGTCTGCGGCCGAGACACGCCTACGCGTTCGGCCTGATAGATCAGGTCGCGCGCGTGGCCTCGAAACAACCGGCGCTCGCGAATGCGTTCATGCGGACGCCCCTGGCGAAGGTCGCGGCCGGCGTGCACCCGAAGCGCGAGTTTCCGTCGTTCGCGCCGCTGACGCTGCGCGACTGGTTCCAATCGCGCCTGCCCAGCACCGCGGCCGGAACGAAAGTGATTCTCTGGGCGGACACGTTCAACAACTACTTCCACACGGAAGTGGGCGTCGCCGCGGTCGAGGCGCTCGAGGCCGCCGGCTACTCCGTTGCGATTCCGCGCGCGCACCTGTGTTGCGGGCGGCCGCTGTACGACTACGGGATGCTGAAGCTCGCGCGTCGCTACCTGGAGCGCGTGCTCGCCGAGCTGCGCGACGAGATCCGCGCCGGCACACCGATCGTCGGGATCGAGCCGAGCTGCATCGCGGTGTTCAAGGACGAGGTCGCGAAGCTCTTGCCGAACGACGAGGACGCAAGGCGCCTCTGCAAGCAGTCGTTCCACCTCGCCGAGTTCCTCTGCGCGCAGGGTTACGATCCGCCGCCGCTGCAAGGGCGCGCAATCGTCCACGGGCACTGTCACGAGAAGGCGACGAGCGGGTTCGATCCGCTCGAGCAACTGCTCGGCAAGATGGGCCTCGAGCTCGAGGCCCCCGACAGCGGCTGCTGCGGAATGGCAGGCGCGTGGGGTTACGAGAAGGATCACTACGACGTCTCGATCGCGTGCGGCGAGCGCGTTCTGTTCCCCGCTGTTCGGAAGGCAGGCGGCGACGCGCTCGTCGTCACGGACGGCTTCTCCTGTAAGACGCAGATCGAGCAGGGCACCGGGAGGCAGGCGCTGCACGTCGCGGAGGTGTTGCGGCTCGCGAACGGCGAGAAGTCCACACCACCGCAGCCGTCGCGGAAGCGCAGGGCCGCGCGCGCCGGCGCACTCGCCGCCGGCGCACTCGCCGCCGGCGCGCTCGCCGTTGCGGGCGGAACCTTAGCCCTTCGCGAGCACTAGGTCGACTGCCTCCACGAGGTCGTGCGCGACGCGCCGCGGCTTCCCCTTCGGAAACGGCCATGCGCGCTCGAGCCGGTCGATCCAGATCGCGTCGAGGCCGGCCGCCTTCGCGCCGACGACGTCCCAGGCGTGGGCCGCGATCAGCGTCACGCGTCGAGGGTCGACGCCCAGCCGCTCGGCCGCATGCCTGTAGACCGCGGGGTGCGGCTTGTAGAGCTCGACCTCCTCGACCGAGACGATCTCCGCGACGCGCTCCTCCAGTTCCGCCGCCTCGAGCAGCTTCCGCGTCTGCTTCTCGCCGCTGTTCGTGAGCACGCCGATCAGGACGTTCGCCCGCTCGAGGCGGTCGAAGGCCGCCGCGGCACTGGGATCCGCCGGCAATTGCTTCAGCAGGTCGAGGATCTGCGCTGCGTCCTGCTTGAGCTCGAGCTTCGCGATCGTCGTCTTCAGCGTCGACCCCGCGAGGTCGGCGAACGGCTCGAACTGCCCGGTGAGCGTCAGCGAGGTCGCCGAGTGCAGCAACCGCTCGAACCACGCCTCGAGCGCCGGCGCGCGCAGCCTCTTCTGCACAGGCCCGAGGCTGAACAGCGTTCCGACGACGTCGAAGAGAACCGCGCGCCGCATGCGTCGACCGGTACCCGTTGCAGCGCTCGCTAGTCTCGGAATGTGTTCCTCGTCGACGGTCTGTGGAACGCCTTTCGGATGGCGTGGGAGGTGTGGTGGGCGCTCGTGCTCGGCTTCCTCCTGTCGGGGATCGTGCAGGCCTGGGTGCCGCGGTCGAAGCTGCAGCGGTCGCTCGGCGGCGCCGGCCTGCGGCCGGTCGTGCTCGCGACCGGCCTCGGCGCCGCGTCCTCGTCCTGCAGCTACGCCGCGATCGCGATCGCGAAGTCGCTCTTCCAGAAGGGAGCCAGCTTCGCGGCGGCAATGGCGTTCCAGTTCGCGTCGACGAACCTCGTCTTCGAGCTCGGGATCGTGATGTGGATCTTCCTGGGCTGGAAGTTCACGCTCGCGGAGTTTGTCGGCGGCTTCGTGCTGATCGCTCTGATGTGGCTCGGCGTCCGGCTCTTCATCTCGCGGCGGCTCGAGGAGGAGGCGCGCGCGCACGCCGTCGAGGCGCAGGCCGGCCACGTGCACGCCTCGGCCGAGTCAGGACCGAAACTCTTCTCTCTCCAAGCCTGGTCGGACGTCGCGCACAACTTCCGCGGCGACTGGGAGATGCTCTGGAAGGAGATCCTCGGCGGCTTTCTGATCGCGGGCTACGTCTCGCTGCTGCCGATGGGCTTCTTCAACGGCCTCTTCATCACCGAGCGCGGCGGCGCGCTGCGGCTGCTCGAGAACGTCGTCGTCGGCCCGATCGTCGCCGCGCTCGCGTTCGTCTGCTCGGTTGGCAACATCCCGCTCGCGGCAGTGCTCTGGGCCGGCGGCATTTCCTTCTCGGGCGTGATTGCGTTCGTGTACGCCGACCTGATTGTCGTTCCGATCGTCCTCATCTACCGCAAGTACTACGGCGGCAAAGTGACGGCTCTGCTCGTCGGCATCATGTTCGTCACGATGGTCGCGGCGGCGCTGATCGTCGACGGAATCTTCAGCGCGCTCGATCTCGTGCCGACCCACCGTCCGTCGATCGAGTCGATCACGGAACGGGCGATCACCTGGAACTACACGACGGCGTTGAACATTGTCTTCTTCGCCGTCGCAGCGGCGCTGATCGCGCTGACGCTGCGCCGCGCTGCGAAGGATCCCGTCTGCGGCATGACGGTCGACCGCGGAAAGACGCCGCACCGCAGCGATTACCACGGGCAGACCGTCTATTTCTGCAGCGCGCACTGCAAGAAGCGCTTCGACGAGGAGCCGGAACGCTTTGTGGGGCCGCGCGAGGCGTCGCTGCTCGCCCACGCCGGCGAGCGCGTGGAGTAGCGCCGACCGACTTGTCGCTCAGTCGTTCTTGTTCGCGCGCAGCCGCTTGAGCTGCGAACGGCGGCGCTTCTCGTCCAGCCTCCGCTCGATCGAGGCTTTCGACGGTTTCGTCGGGCGGCGCTTGCGCGGAACACGTAGCGCCTCGCGCAGCTGCGCTACGAGGCGCTCGACGGCGAGCTCGCGGTTCCGCGCCTGGCTCCGCTCGTCCTGTGCGATCGCCCGCAGCACCGGTCCGGCGCGGGTGAGGACGCGGCGCTTCTGCGCGTCGCTCAGCGCCTCGGATCTCTCGACGTCGAAAAGCGCTTCGACCCGCGTCTCGGTCTTGTGTGCGTGCTGCCCGCCCGGACCGCTCGAGCGCGACGTGCGGAAGTCGACTTCCGAGAGCGGCAGCACGACCGTCCGCGTGACGCGAATAGACTCGCCCGGCATGACGACCATTCTGCTCGACGCATGAAGGTGGGCGTGGACGCGATCGAGATCGCGCGCATCCGGCGTGCGCTCGAGCGCTATCCCGCGTTTCGCGAACGGTGCTTCACCGAGGCCGAGCGTGCCTACTGCGACTCGCGCAAAAACCCCGCGCAGTCGTACGCGGGCCGGTTCGCCGGCAAGGAGGCCGTCGGCAAGGCGCTCGGCCTGGGAGTCGCGCGCGCGTTCGCGTGGCGGGAGATCGAGATCGTCGGCCGCCCGAAGCCGAGCGTGACGCTGCACGGGCGCGCGCGTGCGTGGGCCGAACGCGTCCCGGCGGGCGCGATCGACCTCTCGATGACGCACAATCGCGAGCTCGCCGTCGCCGTCGCCGTCGTCGAGGCCGGCTGATGCTGGCGCCTCTCTACACGTCGGAGGAGATGAACGCAGCGGAGTCGGGCCACGACGTGGCAGCGTTGATGGAGCGCGCCGGCAGCGCCGTTGCCGAGGAAGCGATGCGCCGCTTTCCGCGCGCGCGGACGTTCGCGCTGCACGCAGGAAAGGGCGCCAACGGAGGCGACGGAAAGATCGCTGCGCGCATCCTCGAGGAGCGCGGCTGGCGACAGGATGCCGACAGCGCGGACCTCGTGATCGACGCCTTGCTCGGGACAGGCATCCGCGGCACGCCGCGTGACGACGTCGCAGCCGTTATCGATCAAATCAACGCGTCCGACGCGCCGGTCCTGTCCGTCGACATCCCTTCCGGCGTCGACGCATCCACGGGTGAGGTCGAGGGCGCTGCGGTCCGCGCCGACGCGACGGTCACGATGCACGGGCCGAAGGTCGGCCTGGTAGTGGGGCCGGGCCGTTTCTTCGCCGGCGAAGTCGTCGTCGCGGACATCGGCCTCGAGGAGCGCGCGACGGAGCACGCGCTCATCACGCGCGACATCCTCCGCCTCGTCCCCGTCAAGGGGGAGCCGGACAACAAGTACTCGGCGGGATCCGTGCTCGTCGTCGGCGGCGCGCCCGGGACGACCGGCGCAGCGGCTCTCACCGCGCGTGCCGCGTTTCGTGCCGACGCCGGCTACGTCGCGATCGCCGCCCCCGCCGATGCGTTGACGACGCTCGAGACGCTTGTCGTGGAAGCGGTGAAGCGACCGCTCGAGAGCGCGTTCGAGGCGGCACAGCGCGCTTCCGCGCTCGCGCTCGGCCCCGGCCTCGGCCGCGAAAACCGGCAGCTCGTGCGCCGCCTGCTCGAGGAAACCGACCTGCCCGCGGTCGTCGACGCCGACGCGCTGTACGGTCTCGAGCCGTTCGACCGCTCCGCGCCCACGGTCCTGACGCCGCACAGCGGCGAGCTCGCCCGCCTGCTCGACGTCGAATCCACCTGGGTCGATGCCCATCGCCTCGAGGCGCTTCGTCGCGCGATCGACCGCTTCGGCTGCGTCGTTCTGATCAAAGGCGCCGATACCCTCGTGGGTGCCCCCGGCGAAGGAGTCTGCGTCGTCGGCGACAACGTGCCTGCGCTGGCGACCGCCGGAACCGGAGACGTCCTGACCGGGATCGTCGCGGCGTTTCTGGCGAAGGGCGTCCCCGCGCGCGAGGCTGCCGCGGCCGCGGCGGTTGTGCACCGCCTCGCCGCCGCCGCCCGTCCGCCACGCGGGCTCATCGCAAGCGACGTGATCGACGCGCTGCCCGGGTGCTTCGCTCCGAGCTGACGATCGACCTCGGCGCGCTGCGTCGGAACGTGCGCACCCTGCTGCGCGCGCTGGACGGTGCGGAGCTGTGGGCGGTCGTGAAGGCGGAGGGCTATGGCCACGGCGCGCTCGACGCCGCGCGCGCGGCGCTCGAGGCGGGGGCCGGGGCGCTCTGCGTCGCGACGGGTGCGGAGGCGCTCGAGTTGCGGCGGGCCTTTCCGGCCGCGCGCATCCTCTGCATGGGCCCGGTCGAGACGACGCGAGAGCTCGCCGACGCGAGAATCGAGCTCGCTGCCGCCGATGCACAGGTACCCGAAGGGCTGCCGGTCCACCTCAAGCTCGATACGGGCATGGGCCGCTACGGGCTGAGCGAGGTCGTCACTCCGACGCGCGACGTGGTCGCCCTGATGAGCCATCTCGCCACCGCCGACAGCGACCGGACGTTCGCGCGCGAGCAGATCGCGCGTTTCGACGAGCTCGTCCGTCCGTATCGCGGACAACTGACGTGTCACATCGCGAACAGCGCCGCGGCGCTCCGCATTCCGGAAGCTCGGTTCGACGCTGCCCGCTGCGGGGTCGCGATCTACGGACTGTCGCCGTTCATGGAGGATCCTTCGGTCGACGGCCTCGAACCGGTCATGCGCTGGCAGAGTCATGTCGCCCAGGTGAAGTTGCTCCAGCCCGGCCGGAGCACGGGTTACGGCCGCCGCTTCGTCGCCGACCGCCCGACGTGGATCGGCCTCGTGCCCGTCGGCTACGCCGACGGCTTCCGCCGCGACCTGACGGGCACGGAAGTGCTCGTCGACGGGGCGGCGCGGAAGGTGATCGGCACGGTTTCGATGGACTCCTTCGCCGTGGAGCTCGACCGTGAGGTTCCGGCCGGAACGCCGGTGACGCTGCTCGGTGACGGTCTCCTCGCCGAAGCGCACGCGAGAGTCGCGGGCACGATCAACTACGAGCTCGTGACGGCCGTGAGCTCCGACCCTCGGCGCACGCGCCGCGAGGTGCTCGACTCGTGAGCCACGACGACGCGGTGCGCGCGCGCTTCGCCGCGACCGCGGCAGGGGTGGCCGCGCACGCGCGCGAGCAGGTCGAGCAGGTGCGCGAGAGCCTGCAGCCGTTCCTTGCGCCACTCCGTGACGACGAGCGCGTGCTCGACGTGGGCACGGGCGCCGGCACGCTGGCGCTCGCGCTCGCGCCGCTCGTGGGCGAGGTCGTAGGCATCGATCTGGTGACGGAGCTGCTCGAGGCGGCGCGGCGCGAGGCGCCGGCGAACGTCACGTTCGTCGAGGGCGACGCGACGGCACTGCCGTTCGAAAGCTTTTCGTTCGACCTCGCGTGCTCGCGCCGCACCCTCCACCACGTGAGTCGCCCCGAGCTCGCCCTCGCGGAGCTCGCCCGCGTCGCGAAGCCGGGTGGGCGCGTGTTCGTCGACGACCAGATCGCTCCCGTCGATCCGTTGGAGGCGTTCGAGCTCGATCGGTTCGAGCGGCGACGTGATCCGTCGCACCACCGCACGCTGGCGGACGGAGACTTCCGCGATCTCTTCGCCGCAAACGGCCTCGTGCTGATCCGCAGCCGGCGCTTCACGCACCGGCGCGAGCTCGACTACTACCTCGGGCTCGCAGGCTGCGCGGGCGAAGACGCCGAGCGGGCAAAGGACCTCTCGCCCGGCGACCGTGAGCATTACGTCGCCGAAAGCGCCTGGTATTTGTGCGAGAAACGCTGACTTCGGTTCGCTAGCGGTACATGTTCTGACGCCGCGCGACGAGGCGGGCGACGAGGTTCGGCGCGAGCGCCTGGAGAACTGCCGGGATTCGGTACCACCGCGGAATCGTCGTCTCGCTCGGCGGCTCTCCGATCAGCCCGACGATGTGCCGCGCGACGTCCTCCGGATCGAGTACCGCGCGGCGGAAGAAGGGGCTGCGCAAGACGGCGCGCTGCGGAAAGCCCTCGGTCTCGACGAAGCCCGGGTTGACGGTGTGCACGTTCACGCCGCGCGAACGGACCGACGCGGAGACTGCGCGCGAAAACGCGAGTTGCGCGTGCTTCGATGCGGAGTACGGCCCGCTGGGCGGGAAGGCGACCGTCCCCGCGACCGAGACGATGTTGACGAGATCGGCCGGGCGGCCACCCTCGAGCCCCGGCAGGAAAGCGCGCACGCACCAGAGCGAGCCGAGGTAGTTCGTCTGCATGACCTCTTCGATCCTCTCCGGGTCGCCGTCGATGAAGTCCGCGCGCGCAGAGATCCCGGCGCTGTTCACGAGCAGTTTCACGGCCGGATGACGGTCGAGCACGAGTGCCGCCGTGCTCTCGACGGCCGCACGGTCCGACACGTCGCAGACCTCGTATTCCGCGCGTAGCTCCTCGGACAGCGCGCGCAACCGCTCCTCGCGGCGCGCGAGCAGCACGCACAGCCAGCCGCGAGCTGCGAGCTCGCGCGCCAGCGCGGCGCCGATCCCGCTGGATGCCCCTGTTACGACGGCTACTTGCAAGCGCGCACGCGAACGCGCCGGCTCGCAGTGGCCGTGCGCCCGCGCGCGTCGCGGACCTTCGCGCGCAGCACGTGCTTGCCCTTGCGCGCCTTGTTCGCGTTCCAGTCCTTGAACGCGATCCCAACGGCGTCCGGCTTCTTCGCGCCGATCTTCTTCCTGCCGTCGTAGAACGTCACGGTCCGCAGCTTCTGCGTCGAGTCGGCGAGCACGGCAAGCCGCGTCGTCGTGCTGAGACAGGCGTTCTGCTTCGGGACGAGCCACGCGACCGTCGGCTTGCTGCCGACCGCGAGCCTCACCCGCTTGTAGTTCGTGTTCGGAAGGACGTTCTGGCCGATCGTGTTGACGTTCTTCGCCTCCTGGTTGTCGGAGGCGATCAGCAGGGCAGGCTTCTTCTTGCCGGCCTTGATCGCGGGAGCGTCGGAGGGGATGACGAAGAGCACGAGGCCGGTTTCCGCGTCGTAGGCGGATGCGCCGAGGAGGACGTTGCTGTTGTACTGGAGCACGAGCGAGAGCGGGTCGATGCCGGATTGTCCGTCGCGCGCGATCGCGACGATCGTGGGCCGGCCGGCGACCAGGCGCGTCGTCACCAGCTTCAGCGCGGGCGGCCTCAGGTCGTCCACCCACGCGCGCAAGACGTAGCGGCCGGGGAGCGCCTTGCCCGTGAACGGGTTGCTGCCCGAGTCGACGGCGACGTAGTAGCGCTTCGTCAGCGGGAATGCCGCTCCCGCCGTCTCGATGTTCGCGCGATAGTCGTACATGAGGCCGTTCACGTTGACCGGAAGCCCGGCGTAGCCCTGCACGTCGTTCTCGTCCTTCGAGCCGAGCACCCACGGGTCGATCTCGGAGTTCGCGGACTGCGCGAGGACGGAGACGCCGAAGTTGATCGTCGGCACCGAGAGCAGGATCGTGTACAGCCGCTCCGCGCCGCTCTCGTTGGCGCCGGGCCCGCCGTAGGTCGCGGCCGGTCCGAACGGCCACGACGGGAAGCGGTACTGAGACACGAGGTTCTGGCCGGTGATCGTGTCGCCGGACTGCAGGACGCGCAGCTCCGTCGCCGGCACACCGGCGAGCGCCGGCTTCGCGACCTCGAAGTAGTAGGGGACGCGGCGCGAGACCGCACCCTTCGTCAGGACGATGAAGCCCATGTCGTCACCGGTTGTCGCGCCCGCCGCCGCGTGCGCGGTGACGGGCAGGTCAACGTCGCCGCCGGGCCCGAGCAACGCGAGCGGCGGAACGGAGATCGTCGTCCCGCTCGTCGCGCTCTGGGGCTGCAGCGTTACCGACCATGTGCCGGCACCGCCGCCCGCATCCGCGATCTGAAGGATCAGTCCGCGCGAGACCGCACCGCCCGTGATGTCCAGCTTGCCGAGCGAGATGGACGCCGGATTCGTGAACACCTGCGGGCTGTCGGCGCGCGCGACGTTGATCAGCCCCGCGCCCTCGAGCGTCACCGCCGCCTCCTTCGTCCGCTCGGTGTTGCCCCAGGCAGGTCCGCCCGTCGACATCAGCGCCGACTTGACCTGCTGCGTCGACCACGTCGGGTGCCGCTGCACGAGCAGCGCCGCGGCTCCGGTGACGTGCGGCGTCGCCATGCTCGTGCCGTCGAAGACGGCGAACGGCGAGCCGGCGAACTCGGGCAGCGTCGAGGAGAGGATCTGTCCGCCCGGCGCGGCGACGTCGGGTTTGAGCAGGTGCCCGAACGCGGTCGGGCCCGCGGAGGAGAAGCTCGTGACGATGCCGCTGCGGCCGGTGGCGATGTCCTCGTACGTCCGCCCGACGCGGATGGGGATCCGCCCGTTCGATCCCACCACGGCTCGCAGCGCTGCGCCGTCGATGTCCGCGATCATCCCGCTCGGGATCTGCAGCTGAATCGGAATCGGGTTCGCCTCGCCGAAGCGGTTGTCGACCACGACGATGCCGGTTGCGCCCGCCTGCTGCGCGCGGCCGGCTTTCGACGAGAACGTGCAGGAGCCGCGGTCGACGAGAGCGATCGCACCGGTCAGCGACCCGGCGGGCAGCGGGTTGTCGGCGCCGTTCGGATCGGCGCCGCTGCCGCAGAGCTGGCGGTTGACCGGCTGGCCGTTGCGACCGACGATCGAGCCGACGTTGGCGAGTTGCTGGTTGGCATTCGCCCAGGCCGGCGGTGTGTCGCCGCGCGTCTGGATCGGGAGGTGCAGGATCTCCTTGCCCGTCGAGTCGTACGCGACGAGCGCCGGCGCGAAGACCTGTGAGTTCGACACGGCAGCGACGGAGATCGCGTCCGGCGCGGTACCGGGCGAGCCGGCCGTGCCGAAGCCGAAGTCGTCGCGGTCGTTGCCCGCTGCGATGACGGGAACGACGCCGGCCGCCGCGACGTTGTTCGTCGCCGAGATCAGCACGTCGTTGAGCGGCTCGCTCTGCGGCCCGCCGCCGGAGAAGTTGATCACGTCCATGCCGTCCTTGACCGTCTGCTCGAACGCCTTGGCGATCTCCGGCGACTCGGCGATGTGCCCGATCGGACTCGGCACGTTGAACACGCGGTAGTTCCCGAGATAGGCCTTCGGCGCGACGCCCGAGAGCCCGCAGGTCGGCGGATGGTCGTTCCCGATCGGCGCACACGTCCCGGCGTTGCCCGCGGCGATGCCCGAGACGTGCGTGCCGTGGAACGAGAGCCTCCGGGCGAGCGCGAGCTTCCCCTGCGCGCCCGAGCCGGGCCCGGGATAGGCGCGGGCGACGATGATCTTCCCGTTCGTGAATTGCCGCTGTCCTTGGGGGAATCCAGTAGGCGCGGTGTAGCCGGTGCCGCTCAGGAACGGGTTCGTGCTGTCGACGCCGTCGTCGACGACGCCGATCTTGACGCCTTCGCCGTTCGCGCCCGTGGCGGCGTGGAAGGCGTCGGCGCCGATCACGCTCGGGCTGCGGTTGAGTGCAAGGTGATAGCTGAAGCTCGGCCACACGCGTGCGGCGAAGCTCTGCCGCGAGAGCTGCGGCAGTTGCCGCGCGGGCAGCGAAACGGCGAAGCCGTTGAGCACGACCTGGTAGCGCCACGACACGCGCGCGGCGGGCAGCGCGCGCTTCAGCTGGGCAAGCGCGGTCGTCTGCTCGGCGTCGATTCGCCGCAGGTACGCCTTCGAAGCCGCGGAGCGGACGTTCAGCTTCTCCGCGGAGCCGGCCGCGTAGAGGCCACGGCCGAAAGCCTGCGCGAGCGGCGGCAGCTTCAACGAGACGATGACGCGGACGCGACCGCTCCGGTGACCGTTGGGAATCGTCACGTGGCCGGCGCGCACGCGCGGCACCGTGAGCTCGCCGAAGTCGCGACGGATCGGCTGGAACGCTCCGGTGGCTGCGGGGACGGGAGTCAGCGCCGCCAGCGAGGCGAGAAAAAGGAGGCGGCGCAAGGAGGCCCAATGTAGCCGAAAGTCCATAAAGTCCTCACATGCAATTCCAGGGAAAGACCGGACTGGTTCTCGGCGTGGCGAACAAGCGGTCAATCGCCTGGGCGATCGCGGAGCGGCTCGCGGCCGGGGGCGCCAGGCTTGCGTTCACCTACCAGGGCGAGCGGATCGAAAAGAACGTCCGCGAGCTCGCAGCTCAGGTCGACAGCCCATTGGTCACCGCCTGTGACGTGCGCAGCGACGACGACGTCGTCCGCGTCTTCGGAGAGGCCGGCGCGGCGTTCGACGGCGGCCTCGACTTGGTGGTCCACTCGGTCGCTTTTGCCGCCGCGGAGGATCTCGAAGGGCGCTTCACCGACACGCCGCGCGACCGCTTCTGGCTCGCGCTCGACGTGAGCGCGTACTCGCTTGTCGCGTGCGCGCGCGCGGCCGAGCCGCTGCTCGAGGCGCGGGGCGGGGGCTCGATCGTGACGATGACGTACCTCGGCGGCGAGCGCGCGGTCCCGCACTACAACGTGATGGGCGTCGCGAAGGCGGCGCTCGACTCTTCGGTGAAGTACCTCGCCTGGGATCTGGGGCAGAAGAACATCCGCGTCAACGCGATCTCGGCCGGTCCGGTGCGCACGCTCTCCGCGCGCTCGATCGCGGGCTTTCCCACGATGGAGGCGATCGTCGAGGAACGTGCCCCGCTGCGCCGCCACATCGATGCGGACGACGTGGGCGCCGCCGCCGCGTACCTTCTCAGCGACGACGCGCGCAACGTGACGGGCACCACGCTGTACGTCGACAGCGGCTACCACGCGATGGGTATGTAGAGGACCGCTGCCGCGGTCTCACTTCCCCTCGCGAGTCGCATGTTCAAGCCGTTTCGAAGGCTCGCGAACCCGCTCAGATGCTCATTCCTGATGCGTGATTGCCTCTCGTCGTAGTGACGGAACCGCGGCGCCTTTTTGGAAATGAGAAGCCTGTTGCTCGCAGATGGTGTTGTCCCCGTGATGTCAGGGAGCGCGAGGGCTGTCACTCGCGCTGGAGGTCAGCCGAAGCTCACCGACTGACTCGGCGTCGCCGTTGATCACGGCGATGAACCCCTGCAGGTGCAGGTCGCCAGGCGACTCCGGCTCTCCGGCGCGCCACAGTTCGATCCCAGGTGCGCCATAACCGATACTGCGCGTACCACACGATCTTCGCCGATAGCGGCCAAAGGCGTCTCGGCCGGGAGCGGATAGATTCAAGGGCGTGGCTTTTGCGGTTGCGGCAGACGCTTATGACCGCTTCATGGGCCGGTATTCAGCGCCGCTCGCGCCGCAGCTCGCCGATTTCGCGGGGGTCGCGGCTGGTGCGCTTGTGCTCGATGTCGGTTGCGGCCCGGGTGCGCTGACCTCCGAGCTGGCCCGGCGGCTCGGGCCGGCCGCCGTAAGAGCGGTCGATCCCTCGGAATCGTTCGTTGCAGCGGTGCAAGAGCGGCACCCCGGCGTCAGTGTCGGTCGGGCGGCGGCCGAGCAGCTGCCGTTTGGAGATCAGGTGTTTGACGCCGCTCTCGCCCAGCTTGTCGTTCACTTCATGGCGGACCCTGTGCGAGGGCTTCGCGAGATGGCGCGCGTGACCAGGACGCATGGTGTCGTGGCCGCATGCGTTTGGGACCACGCTGGTGGCCAGGGGCCGCTCAGCCTTTTCTGGGACGCGGCACGCGAACTCGATCATAGGGTCGAGGACGAATCCCAGCGTGCAGGCGCTCGCAAGGGCCACCTTGCGGAGCTGTTCCAAGCAGCCGGGCTACACGATATCGAGGAGAGCGCTCTGTCGATTGCTGTGGAGCACGCAACCTTTGAGGATTGGTGGGAGCCGTTCATGCTCGGCGTTGGCCCTGCCGGCAGCTACATAGCTGGTCTCAACCCAGCTCGGCAAGCTCGGCTGCGCGAGCTCTGCGGCGAGGTGCTGCCGCCAGCCCCGTTCGTAGTGACCGCACGGGCATGGGCAGCACGAGGCCTCGCTTAAAACACAGCGGTTCCCTCTATTCGAGGCTCAACGGCTTCGCTGCGAGAGGCGGGTTTGCGCAATGTCTGGTTCCGGCCACTGAACTTGGCTGTGGCCGAGTGCCGAGCCGCGCCGCATGTTCACGCATCGACGCAGACGATGGCACCGCGCGCGCGGGTGTCGCCGAGGCCCGTCTACGTGCTGTCTTCGTGATGGCGCGCGCCACGCGATGCCGCGAAATCCCTGCTCAGCGGCACCTCTGAACCACGCGATGGGTATGTAGGGACCGCTTCGGGCGCGCTCGCTGACCTCGGAAGCCGTTTGTTCAAGCCGTTCTCGGCGTCTGAAAGACGGCTCGGATACTCATTCCCTCGTCCGTGTTACCCGACGGCTGGTCTGAACCAGTGTCGCTGTGTGACGAGGATTCGACGCAGTCGTGTGAGTGCAGTGGCGTCGAGGTGATGTCACGCGGACGGGCCGGCTCCCGGTGAGAAAGCCGCGGCTTCTCGTTTGCTGCTGCCACGAGTTGCGCCAGCGTTTCTCGACCGGAGGTCGCGGTTCGCTCACGCGCTGTCCGCGACGAGCGAGTCGACGCGGACGGCGTAAACCTTCACCGGCTGGGTCTTGCCCTTGACCAGCAGCTCTCCCTGGGCGTCTACGGCGATCACGCCGTCGAGGCCGCGCCGCGTGTGCTCGTCGATCAGGATCGCCCGGTTCACGACCTTCGTATGCGACTCGAGACGAGCAGCGACATTGACGGTGTCGCCCACGCACGTATAGGTCGCTCGGTGCTGCGTGCCCGTGTAGCCCGCTACGACCGGCCCCGACGCGATGCCGATACCGATCTGGATCTGCATCTTGTCCCGCGCTGCCTGCTCCTCGTTGAACAGGCGGATCAACTCCAGCATCTGGCGCGCGGCGAGCACGGCTCGCTGGCGATGGCCTTCGCGCGGCAGCGGCGCGCCGAAGATCGCCATCAGCCCGTCGCCGACCATCTGGTTGACGATCCCGCCTTCCCCGCCGATCGCGTCCATCATCAGCGTGTAGTAGTCGTTCAGCAGCTCGATCGTCTCGACAGGCTCCGACGCCTCGACGATGCCCGTGAACGAGCGGATATCGCAGAACAGCGCAGATGCGTCGACGTGCTTGCCGCCGAGCGAGAAGCCTGATGTCAGGAGATCCTCCGCGACTTCCTTCGTCGCGAACGTGCTGATCAGCTCGCGCTGCTGATCGCGAAGGCGCTTCTTCTCGAGGCTCGCAGTGATGCGCGCGTTCAACAACACCGGGTTGATCGGCTTCGGCAGGTAGTCCTCCGCGCCCATCTCGATGCACTTGACCACGCTGTCGAGCTCGTCGAGCGACGACGTCATGATCACCGGGATGTCGCGGAGATGCGGGTCGAGCTTCAGCTCCGCGAGAACCTGGTAGCCGTCGAGCTCGGGCATCAGGACGTCGAGCAGCATCAGGTCGAAGTCCTGGCCACGCAGCAGGTCGAGCGCCTCGCGGCCGTGCTGCGCGAAGACGACGGCATGTCCCTGCTGCTCGAGACCGCGGCTGAGCAGAAGGCTGTTCACCCGGTTGTCGTCGACGACCAGGATCGTCCCGGGCGGAGAGGCGGAAGCGCTCACGACGCGGCTGTCGCCCGGAGCGCAGCGAGCGTCCGCTCGAGGGCTGCGTACTCTCGCTCGATTCGATCGACGAGCTCGGCGGCGCCGTCCAGCTCATCGCTCCTCGCTCGGAGCTCGAGCTCTCGGCAGAGCTTGGAGAAGCGTCCTGCCCCGAACGTCTGGCCGTTCGACTTCAGCGTGTGCGCCGCCCGACGCAGCCCGTCCGCGTGGCGCTGATCGTACGTCGTCCGCAGTGTCGCGACGAGGGCGGGCGCGTCGCTCAGGAACGTGTCGATCACCTCCGCAACGAACTCGTTCCCTCCGAGGTCTCTCAGGCTCTCGACCGCGCTCGCGTCGAGGGTGACGGCGGCGCCCTCCGCGCGCGGTGTCCCGGTGTCTGCGAGCGGGCGCGCGCGGCTCAGCGCCATCGCGAGCTCGTTGGGACGAATCGGTTTGGCGACGTAGTCATCCATCCCGGCGGCGAAGCAGGCCTCGCGGTCCTCGGCCATCGCGTTCGCCGTCATCGCGATGATGCGCGGGCGGACGTCTGCCGGCCAGCGCTCGCGGATCCGCCGCGAAGCATCGAGACCGTCCAGCTCGGGCATCTGCACGTCCATGAGCACGAGGTCGTAGGGCTGCCGCTCGAGCGCCTCCAACGCCTCGAGGCCGTCCGAGACCACATCGGCGCGGTAGCCGAGTTGATCGAGGAGCCTGAGTGCGACCTTCTGGTTCACTGCGTTGTCCTCGGCCAAGAGGATCCGCAACGACGACGTCGCCCGCTTGCCTACTTCCGGTATGGGCCCGCCCGCCTCCGGCTGCTGGATGTGCTCGGCGAGGGCCTTCACGAGGGCGTTGTAGAGCTGGGAGGCCTTGACCGGCTTCGCCAGCTGCACCGCGAACTCTCCAGACGACTGAGCCTGGGGGAGCCGGCCGAGCGATGTCAGCAGCACGAGGGGAAGCTCGCGCTCGTCTCGATGCAGCCGGATCTCGCGTGCGAGCGCCAGGCCGTCCATCTCCGGCATCACCAGGTCGAGCACGGCGACGTCGAACTTCTCGCCTTTCTCGATCCGAGCGAGCGCCTCGGAGGGGGACGCGATTGCCACGGCATCCATGCCCCACGATCGTGCGTGGCGACCAACGATCTCGCGGTTCGTTGCGTTGTCGTCCACCACGAGGATCCGCTTGCCGTCGAGCTCCGGCAGGGCGCTCTGCGCGGCCGCACGAGTCGGTACCTCCGCCGCTTCCACGGGGAGGCCGATGTGGAATCTCGATCCCTCGCCCTCCTCGCTCTCCACCCACATCGTCCCGCCCATCAGCTCGACGAGACGCTTCGAGATGGCGAGCCCGAGCCCGGTACCCCCGTAGCGCCGAGTAGTGGAGGCGTCGACCTGGCTGAAGGAGTCGAAGAGCCGGTCCATCCGGTCCTCGGGGATGCCGACGCCGGTGTCCCGAACGGCGAACTCGAGACGGTACGAGCTCGCCCCGATAGGCTCGGCATCGACCTGGACGACCACCTCGCCTTCCTCGGTGAATTTGACCGCGTTCGAGACCAGGTTGAGCAGCACTTGCCGCAGGCGGGCCGCGTCGCCCACGATGCCTGCCGGCGCGTCCTCGTCGATGAGGCAACCCAGCTCGATCTCCTTCTCCCACGCACGCGGCGCAACGATGTCGAGCGCGCCCTCGACGCACTCGCGGAGATCGACAGGCTCCTTCTCGAGCTCGAGCTTGCCCGCCTCGATCTTCGAGTAGTCGAGGATGTCGTCGATGACGTGGAGCAGAGCGTCTCCGCTCGAGCGGACGACCTCGGCGAACTCGCGCTGCTCGGGCGTCAGCTCCGTGTTGAGGAGGAGGCCGGTCATGCCGATCACGGCGTTCATCGGCGTCCTGATCTCGTGGCTCATCGTGGCGAGGAAGGCGCTCTTCGCCTGCGTCGCCGCCTCCGCCTCCTCGCGCGCTCGCTGGAGCTCGGTGACGTAACGCGCCTTCTCGATCGCGGTCGCGGCGAACGCGGCAAAGGCCCTGGCCATATTCGCGTGCTCGGGGGGCTTCCCTCGACGTGGACATCTTCGAACTGCGGATAGAGCGACGCGGCGTCCGTGAGGATGACGGTCTCATGCCGCTCCACCAGCTCGCGGGCAGGATCGTTGGGTCCGCTCCACCGGTAGCGATGCCCGAGCAGCTCGTCGAGGTCCGGATAGCCGCGGCCGCCGACGACCACGGACTCGTCGCCGTCGAGCTGCTGGATGCTCGCACTCCTGTAGGGGACGACCTTGCGCAGCTCCGACAGGATCAGGTCGAAGAGTTCGGAAACGCCTAGCGTGCTCCCAAGCGACTCGGCCGCCGCCTGGAGCGTCTCGGCTTCCGCGCGCGCGGCGCGCTCGGTCTCGAGCAAGCGAGCGTTCTCGATCGCCATCGCGGCCTGGGCGGCGAATGCCGTGGCGAGGTCCGCCAACTCTTCGGTGTAGAAGTCGGGCTCGAACTTGTCGACGCTCAGGACGCCGATGACACGGTCGCCGACGATCATCGGCGCGCAGATCCATCCGCGAATGCGTCCGCCGCCGTGCTCATCGCTCGCGAAATGCGGGTTCTCCGATACGTCCGCGAAAACCTGTTGGCGCTTCGACCGGACGACCTGACTGTTGAGGTTGGTCTCGTCGTCCAGGTCGAAGCCAGCTCCGATCAGGTCGCCGAGATCTTCGAGTCCGCGTTCGCCGACGATGACCAGGCGATTGCCCTGAATCACCTGGATGGAGGAGCTGTCGTAGGGCACCACTCGTTGCAGCTCGTCGAGGATCGTTTCAAAGGTCTCTTCAAGGCTCAGCGTCCGGCCGAGCACCTTCGTTACGGCCAGGAGCGTCTCGGCGTGCGCTCGTGCGCGCTCCAGCTCGGTGATGTCGTGGTAGATCGCGTAGAAGCCGACGTGCTCCCCATCGATCCTGAGCGGGACGAGCATCATCTGCACGTCGACCAGCTTCCCGTCCTTTCGTACGCGACGGGTGATCCGGTCGGTGCGACCTCTCTCGAGCGCCTCGCGGGTGACGTCCTGGCCCTCTCGGCGAAGGTCCTCGTTGAGAACGAGGTCGTCGATGGGGCGCCCGATCGCCTCCTGCGGCGAGTAGCCGAAGAGCCGCGCCGCCGCCGGGTTCCAGCCCGTCACACGCTCCTCGGCGTCCATGACGACGATGGCGACCGGACTGATCTCGACGAGCGACTCCAGCTCGTCTAGCCGGCGACGCGCCTCGGCGAGCTCGGATGAGAGGTCGAGTTCACGCGTCATCGGTCATCTTCCCAACAGCTGGTGCCCACGACGCGACGTGCGCGCGGAGGACAGCCCCTCCATCGAGCGCCCGGTCATGGCCGCAGTATCCCGCGTGTCGAGCAGGCCGTCTAGATAGACACGCGTGAACAACGGCCGTATCGCGGTCTGCCGGTGGTGCCTCGGTGCTGGACTATGAGCGGCTCGGAGACAGGAATTGCCTGCTCAGAGCCAGCTTGTCACCACGCGATGGGTTTATAGGTCCGCGCGTAGCGCACCGATTTACTCTGCGTATCCGGTTGTTCAAGCCGTTCTTCGGCGGCGCAAGACGTATGGACACTGCGGGCACGGCGGCCGGCGCTTCCGTCGCGGTCAGTCTGGGTCGGCTGTTGCGGCGAGCGCGACGGCCGCCGCCTCGTCGAGCGACAGCTCCCGCCCACGCTGGATCTCGGCGTCCGCGTCGGCGCCGAGCGACGCGCGGACAGATTCGACGATTCGGTCGACGAACTCCTGCTCGAGTGTCTCCCGCCTCGAGCCGAGTTCCTGCTGCAGCCGCGAGGCCGCCCCGCAGAGTCGCGCTGCCTCGTGCATCTTTCCCCGCGCAACCGCGAGTGCGGCGGAACACTCGAGGCAGAAGGTCAGAACCATTTTCGCGCCGAGCTTCACGCTTGTGTCGAGCGCGGCGCGCAGGCTCGTCGCGGCGGACGAGAGCCTGCCGAGCTGAAGCTCGGCGAGCGCGACGTTCGAGAGCGCAAGCGCCGTCCCCCATTCGTCCCCGAGCTCGCGACGGAGTACGCTGCTCCGGCCGCAGAGCTCGACGACCCGTTCCCACTCGCCTGACTGAAGCGCGAGGTCTCCGAGGTTGTTCAGCGCGATCGCGCCGTTCCAGCGATCGCCGATGCGCTCGGCCAGCTCGGCCAGCTCCGTGTAGATCGCATTTCCCTGCACGGTATCTCCGCGGGCCGAGGCGGTCTTTCCGCGCTCCCGAAGGGCGTCGGCCATTCCTTGCTCATCCCCGACGGCGGCGAACCCTGCGTAGGACTCGTCGGCATGGCGAGCCGCGGCCGCGATGTCGCCGATGCGCTCGGCGATCACGGCGGCGCACTCGTGTGCGCGGCCGAGCAGGTCCTGTGGCTGCCCGGCCGCGCGCGGCAGGATCGCGTCGAGCCACGCCCTCGCCTCGGCGAAGCCGCCCCGAAGCCAGAGGAAGAACGAAATCCGCCCCACCAATCGCAGCGCGAGCGTGAGATCGTGGTCGAGCGCGAAATTCATCGCGGCGCGGAGGTTGTCGTAGTCCGCCGCCACGCGCTCGACCCACCCCTGCTGTTCGGGGCCGTGCCGCAGGTGTGGATCGGCGCGCTCCGCAAACGCCGCGAAGAAATCGGCGTGATGCCGCCTCAAAGCGTCGGCCTCGCCGGACGATTCGAGCTCGGCGGCCGCGAACTCGCGGATCGTCTCCAGCATCCAGTACCGATCGCCGCCCGCCGCCTCGCGGCTGCGGACGAGGCTCTTGTCGATCAGCGACTGCAGCGTGTCGACGCTCGCTGCGCACACGGCCTCGGCCGCCTCATACGTGCACCCGCCCGCGAACACGGCAAGCCGCGCGAACAGCCGCCGCTCTTCCGGCGCGAGGAGGTCGTACGACCAGCGCATAGTCGCGTCCAGCGTCTGCTGGCGCGGATCGGCGTCGCGCCCGCCCTTGAGATCGACGCCTTTCCCGAGCCGCTCGAGCAACTGGTCGGGCGAGAAGATCGGAATGCGCGCGGCCGCGAGCTCGAGCGCGAGCGGGAGGTTGTCGAGGCGCGCGCAGAGCTGTGTGATTGCGGGCGTCTCCGTGAACGCCGGTCGTAGGGCGCGCGCCCGCGCCGTGAACAAGGCCGTGCCGTCGTGGTCGTCCAGCGACGGCACCATCCACGCGTGCTCGCCCTGCAACTGCAGCCGCTCCCGGCTCGTCACGAGGAGCTTCGGCCCGTCAGACCCGCGGAGCCGGGCGATGTGGTTCGCAACGTGCGGCAGCAGGTGCTCGGCGTTGTCGATCAGCAAGAGCGCCCGCTTCGCCGCAAGTGCATCGACGAGCGTCTCCTCGACCGTGAAGCTGGGGCGCTCCCGCACGTCGAGCGCCTTCGCGACCGCGTCGAGCGCGAGCGCGGGGTCGCGCAGCGCGGCGAGCGAGACCCACCAGACGCCGTCGGGGACGTCGTCGGCGACCTCGGCCGCTGCTTGCAAGGCCAAGCGCGTCTTCCCCGTCCCGCCGGGGCCTGTGAGCGTCAGCAACCGAACGTCCTCGCGGCGCAACAGGCCGACGACCTCGTCGAGCTCGCGCCTGCGGCCGAGGAACGGCGTCGCCGGGACGGGGAGGTTCGTCTGGTACAGGGTCTTCAAGCGCGGGAACTCGGCGTCGCCAAGCTGGAAGAGGCGCTCCGGCGCCGAGAGGTCCTTGAGACGGTGCTCGCCGAGGTCGCGTACGGCCTCGCGGGCGACGAGGTCGCGCGTCGCTTGCGAGAGGAGCACCTGGCCGCCGTGCCCGGCGGCGGCGATCCGCGCCGCGCGGTGGACGTCGATCCCGACATAGCCCTCGTCGCTCACGACCGGCTCGCCCGTGTGGAGGCCCATTCGCACGCTGATCGGTCCGTCGCGGAGCGCCGCCTGCCCGTCGAAAGCGGCGGCGATCGCGTCGGAGGCGCGCGCGAACGCGACGAAGAACGCGTCGCCCTGCGTGTCCACCTCGACGCCGCCGTGGCGCGCAAAGGCCTCCCGCAAGACGCGGCGGTGCTCGGTCAACAGCTCCGCATAGCGCTCCGCGTGCTCCTGTAACAGCCGCGTCGAGCCCTCGATGTCCGTAAAGAGGAACGTCACGGTTCCGCGAGGAAGGCTGCGCATGCCCCGATGATCTAGCCCAGGCGTCCGAAGATCTAGCCCAGCCTCGCAAGGTAGCCAGCCAGTGTCACTCGCCGTCTGTCTGCTGCTGGCCGAAGCACGCAGGCTCAGCCGGATCGCGGGCGTCGCCACGAACGGTTGTAGGAACGTGTGACGGTGAGGGCTCGGTGGTGACACGATCGCACTCTCATCGACGAACTGCCTGCAAGTGAGCCGCTCCTCGCCACGCGATGGGCATGTGACCCCGCCGAAGCGGGGCCACACACGATTCAGCTGAAGGGCTTCGCGACCATGTCGATCGCGACCAGCAAGATCAGCACGACATCGGTGCGTGCGACCGAAATGATCCGGTTCAGCCGCGCGATCACCGCCGGGTCCTGAGGACCCTTCGTCTCGATCAGTCGCGCGAGCTTGCCCGACTCCGGCCCGAGAAACGCGATGCCGACGATGAACGACACCGCCCACGCAATGACGCCGAAGAGCGCCCAGAAGCTCCCATAGCTCACGTCGCCCTTGTGCATGAGCACGAAGCCCATGGCGACCAAGACGAGGGACGCGGGAACGAAGACGCGCATGCTGAGCCACTCCGCCTGCTTGCCGATCAGCAAAAGCTGCGCATTGTCGCGCGTGCGCTGGGCGTTCCACGCGAGGACCGTGATCATGGCTCCGCCGCCGAGCCAGATGATCGCCGCGAGAACGTGGAGGGACTTGAAGACCAGATACCAGTTCGTCTTCGAGAGGAAGACGACGGCGACGGCGAGGCCGATGATCGGTCCGACGATGCCGATCCACTGGAAGAGGGACCGGGTGGTTTCGGCGGGCGCCTGTGCGCCCATGGTTGTCTGCGTCATGGCCACAGTGAACCCGAATTTAAAACCAGGTTCAAGGCTTGCCGATCCAGACCGTCACCGTCCCGTCCGCAGCCAGCGGATGAAAGCCGTGCCTCCGGAGCGTTGCCCGCGCCCGGTCGAGACAGCGCGGGTAGTACCGCGCATAGAAACCTCCGTGGATCGCGACGTAGCGGATGCCCAGGCGCGTTACGTCCCGAGTCCAGGTCCCGCAGGTCAGCACCCGCAGCCGCCGCGCGGCCCTGAAGGCGGGCCGAGGGACGAGCGTCGAGTAGCCGGCCGGCCGCTGCCGTTGCGCGGTCATGTCGTAGTAGAGGTAGGTGCTGTTCGGCTGCACGTCCGGGAGGAAGACGGGGAGCTCGAGTAGCCGCCCCGGCCGCGCCTCTCGCAGGGCCGAGTACGCGGCGTTCGCCTCGTCCGCCCGTGCTGCGTGATACGCGCGCACGTGCAGGTCCGCCGCGACAAGCAGGAGCACGAGCGCGACAAGCCAGGGGTGAGCGCGTGCGAGCGCGAACGCGAGCAGCGCGGCGAGCGCGAGACACGCGATCGGCAGCAGCCGCTCGGGCACGCGCGCAACCTTGAGGTGGGGAACGACATGGCGCGCGAGCCGGTAGATCGGCAGGTGCGTTCCCAGCGCGATCACGACGGGGACGACGACGGCGGCTGCGAGCAGTCCGGCAAGCCCGTAGCGGCGGGCGCGCACGAGCACTACGAGGCCCGCGGTCGCGAGCGCCGGCGTCAGCCAGCCGAGGAAGACGAACGTCTCCCCCTGCCCGTGTCGCGAGAGGAAGCCGATCCAGTCCGCCGAGTACCGGCCCACCTCCTCGAGCGACCGCCCGTGCTCGTGCAGCGATCCGCGGATTGAGGCGTGCTGCACGAGCTCGGCGGCGACGACCGCGAGAGCGGTTCCCGGCACGGCGTCGCGCAGTCCGCGCCCGCGCACGAAGGCGTAGGCGGCAAAGAGCGGCACGGCGCCCAACGCGAGGCTGACCTGGCCGGAGAGCGGGATCGCGGTGATCGCGGCCGCAGCGAGCAGCGAACGGCGCTTCTCCACCGCGAGCAGCGCGAGCGGGAGGAAGAGCGAGATCGGTCCGAGCAGATGTCCGGTGCTCTGGGCAACGCGGTACGGCGCGAGTGCAAAGGCGAGCCCTCCGGCGAGTGCTGCGCCACGCGGAAGGCCGAGAGCGCGCAGCCAGGCGCAGGCGGCGCCGCCCGCGCCCGCGTACGCCAGCAGCGTGAAGAGGTTCCACGCGAGCACCGCGCCGAAGACGGCGAAGAGCGGCCAGTACGGCAGGCCGAAGACGAGCCCCTGGAAGTTGACGCGCGGCGAGAGCTCCGGCTGGAAGCTGTACGGGTCGCGCCACGGCGCGTCGGCCTGCTCGAGCTGGTGGCCGAACAGCCAGAGGTACCAGCCCGTCTCGAGGTGATCTCCGGGCGCCGCCTCACCGAAGCCCGAGTTCGAGGCCGCGAGGAACCTCGAGCCGATGTGCAAGACGGCCGGCCAGGTCGCGAGCAGGCCGGCCGCTGTGTAGAGCGCCGCGGCTAGGCCGACAAAGCCCGGGCGGCTTGCAGCAGCTCGTCGAAGTCCGGCACCTCGTCCGTCCTGTACCGCCATGCGCCGCGGACCGTACCGCCCGCCTCGATCAGGAACGCCGTTCGCCGCGATACGTCGCGCAGGCCCCGGAACTCGAACGCGATGTCGAGCCCACGTACTGCTTCGGCGTTCCAGTCAGAGAGCAGCGGAAAGGTCAGGTCGAGCGTCTGTGCCCAGGCGATGTGCGTCCACGGAGAATCGCGCGAGACGCCGAAGACGCTGACGCCGGCCTTCTCGAACTCGCGGCTCCTGTCACGCAGGAGCTCCACCTCGTCCGTTCAGGTGGACGACCAGTCGAAGAGATAGAAGAAGAGCAGGATCGGGCGGTCCGCCGCCAGCTCGGCCAGCGTTGTCTCGTCACCCGGGGCGCGCTGGACGCGGGCGGGCGGGACGCGTTCGCCGACTTCGAGCACTAAGCGATGCTAACCGTCCAGCCGCCGATCCCCGGGAACGAGTGTGAGTGGAACTGGCGCGACACATCGGAGACGGCGCTGAGCTTCGGCGTTGCTCCGACGCGCACAAAGACAAGTTGATCGGCGGCCGGCCAGCCGATCAGCAGCCACCTTCCGTCCGGCGACCAGGCGACATCGCGGAGTGCCGGACGGCCGGTGAAGAGCGGACGCCTGGAACCGCGCATCGTGTCGAGGTCGATGAGCACGAGCGACCCTTCGACGATCAGCGCGAACCGGTGCGATGCCGGAGCAAAGGCCGCCGCCGTCGAGCGGCCGAGCGTCGGCGTTTTACCGATCAGCCGGCCCGAAGCGCCGTAACCCCGGACGCTTTCCTGCCCGAGGACCAACAGCCGCTTGCCGTCGTCGGACCAGGTGACGGCGCGCACGCCGTCCAACCGTGGCGCGCGCCAGAGAAGCCTGCCCGCATCGGCGTCGACGACGCGCACCGAGCCGCCTGTGCCGAGGTACGCAACGTTGTGCGTCCCCGGCCGCCACGCGGGCGGGACGCTCGGGTCCGCTGGCCCCAGGCCGCGGTCGCGCGTGCCGTTGCCCACGATCACTCGCAGCGTCGAGCCGGCGAGATACGCGATCCGGAATCCTTCGTACGACCAGCGGGGGAAGGCGAGGCGCTGCTTGCGCGGTTTCTCCCAGCGAACGTTCCCCTGCGGATCGACGGTCACCAGCTCGCGGCCGCGTAGGACGCCGACGATGAACCGGCCGTGCGGCGACCACGTCGCGTCGCGATACGGGCCGAGTAGGCGCCGCGACCCGTCCTGCTGGACGATCCAGGCGCCGCGCCGCGATTGGACGAGCAGGCGCCCCGGGGCAGGCAGGCGCAGAAGCTCCGGCTGCGCGTTGCGCACGCCGGCGACCTTCTCGCGGCCGACTGCGTCTCGGATCGAGTTGACGACCGAACGCCCGGGCGGCGTCACCGCGGCTGCGACGAGGGCGACGACGGCGGCCGCGAGCGCGAGCTCGCGCGCATGCCTGCGTGGCCACGACACGGGCTCGCGCTCGGCGTACGCCTTGCGCACGACCTCCCACGTGCGCCGGCGCGCGTCGTACTCGCCCGGAATCTCGATCCGCTGCAGCTCGCGCTTCACTCGAGCCGCTCCTTCAGCTTGTCCAGCCCGCGGCGCAGGCGTGAATTCACCGTCCCGCGAGGCAAGTCGAGCAGCTCGGCGATCTCGCCCGGCGTGTACTCGAGCAGGTACCGCAGCACGATCACAGCGCGGTGATCCGGGTCGAGGGCCGCGAGGGCGGGCAGCATCCGCTCGTCCGGCTCGGCCCGCTCGGGCGCGGGAACATCGTGCTGCTCGGCCTCGGCTCGCAGCTTCGCGGCGCGCGCCCAGTCGATCGCGCGGTTGACGGCGATGCGGTGCAGCCACGGGCCGAAGGGGCGGCGGCGGTCGAACCGGTCGAGCGCGCGCACCGCGGCGAGAAATGCCTCCTGCGCGATGTCCTCGGCCGCAGCGGAATCGTGCACGATGAGGTACGCGGCCCGGTAGGCGCGCGACCAGTGCTCGCGGAAAAGGGCCTCGAGATCCGAGACCGACCCGCGTTGCGCACCGCGAATCCACGCGCGCTCCGGCACCCGCCGACTCTACGACGGAACGTTCCCATCAGGTCCATACGACGGCTGGACCGCAGGAGGTCCGTGTCTACACGGGGACTGAAGAGATCTCGGTCACGTTCGCGATCTCGCTCACGACCTCGACGATGTCGCGGTTCGCGTTGAAGACGCGCAGCTGACGGTCGGAACCGTTGCCGCGCGCGAGGATCTCACGGATGCCTTCCAGCTCGCGCTCCGACCCGAGCTCGCGTGCATGCGGCTCGAGCTCCTTCAGCGTCCGCCGGACCAAACGTGCCACGGGAACGCGGTTGCGTTTGCCCGTCGCCAGGTCCATCACCGGCGCCTCGAGGCCGTAGCGTCCGGCGAGCCATTTGTTCTCCGTCGTGAGGATGCGGTGGTACGTCGGAATCTTCTCGCCGGCCTCGTGCTGCTCCGAGAGCTGCTTGACGAGCGCCTGCACGTACGCCGTGATCGCAATCGCGTCCTCGAGCCGCGTCACCGCGTCGCAGATGCGGACCTCGATCGTTCCCAGCCGCGGATGTGGCCGGATGTCCCACCAGATGTGGGTGTAGTCCGCGATGCAGCCCGTCTTCTCGAGCTGACCGACGACCTCGGCGTACTCCGCGTAGTCGCGGAACCGCGGCGGCGGGCCGGAGCGCGGGAAGGCGGCGAACACCATCTGCCGTGCCGACGCCAGGCCGGTCGGTTCCCCGCGCCAGAACGGCGAGCTTGCCGAAAGCGCGAGCAGCGACGCGAGATGCGCCAGCATCCCGTTCACGACCTGGATCGCCGTGTCGGGATCCGCGACGGCCACGTGCACGTGCAGGCCGAAGATCAGCTCGCGGCGCGCCACGTATTGCATCTGGTCGACGAGGTTTCGATAGCGGTCACGCGCGGTGATCCGCTGGCGCTCGAACAGACTGAACGGATGCGTCCCGGCGGAGCCGACGCGCAGGCCCTGCTCCTGGGCAATTCCCGTGACGTACGCGCGGAGCTGGCGCAGCGCCCGATCGACGTCGGCCGGTGTGCGGCACACGGGCGTCGCGACCTCGAGAACCGACTGCATCAGCTCGGGGTTGACGTGCGCCTCGAACTCGTGGCCCGCCATCGCCTCGAGCACCGTGTCGATGTGCTGGACGAGGTCGAACGTCTCGGGGTCGAGCAGCATGTACTCCTCCTCGACGCCGAGCGTGTACGCGTCGCTCTGGCCGAACTTGTGGTCTAGGACGCTGCCGCCGGCGGCGAAGCTCTTGCTCGTGATCGAGGCCGGGTAGATCTGCTTCACGAACGGAGTATGGCGTCCGCCTCGATCTCGACCAACCAGCGCGGATCGAGGAGCTGGGTGACGACGCAGGTCGAGGCGGGGCGGATCGAAGCGAACACCTCGCCGTGCGCTCGCGAAACGCCGTCCCAGTGCTCGGGGGCGGTGACGAACATGCGCGTGCGCACGACGTCCTCGGGCGTCGCGCCGGCCTCGGCGAGGGCGCTGACGATGATCTCCAGGCATCGCCGTGCCTGCTCGTACGCAGTTGCCGGCGGCGGGGCTCCATCCGGCATCACCGGCGCAGTTCCCGCGACATGCACCTGTCTCCCGGCGACGACCGCGCGCGAGAACCCCGCGACCGGTTCGTAAGGCGAACCGGAGGAAATGAGACGGCGGTCCATGCAATTCGTAGTATCGCGCGGGGTGGAGGCGCTGCGGCAGATCGAGAGCTGGGGCGCCGGGGTCGCCGCCGTCGGCGTGCTGCGCAACGGTGACGTTGTGGCGGCACGCGGTCCGCGCGACGTCGCGCTGCGCTGGGCTTCGGTGACGAAACCGGCCGTCGCGCTGGCGACGCTGGTCGCGGCCGAGGAAGGCGTGATCGATCTCGATGAGCCGGCGGGGCCGGAGGGCTCCACCGTCCGACATCTGCTCGCGCACGCGTCGGGGCTGCCCTTCGAGGGAGCGACGCCGATCGCGCCACCCGGGCGCCGCCGCATCTACTCGAATACCGGCTTCGAGCAGCTCGCCGACGCCGTGGCGCATCGTGCCGAGCTGCCGTTCGCCGACTACCTGCGCGCCGCGATCTTCGAGCCGCTCGGGATGCGCGCCGAGCTGCGAGATTCAGCCGCCGCTGGTATCCACGGGACGCTCGACGATCTCATCGCGCTGGCGCGCGAGCTCCAGTCGCCGCGGTTGATCGCGCCGGAGACGCTCGGAGAGGCGACGTCGGTTCAGTTTCCGGGGCTCGGCGGTGTCCTGCCCGACGTGGGCCGCTTCGATCCCAACGACTGGGGCCTTGGCGTCGAGCTCCGCGACGCGAAGCAGCCACACTGGACAGGCATGAGTAACTCGGAGCGCACCTTCGGCCACTTCGGCGGCAGCGGCACGTTCGTCTGGGTCGATCCCGAGGCGGGCGTCGCCTGCGCGTGCCTCACAGACCGCGCGTTCGGCCCGTGGGCGCTGGAAGCGTGGCCGCGCCTCTCGGACGCCGTGCTGCGGGAAGCGTGAACTCGCTCACGTTCCTGACGCGTCGCTGGCAAGCGGCGGAGGACGTCACAGTGCAAGTAACACGGGGCGTCCGACAGAGCGCGGCCAGCGGCGCGAGGTGGCGCCGAAGGCGCCGCGTGAGCCCGGCTCCGCCGGGCGGGAGCCGAAGGCGGTCAGGGACGTGAGAGTCTCCGTCGTGGGCGCAGGGGTGATGGGCCTCGCCGCGGCGCGCGCGCTCGCGCAACGTGGGCACGACGTGACGGTTTACGAGCAGTTCGAGCTGCACCACACGCGTGGCTCCAGTCACGGTGCGTCGCGCATCTTCCGCCTCTCGTACACCGACGAGTACTGGATCCGGCTCGCGCAACGTGCCTACGAGCTGTGGCGTGAGCTCGAGCGCGAGTCGGGGCGGCAGCTTCTCGTTCCCCACGGCCTACTCGACGTCGAGGTCGATGTCGGCCCGCGCCTCGCCGCGTTCGACGCGACGGGCGTCGCCTACGAAAAGCTGTCCCCGTCGGAAGCGCGTGACCGCTTCGGCGTCGCCTACGACGACGCTGCGGCGCTGGTCTTCACGGCCGGCGCCGGGATCACGCTTGCGGAGGATGCGGTCGATTCTTTCGCTGCAGGGGCGCGCGCGGCCGGCGCGGAGATCCGCGAGCGTTCACGCGTCGATGCTCTCGAAGACGTTCCGGGCGACTGCGTCGTCGTGACCGCGGGCGGCTGGGCGCCGAAGCTGTTCGACGCCGGTGGCCTCGAGCTCGAGGCGTGGCCGACGCGCGAGACGGTTGCGTACTTCGTCGGACCCTCGATCCCGTCGCTGATCGACACGCTCGAGGGGCAGGAGTACTTCGCGTTGACGGCGCCGGGCATTGGGGTGAAGGCGGGAATCCACCAGTCCGGCAAGCCGACCGACCCCGACGACGACCCGGATCCGGACGAGGAAGTCGTCACGCGCGCGAGCGACTGGATTGCGCGGCGGCTACCGCAAGTCGATCCGGTGCC
>WNGF01001068.1_pt1 | contig 80549 bp, 78 predicted proteins | sample 5400641 | NCBI WGS metagenome assembly WNGF01 (sample SAMN13153371, study PRJNA577476) | soil metagenome | isolation source: 80 cm soil or saprolite under grassland replicate 2 | place: USA:California | collected 2016-06-15 | reverse complement strand
GGTACGGGACGAGCGGCAGCCGCCCGATCTTCATGACGAAGTACGGCGTGAGGGCCGGGAGGCAGTCCGCGGGGTCGAGGCCCTCCAGGCACGAGATCGCGGCCGCGTGCGTCGAGTGCAGGTGCACGATCCCTCCTGCGCCCGGGCGCGCGAGGTACATCGCGCGGTGCAGGAAGGCCTCCTTGGACGGCGGATCGCCCGAGAGCAGCCGCGCGTCGCGGTCGAGCTTCGAGAGGCGCGCCGGGTCGAGGGCGCCGAGCGAGGAGTTCGTCGGGGTGAGGAGGAGCCCGTCGTCGATCCGGGCGCTCAGGTTGCCGCTGCTCCCGGCGGTGAGCCCCCGGTCGAACAGCGAGCGCCCGATGGCGCAGATCCGTTCACGCAGCGTGCTCTCGTTCATGGCAGGACGCTCCAGGCATCGAGGAAGAAGGTCCGCGCGCCGAAGTTCCCGGACTTGAGCGCGAGGGAGACCGGCCGCTCGCCCATGCTCGCGGTCCACGGGACCCCCGGCGCGATCTGCGGCCCGATGCGCAGCATCCCCACGCCGAGCGCGTTCACGACCGCGCCGGACGTCTCGCCGCCCGCGACGACGAGCCGGCGGACGCCGCGATCGACGAGCCCGCGCGCGGTCGCCGCCAGCGCGGCCTCCACGAGCGCGCCGGCGCGCTCCGGCCCGATCCGCTCCTGGGCGGCGCGGACCACCTCCGCCTCCGCGCTCGCATAGACGAGCACCGGCCCGCGCGGGAGGAGCGGCGCGGCCCACGCGAGCGCGGCGGCGACGACGTCCTCGCCCCCGGCGAGACGGAGCGGGTCCACCCGGAAGGCGGGCATGCCCGCCTCGATCGCGGCGGCGACCTGGCCCCTCGTCGCCGGGGAGCAGCTTCCCGAGACGACCGCGCGGAGGCCCGAGGAGGGCGGCAGCGTGGCGGCGCCGGCCACCTCCGCGAGGAGGCCCCGCGCCCGGTAGGCGGCGGGCAGCCCCATCGCCACGCCCGAGCCGCCCGTCACGAGCGGCAGGTCGGCGGCGGCCTCGCCGATCCGCAGGAGGTCCCCCTCCGAGATCGCGTCCACGATCGCGAGCTCGACCCCCTCGCGGCGCAGCTCGTCGAAGCGCGCCCGGATCCCGTCCGGGCCCGCCGCGACCCGATCGATCCGGACGAGCCCCACCTTCCGGCGCGTCTGGCGCTGCAGCACGCGGACGAGGTTCGGGTCGGTCATCGGGGTGAGCGGGTGGTCCCGCATCCCGCTCTCCGACAGGAGCACGTCGCCCACGAAGAGATGGCCCGCGAAGACGGTGCGCCCGTTCTCGGGGAACGCGGGGCAGGCGATCGAGAACGGGGCGCCGAGCGCGGAGAGGAGCGCGTCCGCGACGGGGCCGATGTTGCCGCGGTCGGTCGAGTCGAACGTCGAGCAGTACTTGAAGAAGAAGCGTCGCGCGCCCGCGGCGCGCAGCCACGCGAGCGCGGCGAGCGACTGCTCCACCGCGGCCGGCGCGGGGATGGCGCGGGACTTGAGCGCCACCACGACGGCGTCCGCGTCGGCGTCGAGCGGCGCGGCCGGGACGCCGATCGTCTGGACCGTGCGCATCCCGGCGCGCACGAGGATGCCGGCGAGATCGGTCGCGCCTGTGAAGTCGTCCGCGACGCAGCCGAGCACGGGGGCCACGTCACTCCTCGCGCGACCGCGGACCGGGCAGCGGCACGCCCGGGAAGATCTTGATCACGGCGGAGTCGTCCTCGCCGCCGTGCCCCGTCGCGGCCGCCCCCAGGAACATCTGGTGCGCGGTCGCGGCGAGGGGAAGGGACATGCCGAGCGTTCGAGCGGAGTCGAGCACGATGCCGAGGTCCTTCACGAAGATGCTCACCGCCGAGAGGGGGGTGTAATCGCCGGCGAGGATGTGCGGCACGCGGTTCTGGAACATCCAGGACGCGCCCGCGCTGCCGCAGATGACGTCGTAGACCGCCTGGGGGTCGGCGCCCGACCGGAGGCAGAGCGCCATCGCCTCGGCGGCCGCGGCGATGTGCACGCCGGCGAGGAGCTGGTTCACCATCTTGACCGTCGAGCCCTGGCCGGAGCGGTCGCCGAGCGCATGGACCTTCGTGGCCATCGCGTCGAGGACGGGCCGGGCGCGCTGGAAGGCTGCCGGATCGCCTGACGCCATGACGGTGAGCTGCCCCGCCGCCGCCTTCGCGGCGCCGCCCGAGACGGGCGCGTCGAGGTGGAGCAGCCCCATCGCGCGGAGCCTTTCGCCGAGGCGCGCCGCGTACTCCGGAGCGACCGTCGCACTGCTCAGCACGACCGCGCTGGGCGGGAGCGCGGCTGCCGCGCCGTCCGGCCCGAAGAGCACCGCGTCCAGCTGATCCGCGTTCACGACGAGCACGACGAGCGCAGCCACGCGGCCGCCCAGCTCGGCGGGGGTGGCCGCGGGAATGCCGCCCTCGTCCCTGAGCGCGCGCAGCGGCTCCGGTCGGACGTCGAACCCGTGGACCTCGAGCCCTGCGCGGAGGAGCGACCTCGCGACGCCGAGCCCCATCGACCCGAGGCCGATCACCCCCGCCTTCATCGGCGCGTTCGTCTCCATGTCGTGCTCCTCGCTACCCCGTCACGATCCGAGCCGGGCTGCCGCCTCACGTACCCACCGTTCGGCTGACCCCCGGCGGGGCGCATGCACGGTTGTATTGTGATCTTACGAATTGCTGCATTAGGCGTGGTCGCGCATGGCGGCCGTCGAGATCCGGGGCGTCAAGAAGCGGTTCGGCGCCACCCCCGTGATCCACGGCATCGACGTCCAGATCGGGGACGGCGAGTTCGTCGTGCTCGTCGGCCCTTCCGGCTGCGGGAAATCGACGCTGCTGCGGATGATCGCGGGGCTCGAGGAGATCTCCGAGGGCGAGATCGTGATCGGGGGACGGGTGGTGAACGGCGTCCCGCCGAAGGAGCGCGACATCGCGATGGTGTTCCAGAACTACGCGCTCTACCCGCACATGACGGTGTTCGACAACATGGCGTTCAGCCTGCGCCTCGCGAAGGCGAACGCCGAGACGATCCGGCGGCAGGTCGGGCAGGCGGCACAGATCCTGGGGCTCGAGGACCTGCTCGGCCGCTACCCGCGCCAGCTCTCGGGCGGGCAGCGCCAGCGCGTCGCGATGGGCCGCGCCATCGTCCGCGACCCGCGGGTGTTCCTGTTCGACGAGCCGCTCTCGAACCTAGACGCGAAGCTGCGCGTCGCGATGCGCGCGGAGATCAAGGAGCTGCACCAGCGGCTCAAGACCACCTCCGTCTACGTCACCCACGATCAGATCGAGGCGATGACGATGGCCGACCGGATCGTCGTCATGCACGACGGGCGGGTCGAGCAGATCGGCACGCCGCTCGAGCTCTACGACGCGCCACGGAACCTGTTCGTCGCCGGCTTCATCGGCTCGCCCGCCATGAACCTCCTGCGCGGCGTGCACCGCCGCGCCGGGGACGCCGCGTGGGTCGACCTCGAGGACGGTGGGCGCGTGGTCGCGCCCCCGAGCCGGGCGGCCGACGGCGCGCAGGTCGTCTACGGCGTCCGGCCGGAGCACCTCGCCCCCGCCGCGGAGGGCGCGGGCCTCCAGGGAGAGATCGCCGTCGTCGAGCCGACCGGGGCGGACACGCACGTCGTCGTCCGGCTGGGCGCGACCGAGCTCGTGGCCGTGTTCCGCGAGCGCCACGCGCTCCGGCCCGGCCAGCGGATCCACCTCCAGCCGGACATCCCCAAGACCCACCTCTTCGACGCCGCGAGCGGCACGAGGGTGTAGCCGCCCGCGGCGCGAGCGCCGCAGCAGGAACTCGAACGCAAGGAGGAACGACGATGCCGAAGATCACCCGACGCGATTTCGTGAAAGCCACCACCGCCGCCGCCGCCGGGGTCGCCCTCGCCGGCGCCCTCCCGCGCCGCGCCGGCGCAGCCGACCTCGGCTACAAGCCGGAGAAGGGGGCCAAGCTGCGGGTGCTCCGCTGGAAGCGCTTCGTCCAGGGGGACGAGGAGCTGTGGACGGCCAACACGAAGAAGTTCACGGAGCGGACCGGCGTCGAGGTCCGGATCGACAACGAGGGCTGGGAGGACGTGCGCCCGAAGGCGGCCGTGGCCGCGAACGTGGGCAGCGGACCCGACATCATCGTCGGCTGGTTCGACGACCCGCACCAGTATCCCGACAAGCTCGTCGATCTCACCGAGCTCGCCTCCTACCTCGGCAACAAGTACGGCGGCTGGTACGACATCTGCCAGCGCTACGGCACGCGCGACGGCAAGTGGATCGCGCTCCCGCTCGGCATCATCGGCAACCTCATGGTCCACCGGCTGAGCCACGTGAAGGCGGCCGGCTTCGACGGGATCCCGAAGGACCTGCCCGGCTTCCTCAAGCTCTGCCAGGCCCTCAAGGCGAAGGGGACGCCCGCGGGCCTCGCGCTCGGCCACGCGGTCGGCGACGGGAACGACTGGGTGCACTGGCTCGTCTGGTCCCACGGCGGGAAGCTCGTCGACGACAAGGGCAACGTCGCCATCAACTCGCCGGAGACGGTCGCCGCGCTCGAGTTCGCGAAGCAGCTCTACCCGACGTTCATCCCGGGGACCCTCTCCTGGCTCGACCCGCACAACAACAAGGCGTTCCTCGACGGCCAGTGCAGCCTCACGAACAACGGCATCTCCATCTACTACGCCGCGAAGACCTCGCCCGACCCGAAGCTGAAGGAGCTGGCCGCGGACATCGGCCACGGCGCGTGGCCGATCGGCCCGGTGGGACGCCGCACCGAGTTCATGCAGGTCACGCAGGCGATGCTCTTCAAGTACTCGAAGTTCCCGAACGCGGCGAAGGAGTACCTGCGCTTCATGTGGGAGCGGGAGCAGTTCGACCCGTGGATGCAGGCGTCCATCGGCTACGTGACGGGGCCGCTCAAGGCGCAGGAGTCGAGCACGGTGTGGACCGCGGACCCGAAGCACACGCCGTTCCGCGACGTGGCCCAGGGCCTGCTCGACAACGGATACGCGTACAAGCTCGGCGCCGCCTCGGCGGCGGCGATGGCGGACGCGATCCTCATCGACATGGTGGCGGAGGCGGCCTCCGGCTCGCAGACGCCCAAGGCTGCAGCGGAGCGCGCCGAGAAGCGGGCGCAGCGTTACTACAAGATCTGACGGAACCCGGATCGCCGGCGCGCGGGCATCCCGCCCCGCGCGCCGGCAGGAGCGAACGTGCCCTCGGCCTCGAGCCTCCTCGCGCGCCTCCAGAACAGCCGGAACGTGCTGGGCGCGATCTTCATGGTCCCGGCGGCCGCGCTCCTCCTGCTCTTGCTCGCCTACCCGCTGGGGCTCGGCGCGTGGCTCGGCTTCACCGACACGACCATCGGGCGCATCGGCCGGTTCGTCGGCGCGGCGAACTTCGCCTCGCTCGTCCACGACCGGGTGTTCTGGCTGTCGGTGTGGAACACGTTCCTCTACACGGCGGTCGCGAGCGCCGTGAAGTTCGCCCTGGGGCTCTGGCTCGCGCTGCTCCTCAACCGGAACCTCCCGCTGAAGTCCTTCATCCGGGCGATCATGCTGCTGCCCTTCATCGTCCCGACGGTGCTGTCCGCCATCGCCTTCTGGTGGATCTACGACAGCCAGTTCTCGATCATCTCGTGGACGCTGGTGCGGCTCGGCCTCATCCACCAGTACATCGACTTCCTCGGCGATCCGATCAACGCGCGGCTCGCGCTCATCGCCGCGAACATCTGGCGCGGGATCCCGTTCGTCGCGATCTCGCTGCTCGCGGGGCTGCAGACCATCTCGCCCTCGCTCTACGAGGCCGCCACGCTCGACGGGGCGTCGCGGTGGCAGCGGTTCCGCTACGTCACCTTCCCGCTGCTCACCCCCATCATCGCGGTGGTGATGACGTTCTCGGTCCTCTTCACCTTCACCGACTTCCAGCTCGTCTACGCGATCACCCGCGGCGGGCCCATGAACGCGACGCACCTCATGGCGACGCTCGCGTTCCAGCGCGCCATCCCCGGCGGCCAGCTCGCGGAGGGGGCGGCGATCGCCGGCGCGATGATCCCGTTCCTCCTCGGCGCGATCCTCTTCTCCTACTTCGGGCTCCAGCGCCGCCGCTGGCAGCAGGGGGCCGCCGATGCGTGAGCGCGCGTCCGACGCCGGCGGGATGGAGTACCTCGAGACCGTGTCGCGCCGGGTGGTGACGCTCTACGTCCCGCTCCTCGTCTTCCTCGTCATCCTGCTGTTCCCGTTCTACTGGATGACGATCACGACGCTGAAGCCGAACGCCGAGCTGCTCGACTTCCGGACCTACAGCCCGTTCTGGGTCGTCCACCCGACGCTCGCCCACGTGAAGAAGCTCCTCTTCGACACGAGCTACCCGAGCTGGCTGTGGAACACCGTGCTCGTCTCGGTGACCGCCACGTTCCTCTCGCTCCTGGCGAGCGTGCTCGCGGCGTATGCGATCGAGCGGCTCCGCTTCCGCGGCTCGCGGTACGTGGGGATGGGGATCTTCCTCGCGTACCTCGTGCCGCCGTCGATCCTGTTCATCCCGCTCGCGACGATGGTGTTCTCGCTCGGCCTCTTCGACACGCGGCTCGCGCTCATCCTCACCTATCCCACCTTTCTCGTCCCGTTCTGCACGTGGCTCCTCATGGGCTACTTCCGCACGATCCCGTACGAGCTCGAGGAGTGCGCGGTCATCGACGGCGCGTCGCGGCTCCAGGTCCTCGTGAAGATCGTCCTGCCGCTCGCCGTGCCCGGCCTCATCTCGGCCGGCATCTTCGCGTTCACGCTGTCCTGGAACGAGTTCATCTACGCCCTCACCTTCGTCTCCTCGTCCGAGGTGAAGACGGTGCCGGTCGGCGTCCTCACCGAGCTCGTCGAGGGGGACGTTTACCACTGGGGATCGCTCATGGCCGGCGCGCTGCTCGGGTCCTTGCCGGTCGCGATCCTCTACTCGTTCTTCGTCGAGCACTACGTGTCGGGGCTCACGGGCGCCGTGAAGGAGTAGGCCCCGAGCGTCGTCGGGAAGCGCCATGAAGGTCGTCATCACCGGAGGAGCGGGGTTCCTGGGGCGGCGGCTCGCGCGCGCGCTCCTCGAGCGCGGCCGGCTCGCGGGGCCCGACGGCGCTCCGCGGGAGCTCGAGCGGCTCGTCCTCGTGGACCTCGTCCCCGCGGACGGCTTCCGCGATCCGCGGGTGGAGGTCGTGACGGGCGACCTCGCCGACGAGGCGCTGCTCCGGAGGGCGATCGGAACCGACACCGCCTCGGTGTTCCACCTCGCCGCCGTGGTGAGCGCGCAGGCCGAGGCGGACCTCGATCTCGGCATGCGCGTGAACCTCGACGGCACGCGCCGGCTCCTCGACGCCTGCCGCGCGCTCGCTCGCGCGCCGCGGCTCGTCTCGACGAGCTCGGTCGCGGTCTACGGCGGCGAGCTCCCCGCGCTCGTCGGCGACGACACGCCGCTGCGCCCCCAGTCCTCGTACGGCGCGCAGAAGGCGATGGGCGAGCTGCTCGTCGCCGACTACACGCGCCGCGGGCTCGTGGACGGGCGCGTCCTCCGGCTCCCGACGGTGAGCGTCCGACCCGGCACGCCGAACCGCGCGGCCTCCGCGTTCGCGAGCGGCATCATCCGCGAGCCGCTCTCGGGGCGCGAGGCGATCTGCCCCGTGTCGCCCGCGACGCGCGTGTGGATCCTGTCGCCCCGCCGGGCGGTCGAGAGCCTCGTCCTCGGCCACGAGCTGCCGGGCGCGGCGCTCGGGGCCGTCCGCGCGCTGAACCTGCCGGGCCTCTCCGTCTCGGTGGCGGACATGGTCCAGGCCCTCGAGCAGGTCGCCGGCCGCGAGGCGGTCGCGCGCATCCGATGGGAGCCGGACCCGGCCGTCGAGCGGATCGTCGCGAGCTGGCCGGCGCGGTGGGACTCGTCGCGCGCGGAGCGGCTCGGGTTCTCGGGCGACCCCGACTTCGCGAGCGTCGTCCGCGCGTACGTCGAGGACGACGCGCCACCGACACCAGGCGGCTAGCGCTGGGACTCGCGCGGCTCATCACCCGCGGGCGCGGGGAACGGGCTCGACCACGAAGGGTTCCCGGTCACAGCGGCGCCAGGTCGAGCCCCGGCACGCGCGCGAAGTGCTGCACGTTCCTCGTGAGCAGCGGGAACCCGTGGGCGATGCACACGCCCGCGACGAGGTAGTCCGCCGCGCCGATGCCCTCCCCTCGTCGCTCCAGATAGCGCCGCGTCGCGGCGGCCAGCTCGGCCGCGCCGCGGGTCACGGAGAGCACGGGGACCGGGCCGAGCGCAGCGTGGATAAGCTCCAGGCGATGCACTGTCGTCCGCCGTCCGCCGGTCAGCTCGAACAGGTTGACGGCGGTCGTCGCCAGCTCACCGCGGCGAGTGAGCGCATCGATACGCGCACGCGCCGGCTCCCGTTCGCCCTCCAGGGCGTCAATGAGCACGTCTGTGTCAGCGACGACCACGGCGGTCCCAGCCCCCGCGCAGCTCGCGCACGTCCTCGCGCAGCTCGTCCGCCTCTGCCTTGGAGAGCGACCCGAGAGCCTCGAGCGCCCGCCGCACTCGCTCGTCCTGCGCCCCGGGCGCCGCCCGCGACGTGATGGCGAGGCGGCGGAGGTACGTCGAGAGCGGCACGCCTTCTGCTGCGGCGGCGCGGCGCACCGGCTCCAGCTCGGCCACGGTGAACCGCACGCGAACCGTCTCCTCCCTGGCCTTGCTTCTCTTCATAGGCGGGAAGCGTAGGCCGGAGTGGCCTACGGCGCAAGAGCGGCCCGCGCGGCGCCCGCCGCCCGCAGACGCGCGCTTATCCGCCGCCCGTCGTTCGATCTTTGATCGCGCTGACTCGCGGCGCGGCCTCACCGCGCGAGCTGCTCGCACACGGCCCGGGTGACCTCCGCGGTCGTCGCGCGCCCGCCGAGATCCGGGGTCACGATCCCGCTCGCCGTCACCGCCTCGACCGCGGCCATCAGCCGGCGCGCGGCCGCTTCCTCGCCGAGGTGGTCGAGCATGAGCGCCGCCGTCCAGAAGGTGGCGACCGGATTCGCGATCCCCTTCCCGACGAGGTCGAAGGCCGACCCGTGGATCGGCTCGAACATCGACGGGAACCGCCGCTCGGGGTCGAGGTTCGCCGTCGGGGCGATGCCGAGGCTGCCGGCGAGCGCGGCGGCGAGGTCGGAGAGGATGTCCGCGTGGAGATTGGTCGCGACGAGGACGTCGAGCGACTCAGGGCGGAGCACCATGCGCGTCGTGGCCGCGTCGACGAGCTCGCGATCGGTCGCGACGTCCGGGTACTCCTTCGCCACCTCCGCGAAGATCTCGTCCCAGAGCACGAGGCCGTGCCGCATCGCGTTCGACTTCGTCACGAGCGTGAGCCGCCGCGCCGGCCGCCGCCGCGCCAGCTCGAAGGCGAAGCGGTGGATCCGCTCGACGCCGGTCCGCGTGAAGACCGCGGTCTCGGTCGCCACCTCCGTGGGCAGCCCGCGGTGGACGCGCCCCCCGACGCCGGAGTACTCGCCCTCCGAGTTCTCCCGGACGACGACCCAGTCGATCCGCGCCCGCTCCCCGAGCGGGCTCCTCACCCCCGGGAGGACCCGGACCGGCCGCACGTTCGCGTACTGGTCGAACCCCTGGCAGATGGCGAGTCGCAGCCCCCAGAGTGACACGTGATCCGGGACGTCCCGGCTCCCCACCGCGCCGAAGAAGATCGCGTCGAACCCGCGGAGCCGCTCGAGGCCACCCTCCGGGACGTAGCGGCCGTCGCGCAGGAACGTCTCCGAGCTCCACGGGAAGGTCTCGACACGGAGCCGGAACCCGCCGTCGCCGGCGGCGAGCGCCCGCAGCACCTCGAGTCCCGCGCCGATCACCTCGGGTCCGATGCCGTCGCCGGGGATGGCCGCGATCCGGTGCTCGCGCATGCTCCGCCTCCGCAGGCGCGATCATAGCGGGTGACGGGATGGCGCGCCTGCGTTCAGACCTGATTGGTGAGCGGTGCGCGCCTTCCCTGTACTGTAAGGCGCCTGAGGCATCGCGGGCTTTGGCGGCGCGGCGTGCGGCCGAAGGCGCGTGCACACATTCGCAACGCGGATCTCACTCGGCGGGTAGGAACTCCAAACCGTGATTCGCGACCGATAATGCGCATCCTGTAAACAGCCCCCCGCTCGCCCCCCCCCCGCCAGACCCGATCCCCGCTCAGGTCGGTTGAGCTTCACCGGCGTCGAGGCGCCGCGCTCGGGGCGGCGGGACGCAGGTGGCCCGGGCCGAGTGCGGCGGCACGGATTCGAGATGTCAGCGCGCAATGAAGAAGGGGGTGGCCGGCGGGCCGTGCATCAGGCGGTGTCTTGGATTGCCTCGTGGTGATCGACCTGGGCGAAGAGGAGCGCGTCGCGCAGCGTCTCCATGGCGCGCGACCACGCGACGGGCTTGCGGTCCCTGGGCGGCGACTGCTGCCGCCACGCGCTCACCGCGTTGTAGCCGATGATCCGGAGCCAACTCGCCGTCTCGATGGACGCCCTGCTCGCCTGGCATGGCTGGGAGTCGTCCTCGCCGAGCATGACGTCCATCGTCCAGTGGCAGCTGTTCTCGATCCCCCAGTGCATGCGCACCAGCGCCAGATCCTGGTCCCGGCTCAGGGTCCCGGCGGGGATCGATGTGACGAAGTACCGCTGCTCCGCGGCGATGCACTCGCCGCGCCGGTCGTAGGTCGCCTGGCAAACGTACCAGAGCTGCCGAGCGTCCTCGATGTCAGCCTCGGGATCGCCGGCCACGTCGCGGGCATACAGCTCGCGCTCGATGGTGTGGCCGCGGTACTTCTCGACGGTGCGCGCCAGGGGTTTGCCGACGGAGTAGTGCCGGTGCTCGCATGCGAGGCCGTACGGTGGGGCTGGTTGCCCTTGAGGCCGAACACGTACCAGCGGCCGAGCTCGCTGACGAGCGCGGCGTTCTCGCGGGCGCAGAGGCCCGCGTCGCCGGTGACGATCCGGAACTGCCCGCCCAGCTCATCGCAGACCCTGGGCAGAAGCTCGCGGAAGGCAGTCGCCTCGCCCTCCTTCGACCCGATGCTCTGCTGCCCGACGCAGGGACACACCGACGACGAGGTCAGCACGGCGCGGAGCGCGCCGAAGGTTTGCAGGGACGAGCCGTCGGTGTCGTACGAGGACTGCCGGGCACCTTCGACCTTGGGGCCGTCGGCGCGGGACCAGGTCCCCTTGCCGTCGAAGCTCATGACCCGCTCCGCGCTCTCATTCGACGCTTGCGCCCCGCTCGACGCAAAACATACCGACAGTGTAGAGGGGCGGGTCGTCGGGCGCGCGACGGGCGAGGTGGAGCTCGAGGACAAGGTGCTCGTCATCCGGCGCATCCACGTGGGGCTCGAGGTCCTTGCCGCGGCCGACCACCGCGAGACCGCCGAGCGCGTCCACGGCTTCTTCGCGAGCGCGTGCCCGCTCTACCGGAGCTGCGGTCCGGCGCTCGCGATCACGACCGAGCTGGTGCTCACGGAGGGGAGTGATCATCGCGTCCCGTCCTCGCCGGCGGCGTCTCCCAGGATGGCGCCGGTGACGGGCACGGTCAGGACCGGGAACTTCGGATCATTCGTCCGGACGAGGAGCCTGCCGCGGATCGGGCCCGGACGGAGGGCAGCGGGGTCGAGTGCGATCGTGGCCTGGATCCTGTCGCCGGCGGGCCCGCGCTCCGTGCTCGTGCGGAGGAAAGGCAGGTCCGTCGAGATCTCCGCGCGGAAGTCGCGGCCGCCTGCCCGGTAGATCATGACCATCTGGGCGAGCCGCGCCGCGAGCGAGGGATCCCGCCTGAGCTCCGCCAGCGGAATAGCGCCGAGATCGAGCGTGTCCGGAAACGCATGGACCCGCTCGTGGACGTAGACATTCGCCGGGATCCGGACGACGGGCATCGTCGCGCTCGAGGTGTGGACGAGGATCGCGTCCGTCCGCCTTCCGACGGCTGCCGACCGCGGCAGCGTGAGCGTGAGGCGGTACCGCCGCCCCTGCTCCAGAGGCTCGACGCGGACGGAGAACCGCTCCCGCGGGTACTCGACTTTCGTGATCCGCATTGGTGAGGTCTCGTGGTTCAGGATCTCGACCGAGGTTTCCTTGCGCTCGCCGCGCAGAGCGGCGAGGAACAGCGCGGGGAGGGGAGAGATCTCGAGGGCCCCGACGATCCGGCCCGCGATCGACAGCTCGAGTTGCGTGCGGAGCGGGTCGTCGAGCGCGACGACGATCTCGCCGTCGATGTCGCCCCGCAGCCGCGTGGTGTCGATGCGGACGCGGAGCGCGCCCGTGCCGCCCGGCTCGATGCGCGGAGGCATGGGCGTGAGCTCGACCCCGGGCGTCATCGACGCCCGGACGACCCGGACCGGCGCCGAGGTCCGGTTCTCGACGGGGAACTCGTGCTCCACGACCGTGCCCCCTGACACAGTGCCGAACTCGAACCGCGGGGTGCGGACGAGCGGGCGGGCGGAACCCGGGTCCGCCGAAGGAGGGCCGCCGGCGGGCTCGACGCGCGCCGCGATCGGACACGCGAGCGCGGCGGCTCCGAGGAAAGTGAGGAGGGCTCGCATGAGAAGAGCCGCGAGGCGCGAAGCCTCGCGGCCTGATGCGTCCGCGTCCTAGAGCGGATAGAACCGGAGCTGCGCGAGGCGCAGCCCGTGGTTGTCGTACTGCCAGAAGTAGTCCTGCAGCAAGTCCGAGAAGAGCGGGATCCGCTCGAGGGTGCCGTCGCCGTCGAGGTCGACGTACAGGCTCGTGAGCTGGCTTGTCACGTTCTGGAACTTGGTCTGCCCGCCATTGCGAAACAGCGGGTCGCCGACCTTGTCGCCGATGACGGAATCGGTCGAGCAGACCTTGTCGCCCGTATCGTCGTACGCGCAGGTGGTCATGGTGGCGCCCCCGCCCGGCTGGCCGAGGGCGCGCACCCAGACGGAGTACTCGGTGAACAGCGTGTAGTCCGTGCAGGCGCCGGCATCGTCATACGTGTTGCAGGTGTAGTTGGCCGGAAGATGGAACTTGGCCGGGCTGCCGTCGCACGCGATGCTGTCCTCGACCCAGAAGCTCTGGTCGAAGGACTCGAACAGCTGGATCTTGTTGCCGCCCTGAATCTTCACGAAGATCACGTGCCCGTTCTCGGACGCGGGATCGGACCGGGTGCAGTCATTCACTCCGATGATGTTGAGGTTGTAGTGCGCGCCGGACATTGCGCCGTTGCCTGTCTGGGCGATCGCGGTGCCGGAAAGCAGGGCGAGGCTGGCCAGCACCCGAGCTGCGAGTCTCATCTTCTCTTCTCCATGTGTTTGATGTGCGTTGAGGGGGTTACCGCGCCGATTCACGTGATCGGCGGCGCTAAGCTACGGCACGCGACGAAGGCATCCAGCGTACGTGTGGGTCAGAGCACGCTTGGAGTGACTCCACTGCGTGTCTCCGCGCCACGTTGCGCCGCCCGAGGGAACACCCCTCCCGCGGCTACTGAAACCTGCTGCACCTGTTCATCGCCATCCACAACGCGTGGGACGCCGCAGTGTGGATCGCGGCGAGGAGACCGTAGGCGCGCTCGCGCCCGCGGCGGCGCTGCACGGCGACGAGCGTCACCGCTTCGCGGGCAGTGATCGCGTCGCCTGCTCCGGCGGCCTTTCGGATTCGCGGCGATCGAGGTTACCGGCGGCGAGCCCCTCGATGATCTTCGGGATCTCCTCGAGGTCCAGCTCGTGCGCCGCCGCGCCCGACTCGAGAGCGACGCGGGGCATCCCGAAGATCACCGAGGTCGCCGCATTCTGCGCTGCCGTGTAGCCGCCGGCGGCCCGCACGAGCGCGAGCCCCTCGGCACCGTCACTCCCCATCCCGGACAGGACGAAACCCGCCGCCCGCGCACCGAACTCGCGAGCGACGGAGGCGAACAGGCGCGTCGCTGAGGGGCGGAACCCCTCGACGGGCGGCTCGTCGCTCAGGCGGATGCGACGGCCCGACAGGCCGAGGTGCCGCCCGTCGGGGGCGAGATAGACCGTTCCCGGCACGAGCGGCGCACCGTTCTCCGCGATCCGCACGTCGAGCCGCGTGATCGAGCCGAGCCACCTCGCGAGCCCCAGCTCGAATCCGGCGGCGATGTGCTGGGCGACGAGCACGGGCGTGGCGAGATCGCGCGGGAGCGGCGCGAGGATCGTCGCGAGCGCGGCCGGGCCGCCGGTCGAGGCCGCGATTGCGACGACGTCGACGCCGCCGGCGGGCAGCGGCGCCGGCGGGGAGCGGGGCAGGACGGGCGCGCCCCGTCGTGCCGGCGCGCGGGCGGGGCCGGGGGAGGGGGGGGCGAGCGGTCGCCGCCGCCCGACGAGAACGAGCCCCGCGACGGCGCGCACCGCCTGCCGGATCGCCTCGGCCTGGCGCTCGAACCGCGGCGTGCCGGGGTCGCGCGGCTTCGGCAGCACCTCGATCGCGCCGAGCTGGAGCGCGCGGAACGAGAGCTGCTGCGCGTTGCCGTCCGCCTCCGCGCTCACCACGATCACCGGCGTCGGCGCGACGCGCATGATCTCCTCGAGCGCCGCCAGCCCGTCGAGGTGGGGCATGCGCACGTCCATCGTCACGACGTCGGGTCGCAGCGTTCGGACGAGCGCGACCGCCTCGCGGCCATCGCACGCCTCGCCGACCACCTCGACCCAGGGGGCGGTCGACAGGATGTGTCGGAGCACCGCTCGGAAAGCGCGCGCGTCGTCGACGACGAGGCAGCGGATCATGCGGGGAGCAGCTGCCGCACGAGCTCGAGCAGCTTGCCGCGCTGCACGTCGCGCTTCACGAGGTAGCCGTCCGCGCCGGCCTTGAGGCCCGCTGCGCGGTCCTCGGGCGCGTCGAGCGCGGTCACGAGGATGACGGAGATGCGCGAGAGTCTCGGGTCCGCCTTGAGGCGGCGCGTGAGCCCGAGCCCGTCGAGGCGCGGCATCTGCACGTCGCTCACCACGAGCTCGCACCCCGGATCGCGGGCGAGGGCCAGCGCCTCCTCGCCGTCGGCGGCCGGGAGCACCTGGAAGCCCGCGATCTCGAGGATCGCCTTGGCGGCGGTGCGCGTCGTGAGCGAGTCGTCGGCGACGACGATGCGGGGGCGCGCCGCCTGCGGCGCGGCCTGCGTCACCCGCGCCGCGCCGACGAGATGCGCCGGCTGCAGGACCGCGACGACGCGGCCGTCGTCGAGCGCCGCCGCGCCCGCGATGTGCCGGGCCGACGCCATGCGACGGCCGAGCGACGCGACGACGATGGGCTGCTCGCCGAGCACGTCGTCGACGGCGAGCGCCACCCGCTTGCCTCCGGAGGCGACGAGGAGCGCGATGGCGGAGCCCGTGCCCGCGGAGCCTCCCGTGGCCCCGAGCGCCTGCGCCATCGACGAGAACGGCACCGGCGCGCCATCCACGTCGACGGTGGCCTGCCCGGCGACGGTCCCGACGTCCCGCGGCGAGACGAGGAGCACGCGCTCCACCGCGTCCGCGGGGACGATCCCCAGCCCGCCCGCAGCGCGGAACAGGAGCCCCGACGAGCCGGAGAGCGCGAGCGGGACCTCGAGGACGAACGTCGTGCCGCGGCTGCGCTCGAACGAGACGCTCGCCGACCCGCCGAGCCGGCGCGCAGCCTCGGCGACGACGTCGAGCCCGACACCGCGGCCGGAGAGCGAGGTGATCTCCGCGGCGGTGGAGACGCCCGGCTGGAACGCGAGCCGGGCGGCGTCGGCGTCGCTGAGGCGGGCGGCGTCGGCCGCCGAGACGAGGCCCCGCTGCACGGCTGCGGCCCGCAGGCGCTCCGGCGACAGCCCCGCGCCGTCGTCCCGCACCGTGAACACGACGTGGTCCTTCCGTGCCTCGACCCGGACCTCGAGCGTCGCTTCGGCAGGCTTGCCGGCCGCGCGCCTCGCCCCGGGGGCCTCGATGCCGTGATCGAGGGCGTTTCGCACGAGGTGCAGAAGCGACGCCTTCAGCTCGTCGAGGACACGCCGGTCGAGGCGTACGTCGCCGCCGGCGAGCCGCAGGGCGACCGTCTTCCCGAGCTTCGCGGCGAGGTCGCGGACCGTGGGCCGCAGGGCGGCGAGGGCCGTCTGCGCCGGGACCATCCGGAGGTCCTGGAGCGCATCGCGGAGCGCGTGCGCGGACACGCGCTCGCGGTCCGACTCGCGGCGGAGCTCGCGCGCGTGGCGCCCGAAGTCGACGCCGATCGCCCGCAGGCGCTCGAGGCCGTCCGCGAGCGCCCGCGGCCTCGCCTCCTCGCGGAGGCCGGCCTCTGCGAGCCCCCGCTGGACGAGGCGTGCCGCCTCGCGGATCGCTTGCTCGAGGCGCTGGAAGTCCCGCCCGCGCCGCTCGCGGCGCGAGACGCCGACGACGATCTGATCCACGTCCCCAGACACGGCGTCGAGCTGCGCCGCGTCCACCCGGATCCTGCGCTCCTCCCCGCGGGGCGCGTCCGCCGCCTCGCGAGCGGGATCGGCCGGCGCGGACGCCGCCCGGACGCGCGCCGCACCGCGCAGATCGACGAGGTCCGCGACCGCGCGCGCGATCGCCCGCGGAACGTCCGCGCCACCGCCCTCGAGCTCGGCCGCCGTGAGCGCCACGCTCCGCGCGAGCTCCGCGGCCCGCCCGCCGAGCGTCGACGCGAGCCGCTCCGCGGCGGCGCGCGCCCTTTCCGCGCGGGCGACGCGCTCGGGGCCGTCCGCCGTGCAGAGCGCGCCGATCTCCTCCGAGAGCGCCTCCAGGTCGTCCGGCTCGGGCGCTGCGTCGTCCGGCGCCGCTTCGCCGGCCGCGGATGCCCGACCCGGCGCCTGCGGTGGCGCGAGCTCGGCGAGCAGCCGCTCCAGGCCGGTGATCCGGCCGCGCGCGATGGGGGCGAGGGACTCCTCGATCGCGCTCGCGGCGTGTAGGACCGCCTCCACTGCGTGCGCGGAAAGTCCTCTCCCGCCGTCGAGCGCGAGCACGTCCTCGATGGCGTGGGCGGCGCGCTCGATGTCCGGAGCCCCGACGCTCGCCGCCGAACCCTTCATCGTGTGGGCGATGCGGAGGAGCGGGCCCGTGCGGTCGGCGGCGCCGGGCCCCTCGAGCTCCATGACGCCCGCCGCCAGCGCCAGCGCCTGCTCGCGGGTCTCGGCCTCGAAGACCGGCCACACCTGGTCGATGACGTCGGACACGCCTAGCCGACCTCCCCGCCGGCGACGCCAAGGCGCGACGGATCGAGGACCGCCAGCCGGTCCGGCGCCATCCAGCGGAAGGGGCCGCCTTCGGTGGGCCGCAGGTCGGTCGCGGGGACCTCGACGCGCGCCGCCACGCGCTCCACCGCGAAGCCGAAGAGATCGCCGCCGTCGTCCACCAGGACGACGCGGACGAGATCGGTGAGGCCACCCCCGTCGAGCCCGAGGAGGAAGCGCAGGTCGAACACCGGCACCGGACGGCTCCGGGACATGATCGCCCCGACGACGCCCCGCGGGGCGCCGAGCAGGGGATCGACGAGGCGCGCGTCGAGCACCTGGTGCACGCCGGTCACCTCGACCGCGTACCGCTCCCCGCCGACCTCGAAGGGCAGGAGGGAGACCGTCTCGACTCTGAGGCTCTCGCGGTTCTGGGCGAGCTCGCGCGCTCGCTCTCGCAGGATCGCCCCGCGCCGCTCGCCGTCCGGTGGCGCGGTGGGGTCGCTCCCGCAGGTCGTCAACGGCGCTCCTTCGCGGCAACGGCGGCGCGGACGGTGTCCCGCAGCGTGCCCGGAGAGATCGGCTTCGTGAGGAAGGCGCTCGCGCCGACGAGCCTTCCGCGGTCCCGCGAGCCTTCGTCGCCGAGCATGGTGAGGAGCACCACGGGGATGTCGCGCAGCGCGGGGTCGCTGCGGATCGCGGCACAGAGCTCGAACCCGTCCATCACCGGCATCCTCACGTCGGAAATGACGACGTCGGGGCGAAGCCTGCGCGCCTTCTCGAGGCCGTCCGCGCCGTTCTGCGCCTCGACGAACTCCCAGCCGGGCGCGAGCAGGTAGATCTGGACGAGGGAGCGCAGCGTGTTCGTGTCGTCGACGATCAGCACCTTCATGCGGGCTCCCCGGCGGCGCGGCCGGCGCTCGCCTGCTCGAGCCGGCCCGCGAGGGCGGAGAGGCTCGTGGTCGTTCGCTCCACGGCCCCCGTGCCGGCCACCACTTCCTCCGACACCGACGACATGTCCGCGAGGGCTGCGACGATCTGCTCGACGCCGATCCCCTGCTGCCGCGTGTTGTTCGCGATCTGCCGGGCCGCCACCGACGAGTCTCGGATCGCCTGCGTGAGCCCCGAGATGGTCTTCGCCGCCTCTCCGGCGAGCTCCATCGCGCCGCGCGCGCGGCGCGCGCCCTCCTCCGCGACCGCCATCGCCGCGCGCGTCCCCTTCTCCACGTCCACGAGGATGCTGCGCACCTCGGCGGCCGAGGACTTCGACTGCTCGGCGAGGTTCCCCATCTCGGCCGCGACGACGGCGAACCCACGGCCCCGCTCGCCCGCCTTGACCGCCTCGATCGACGCGTTCAGGGACAGCAGGTTCGTCTGCTCCGCCAGCTCCTTCAGGCCGGCGACGATCTCGCCGATGTGGCGCGATCGCTGGGCGGACTCGGCGATCGCGCCCGAGAGCGTATGCACCTGCTCCGCGAGGCCGCGGATCGTCTCCACCGCGCGCTCGAGCACCTGCTGGCCCTCGCAGGAGAGGTCCTCGGAGCGCTGGGCGACCTGCATGACCTCGTCCGCGTGGAGCGCCGCCGCCTTCGCGGTCTGGGCGATCTCCGCGGCCGTCGCGCTCGTCTCCGTGACCGCGGCCGACTGGCGCGTCGCGAGCTCGTTCTGGCGCGCGAGGCCGTCCTGCAGGGCGCGCGACTCGGCGCCGAGCTGCGCGGAGCCCTTCGAGAGCTCCGCGAGCGCGCCGGTCAGGCGGGCGCGCAGCGCGTCGAGGCCGCGCGCGGTGCGCTGGATCTCGGCGGGCCCGCCGGGCTCCGGGAGCGCGGCAGGGTCACCGCGTGCTGCGGCCGCGGCGGCCTCCGCGAGGCGCTCCGCGGGGCCGGAGATCGCGACGGCGACCGCCGCGACCGCGGCGGCGGCTACGCCGAGCGCCACGACGAGCGCGGCGCGCGAGGGGATCACCATCGCGGACGCACCGGCGAGCAGCGCCGCCCAGCCCACGACGAGGACGCCCCAGCGGAGCGGCAGCGCGAAGCGACTCGAGTTCACCTGGACACCTCCAGCCGGCGCGGCGCCGTCAGGGCGTCGCGGAGCGCACCCGCCGCGACGGGCTCGATCCCGGGCAGGAGCTGTTCGTCCGGGATCCCTGCGAGCGCGTCCAGCGCCCGGCGGCGCGCGCGTGCCGCCTCCTCGCGCTGGCCGAGCCGCTCGAGCAGCGGGACGAGCGATGCCCGGGCGACCGGGTGCCCAGCGTCGAGGAAGAGCGCGCGCCCGACCCATCGAACGGCGGCGGGGAGGTCCCCGCGGGCTTCGGCCGCGGCGGCGGCGAAGAGGAACGGCTCGGGCCGGAGGCTCGCCTCCCCCGCCTCGCTCGCGTGGCGCTCCGCGTCGCCCCAGCGCATCTCGGAGGCCGCGCGGCGCGCCTCGCGGAGCGCGTCGTGGTGCGGCTCGCGCTCCTGCGCGCCCGCCGGAGACGCGGGTGGGCGGAGCGCGGTCTCGGTCTGCAGCGAGCGCGGGCGCGCCGCCGGCGCCTCCGCAGGTCGGACGCCCGGGGCGGCCGTCGGCACGGGCCGCGCGCGCGCGGGCGGGCGCACCTTGCGCCACAGCGCGCCTCCTCGGTGCTCGATCGACTCGAACCCGAGCGGTAGCGCGAGGGCGTTCTCGGCGGGCGCGAGCGCCACGAGCCCGCCGGGCCGAGCCGCGTCGAAGAGCCGCTGGACCACCTTCTGCGCAGTCGGGCGATCGAAATAGATGAGGACGTTCCGGCAGAGGACGACGTCGAACCCGTCCGCCGGCGGCGGGTCCGTGACGAGGTTGTGCCGGCGGAACACCGCGAGCTCGCGCACCTCGGGTACGACGGTCCAGTGCTCGCGCTCGGCCCGGAGCCAGCGCGCGCGAACGGCGGCGGGGAGCGCGCGGAGCGACCAGTGCCCGTAACGGCCCCGGCGCGCCGCCTCGAGCGCCTTCTCGGACACGTCGGTCCCGAGCACGGACCCGGCGGCGCCGCGCCCCTCCTCGAGGAGGAGGGCCGCCATCGTGTAGGCCTCCTCACCCGAGGCGCAGCCCGCGCACCAGACGCGGAGGGGCCGGTCGCCGGCCGAGCTCCGGAGCGCGTCACGGAGCGCCGAGAGCTGCGCCGGGTGGCGCGAGAAGTAGGTCTCGGCGACGACGGAGCCGTCCACGAGCGCCTGCAGCGCGGCGGGGTCTCCGGTCCGGACGCGGGCGAGGAACGCGCGCGCATCGATGCCGAGCGCCTCCGACGCGCGGGCGAGCCCCGAGCGCACCTGTTCCCCGTGCCGGTCCGAGAAGACGATCCCGCTGACACGCTGGAGCGCGAGCGCGACCTCGGAGAGGTCAGCGAAGGGGGGCGGCGCGTTCACGCGACCTCTCGCAGCTCGCGCTCGAGCGCCTCCGGCGCGAGCAGCGGCACCGCCTCGTCGTCGACGCGGCAGGCGCCGACGACGAGGCGCTCCTCGGCGCGCGCGGAGCCGCCGTCGGCGAGGAGCGGGTCCTCGACGAGCCCGCGCACGTCGTGCACCACGAGGGCGACGGTTGGTCTCCCGTCGAGGATCACCATGAGCGCCTCGAGCGACGAGGCCCGCTCGCCCCCGAGCCTCGCCCCGAGGTCGGCGGCGACGCCGGGGCTGCCCCGCCACATGAACGTGCCGAGCACCCACGGCGGGGCGCCGGCGAGCGGCTCGCACGCGACGACGCGCGCGATCTCCGCGACGCGCGCGCACGGGAGGAGCATGCGGCCGCCGTCGAGCCCCATGACGAGGTGCAGCCCGGGGAGGCGCTCACCGGGGCCCAGCTCGACGAGCCCCGCGCGAACGCGCGACCAATCGCGCTCGATCGCGCGGAGCTCCTCGACGAGCTCGCGGCGCCTGTCGCCAGCGCCCCGGGTATCGGCTCGCTCGCCCACGCGGCGGATCACTTCGCGGCGAGGGTCTTCGACACGCGGACGAGCTCGTCGCGGGTGTGACGCACGTCGTCCCAGTCGGACGGCCTCGCCGCCTCGAACCCCTTCTTCATGTTGAGCGCCTCGAGGATCGCGGCGTTCGCCGGATCCTTCGAGAACGAGACGAGCGCCTTCTGGAGCTTCGCGACCACGTCGGCCGGCACGTCCTTCCGCGCGGCGAAGGGGAGCGGTGAGTAGTCCTTGGTCGTGTAGAAGACGCGGAGGCGGGCGCGATCCGCGTCTGGCAAGAGCTCGAACGTTCGGGTGAGGCCGCCCGCGGCGTCCGCCTTGCCCTGGAGGACCGCCTGGTAGCCGGCCTCATGGGAGCCGGACACCACGACCTTCACGTCCTTCTGGAGGTCGAGCCCGCCCTCGGTCTGGAGCGCGAAGAGCGGGAGCACGGCCGCGCCGAAAGAGCCCGCGCTCGGGATCGCGACGGTGGCGTTCTTGAGGTCGGAGAGCCTGGAGAGCTTGCTGTCCTTCGCGACGACGAGCACGCCCTTCGTCCTCGCGCCCACCTCGCGCGCGAAGGCCCTGTACTTGTCGTCCTGCTGAACGTACGCGAGGGTGTTGTGGTAGTAGAACGCGTAGGTTCCGGCCGCGGCGCGCGTCCCGAAGTCGGAGATGCTCGGCGCCGTGACGAACTTGAGCTTCACGCCCGACGACGCGCTCAGCTTGTCGAGGAACGGCACCCACATCTCGGCGAGCTTGCCGGTCGCGACCTGCGGCAGGACCCCGAACTCGTAGACCGGTTCCTCCGCGCGCGCGGGACCGGCGGAGAGCGTAAGGACGGCGACCGTCGACGCGACGAGACTTCGGAACAGCGCCTTCTGCGTGCGAGCCATGTCTTCCTCCACGGGTTAGCTGCTGTAGCGCTCCGCGAGGCGCGTCAGCCGGCCGGAGACGGTCTTCAGCCGCTCCGCGACGCGCCGCATCTCCTCGCTGCCCTCGACGTTGCCCTCGGCGGTGCGGGCGAGCTGCGCGAGCGCCGTCACGACCTCGTTCACGCCCGTCGCCTGCTGCCGTGAGCTCTCGGCGATGTGACGGGCGGCGGCCGCTGACTCGCGGCAGACGTTGCTGAGGTTGCCGATCGTCGCGCCGGCGCGGCGAGCGAGCGCCGCGGTGGAGCGCGCCTTCTCGGTGCCCTGCTGCGTCGCCGTGGCCGCCGTCTCGGTGGACTCGACGATCTCGCCGAGGAGCTTCGGCACCTCGCCGGCGGTGCCGCTCGACTGCTCGGCGAGCGCGCGCATCTCTCGAGCGATCACCGAGAACCCCGCGCTCGCCTCACCGGAGCGCGACGCCTGGATCGCCGCGTTCAGGGCGAGCACGTTGGAGCGGGAGGCGAGGTCCTTCACGGTGGCGATGATGTCGCCGATCTGGTTCACGCGGCTCGAGAGGTCCCCGAGCCGCGTGGCGATGGCGGCGACGTGCTGCTCCACGTGCGCGGTGCTGCCGACCGCCTCCTCGACGATCCCCTCGCCGGCCCGCGACGACTCCTCCGCCGTCTGCGTGACCGCGATGACGCGGTCCGCGTGCTCGGTGGCGATGCTCGAGGTCTGGGCGATCTCGCGGATGGACGCGTTCATCTCGGCGACCGAGGCGGACTGCTGCGCGGCCATCGCCGCCTGCCGCGTCGCCGCGCCGAGCATCGCGTCGGACTCCTGCGCGAGCGCCCCCGCCGCCTCCTTCAGCTCCGCGAGCATCGAACGCAGCTCCGAGATCATGCGCGTGAAGCTCCCCGCGAGGTCGGCGATCTCGTCATTCCCGGCGCGCTTCACGTCCTGGCGCAGGTCGCCGTTGGCGATGCCGAGCGCCGCCCTGGAGAGCTCCGCGAGCGGGCGCGTCGTGAAACGCGCGAGGGGGAACATCGCGAGGAGACACGCGACGAAGACCAACGCCGCGAGGGCCGCGGAGCGGCGGCTGGCGGCGGCGATCTGGGCGGTGAGGTGCGCGAGCGGAAACCCGATCTCCACCGAGCCGAGGATCTTGACCCCGGACGTGCCGGCGCCCGCGCCCGGGTTCAGGCCGAGTGGGTCGAGGTACTGCACCTCGGTCTTCCCCTTGAAGCTGACGAGCGCGACGACGTGCAGCATCTGCTCGTCGCCGACGCCGATGGTGCGCTCGAGGAAGCGGCTCCCGAGGTCGAGCTCCGCGAGCGGGATGGCCTTGGGGCGTGCCTTGCCGAGCGATTCCTCGACGGCCTCAGCGAGGACCTCGCCGCGGTCACCGCGGACGAGGACGTACGCCGCGCCGGGCACGTCCGCGAGGGTGGCGGTGGCGACCGCCTTCAGGCCGGAGAGGTCCTGCGCGAAGACGAGGCTCGTCGAGGTGTTCGCGAGCGACAGCGCCGCCATGCGCCCGCGGGTGGTGAGCTCCTCCTGCAGCAGCTTCTCCACCTCGCGCCCGAACGAGATCCCGAGGATGAGCGCGACGAGCGCGATGGAGGCGCCGGAGATGCCGACGATCTTGACCGTGAGGCCGAGGCGGAGCGCCCTCACGCGCGTCTCGACCGCGGGGGCCGGGCGTGCGTTTCCAGGCGAGATCTCCTCTTTCGACATGTGCGGGCACCTTGGGTGGATACCGGCGCGAGCTCGTCCCGACATTCGCGACAAGCGATTAGCGTAACGGCCGCATCCGCCGAGAGTCAACAATCGCTAGAGAGCGGTATCGAGCGGGGTGCGTGTGCGCGTGCGGCACCAGGCCGCGGAGGGGGCGTACGATATCGCCGGACCGTGTGGTCGGGCACGCACACCACCCACCATCGTGCACCTTGGGTGACGATGTCGCGGCTCTGGCGCAAGGGAATTGTCGATGCCTGCTCGCGGCGGCGTGCTACGCTCGGTCGGCATTCTCCAATCGTGAACGAATCACTCACCGTTCACGTGGCGATGCTCAAGGGAGGAGTCGCATGAACAGGTTCCACGTTCTCGCGCGCGCTGCCGTGGCTGCGATGCTCGCCGGTGCGCTCGCCGTGCCCGGATCCACGCTCGCCATCGAGATCCGGTTCCGCAGCTTCAGCGGCTCCGCCTCGATGGGGCCGCAAGCCGACGCCTACGCTTCCAAGCTGCTCGACATCAGCCGGACGGTCATAGGTCCGGCTGGCGAGATCAAGTTCACGAAGATCACCCCGATGCCGGCCCTCCCGGCGGCGTTCGGCGACATCGTGGCCGCCGTCGGCGCCGGGGCCGCGAACGGTGGTTTCGACGCGGCGTACAATTCGGGCAGCGAGCTCAACCGAGCCTGGGGCTTCATCTACAACTCGGGCGTCCCGTTCGGCCTGAACTTCGACGAGCACGTCGGCTTCCTGTACGGCAAGTCCGTCGACGGCGGGCAGATGACCGGCCTCGAGCTCATCCAGTCGATCCTCGACTTGAACGGCCGTAACGTCGTGGTCGTCCCGGTCGTCGGCAGCTCGGAGCAGCTCTCCGGCTACTTCTACCAGCCGATCGGGGACGCGCCCGGCGTCCGCGGCATCGGCCTCGAAGGTTTCTGCCAGCAGCCCTGGAAGCTCCGCTACCTGCCGCCGGGCGAGAACGTCCTCGGAGGCGCCTGTGACGATCTCGTGGCGCGCGGCGTGATCCCGGCCAAGAACATCTCGTTCATCGCGGCGATCCCGGGCGGCGGCTCGCTCGTCAACGCGGTCAAGACCGGCCAGCTTCAGGGCTTCGAGTTCGCGACGCCGATCGACGACCTCTCGCAGCTCTTCAACACGGCGGACAACCCCGGCACCGTCGGCATCCGCTACGTGCACCTCCCCGGATGGCAGCAGCAGTTCCTCATCACGTGGATGATCATCAACAAGCAGGTGTGGAACTCGATGAGCGTCGCCCAGCAAACGCTGCTCCAGTCCGTCGCCCGCGACCACGTGATCTCGTCATACGGCGAGAACATGAGGAAGCAGGGGGCCGCCCTGAAGACGATCCTCGAGGCGAACAAGGCCGACGGGAACCCCGACAACGACATGGTCCTCGTCCAGTGGCCGAAGAAGGACCAGGCGCTGCTCCGCGACGCGACGATCAGGTTCCTGAACGCGCGTGCGAACGACTCGAGCCTCGGCGCCGACGGTGCTGACTTCGTCCGTATCCTCGAGGCTTACCGGGGCTACGTTCGCGCGAACGACGTCTACTGGGACGATCGGGGCGTGAACGCGAAGATGCGCTTCGACGACTGGGCGAACGGGCTCGGCGAAGGGTGGGAAGACAAGAAGACGAAGAAGTAGGACGACCGGCGTGACGCGCGCGGCTGCGCCGAGGAGGTGCGGCCGCGCGTGCGATCACTCTCCGTCGGAGGGGCTCGCGGTGCTCACGGTGGAGGCCGGTTGGAAGGTGGCGAAGACGTACCTCGCGCCGCTCATCGTCACGCTGCAGACGTTCCCCGAGACGGTGCTGCACCCCGACCACCGCCCGCCCCCGCGAGCGACACCGTGATCCGGCCGGGGTTCTGGACGATGGCGTGGACCGGCGCGCTCTCGGAGGCCTTGCCGCTCGCGTCGGTCGCCCGCGCGACGAGGAGGTGGTCGCCGTTCGGAACGGCGGTCGCGTCCCAGCGTGCCGTGTACGGCGGGATGTTGCCGCCGCCGGCGAGCTGCCCGTCCACGAGGAACACGACCTGCGTCACGCCGAGGTCGTCCGAGGCTTCGGCTGCGAGCGTCACGGCGCCCGCGACCGTCGCGCCGTCGGCGGGGCTCGTCAGCACGACGGAGGGTGAGCTCGCATCCGGAGGTCCAGCCGCGGCGAACGCGCTGTAGACGAGGAGGTTCGGCGAGCCGCCCGGCGTGCTGCCCACGGCGCCGACCGTCGAGTTGCCCGCGACGGCCAGCGACACCGCGGCAGGGGTCGCCGCCGGGTGGAGCTCGAGGTAGAGCGCCGCCGCCCCCGCGACGTGGGGGGCAGCCATCGAGGTGCCGCTGGCGACGCGGTTGGAGGTGTCGCTCGTCGATCCTGCCGAGGTGATGGACACCCCTGGCGCGAAGAGATCCAGGCACGTGCCCCAGTTCGTGAACCAGGCGGCCTCATCGGAGCTGCCCGTCGCGCCGACGGTGATCGCCTCGGCGACGCGCGCGGGCGAGGTGGTGCACGGGTCGACCGACGAGTTCCCGGCCGCGATCGCATAGGAGATGCCGGACGCGATCGAGCCGCGCACCGCCTCGTCGAGCGTGGGCGAGGCGACGTCGTGCGGTGTTCGTGGCCGGCGCCAGCCGGCCCTGGCTACCGCATGACCGAACGCCAGGCGCGATGCCACCCGGCAGCCCCGAGTGGACCGGCGTAAGCATGGGTACGCCCAGACCGATCCGGTCTGCGGGCGTGCGGATCCGTGACCGACGGTGTCAGACCTTCGTGCCACGATCTGATCGATGCCGGTTGCAGCGAGCCACGCAGCGGACACGCTCACCGCACCCTCGTGCCTGGCGCTCGTGCCGCCTCCGGGCCCGCCGGAGCCATGCACGCCGGCCGAGCTTCGCGCCCTGGTCCACGGCGGCGAGACGGACTCCGACGCCTGCGAGACGCTGCTCGCGCAGGTGGCCCGCATCGAGGGAGCGCTCGACCTCGAGCTGGCCGACGGGCTGGCGGCCCTCTGCGTCGGAGATCGGCTCATCGCCCTCGGCTTCTCGAACCTGCGCGACTACGCCCGGGAGGTCCTGGACCTCGAGGAGCGAACGGCGCAGGCGATGGCGCGGTTCTCGCGCGAGCTGCGCTCGCGTCCGCTCCTCCGGGCCGCCGTCCGCTCGGGCGAGGTGCGCCCGCGCAACGCACAGACCGTGCTGCCCGTCGCGGTGGGCGAGGCCGAGGCGGTGTGGGTGGAGCGGGCTCGCGTCGAGACGGTCCGTGCCCTCGAGAAGGCGGTTCGCGCGGTGCGTGCGGACGAGGACGACGAAGAGTGGACCCGTTTCCGCGTCCGGCTTTCTCAGGAGGACCGCGCGACGGTCGACGAGGCGCTCGCCATCGCTGGCAAGCTCATGCCTGGCTCGAGGCGGCCGCAGCGGCTCGAGGCCATGGCGCAGGAGTACCTCGCGGAGCACGCGCTCGAGGCCGGCGACGATGGCGGCGGCGCGGCCGGCGGCGGGTTCCGCGCGGAGAGCGACCGGCTCGAGCGGCGCAAGGCCGAGCTCGAGCTGGAGACCGATCGCTGGTCGTTCCTCCCGCCAGCGGCGAGCGTCGCGGCGCCGGACCCGGGCGCGGGCGGCTTCGAGGAGCTGACGTCGGCGCGAGAGATCGACCGCGCGCTGCGGGACCTCGCGGCGCGGCGCGAGTCCTGGGACGGCCTCCTGGGCTACTGCTCATACGTGGTCCGGCGAAGCGGCCTATGGCACCTCGCCGGTTTCGCGTCATTCCCGCACTACTGCGCGGAGCGCCTCGGCCTCTCGGGTCGCACCGTCGAGCAGCGCGCCGCCCTGGAGAAGCGGCTCTGGCAGGTCCCCGCGCGGCGGGCTGCCCAGAAAGGCGGGCTCGCGTACGAGAAGCTCCGCCTCCTCGCGAGGCTCCCGGATCGCGAGATCGAGGCATGGGTCCCGCTCGCGCGGGAGCTGACCTGCGTGGCGCTCAGGGCGGAGCTCGAGGAACGCGATGAGGCGCAGATGCGTGCGGCGAAGGTGCTGCGCGCCCGGGTACCCATCCGGATCGCGCTGACGCTCCAGGCGGCGTTCCGGGCGGTGCGGGCGACCGAAGGGCGGCTCCTCGACGACGGGAGGTGCCTCGTTCTGGTGGCCAGGCACTTCGCCGAGACCTGGAAACCCCACGTGAAGAAGGCGAGGACCCTCTCGCAGAAGGTCCGCGAGCGCGACCTCGGCCGATGCCGGATGCCGGGGTGCAGCCGGAGAGCGGTGCACGCCCATCACGTGGAGCCGCGCTCGCACGGCGGCGCCGACACGCTGGATAACCAGGTCGCGCTCTGCGCCTGCCACCATCTGCGCGGCATCCACGGCGGGTACATCCGCGTGCGGGGCCGCGCACCTGACCATCTCGTCTGGGAAGTGCGCGGGAGGATCTGGAGGGACGGGTGTCTGGGCACGGTGGCGAGCGCTCCTCGGGAATCGAACGCACGGCCGACGGTTCAGTAGAGGGATCGCTGCCCCCGAGACCGCGACCGGTCTACAGGCCGAGCGAGGGGACCATGAAGACGCGCGTCACCGCTGCCGCTCTGCTCCTCGCCGCCTGCGTGGCGCCGCGCGCCGAGCGCCGCGCCGAGCCCGAACCGGACTTTCCCGACCGTCCCGCCGCGCCGCAGGAGCGTGCGCGGTGCACACAGGAGACCCCCTGCACGCTCGAGGTCCTCGAGATGGCGCGCCGCAGGGTGGCCCTCGAGGCGGACACCGAAGGCAAGATGGCGGACGCGAACGTGAACGCGCAGACCAGGAAGGTCGCCGACAGCTGGATGCAGACGCTCGCGCGCTCGATCCGCGAGGAGAGGGACCACTTCTCGGCGTGGTGCGACACGGCCCAGGGGTGGAGCGGGGAGCGACGCAGGTCTGGAGGGGCCGGGCTGACGTCGAAGGACGTGTTCGAGCGGACGGGGGCGCCGACGAAGGAGCTGAAGCCGGAATCGCGTGACCGGGGCACGGACGACACGGCGTGGATCTGGGACGTCGAGGGCCCGCTCTCGCGCACCGTCTCGTTCGCGATCCTGTTCATGCGGCCCACCGGGACCGATGGTCCCTGGATCTTCGCGGGTTGTCAGTGGTGTGCGTCGGGCGGTCAGGCCACCAAGCCCGGATGCGTACCGCTGCCGGTGAAACCGTAGCGTCGTCAGGGCCGGTACCGCAGGATCGTGCCGGCACCGCCAACCATCCAGATGTCCGTCGGCGTCCTCGCCCAGACGGCTTCCAGCGCGTTTCCCTGCGGCCGCGGGGCGTCCCAGCACCAGTGAAGGTGGTGCACACAGGGGCCACGCTCGCGGATGCCGTCGCTGCGTTCACGTCGGCGGTGCCGACGGCGACCGTCACGCTCGCGGGATCGAAGACGTCCCCGTTCTTCCTCCGAGTGATGACATATCCCGGGCGCGCGTCCGCAATTACGAGTGGTGCGCGGCGACGCCGCCGCACGACCGTAGGCGCGTCCGCGGACGGCTCGAGAACCTGGAGGAAACCGCGAACAGGAAGTGGCCCCGGCGGGACTCGAAACCGCTGCTGCGGTAAACGCCAAGGGCGACGGGACACGCAAATCACGTCGAACCACTGTGCCGCAGCGGTTTCCGAGCAGCCGCGCAGTCCGCAGCAGTCGCGCCCGTCTGCACCAGTCGCCAGGTTCCGTGGAGGCGGCGTGGAGGCGGCGCGGCGGCCTGGTTCGGCCGACTGCGCATCCCTAGCTCGTGGGTGCAGGGGTCGTGACCGCGAGCCCCGCCGCCTGGAAGTCCTTCACCGTCCCCTCGAACTGGGTCGCCGGAATGCGCACCTCAGTACTTCACCTGGCTAGTCGAGCCCGCGCAAGACCTCGCGCAACGCCTCCAGCGCCCGCAGGACCTCGGCCTGGACGCGCGCCCACCGGGCGCCGCCTGCACTCGATGAGCGTCTCCCGATCGTGAAGCTGCGGGAGCGGCCCGCCGTACTCGATGAAGCGGACGATGCGTAGCGCGTTCCGGCGCAGGCGCGGGGGCCCGGTCGGGAGGTCGTCATCGACGAGCCAGTCGTTGATGTTGACGACGAGGGTCATGCGTTCTGGTACCAGACCGGCGCGACGAGTCCAATACCGACGAGGACCGATGCTGGTCGCGTTCGCGTCTGGGCCGCGCGTTCTGGACGAAGGACAAGCCCGTGCTACGTTCCAGCGATATGACGCTCACCAACATCGTCGCGCAGAACCTCCGCGCCGTCCGAGCGCAGCAGAAGATGTCGCAGGAGGCGGTCGCGAAGAAGGCCCGGGTCTCCGTCAGCTACGTGTCGATGCTGGAGCGCGGCCAGCGCACGCCGCCGCTGGAGACGCTGGAGATGCTCGCGAAGGCGCTCGACGTGTCGCCGATGTACCTGCTCCAGGAACTCTCGGCAGACCGCCCTCGCTCACGCGGTGGCCGCGGGCGGTGACCTGCTGGCTGGGCGCCTCGCCCATGAACGGCTCCGCCTGCACGTCGAACCCCGCTCGCTTCAACGACACGTACACGCCGAAGGCACTGCCGGGTTCATGCTGTGGACGATGACCCACGCCGGCCAGCGTCGCCTCGAAATCCGACCGGTGTCTACTTGGGCTTGCGCGGCTTCCAAGTGAAGCTCGGCCTCACAGTCGCCGCCTTCCTGGGTGGTCTCGGTGTCGCCGGCCGACGTGCGCTGGAACCGGACCCGCCGCTGGGTCGATGCGGGGCATGTCGTGACCTCCGCTGGCGTTTCGGCCGGAACCGACATGGCGCTTCATCTCGTGGAGCGGCTCGCAGGAGAAGACGTGGCGCGCGCCGCAGCGACGCGCATGGAGTACCGCTGGGAGCGGTCGAGCGTGTGACCTCGACTGGCACGCGCAGACGGCGCGTTTCTCGCACACGCCAGCGTGGCCACCAAGCCGGTTCCTGGCGTTCCTCGTTCGGTTCTGGTCTTCTTCGGGCAGCACTAACCGTGGAGGTCCGGTATGGCGACAAACAGGTCCGAGGCGGCGAAGAAGGCGGCGGCAACGCGCAAGCGTCGGGCAGCGGGCAAGAAGGCGTGGGCCACACGCAAGCGCAGGGCGGCCGCGCTGAAGGCTTCCGCAACGAGGAAGGCCCGCACCGCAGCCAGGGCGTAGCTGGCGGGCGTGTGCACCAGGCTGGCGATGGCGGGGCAGGCGCCGAGGACCATCCAGGCGCTCGCGGGGCACGTCTCCATCGAGACGACCATGCGGTACATGCACGTCGCGAAGGCGGCGCCGGCCCAGGCCATCGCGGCGCTCGACGCCCGGGTCCGTGGAGGCGCCGTGGAGGCGCAGCAGCGCGAAGCGGAGAAGCTGAGGGAAATCGGGAAGTAAAGTAGTGGCCCCGGCGGGACTCGAACCCACGGCCTACGGTTTAGGAAACCGCCGCTCTATCCACCTGAGCTACGGGGCCGAACCACTCGAACGTTACCTCGGCTACGAACCCAAGATCTTACGGGGGCCGGTGACGGCCCCCGGTCCCCCGGCCACCTGAGCTACGGGGCCGAACTGCCACTACCCGCAATTCGGCGCGGGTATACCACAGCGCTCCGGATCGCTGCCGAGCGAGAAGCGCTCGGCACCCGCCGAGAAGGCGGGCTCGCGCGGCAGCCTGTCACCTGCTCCGCGGGACGACCCTCACGATCACGTCCTTCTCCGGCGGGCAGGTGCCGCGCCCGTCGCAGTTGCTCGTCGTCACCCATAGCGCGCCGTCGGGCGCCTGCACCACCTCGCGGACGCGGCCGAGGCCAGCCGGCGGGTCGCCCTGGAAGTACGTCTCGTGCTCGGCGAGCCGCCCGTCCGCGTTCACGACGGCCCGGTGGAGGTGGCGCGAGCGGAGCGTGCCGAAGAGGAAGCTCCCCTTCCACTGCGGGACGACGTCGCCCCGATAGAGGGATCCGCCGCCGGGAGGGACCGCGTCGACCCACGCGAGCGCCGGCGAGCGCATCCCCTCGACCGCTTCGCAGCGCCACGCGTCCGGCCACCCGAGATCGTCGCCCGCGCGCGCCACCAGCACCCGGTCGCCGCCCTGGCGCCCCAGCTCGCCGCTCGGGCCATGGTCCGCGATGACGAGCGTCCCGGGCTCGAGCCAGTCGAACGCCTCGACGTTGCGGAGGCCGCGCACGAACACCGGGCTTCCGGGAGAGGGGTTGTCCCTGGGAACCTCGCCGTCGGGCCCGATCCGCAGGATCTTGCCGTTCGGGCTCGCCGGGTCCCGGGCCGAGCGCGGCTGCCCGGCATCGCCGGTGCCGACGTACAGCATCCCGTCGGGCCCGAACCTGATCCGGCCGCCGTCGTGGAACCGCTCCGCGGGGATGTCGTCGAGAAGCACGCGGTCCTCGCGCGCGGAGCGGTGGTCCGGTGCGAGGATCCAGCGCGCGACCCGGTTCACGGCGCGCCCGCCCTTCTCGACCGTGGCGTACAGGTAGAAGCACAGGTTCTCGGCGAAGCGAGGATCGGCGGCGATCCCGAGGAGACCGCCCTCCCCCTGCTCCGCGACGGCGAGGGTGGCCACGGGGGCAGGCTCGAGCGCCCCATCGTGCAGGAGCCGCACGCGCCCGGGACGCTCGGTCACGAGCGCGTCGCCTCCCGGGAGGAACGCGATCCCCCAGGGCACCTCGAGCCCCGCCGCGACGCGCTCCGCGCGCACGGGCGCGGACCCGGCCGGCCCGTATCCGGTCTTCACGAGCGTGCAGCCGGTCCCCGCGGCGGGCGCGGCGGCGGGCGCGGACGAGCCGCAGGCGAGCAGCGCGGTCGCCAGCAGAAAGCGCGTGCGCATCGGCTACGAGCGCTCGCCCCTCCGGAGGAGGGCCGTCCTCATCTCCTCGCGGCCGAGCTGACCTCGATCGAGATCGCGGTCGGCTGGGCCGTCGACGGGTCGTAGGCGACGCGAGCCTCGGCGCCCTCCTGGATCTCGGCCGTGGACGCCTGCCGGCCGTCAATCCGGACGCTCGTCCGATCGTCCACCTTGAAGGTCACCGGCGGACCGCCCTGAGCGCGGAGCACGAGCTCGTCGGCCGTGGCCTGGGCGACCTGTCCCGACATCGTCTGCCCGCCCCGCGCCAGCGGCTGACCGAGGCCCCGCGCCGCGGCCTGCTGGCCCTGCTGCACCTGCTGCGCGGCCCGCTGCGCCTCCTGTTTCGCCTCGAGCTGGAGCTGCTCCGTCTTCGCCTGCTCTTGGCGTTCCCTTTGCTGAGCCTCTGCCAGCCTGCGCTGCGCCAGCTGCACGTCCTGCTGGGCCTTCTGCGCGTCCTGATGCGCGGCCTGGACCCGCCTCTCCTGATCGGCAGCCTTCTTCTGCGCGTCGGCGGCACGCTGCAGCGCCTGTTGCGACTGCTCCTGGGGTGACCGGGCCTGCTGTGCCGCAGGGCGTTGCGCCTGCTGACCATGCGTGCAGCTCGCGAGCACGATGAGACCCGCTGCTGGGATGCCGCGCACGATTCCCCTCTTCATGGATCCCTCCCTGCGCCGGCTGGCGCGCTCACCGGATAGGTTCGCCAAGGGAAGGATGCGCACGGCGCGCTCCGGACGTGACGGCGCGCCGCCAGGATCGGGCGAGGGCTCGAGTCGAGAGCGAGCGACGCCGCTACGGGCGGAAGAACACCCCCTTCAGGTCCTCGCTCTGCGACAGCGTGCTCCCTCCCGTGTCGATCGCCTTCACCCGGAGCTGGTAGTACATGCCGCTCCGGAGCGGCTCGCCGGCGTAGGTCGCGGTGAACGGCCCCGCCCCGCCGCCGCTGCGCGTACCGCTCCACACGTTGATCCCGAACGCGTCGTACACGTCGTACTGGAAGGTCGCGGCGGACGCGTAGGACGGCGCCTTCGCCCACTCGAACGTCGGGCTCGCGCTGGTCACCCGGACCGGCACCGCGTCGCCACCTACCGCGACGCCGTCGATGGACGTGAGCTCGACGGCGCCGACGAGCTTGAACGCGCCGAGCGTCCCGACGAGCGCGCCATCCTGGACCACGACCTCCACCGGCGCGGTGTTGCCCGTGTCGGAGAGGTCGCGCACGTCGCCGTCGATGCCAAAGGCGGCCAGGGCGATGAACGTTCCGTCCGGGACGCCCTGGAGCGTGTAGGTGCTGCCCGAGGGGACCGGCGCCACGAGGGAGGGAGGCGATTCCCCACGATCGAGCACGGCGCTGTAGGTCGACTTCACCACGAGCGCGACCGAGGTGGGCGTGGTCGCGCCGGAGTTGTAGATGAGGCTGCCGTCGATGAGCGCTGTGGTCGCGTCCCTGATCGCGAGATTCACCGCCGGCGCGCTCGCGCCGCGCACGAGGGTCACTGTCGCCGGGACGTAGTTCACGCCGCGGCCGTAGGCGTCGACGGCATATGCGGTGCCGGGCGCGTCCGCGGCGGGGACGTTGAAGATCGTGTAGCTCCCGCCCGGATCGGCGATGCCGGTCAGCCCGGCGCCGCCCGCCTGCGGCTCGGCTACGACGAGCAGGCCGACGCGCGAGGGCGGCAGCTCGATGACGCCCGAGATGGAGAGCAGGTCCGTCGTGTCGGGCAGTGGGATGAGGCCGACGCTGGTGAGCGGACCGCTCGCGTCCCACCCACCCGCACCCACGTCCGTGGCCGTCGAGAGGTCGATCGGGAGCGCGCTGCGCACGCCGCCTGGGAATGTCTGGTAGTCCTGCGCGTCGGCGCGGAGCGTGATGCGGGCCAGGACGGGCCTGCCGTCCGGCGACCGCGTCGCGTGCACGCTCAGCCGGTAGTTGCCCCCGGCGTCGGTCGTTCCCACCGCGCTCGCCGGCGCCCGGTTCGCGTCGAGCGCCACGACGCGGGCCCCGGCGATGGCGAGCCCGGTCTCGAGGTCCGTCACCTTCCCGCTCACGAAGAGCGGCAGGAAGCAGGCGGACCCGCCGCCCTCGACGGATTCGCACACGGCGCCGCCGGGCAGCCCCGAGCACGCCGCCGGATCCGAAGGGTTGCAGCTGGTGCTCTTCGAGCTGCTGCATGCTCCGGTGGTCGCTGCGAGGACGGCGAGCGAGAAGGCGAAGATGGATCGCATGACGGGTCTCCCGTGGGCGCGAACCTTCCGCGCAGGCGCTCGTGGCGCGAGCGACCGAATAGGCGCCCGGCAGGCGGCCGTTGCGCCTCCGGTGGGGCTCGCCCCCGGAGCGCCGCCTCCATCGAACGAATCCGATGCGGGCGCGCCCCGCGGGGCTGCGGCCGAGTCCTACGGTGCGTACGCGGAACGGATCAGCCGCCGTGCGACGATGTCGTGGTTCAGCCACACGACCGGCGCGGACGGCTCCCAAGACGCGTCGAACATGAGACGGCCGACGCCCTGGAACACGGCGCGCGAGAGCTCTGCGCAGGCCGGGTTCTTCACGTCCCTGCTCATGGCGAGGAGGGCGTCGGACGCGGCCAGCATCGCCTCCATCTGCTCTCTCGACGTGTGCTGCGGCCAGTCGGCGAGGCTGCGGAACGCGCCCATCGAGGGAGACGTGAGGTACTCCGCCGCCCCTTCGAGGAGCGCCTCGACGGTGGCACCGTCGCGTAGGACGGCACGGCAGCGCTCCCACAGGGCGTCCGCCGCCGGCGAGCCCGGATCCACGGCGCGAACGGCCTGGAGGAGCGGATAGAGGGACACCTCGACCCCGCGGAAGAGCGCGCTCGAGTTGGTCCAGATCTCGGGCGAGTTGAAGACGGTGCACCTCACGCCTTCCCTCCAGGCCTCCTCCGCGCAGCGCTCGAGGAGCATCTTCGCCCAGCCCTGCAGGTACGGGACGTAGCTCTGCCACGTGAAGCGGCCGCCCACGAGGACCTCGCACCCATGGTAGCCGTACGCGACGGTGCGGACGCGCCGCTCGCGGGTGCGCATCGGCGCGGTCGCCGCGACGAGCCGCTGGAACGTGCGCGCCGTCACCTCCTCGAAGCTCGCTGCCCACAGCTTCCCGAGATCGCTCTCCCAGAACGTCTTCGACGGGAGATACCTGTCTCCCTGTCCCCTGAAGACCCGCGTCATGAGCGGCATGACCACGCGGGCGCGGGGGAAGCCCCCCGCCATCGTGTGGACGAGGAGCACGTTCGCTTCCGCCGGCACGAGCGCGGACAGCTCGTCCGCGAACGCGCGCGCGTTCCGCTCGAACCGCCGCGCGCCCGCTTCCCTCGAGCGCTCGACGAGATCCCAATCGAGCGAGAACGCCTCCCACGCGTCCGGCTTCACGCCCTTGAGCTGCTCGACGGGCGAAGGCCCGCCGTCCGCCGGCTCCAGGTCGAAGCCGGCCTCCAGCGGGACGTTCACGATCCGGCCCCCGAGGTTCGCCTCGGCCTGCGCCAGCTCCGCGGCATCGAGCGGCCGGAGCGCCCCGTCCCCGTCGCGGCGCCCGACGGTCGCGCCGAGGATCGTCATCCCGGCCCTCCTCGCCTCGTCCACGATCCCGTTCGCGTAGCCGCGCCCGAAGAGCTCGCCGAACAGGACGAGGACGTCTCCCCTGCCCCAACCCGCGGGCGCCGGGATCTCGCGAAGCGCGTGGTAGGTCACCGTCTCCCTCCGAATCAGCAAGCGAGCCGACTTCCCTACGGCAAGAGAGCGCTCTTGGCAAAGGTGCGCTCGCCGCGCCCGCGACGCATCGTTGATCGATGAATGCGCGAAACCTCCTCGCGGTAGCCCGCGACGATCGCCTACAGTCGGGGAGCGAGACGAGCTGACGCGAGGGGAGCTGGGGGGGCCTTCGCGATGGGCGCGCGCCACGGCACCCACTGCGTCGGCTGCTGCTGGGCGCTCATGGCGCTCTCGTTCGTGTTCGGCGTCATGAGCCTTCTCTGGATGGCGGCGGTGACGGCCTTCCTCCTCGTCGAGAAGGCGACGTCGGCCGGCCCGTGGCTGAGCAAGGCGGCAGGCGTCGCCCTCGTGGCGTGCGCGATCTGGACGATCGGGCGCGCGTTCTGACGAGGCGTCAGGCCCTGGCCTTCTTCTCGCCCGAGCCCGGCTGGAGCTTCTTCACCTCGATCTTCTTCGGCTGCACCTCCGGCTTCTTCGCGATGCTGACGGTCAGGACGCCGTTGCTGAGGTCGGCGTGCGCGTGCTCGGCGTCGACGCCCTCCGGCAGCGTGAACGAGCGCGAGAAGCTGCCGTAGCTGCGCTCGTAGGCGTAGTAGCGATCCTCCTCCTGGCGGTTCTCCTCCTCCCGCTTGCCGGACACCGTGAGCCGGTTTCCGGTCAGGGAGAGGTCGAGATCCTCCTCCCGGATTCCGGGGATGTCCGCCTTGAAGACGTAGGCGTCCTTCGTCTCCTTCACCTCGAACGAGGGAACGAACGTGAGGTCGCGCCCCCCCGCGCCGATCTCGGCGAACGGATCCCAGCGCATCAGATCGCGCATCATCTCGAAGGGATCGGCGAAGCGCGCGGTCCCGAGCGGCGCAGGAGCGCTCCTGCGAATCAGGTTGGCCATACAGTCCCTCCTTTCCCTAGTCTTCAAATTTACGCACGGAAGGCGCGCAACCCTCGGACGATGGAGGGACGCAGGGGGAGGTGGTCGCCCGACCGGGCGACGTCAGATGCTTCGACCGACCGGACCGCAGGACTCCATTCGACCTGGCCGTGCGGTCACCCTGGACCGGGCCGGGAATCCATCGGCCGGCGGGCCACGGGACGGGAAACCGTACCGATCTGTACACTGCGTTCCGGTCGGTACGAGGTCGCGGCCGGGATGGAGCCGTAAGAGCGCGGAACGACGTGCGGCACGGCCGTTGCTCTCTTGCTGGTCCGCCGCATGTCGCGGCAAGCGAACCGAAGGCAGGTGGGAGACATGATCGTGAAGTGGTTCCGCCTTGGAGCAGCCGCCGCCCTCCTCGTCATGGGCGCGGCGCGCGCCGAAGACGCCGCGCCACCGCAGACCCAGGACCGGCAGCGCGACCCCGTGCATGCGGCGATGCACGACGCGATGCAGAAGCAGATGGCAGCTCCGCCGGCATCTCCGCAGATGCCGGGCATGGCGGAGCGCCCCGCCGCCGACGCGAGCGCGGCGCACCAGCGCGCCGAGAACGCGCAGCAGAACCGCGACGCCGCCCGCCGGCGCGCGATGGCGCACGGCGCCCGTGACGCGGCCATGGCGCGCGGCGGGGACTCGACGCGCGGCGGGATGCAGAGCGGGACCATGCACGAAGGCGGGATGGTCGGCTGCGGCGCGGGCGGTACGCAGGACGGCGCCGCGATGATGCGCACCGGTGACATGCACGGCGGGTCCGGCGGCATGATGCCGGGCGGAGGCGGCATGACGCCGGGCGGAGGCGGCATGATGCCCGGCGGAGGCGCGGCGAAGTGAGCCGGAGAGCGACGAGGTGATCGCAGGCGGTCTCCCCATCTTCCTTGCCCTCGCGCTCCTCGCGAGGCCCGGCGCCGACGAGCACCTGCTCGCCGGCGCCGGCGCGTTCCGCGACGGCCGCTTCGACGTCGCGCTCGTCGAGTTCCGGGTCGCCGCGACGCTCGGCGCTCCCGAGGCGGGAGCGTACGCGGCGGCCGCGCTCGTAAAGCTCGGTCGGCCGGAGGAGGCGCTCGAGGCGTTCGCCGCATCGCCGCCCGGCGACGACGATCTCCTCGACTGGTACCGTGGGCTCGCCTGCTACGACGCGCGCCTGTACGTCTGCGCCGAGCGCGTGCTCGTGGGCCTCGGCCGCGCCGGCCCGAAGGCAGTGGCCGAGGCGGCGAAGGTCCGCGTCGAGATCGCCCGCGCGCTCTCTCCCGAGCCCTCCGCCGCCGCGATCGACTGGTATCTCGCGCGCTGTGAGCAGCGCCGCGCCGGGGGGCGGAGCGTGCTCGCGGCCGCGTATTGCCGCGAGGCCGCCGACCTCGGCGCGCGGCGCCCGGACCGGCACGGCGTCGCGAGCGCCAACGCGCAGCTCGTGCACCTCGCGCCGCCAGGGGTGAACCGATGATCGCGCCGATCCTCCTCGCGCTCGCGTTCGCAGCCGCCGACCCGTGCGCGCCCGTCGCGCGCATCGAGCCCGGCGGGGCGCCCGACCCGAGCGCCGCGGCCGCCTACCGCGCCGCGGCCGAGGCCGAGGCGGCGGCCGGCTCGAGGGACACTGCGATCCTCGCCTACCGCCACGCAGCGGCGCTCGATCCCGCCGACGGCGCATCGCGCGCGGCGCTGGCGCGCATCTGCGGCGCCGGACCGGTTTCCGATCCGTTCCAGGATGGGCTCGTGAAGATGGACGCCGGCGACCTCCGCGGCGCCATCGCCGCCTTCCGCGCCGCGCGCGGCCAGACCGGCGATCCCTCCGCCGCGCTTCTCGAGGGGATCTGCCATTACGAGCTCGGCGAGGGACGCGAGGCCGAGCCGCTCTTCCGCGCTGCGGAGCGGTCGCCGGACGACGCGGAGCTCGCGCGCCTCTACCGGGGGCTCCTCGCCCTGCGCGACGGTGCGAGCGCGCGGGCGGCCGCCCTGTTCGACGCGGCGAGCGCGAGCGCCGCGATCGCGCCGGTGGCCTCCGATCTCGCGCGGCTCGCGCGGACCCAGGGCCCGTGGGCGCTCACGCTCGTCGCTGCGTCCGGGTTCGACTCGAACGTCACCCTCGCGCCGCCTGGCGCGCCACCCTCGCGCGCGTCGGACGGGCTCTACGCCTTGAGCGCGACCGGGGTCCTCCGCCCGTGGGGGCCGGACGCTCCGTACCTCCGGGCGCTGGGGCTCCTCGACAGGCAGCTCCGGCTCGACGCCTACGACGTCGCAGGCGGCGACCTCGCAGGCGGCTGGCAATTCCAGGAAGCGCGCTGGGCCGGGATCGCGGAGTACGACTTCTCCTATCGGACGTTCGGCGGCTCGCCGTTCCTGTCCTCCCACCGGCTGCTCGCGTCGGCGTGGACGCTCGTGGGTGGCGTGACGCTCGGCGCGAGCACGCTCGCGCGGTTCGAGGCCTACGCCGACGGCTTCTCGCCTTTCTCAGGGACCGTGCTCGCGGCCGAGCTGCGTGCGTCCTTCGCCCTCGGGGCTCGCGCCCGCCTCGCCCTCGCCTACGGCGCCGCACGCGACTCGGCGCGGCTGTCGATCCTCTCGTACCTGGAGCACGGGCCGCGCGCCGAGCTGCGCATCGCGGCCGCGCGCGGCGTTCGCCTCGGCGCCGACGTCGCGGCCACGTTCCGTGGGTACGATGTCTTCGACCCGACGCTCGGCGCGCGACGCCTCGACACGGTCCTCGATGCGGCCGCGCTCGCGGAGTGGGATCTCTCTCCCCGCTGGACCGCGCAGCTCGCGCTCCGCGGGCGGCGCGCGCTCTCCAACATGAGCGGATTCGAGTACGCGAAGGTGGTCCCCACGATCGGTCTCGCTTACACCTTCTCGCCGTGAGGGGCTCGCGCATCGTCGTCCCCGTCCTGGCCGGCCTCCTCGGGCTGATGCCGCCCGCGTCGAGCGCGCCGCCCGCGGCGAAGTAACGATCGCCTTCGGGTACGCGCTCGGGGATCAGCCGGTCGCGACCGGGTACTTCCCGGTGCGAGGCCCGGACGGTGCCCTCCGTGCCGTCCTCGCCCTCGAGGCCGGCCAGGCGTTCGCGACCGCGCACGGCGGACTTCGCCGCGCGCTCGCCGTCGCCATCGCGCTCTCGCTCGTCGGTGCGCTCGCGCTCGCGCTCGTCGCTCGCCGGTGGGGCCTGACCGAGGCGGCCCGCCGCCGCGACGCGGAGCAGGCCATCCGCGGCGACGCGCTCGCGCGGATGGGCGCGATGGTCGCGCACGAGATCCGGAACCCCCTGGGGGTGATCCGCGGCTCGGTGGAGCTGGTCCGGGCGCGGAGCGGCGCCACGCTGTCGGCCACGGACGGCGAGGCGCTCGCCGACGTCCTCGGGGAGGCGGACCGGCTCCGCCACCTCACGGACGACTTCCTCGACCTCGCGCGCGATCCGGCGATCGCGCCCGCGTCGGTGGAGCTGACGGCGATCGCGGAGGACGCGGCGAGGGCGGTGGGCCGCTCCCACGGCGCCCTCGAGGTCCACGTCGAGGGCGGCGCTCGCGCGCAGGCTGACCCGGCCCGGATTCGCCAGGTGCTCACGAACCTCCTCGTGAATGCGGCGCAGGCCGGCGCACGGAACGCATGGGTGCGAACGGAGGCCATGGACGGCAGCGCGCGTGTCGTGGTGCGCGATGACGGCCCCGGCGTCGATCCGGCGCTGCGGCCGCGCCTCTTCGAGCCGTTCGCGACGGGCCGCGCCGAGGGGACCGGGCTCGGCCTCGCGCTCTCGCGCCGGATCGTGGAGCGCCACGGTGGAACGCTTCGCCTCGTCGACGATGCCGCGCCCGGCGCGGCGTTCGAGGTGCGGCTCCCGCTCGCGCACGGCTAGGATCCCGTCATGGCGCGCGTCCTCGTCGTCGACGACGAACCGAAGCTCGGCCGGGTCGTGGCCCAGATGATGGAGCTGGATGGGCACGCCGTGGTCCGCGCGGGCGGCGGCCGCGAGGCCCTCGCCCTGCTCCGCCAGGAACCCTTCGACGTCGTCGTGACCGACCTGCGGATGCCCGAGGTGGACGGGCTCGCGGTGCTGCGCGCGGCGCGCGCGCTCTCCGCGCCGCCGGAGGTCGTGCTCATGACGGCGTACGGCACGGCCGAGAGCGCCGTCGAGGCGATGAAGGCGGGCGCGGCCGACTACGTCACGAAGCCGTTCGCGATGGACGAGCTGCGCCTGCGCGTCGGCCGGATCGCGGCGCATCGTGCCGCGGAGGCGCAGCGGTCGCGCCTCGTCGCACGCCTGACGCCCGATCTCGTCGCGGAGAGCGCCGCGATGAAGGCGGTGCTCGCCGCCGCGAGGCAGGTCGCGCCGACGGACGCGAGCGTGCTCCTCCTCGGCGAGAGCGGCACGGGGAAGAGCCAGCTCGCGCGCTTCATCCACCACCAGGGCCGGCGCGCCGCGGGCCCGCTCGTGGAGGTCCACTGCGCCGCGCTCCCCGAGACGCTCCTCGAGGCCGAGCTGTTCGGCCACGAGAAGGGCGCCTTCACCGGCGCGGCGCAGCGCAAGGCCGGCCACCTCGCCGCGGCGGACGGCGGCACGCTGTTCCTCGACGAGATCGGCGAGATATCTCCCGCGACGCAGGTGAAGCTCCTGCGCTTCCTGCAGGACCGCGCGTTCGTCCCGGTCGGCGCGACCGAGCCGCGGACCGTGGACCTCCGCGTGATCTCCGCGACGAACCGCGACCTCGACGAGGCGGTCCGCTCGCGCACGTTCCGCGAGGACTTCTACTACCGCCTGAACGTCTTCGCGATCCGCGTGCCGCCGCTCCGCGAGCGGCGCGAGGACGTCGGGCCCATCGCGGAGCGCTTCCTCGCGGCGCGCGGCCTGCCGCCGGAGAAGCTCTCGTCCGAGGCGCGCTCGGCGCTCCTCGCGCACGACTGGCCGGGCAACGTGCGGGAGCTGGAGAACGCGCTCGAGCGCGCCCTCATCGTGGCCGGCGAGGGGGAGCTCCGCCCCGAGCATCTCGCCGTCGGCGCTGCGTCGCGGGGTCGGCCGCGCGACGCCGCCGCGCTGGTCGGCGAGGGGTTCGACCTCGACGCCTTCGAGCGTGAGCTCCTCCTCGCGGCGCTCGCACGTGCCGGAGGCAACAAGACGCGGGCGGCGAGCTTCCTCGGCATCACGCGCCGGCGGCTCTACTCGCTGCTCGCGTCCTCGGGCGGCACGCCGGACGAGGAACCCGTCCCGTAGCGCCGCGCACACGCCATGTCAGGGCCTCTCTGCGATCGCGAGGAACAACGGGAACGAGCGCGCCCCGGCGGCCGTCACCCTCCGGACCTCGTGGACCGTCGTGAACCGCACGTTGCGGAACCCGGCGCGCTCGATGCGCGCGCCGAGCTCCCCGCGATCGAAGCCCAGGTGACCCGCGAACCCCGCCCCGTGGAAGGAGCCGTCCTCCGCGTCGAGGTCGGAGACGCAGAGGACGCCGCCCGTCGCGAGCAGCCCGAAGAACTTCGCGAGGACACCGTCCACGTCCACGATGTGGTGGAGCGTGAGGAGCGTGCAGACGAGGTCGTAGCGCGCCTGCGGCGGCGGGCCGGCGGCGAGGTCCAGCTCGAGCGGCGTGAGGTTGGACGCGGCGCGCGCCTGGATCTTCTCCCGCAGGACGGCGAGCATCTCCGGCGAGCTGTCGGCGAGCGTCGCGTGGAGGACCTTCGGCTGGAGCGCGAAGCCGAGGAGTCCCGTCCCGCAGCCGTACTCGAGGACCGACATCCGGGACAGCCCGGGCACGGCGGCGGCGATCGCGTCGCCGATCCGCTCGGCACGCTCCACCTTCGCCGGGTCCGCATCCCACGTCCTCGCCTTCGCGTCGAAGTACTCGGTCGTCGAGCTCATCGGGCGCCCTCTTCTCCGTCGGAGATCGTGAACTCCCAGGCGCACCAGACGCCCTCCGGACGCTCGTCCGGCGGGCACGCGATGCACCTCGTCTCGATGCGCGGATCGATCGTCTTCGCGAACCCGGCGTACTCGACGAGGCCGACCGCCTTGCACGGGAAGTCGGGGAGCCCCTTCCGGCGCCGCGCCGACTGCACCCGGCAGTCCCGCATGACGAAGACCGCGCGGCGCTCGCTCACCTCCGTCGCCTCCTGGGCGTTGAGCCGCGCGTAGAGACGATGCCGGAGCGCCTCGAGGAGCGCCGGGATCCCTCCGCCGCGCTCCATCCCGAGGCGCTCCATGATCCGCTTCGCCTCGACTGCCGTGAAGCGCTCCCACGCGGCCCGGTCCGCCGAGATCGCCGCATCCATCCCATGGGCGCCCTCGACGGCCTGGAACCACAGGCCGTCATGCGCCAGCCAGTTCTTCGCGTCGTCCATCACGATGCGGATGAGGTCTTCCTTCTCGAGGGCGCGCAGGACCTTGAGCGCATCCTCCCCGGCGCTCCAGGCGGCGTCGTCGGTCTTCACGGACACACCTCCTTCGCGGCTCCTCAGCCCAGTCTCGCCAGGCGCCGCTCCGCGCAAGCGATGCAGAGATGGTGCCCCCCCTGCACACGTGCGTACGACGCGAGCACGCTCTCGCCGCACGCCTCGCACACGACGCTCTCGAAGGTCGGGAGCGGGTGCTCGATGCCGAGCGGGAACGGGAAGCTGACCGCGAAGAGCGTGTCTTCGGCCGCCGTGGCGAGCTCGCCCGAGATGGGTCCGGCGAGATGGGCGCAGTCGCTCGCGAACTTGCCGCTCGCCGCGCAGGCGCGAAACCACGCGCTCTGCTCGAGCCTCGCGATCGTCTCCGGGCGCGGGGGCGACGCGGATCGCGCGTCGGCGCGACTGGTCGACGAGCCGCACGCTCGCCTTCCCGTACGGGAGCCTGACGATGAGGCCCTTCCCGAAGGTGCAGCCGGTCGCGATCTGGATACCGTCCGCGAATCCCTGTGCGTAGTGGTCGCTCCCGAGCTCCACGAAGGCGAACAGCTCACGGTCGAGTGCCCGGCCCACGCCGAGACCGTTCATCGCCGCGAAGCCCGCGCGGATCCCGAGCACCAGCGGCGGACAGGCGTGCCCGTGCGCGAGCGTCCCGCAGCTGATGAGCTCGTCGAGTGTCATGGCTCGCAGCGGCGCACGTTTCACATCACGTGCTTGGGCATGCGGGTGGGAGCCAGCGTCCGTCGAAAGGAGGCGAAGGTGCGCTCGCGCCGTGGGTCGCCCGACCGGGCGACTTCAGATGCTTCAACCGACCGGGCCGCAGGAGGGAGGGGGCCCGCCGCGGGTGCCGCCGCTGCTCCGCGCGGCCGACGGGCGCGACATCAAGCGGCTCACGTCGCCGCTCTTGCACGTCGGGCAGGCGACCTCGGCCTCGTCCGACTTCCGGATGACGAGCTCCTCGAAGACCTTGCCGCAGGGGGTGCAGGCGTACTCGTAGATCGGCATCCCTGGGCTCACTGCGGCATGTGCCGCAGCCCTCCCGCGTTCAGGATCTCGGCGTAGCCCGCCTTGGCGAGGATCCGCGCGGCGGACCCGCTCCGCATCCCGGAGGCGCAGTAGAGAACGACCGGCCGGTCCTTCGGGATCTCGCGGAGTCGGCCCGAGAGCGTCGCGAGCGGGATGTTCACCGCACCGCGGTAGGCGCCGCTCGCGAACTCGCCGGGGGTGCGCACGTCCACCACCTTCGCTCCCGCCGCGATGCGCTCCTTCACGAGCTCGGCCGGCGCGCGCCGGCCGCCGGCCAGGCGACGCACGGCGAGGAATGCCACGGCGGCGCCACCCATCGCGATCCACGGATCCACGTTCACGCTCCTCGGGCTCCCGACAGGGAGGTCCCGGCAGCGCATCAGAGCCCGTGGCGAGGAGAACGGTTCGCGAGGCCCCGCCGCGATCGCGGCGGGGCGAGTCCCCTCACCCTCTCCCCCGGTGGGGCGAGAGGGGAGGATCGCGGGGTCACGCGCGCGGCGCGCCGCCCCCGCTCCGCGCCGCCGGCAGGAGCGGCGGCGCGGCCTCGTCGTCGCCGTCGTCGTCGCCCGCCTCGAGCAGGAGCGCCTGCACCTTCTCGCCCTTCACCCGCGCCCCGAGCTTCGCGATGTCGGCCGCCTTCTTGAGGATGTTGCCGCGGCCCGTCGCGAGCTTCGCGCGCGCGTGTGCGAACGTCTCCTGCGCCTGCGTGAGCCGCATGCCGACCCCGTCGAGGTCGCCGACGAAGGCGGACAGCTTGTCGAGTAGCTTCCCGGCCTCCTCCGCGATCTTTTGGGCGTTGGCGTTCTGTTTCTCCGAGCGCCAGACGTGGCTGATGAGCTGGAGCGCAGCGAGGAGCGTCGTCGGGCTGCAGATGACGACCCCCTGCCGGAACGCCTCCTCGTAGAGTCCCGCGTCGCGCGAGATGGCGGCGTGGAACGCCGCCTCGTTCGGCACGAACAGGAGGACGATGTCGAGCGTCCGCTGGCGGAGGACGTCCTGGTAGCTCTTGCCGGCGAGCGCCTTCACGTGCGCGCGCACCGAGACGAGGTGGCGGTCCAGGGCGGCCTCGCGCGCGTCCTCCTCCTCGACCCGCATCGACTCGACGAACGCCGTGAGGGAGCACTTCGCGTCCACCACCACGGCGCGGTCGCCGGGGAGGTACACGAGGGCGTCCGGCCGCTTTCGGCCGCCCTCCTCGTCGGTGTGGCTCACCTGCAGGTCGTACTCGCGACCTTCCGTGAGCCCCGCCGTCTCGAGCACGCGCTCCAGCACCAGCTCGCCCCAGTCTCCCTGTGCCTTCGAGTGGCCGGTGAGGGCGCGGGCGAGACCCTCCGCGTCCTTGTGCAGCTTCGCCTGGGTCTCCTGGAGCACCTGGAGCGAGCGGAGCAGGCTCGCGCGGTCGCGGTTCTCCTGGTCGTAGGTCTTCTCGACCTTCGCCTCGAACGCCTTGAGCTTCTCGCCGAGCGGGCCGAGCAGGGCCTGCAGGCCCTCGCGGCTCCGCTCGAGCATCGCCTTGCCCTTCTCGTCCAGGAGCCGCCCGGTGAGGACCTGGACCTCGGCCCGGACCGACTCCCGCGCCCGCTCTGCGTCGGTCGCGCGCTCGGCGGCGGCGCGCCGCTCGGCGTCGAGGTCCGCGGCGAGCTTCGTCCGCTCCTCGAGGAGCCGGGTGGCGACCTCGCGCTGCGCGTCGAGCGCCGCCTCGAGCTCCGGCGCACGCTCCGCGAGCGCCCGCGCCCGGGCGAGGTCCGCCGCGAGCGCCACCGCCCGCTCCTGCTCCGCCTGCCGCGCGGCGAGCGCCGCCGCGGCCGACGCCTGCCGCCTGAGCGCGAGGCCAACCCAGAGCCCGAGCCCGAAGAACACGATTCCCGCTGCGATCACCGAGATCTCGCCCACGAGAACAGGGTACTCGGGGGACTGACATCGAAGGTGGCGGCGCCGAGGACGACAGCCCCTTCGGGTGAGCCTCCTCGGCCCCGCGTCCAGCGGTACCGGGGTCGGCACGTTCGGTACGCCGGCCGCGGCGAGCACCACCTGGACTGCGCCCGGCTCCGAGACGACGTGCCAGGTCACCGTCAAGGCGACCTCTCCCTCGAGCCTGTTCGACACGAAGGCGGCGACCGTCGCCGTCGCCGCGGCGACGTCGGGCAACGTGGGCGTGACGGTCGACTACGTCCCGCAGCCGGTGATCGATCACGTCTGGCTGCAGACGACCGCCGCGCCGGTCCAGCAGGTGTGCTCGATCCAGCGCACCGACGCTTCGGCCACCTGCCCGGATGCGCTTCCTCCGGCGAGCAGCTGGACCGTCGCGTTTACGTTCGCGGCGGACGCCGCTCACCCCGCGAGCGCGTCCCTCACCGACGACTGCGGGGGCTCGGCGGTCCCGGATCCGCAGCTCGCCACGTCGATCGCGGCGAGCGCCGCGTTCCGGTGGACGGCACCGGCCGCCGCCGGCGTCTGCATCCTCTCCGCGAAGGTCACGGCCGCCGGCCTCATGGACACGTTCCCGGTCGAGGTCGTGATCGCCGGCGAAAGCGCGCCCCCGAGGGCGCCGAGCTGGGCGAAGGTCGCGGCGGGTGAATACCACACGGTGGCGGTGAAGACGGACGGGACGCTCTGGACGTGGGGCTGGGACGGCTACGGCCAGCTCGGAGACGGCGACCCCTCTGGCACGGGCACCACCACCAGTGTGTCCCAGCCCGCCCCGGTGCTGATCGGGAGCGGGTTCGCTGCAGTCTCGGCGGGCACGAACCACACACCGTGGCGGTGAAGCAAGACGGGACGCTCTGGGCGTGGGGCGACAACTACTACGGCCAGCTCGGAGACGGCGATCCCACCGGCGTGGGGAGCACCACTCCGGTGAACCGGACCGCCCCAGTGCAGATCGGGAGCGGGTTCGCTGCGGTCTCGGCGGGCTCGATCCACACCGTGGCGGTGAAGCAAGACGGGACGCTCTGGGCGTGGGGCAACAACGGCTGCGGCCAGCTCGGAGACGGGACCACGACGACCCGATACGTCCCGGCGCAGATCGGGAGCGGGTTCGCTGCGGTCTCGGCGGGCTCGTACTTGCACACCGTGGCGGTGAAGGCGGACGGGACGCTCTGGGCGTGGGGCTTCAACTCCAACGGCCAGCTCGGAGACGGGACGACCGCACAGCGCAGCTCGCCGGTGCAGATCGGGAGCGGGTTCGTTTCGGCGGCGGCGGGCTCGTACCACACCGAGGCGGTGAAGGCGGACGGGACGCTCTGGGCGTGGGGCAACAGCTACCACGGCCAGCTCGGAGACGGGACCTGGACGAGCCGGTACGTCCCGGTCTACCTCGGCCCCTAGCGTGCCGCGCGCGCCGCGGCCCATGGCGCGATCGTGCCCACGCGTCTCGCCGGCGATGACTCGCGATTCGCGGCGCGGCGAAGATTGTCACGGGACGGCTGGCGCCCCCTCGAACCGGGGGTCGCTCGCCGCTTCCCGCAACCCGGTCTCCCACTCGATCCGGACCGCCTGGGCATTTCCGAGCGGGCGCGGCGGAGCGCGCAGGACGTGGCCGCGGGCCTCCAGCGCCTGCGCCGTCGCCGCCTCGAGCCCGTTCGGCTCGACCATGACGACGTCGGGCTGGAGCTGATGATGGAGGCGCGGCGCGCCGAGCGCCTCGTCGATGCGCATGCCGTCGTCCACCCAGTGCACGATCACCTGCGCGACCGTGGTCGGGATGGTCGAGCCGCCCGGCGTTCCCACGACGAGCTCGAGCCGGTCCTTCGCGTCGAAGAGGAACGTGGGGGCCATCGACGACAGCGGCACCTTCCCCGGCTGCGGCGCGTTGAGTCCCTTCCCCGCGAGCCCGTAGGCGTTCGCGACGCCGGGGGCCGCGTCGAAGTCGTCCATCTCGTCGTCGAGCAGGATCCCCGTCCCGGGCACGACCACGCACGACCCGAAGTAGTAGTTCACGGTCGTCGTCATCGCGACGGCGTTTCCCTCCGCGTCCACGACGGAGATGTGCGTCGTGTGCGGGGACTCGCGGACCGGGATCTCGGCGGCGGGCGTGGACCGCTCACCCACTTGGGCGCGCAGCGCCGCCGCCGCGGCGGGCGCGAGCATCTCCTCGACGACCTTCGCGACCGACGGCGCGAACGCCGGATCCGCCAGGTCCGCCCGCCGTGCGTAGAGCCGCTTCTCGAGCTCGATCATGGCGTGGAGGAACTTCTCCGGCCGGTAGCCGCCCGCGCGCGGGTCCTCCCCCTCGAGCGCCTGCAGGAGCGCGATCAAGATGGCGCCGCCCGAGGACGGCGGCGGGAAGCTCACGACCTTGCGATCGCGGTAGCGCCCCTCGAGCGGGCTCCGCTCGCGCACGGCGTAGCGGGCGAGGTCCTCGGCGCTGAGCACGCCGCCGCGCGCCCGCACCGCCTCGACGATCTTCTGCGCGAGCGCTCCCCGGTAGAACGCGTCCGCGCCGCCGCGGCCGATGGCCCGCAGCGTGCGGGCGAGATCGCGCCTCACGAGGACCGTGCCGGGGAGGAATGGCGCCGGCTTCCCGCCCGACCGCTTCCCGAGGAACTCCTGCGCCGCGGCGCGATCGGCGGCGAGGCACTCGCGGCGAAGCGCCGCCGCCTCGGCGTAGGGGCGCCCGACGCGGAAGCCCTTGTCCGCGAGGGCCGCCGCGGGGGAGACCAGCTCACCGAGCGGCTTCGTCCCGAAGCGGCGCGCGAGCTCGGCGTAGCCGCGCACCGCCCCGGGGACCGCGACGGCGAGACCGCCGTCGAGCGACCGCTTCGGCTGCGGCGCGCCGTCCTTCAGGAACATGTCGGGGCGCGCCCTGCCGGGCGCGACCTCGCGGAAGTCGAGCGCGTGGACCTTCCGCTCCTTCGCGTCCCAGACGAGCGCGAAGCCGCCGCCGCCGATCCCCGAGCTCTGGTTCTCGACGACGGAGAGCGCGAACGCCGCCGCGACCGCCGCGTCCGCGGCGTTCCCGCCGGTGCGCAGCATCGCCGCGCCGATCTCGCTCGCGAGCGGGTGGGCGGTCGCGATCGCGCCGCGCGGCGAGGCGGCGGTGGAAGAGAGGGCGAGGGCGAGGAGGGCGGCGCAGCCGGTCATCGAGAGCTCCGGGGAGGCCGCGAGCGTAGCCGATCCGCCCTGGGGGTTCGTCGTCGCGAGCGGGCTGCCCCAGGGCGAGCGCCTAGTCCCGGCCCTTCCGACCCTTCGCCGCCGGGATCTGCGCCTCGAGATCCTTCCAGCGGGCGTCGATGCCCTGGTCGATCGACGCGAGGCGGGCCCGAAGCTCGGCATCGCCATCGAGCTCGAGCCGTATCCGGAGGACGTCGAGCACGCTCCGCCACGCCTCGTCGCGAAGTGCGGCGGGGAGGCTCGGGTCGCGCGACGCCTGCTGAAGGCGCGCGAAGGTCGGGAACGGGTACCTCTCCGTCAGGTACCACCCGTCGCCGGTGAGCTGGATCTGCTCGCGCGAGAGGAGGTCACGCCACGGGCTCGCCCCGGACCGCTCCGCGACGGCGCCGTTCGCCACCTCGTAGAACATCGACCGCGGAAGCGCGAACGCGCCCGGCTGCGCCGCGGCGAGCGAGATGGGGTGGACCCATGGCGTCGCCGTCCCCTCGACGTGGAAGTGGTCGCCGCAGTACGTGAAGCGCACCCCGTCCGCGGCGCGGTAGGTGGTTCCCTCGATGAAGAGCGTCCGCCCGTCGTCGGCGATCTCGAAGTCGTGCTGGACCATCGCCATGATCTGCTTCGCCGGGAGCTGCGCCTCGACGCCGCGGCGGGCGCGCGCGACGACCGCCTCCACCCGCCTCATCGCCTGGTCGGTGGCCGTCTCGCTCCCGCCCGCGATGCGGAGATCGAGGAGCGTCGTCAGGGCGACGGCCGCGACGTTCCGCGAAACGGGCGAGAGGGCGGAGCCCTCCTCGCGATCGCGATAGAGCGCGTCATCGGCAAGTCCGACATCAACGCGATGATCGGGTTCGAGAAGCAGAAGAAGGTGATGGGCTGCACCGAGGACTCGACCTGCCTCGCGGAGATCGGCGGTGCGCTCGGCGTGGACTTCATCATGGTGGGCTCGCTCGGTACGCTCGGGTCGCTCTTCCGCATCGATCTCAAGCTCGTCGACTCGAAGAAGGCGAAGGTCCGGTCACGCCTCGGCGTCACCGTCGAGGGGAACGAGAGCAAGCTCGTCGCGGCGATCCAGAAGGCGGTCCGGGACCTGCTCTCGCCCGAGGCCCCGCAGGGCCAGGTCGGCGTCGCCACCCAGGCAGCCGCACCCGCGCCGAAGGAGCCCGCTAGGTCGCCGGCCGTGCTCGAGGCAAAGCCGGGCCCCGCGCCGGCCAGCTCGCGGCTGACGCTTCCGCCGCCCACACCGCGCGATCCCGGCGGCACGCCGAGCGCCGGGACCGGCTCGTCGCGGCGGACCTGGGCGTACGTCACCGGCGGCACCGGGCTCGCGCTCTTCCTCGGAGGCGCCGCCGCAGGGCTCCAGGCGAAGTCGGCCTTCGACAAGGAGAAGTCCGCGTCCGCGGCCGGTGACCTCGCCGCGTACGACTCGAACAAGTCGAAGGCGGGATCGATGTCGAAGGTCGCCGACGCGCTCTTCGTCGGCGTCGGCCTCGGCGTCGGCACCTGGCTCTTCTTCACGAGCCGGCCCGCCGCGCTCGCGCTCGAGGTCGCGCCCACGCCCGGCGGCGCGGTCGCGTCCATCTCCGGAGGATTCTGATGCGCACCGTGATGAAGGGGACGCTCGCGGCGCTTCTCGTCCTTTCCGCGGGCTGCAGCCTCACCATCGACCCGGAGAGCGTGAAGCCGCCGACCGCGACGAAGAAGATCACGCCGCGCGGAGCGTGCGTCACGGCCGCCTCAGGCCACGAGCTGTGCGGCGGCGAGGTCTCCAGCGGCGCAGCGAATCTCGCCTCGGCCGGCCACAAGGTCGCACGGGGTGACGTTGGCACGTCCACTCCGAACGTCTCGAGCTCGCAGCACAAGATCACGCAGGGCGACGTCTCGCCTTAGCGACAGGAGCAGCCATGTACCGGAACACGATTCTCGCCGCCACCTTCGCCGTGCTCGGCCTCTGGGCAGGGTCGGCTCACGCGGCTCCTCCCGCGGTGATCACGTACGGCGGATTCCTGCAGGACGGCGGCGGAAACGCGGTGACCACCGCGTCCGAACTCACGTTCCGCTTCTACGCGGCGCCGACCGGTGGCTCGACTGTCGCGTCCGAGACGATCACCGTCGCACCCTCGCCGGAAGGCTACTTCAGCGCCATCGTCGGGGGCGGCATCGGTGGGTTCCCTGGGCTGTTCGACGGCCAGGTCTACATGTCCGTCCAGGTCGCCGGCGACGCGGCGGAGATGAGCCCGCGCATCCCGATCACGTCCGTCCCATCGGCGCTCGCCGTGGACTTCACCGGGATCAGCGGCTGGCCGAACCAGGTCTGCGACGCGGCGCACCCGTTCGTCACCGGCCTCAACACCAGCGGGCAGCTGACCTGCGCGTCGTCGCCGGGCAACCAGCCGGCGTGCACGGCCGGACAGGTCGTCAAGTGGGACGGCTCGACGTGGGCCTGTGCCGACGACGTCGACACGGACACGAACAGCGGCGGCACGGTCACGAGCGTCGGCGTGAGCTCCCCGCTGCAGGTGCTGAACCCGACCACGACGCCGACGCTGTCGATCCCCCAGGCGGGAGCCGCCGCGAGCGGCTACCTGTCGTCCACCGACTGGAACACGTTCAACAACAAGCAGACGCGGGTGGCGGGAACCTGCGCGGCGGGATCCTCGATCCGCGTCATCAACGCCGACGGCTCGGTGACGTGCCAGACCGACGCGAACAGCGGCGGCACGGTGACGAGCGTGAGCGCCACGTCCGGCGGAGGGCTCGCCGTCACCGGTACCGCGACGACCACACCGTCCGTGGGCCTCACGACCACCTGCTCGACGAATCAGGTCTTGAAGTGGACCGGCTCGGCTTGGGCCTGCGCCAATGACGCATTCCCGTCGAGGAACGGCTCCGACGTCAGCGGAACGGTCACGGCCGGCACGAGCTACATCTACTCCACGACCGCGCTCAGAATCACCGCCGCGACCACGTGCCTCGTGACCATCATGCCCCTCGTCTCCACCACCGCGAACATCAACGGAATGGCGTATGCGAACGTCACGTGGCGGTCGAATGCCACCACGACGAATAACGCGCTCGTGGTGCCGGAGTGCTTCTTCGATGCCCCGTCTCCCGGGAACAACTACTGGGGATGTTCCGTGACCGCCGTCGTCAACCCGACCGGCAACAGCTCCGACATGTACGATTTCGGCTGCGCCTTCACGCTGCCGGCCAGCGCGACGACCTCGACGAGCTGGTGCAGGGCGACGGTGGTGTGTTTCCCGTGAGGATGGCGCCGGAGTAGGGGGTGAGCGAGAGGCCGCGGAAGCCCGTGCGGCCGTCCCCCGTCGCGGGTCCCGTCGCTCTTCCGGGGCGTTCGCCCCCCTTGCGGGCGCGTGCAACGTGGCCGGGCGCACCTCCGCGCTCCAACCTTCTTGAGCGAGCCCCTCGCACGCGGGCCCGCGCGGGGGGGAACGATGCGAGCGGTCGGGTTCGTGCTTTTGGCGGCCTTCGCCGGGGGCTGCACGTCGGTGAAGATGGTTCAGCGCGACGGGTGCTGGGTGAAGCGGACCGAGAAGGTCTTCGGCCGGGTGCGCGAGGAGATCGGGCCCTGCAGCCGGCCGCAGCCGAAGTGGGCGGAGGATCGCCTCACGCGGCTCGTCCAGGAGTGCGTGGCGCAGTCCGACTACCGCTGGCAGGGACGCGCCATCGACGCTTGGTCGAAGGGAAGGCCCTACCCGGCCCAGCCGCCGCAGGACGAGACGCTGCAGGGCTGCCTCGGAGAGGCGCGCGCGCAGCTCATGACCGAGAAGGACAACGAGACGCTCAAGTCGCGGATCGAGGATCTCTCCGCGGATCGCACCACGCTCCGCCACGACACGGGCGAGGACCGGGCCGCGCTGCGCGCGAGCCACGACCGGCTCGTCGAGCATCTCGGCGAGGCGGCGAAGAAGCCACCACCTGCCCCGGCCTACGCGACCGCGACGGCGACGAGCGACGGGCGGGCGACGAACGAGAGCGGCGCGAACCTCTCCAGCGGCTCGACGTCGGGATCCGGCGCGAACGGGCCGCCGGGCGTGGGCGGCTCGGTCGTCGCCACGATGCCCGCATCGCCGACCCAGCCCGCGGCCTCTCCCGGCGAGACGACGGCGCCCGTCGCGGCTCCGCCGAGCCCCGGCGCGCAGCCGCCCACCGCCGCCGTGGCCGCGAATGGGACCGCCGAGGCGCGCCGTCCGGCGAAGGCGGCGCGTGCGCGCCGCCCGCCTGCGGTGGTGCAGGCCGCCCGCGGCGGAGGCGACGTCCCCGCAGCGAAGCCCGCGGCCGGGACGCCCGGGTGCGAGCGGACGGAGGCGGACGCGCCGCCTCCGGCAGCGGCGGCGCGGCCGTAGCGCCGCGCGCCTCAGCACGTCAGAAGGACATTCCGAGGCCGGCCCGGAGGAGCCCGGAGCCGAGCTCGATCCTGAGAGACATCGTCTGGAAGCGGTACATGAGACCGCCCGCGCCTTGGAGGAACAGGCCGCCAAAGCTGCTCCGGCCGTACGGACCCCACGCGTCGTTCCAGCCGCTGTACCAGCCGAAGAAGTACCCGAGGTCGATCTTCGGGTAGAGCGCGAACCGCGGCGTGAGCCAGAAGTTCCAGGCTACTCCGCCGACCGCGAGAAGCCCGTTCCACGAGTAATCCTCGGTATGCGACCCGTAGTACGGGTAGGAGTAATAGTAGTCGGGGACGGTCACCTTCATGGCGTAGTGGACGAAGTCGGCCCCCAGCTCGAGCGTGAAATCGTCCCTGACGCGGGGACTGTGGAGCACCCCCGCCGGCGCGAGGGGGATCGCGACCCTCCCGCCGATGCCGACGCCGTCGACCGGGCCGGGGTCGAGCACGAACCAGCCCGAGAGCGACTGCCCGCCCGGTCCGGGCGAAGACCCGAGCGACGAGCTCGAGGAACCGGACCTCGACGAGCCGGGCTTCTGGGCGGCGAGCGCAGGGGATGCGGCGAGCAGCAGGAGCACGGCGACGAGTGGGCGTCTCATGACCCGCAGTTCTAGCAGGATCCGGCGCCTCGACTCCACCTCCTGCTTCGGAGATGTGCCCCGATGTAGGCCTCAGGCGTCCAGCTTCCGCCTGTCGACCACCCGCCGCGCCTTCCCCTGCGAGCGCTCCAAGGTCTTCTTCCCGACGAGCTTCACGTCCACCGACACGCCGAGCTCGGTCGCGAGCCGCTTCACGATGGTCGCCTCGAGCGCCCGCTGCCGCTTCATCTCGTCGAAGAAGATCGACTCGGAGACCTCGACGAGCACGGTCACGTGGTCCACGCCTGCGTCGCGGTCGATCTGGACCTGGTAGTGCGGCTCGGTGCCCTCGATCTCGAAGAGCACCGCCTCGATCTCCGAAGGGAAGACCTTCGCCCCCTTCACGATGATCATGTCGTCCGTCCGTCCCTTCACGCGCGCCATCCGCCGGAAGGTGCGGCCGCACGGGCATGGCTCCTCGAGGATCGCGGTGAGATCGCGCGTCCGGTAGCGGATGACCGGGATCGCCTCCTTGGTGAGCGTCGTGATGACGAGCTCCCCCACCGTGCCGGGCGGCACGGCGTCGAGCGTCTCGGGATCGATCACCTCGAACACGAAGTGGTCCTCGGCGAGGTGGAGGCCGCGTCGCTCGAGGCACTCGCCGGCGACGCCCGGCCCCATCACCTCCGAGAGACCGTAGTTGTCGGTGGCGACGATCTCGAGCTTCTCCTCGAGCTCCTTCCGCATCGACTCCGACCAGGGCTCGGCGCCGAAGAGGCCGTGGCGCAAGGAGAGCGCGGCCGGGTTCACCCGCATCTCGATCATCGCGTCGGCGACGTTGAGGGCGTGGCTCGGCGTCGTGACGAGCGCGGTGGTGCGGTAGTCGCGCATGATCCCGACCTGCCGGCGTGCGTCCGCTGAGGAGACGGGCACGACCGAGGCGCCGAGCCGCTCCGCCCCCTGGTGGAGCCCGAACGCGCCGGTGAAGAGGCCGTAGTCGAAGCCGATCTGGACCACGTCCTCCTTCGTGACGCCGCCCGCGACGAGCACGCGCGTGGTGAGAGCGGACCAGGTCCGCATGTCGTTGCGCGTGTAGCCGACCGCCGTGGAGAGGCCGGTCGTCCCGGAGGAGGCGTGCACGCGCACGACGTCGCGGAGCGGGACCGCGAAGAGGCCGTAGGGGTGGTTCTCGCGGAGGTCGCCCTTGGTGGTGAACGGGAGCCGGCGCAGGTCGGCGAGCGAGCGGAACTCGTCGGGATCGAAGCGCGCCTCCTCGAACCGCTTCCGGTAGAACGGGACGTGGCGGATGACGCGCGTCAGCGTCGCCTCGAGCCGCTCGAGCTGGAGCTGCTCCAGCTCCGCCCGGTCCATGCACTCGCACTGGGGCTCCCAGATCCTCGTCTCGGTCCCGTTCATGGCCACGCCCTGTTCTCCGCGTCGAGGTCGCTCCCGAGATACGCCCGCTGGACGTCGCGGTTCGCGAGCAGCTCGTCCGCGGTGCCCTGCAGCACGATCCGCCCGGTCTCCAGCACGTAGCCGCGGCTCGCGATGCTCAGCGCGCTCCGGGCGTTCTGCTCGACGAGGAGGACCGTCGTGCCCTCGTCGCTGATCCGCTTCACGATGGCGAAGATGTCCTTCATGACGAGCGGCGCGAGCCCCATCGACGGCTCGTCGAGCATCATGAGCCTGGGGCGCGCCATCAGGGCGCGGCCGATGGCGAGCATCTGCTGCTCGCCCCCGGAGAGCGTCCCCGCGAGCTGGTGCTCGCGCTTCGCGAGCACCGGGAAGAGGCCGTAGACCCGCTCCAGGTCCTGCGCGACCTCGTGGCGCCGCCCGCGCGCGTACTGGACGTGCGCGCCGAGGAGCAGGTTCTCCCGCACCGGCATCGGCGCGAAGACCTGGCGCCCCTCCGGCACGAGCGAGCAGCCGAGCGCGACCACCTTCTCGGTAGCGAGCCGCGAGACCTCGCGCCCGTCGAAGGCGATCTCGCCGGCGCGCGCCCGGACGAGCCCGGCCACGGTGCGGAGCAGCGTCGTCTTCCCCGCCCCGTTCGCGCCGACGATGGTCACGATCTCGCCCTGGCTCACGTGGAGCGAGACGCGCCGCAGGACGGAGAGCTTGCCGTAGCCCGCGTCGACGTTGCGGAGCCTCAGCACGCGTCGTCTCCGAGGTAGACGCGGATCACCTCGCGGTCCTTCTGCACCGCCCGCGGCGTCGCGTCCGCGATCTTCTCGCCGTAGGAGAGCACCGCCACCTCGTCGGAGACGTTCATGACGAGGCCCATGTCGTGCTCGACGATGAGGACCGTCACCCCGCGCGCGCGGATCCGCCCGATGAGGCCGCCGAGCTCGGCGGTCTCGCGCATGTTGAGGCCGGCGGCGGGCTCGTCGAGGAGGAGCAGCTCGGGGTCGGCGGCTAGGCCGCGCGCCAGCTCGACGGCGCGCTGCTGCCCGTAGGAGAGGCTCGTCGCGTCGACATCGGCCAGCTCGGGGACGCCGACGAGGTCGAGCGCGGCGCGGGCGCGCCGCTCGATGTCGCGCTCCTCGCCCCACGTCCAGGGGAGGTGGAACATCCCGGCGAGGAACCCGGCGCGGCTTCGCGGATGGGCCCCGACCATCACGTTCTCGAGCGCGGTCATCTGCGCGAACAGCCGGATCTGCTGGAACGTCCGGGAGAGGCCGAGCGCGGCGATGCGGTGGGGCGGCCGCCCGTGGATCGGCTCGCCGCGCAGCGCGACGGTGCCGGCGTCGGGCGGGAAGACGCCCGAGACGAGGTTGAAGAGCGTCGTCTTCCCGGCGCCGTTCGGGCCGATGAGCGCCTTCACCGTCCCCTTCTCCACCCGGAACGAGACGTCCTTCACGGCCTGGAGGCCGCCGAAGCGCTTCGACAGCCCGGTCACGGCGAGGAGCGGGGTCACGGCGCCTCCGAGCGGAGGCGCGCGCGCGCCGCGGAGAACGCGCCGCGCGGGTCGAGCCGGAGGACCCCGTCCGGCGAGAAGAGCATGACGACGATGAGGACGCCGCCGAACACCGCGTCGTCGAGCGTCCCGAAGTAGCCGCGCAGCGAGAGGAAGTTCAGGACCGCGCTCGTCGCGACCGTCCCCCACAGGCTCCCCATCCCGCCCACCGCCACGATGGCGACGGTGCGGACGGACTTCATGATGCCTGCTTCGCCCGGCCCGATCCCCGCGTTGAAGTGGGTGAGGAAGACGCCCCCGACCGCGGCGAGCACCGCGGAGAGGACGAAGGTGCGGAGCTTCTTCCTCGCGACGTCCACGCCCATCGACGCGGCAGCGTCCTCGGCGCCGTGGATGGCGCGGAGCGCGCGGCCGACGCGGGACTCGACGAGGTTCGTGAGCACGAGGAGCGCGAGCGCGACGAGTCCCCACGCCACGTAGTAGTTCGCGACGCGCGAGGCGCGATCGCCGCCGACCGCGACGCCGGGCAGCACCGGGAACGGCGGGACGGAGCCGATCCCGTCGGCGGCGCCGAGCCACCCGGTGCCGAGGAGCACGCTCGAGACGATGGTGCCGAAGCCGAGGGTCGCCATCGCGAGGGTGTGCCCCTTGAGCTTCAGCACCGGGATGCCGATGAGGGTCGCGACGACGACGGTGAGCGCCACCGCCGCGGCGAACGCCGCCCAGGGGTGGACCGAGAGCGCCTCGGCGCCGTACAGGTCGGGGCGCGCGACGAGCACGTGCAGGCGCGCGAGCAGCGCGACGACGGGGCGGGCGCGCAGCGGCGCGAGGTCCCAGGTGGTGAGGACGGCGCTCGCGTAACCGCCGATGGCGAAGAAGGCGGCGTGGCCGAGCGAGATCTGCCCGGCGTAGCCCATGAGCAGGGAGAGCCCGGCCGCGACGAGCGTGTAGTACGCCGCCATCGTGAGCTGGGTGAGGAAGAACGGCTTCCCCGCCGCGTGCGCGGCGAGCTGCACGGCCGCGACGACCGCGAGGAACAGCGCGACGCGGGCGTACCGGTTCATGGCGCCGTCACGCGGCCCTCAGGTGCGCCGCCTCGCGCGAGCCGAACAGCCCGTTCGGCCGGAGGAAGAGGATGGCGAGCAGCACCGCGACCGAGATCGCGTCCTTGTAGGCGCTCGGAAGGAGCGACACGCTGAACGACTCGATGACGCCGAGGACGAATCCCGCCGCGACCGCCGCAGTCGAGTTCCCGAGGCCGCCCAGGATCGCGACGGTGAAGCCCTTGATGGCGAGCCCCGTCCCCACGTTGTACGAGGTGTACGTGATCGGCGAGACGACGCAGCCGGCCAGGGCGCCGATCCCCGCCGAGAGCACGAAGGAGAGCGTCACGAGGTTCTTCGTCGGCACCCCGCAGAGGGCGGCGGCGTCGCGGTTCGCGGCGCACGCCCGCATCTGCCGCCCGAGCGAGGTGTGCTGGAAGAAGAACCGGAGGAACGCGACGATGACGACGCACGTCGCGAGGCTCCAGAGTACCTGCGGCGAGACCCGCACGCCGCCGAGGCCGAGCGACGACACCTCGTTCCCGGTGAAGTACGGGAGGGCCCGCACCCCCTCCCCCCACACGACGAGCGCGATCTCGCGAACCACGATGGAGATCCCGATCGTGATGACGATCATCCGCAAGACGGACGGCTTCGTGAGCGAGCGGATGAAGGTCATCTCGATGAGAGCGCCGGCCACCATCGTGACGAGCACGGCGCCCGCGATGGCGAGAGGGAGGGGGACGAAGCGGTGCAGCGTCACCGCCGTCATCCCGCCCAGCATCACGAACTCACCCTGGGCGAAGTTGATGATGCCCGTGGCGTTGTAGATGATGTTGAACCCCACGCCGACGACGGCGTAGATCGTCCCGTAGGTGAGGCCCGCGACGAGGTACTGGAGGACGAGCTGGAGCTGCATCGGAGCGGGTGCCGCTTCCTCTACTCCCCGAGCACCGCGAACTTCCCGTCCTTCACGGTCAGCATCTCGAACGCGTCGAGCGCGAGACCGTTGTGGTCGGACGGGCTGAAGTTGAACACGCCCGCCGTGCCCACGAAGCCCTTCATCCCCTCGACGGCGGCGCGGACCTTCTCGCGATCGAGCCCTGCCTCCTTCACGGCGCGCACGAGGATCATGAGCGCGTCGTGGGCGTGGCCGCCGAAGGTGGAGACGTCCTCCTTGTAGCGGGCCTCGTATCCCTTCTTGTAGGCGGCGACGACCGGCTTCTGCGGGTGCTTCTCCGCGAGCGCCTCGGCGACGACGACCCGGCTCGCCGGGAAGATGACGCCCTCCGCCGCCGCGCCGGCCGCCTTCGCGTACTGGATGTTCGCGAAGCCGTGGCTCTGGAAGATGGGGACCGTGAGCCCGATCTGGCGGGCGTTCTTGATGACGATCGCCTGGGCCGGCTCGATCGACCAGTTGAGGATCGCCTGCACCCCAGCCGCCTTGAGCTTCGTGACCTCGGCGGTGAGGTCGGTCGCCGCCTTGTCGTACACCTCGGAGACGGCGAGCTCGATCCCGTGCGCGGGGGCGATCTTCTCGACCTGCTCCTTGCCGGCCTTGCCGAAGCCGGTGTTGGAGGAGAGGAGGCCGATCCGCTTCACGCCCATCTTCTCCATCCGCCGGAAGATCATCTCGGCCGCGAAGCTGTCCTTCGGCGCGACCTTGAAGACGTGCGGGAGGACCGGATTCACGATCACCTCCGCCGCGGCGCAGGAGAGGAGGAGCGTCCCGGCCTGCTCCGCGATCGGCTTCACCGCGATCGTCTCGCCGCTCGTGGCGGGACCGATGATGGCGAATACCCGATCCTCCTCGATGAGCTGCTTCGCGAAGGAGACGGCCTTCGCGGGGTCGCCGCCCGTGTCCTTCACGACGAGCTCGACGTGGCGACCCGCCACGCCTCCCTGGGCGTTCAGATCCTGGACGAGCATCTCGAGCGTGCGCGCCTCGGGCGCGCCGAGGAACGAGGCGGGGCCGGTCACGGAGAGGATGGCGCCGACCTTGAGCGGCTCCTTCCCCTCCGCGCCTGCCTGGAACGCGGCCGCGAGGCACGCGGCCGCCGCTGCAAAGCGGAGCGTCTTCATGTCTTGCCTCCGAGGAACGCGGGCTACTTGCCGAGCAGGACGAACTTCCCGTCCTTCACCGTCACCATCTCGAACGCGTCGACGTCGAGGCCGTTGTGGTCCGCCGGCCCGAAGGCGAAGACGCCCGAGGTGCCGACGAACCCCTTCATGTTCTCCACGGCCGTGCGGACCTTCTCGCGGTCGGGGCCGACGTCCTTCACCGCGCGTATGAGCAGCGCGAACGCGTCGTGGGCGTACCCGCCGAACGCGCTCGCGTCCTCCTGGTACCTCGCCTCGTACGCCTTCTTGTACGCGACGAGCACCGCCTTCTGCGGGTGCTTCTCCGGCAGCGCCTCCGCCACCACGATGCGGCTCGCGGGGAACACCACCCCCTCCGCCGCCGCGCCCGCCGCCTTCACGTACTGGATGTTCGCGAAGCCGTGGCTCTGGAAGATCGGCACCGTCATGCCCATCTGGCGGGCGTTCTTGATGACGATCGCCTGGGCGGGCTCGATGGACCAGTTGAGGATCGCCTGCACGCCGGCGGCCTTCAGCTTCGTGACCTCGGCGGTGAGATCGGTCGCCGCCTTGTCGTAGACCTCGTCCACGACGATCTGGATCCCGTTCTCCGGCGCGAGCTTCGCGATCGTCTCCCGGCCGGCCTTGCCGAAGCCGGTGTTCGAGGAGAGGACGCCGATCTTCGCGACGCCCATCTTCTTCATCTGCTGGAACACCTTCACGATCGCGTGGCTGTCCTTCTGGGCGGTCTTGAAGACGTACCTGAACACCGGGTTCACGATCCCCTCGGCGGCGGCGCAGGAGAGGAGCAGCACCTTCGCCTCCTCCGCGATGGGCTTCACCGCCATCGTCTCCCCGCTGGTGGCGGGACCGATGATGGCGAACACCTGCTCCTCCTCGATGAGCTGCTTCGCGAAGGAGATCGCCTTCTCCGGGCTGGCGCCGGTGTCCTTCACGACGAGCCGCACCTTTCGCCCGGCGACGCCGCCTCTGGCGTTCAGCTCCTCGACGAGCATCTCCAGCGTCCGGGCTTCGGGCGCGCCCAGGAACGAAGCGGGGCCGGTGACCGCGAGGAGGGCGCCGACCTTGATCGGCGGCTCCTCCGCGCGCGCGGGCGCGGCGACGAGGGCGGCGAGCGCCGCCACGAGAGCGGGGGTCCTCATGATGTCGATCCTCCTCCTGCTGTTCTCGGTGCGCTGCACTCGACGCCTGTTCGTTGCCCTGGACGTGGACGCGCCTGCCATCAGAGCTCCTGCACGTCACGGGCGTCGAGGATCTTCGCCCCCGCCCTGCGCAGGGTCTCGACCGCCTTCTCGGCGTCCTCGAAACGGAACACGACGAGCGCCTGCTCGCCGCTCTTCTGGACGAAGGCGTACATGTACTCGACGTCCACGCCGCGGAGCGCGTCGAGGGTGGCCGCGAGGCCGCCCGGGCGATCCGGGATCTGCACCGCGACGACCGGCGTCTTCCGCACCGTGAAGCCGGCTTCCTTGAGCGCGCCCGTCGCGCGCTCGGTGTCGTTCACGATGAGCCGGAGGATGCCGAAGTCGGTCTCGTCCGCGAGCGCGAGCGCGCGGATGTCGATGGCGCTCCTCGCCAGGACGGCGACGACGTCGGCGAGGCCGCCGGTCTCGTTCTCGAGGAAGACGGAGATCTGATCGACCACGCTGGGCTCCGGGGGGCGAGCAGCGAAGCATACCCCATGGGGGGAGCCGAGGTCGCTTCAAGGTCCGGGGAGCGGCGGCCGGGACGGCGGGGACCCGCCTCGAGCCGAGGCGCGGGCAGGCCCCTCGACGACCAGCGTGCCGTAGCGGGTCAAGAGGGAGACGGCGCCGCGGCCCCCCGCCCCCGGGACCCGATAGCTCAGCTCGTACCGGTACTCTCCGGGAAGGAGGTCCCGGCACGCATCCGCGAGATCCACCTGGACGGCGAGCTGGTCGCCCGGCGCGAGGGAGGCCGTACCGCCGGGCACCGGGTCCCCCGCCTCGACGCCGCAGGCGCGGGACGGCCCCGCGTCGAGGAAGATGGCGACGCCGGCGCGGCCCGGCTCCGGGTCGCCGACGTCGAGGGTGCGCTGCGTGGCATTCTCGATGGCGAACGGAAACGTCCGGCGCGCGCCGGGGGCCCAGTGGATCACGACGGGCGCCCAGATGCGAAGGTCCGGATCGGGCGGCTCGCGACGGCGGGGAGTCCCGAGCGCGCACGCGGCGGCGAGCCATCCTGCAGCCGCGGCCGCAGCCGCCCGCGCGCCCGCTCTCATGGCCTAGGGTGGTGATCGCTGGATTCTCCGGGCGAGGGGGCACCATGCTCGGGGCCGGAGATCGCCGCCGCTCGACGCGAGCAGCTCGCCTGCACGCCGCCGCGTCGAGCGCCCGCTGGCACGCGCCTTCGTTCGGGGTGCGCAGCGACGCTCCGGCGCGTAGAAGATGAGGCCCTCGGCGGCGCGTCGACAGCCACGCGCAGCCGTGGTTTCTTGCGCCCCATGTTCCAGGCCAAAGAGGACTCACCCTTCCCGACCCTTGCGCAGGCCTGGTCGCGCGAGGAGCCGCCGGATGCGGGGGCGGTCGACGACACCTGCGAGTCGCTCTCCTCCGTCCGGCCCGACGATCTCGCCCTCGTCCTTCCGCTCGCGGAGGCGCTCCTGCGCCGCCTCGCGGATCCCGCCGCGCGCGCTCCCGCGCGCCGCGGGCTGCTCGCCCTCCTCGACGGCGTGCGCCGCCGGTTCTTCACCACCCTCCTCTCCCCCGCGGACCTCGACGGCTGGGTGGCGCTCGTCCTGCGGATCGTGCGCGACACCGACTACGCGGTGGGCGACCTGCTCCGCTCGCGCGAGGCGACGGACCCGAAGACCGTCGCGCTGCGCGTGCTCGGCCAGGACGCGTGCGAGCTGACGGTCGCGGACGTGTCGCGCCGCACCCGCGCCATCGCGCGCGGCGTCCTCGCGCTCGTGGACGGCGATCCCGAGGCGAAGGTCGCCATCCTTTCGGAGAACTGTCTCGAGGCGGCGCTCTGCGATCTCGCCTGCCTCTCGAACGGCATCCTGGACTTCCCGCTCCCCGCGAATGCGGTGGCCGAGCAGGTGGTCTTCATGCTGAAGCACTCCGGGGCGCGGGTGCTGCTCGTCTCGGACGACGAGCAGGTCGCGAAGGTGCTGCCCTCCCTCCCCGCGCTCCCCGACCTGAAGGAGATCGTCGTCTTCTCGAGGGCGACCGCGGAGCGGAACGGTCTGCTCTCGCTCGAGCAGATGGTGAGCCAGGGCGCGGAGTTCGACGACGGCGCCCGCGCCGCGCGCGCGGCGTCGGCGAAGGCGACCGACGTCGCGACCGTCATGTACACCTCGGGCACGACCGGCAAGCCCAAGGGCATCGTCTTCACCCACGAGAACATCGTCGCGAAGCGCTTCTGCCGGGGGTTCGCGTTGCCGCAGGTGAACGAGGGCGACGTCTTCCTGTCGTACCTGCCCCTCTACCACACGTTCGGGCGCTGGCTCGAGCTCGTGGGAACGCTGTTCTGGGGAGCTACGTACGTGTTCGCCCGCGCGACCGCGCAGTCCTCGCTGCTCGAGGACTTCCGGCGGGTGAAGCCCACCGCGTTCATCTCCGTGCCGAAGAAGTGGATGGAGCTGCACGAGGCGGCGGTGTGGGAGGCGTCCGACGACCCCGACGAGCTGACGGGGCACCTGCGCGCGATCACCGGAGGGAGGCTCCGCACCGGGCTCTCCGCCGCCGGCTACCTCGACCCCGCCGTGTTCCGGGCCTTCCGCGCCGCCGGCACCGAGCTCTGCTCAGGCTACGGCATGACCGAGGCGACGGGCGGCATCACCATGACGCCGCCGGGCGAGTACGTCGACGACTCGATCGGCCGGCCGCTGCCCGGGATCGAGTGCCGCCGCGCCGAGGATGGCGAGCTGCTCATCCGCGGCCCCTACGTGTCGCCGGGCTACTACAGGCCTGGACGCGAGGAGACCGGCCACGATCCGGACGGGTGGTTCCACACGGGCGACCTCGTCTCGATCGACCCCGCCGGCCACCACCGCATCACCGGCCGCAAGAAGGAGATCTACAAGAACCGGCAGGGGCAGACGATCGCGCCGCAGCGGGTGGAGAACCTGTTCCGCGACTTCGAGGCGATCGCGCAGGCGTTCCTCGTCGGGGATCACCGCGAGTACAACACGCTCCTCGTCTGGCCGAACCCGGCGTCGCCGCAGGTCCAGGGGCGCTCGCCGGAGGCGCTGCGCGAGCTCGTCTCGTCCCTCGTCGCGAGCGCCAACCGCTTCCTCGCGCCCTTCGAGCGGGTGGTGGCGTTCCAGCTCCTGCCGCGCGCGCTCGACCAGGAGCACGGCGAGCTCACCCACAAGTACACCTTCAAGCGCGAGGTCGTGGAGAAGAGCTGGCAGGCGCTCGTCGACAAGATGTACGAGCAGAGGCACCTCGCGCTTCCGATCGACGGCTCGTTCCTGCGCATCCCGAACTGGGTCCTGCGCGAGATCGGGGTGCTCCAGCACGAGGTCTCGCTCGGCGAGGGCCTTCTGCGCGCGACGGACCGGGTCCTCCAGGTCGGCGCGTGCCCCGAGGCGCCCGGCGCGATGCGGATCGGCGATCTCGCGTACGCCGCCGAGGGAACGGTCATCGACCTGGGCGCCCTCCTCTCGCGCCCGTCGCTCTGGCTCGGGAACGAAGGATTGCGCCGCTTCGTGGGCGACGAGGCGTTCGTCTCGTTCCTCTCGCGGCGGCGCAAGAGCGCAGGCGACCTCCACCTCGATCTGCGCCTCTGGCTCCCGCCCACGCCCGCGCGGCTCTGGGAGCTGCTGCGCGCGATCGACGCGCAGCCGAGCATCCAGTCGATCCACGCGGCGGGCGAGCTGCTCCGCGCCGAGCGGCCCGAGGCGCGGCTCGCCATCGAGCACCTCCACGCGGGCCTGCGCTCCGAGCAGCCCGAGCACGCCGCGCGCTGCCGCGCCCTGCTCCGCCGCGCCGCCGACGCGCCGGACGAGGACGTCCGCCGCCGCGCGTTCCGCGTGCTCTTTCCGCACGAGGAGCCGGCCGAGACGCTCCAGACGCTGCGCCGGTTCCTCGACCGGATGGGCCCGTTCGCGCTGCGGGACGACGACCTCGCGTCCCTGCCCGAGCGCGGGATCACCGACGCGCAGGTGGAGGCGCTCCTCGACTTCCTCTCCTCCGACGAGGCGAACGGCACGCCGCGCGACGGGTCGGAGCGTCGGCTCCTCGTCGGCGCCATGCGCCTCGTCACCGCGACGGCGATCGCCCACCCGCTCTGGTTCGCGCCCGTCCGCGTCCCGCTCGCCCGCCTCACGCTCCACGACGACTCGGAGATCGCGGCGCGCGCGGGGGAGGAGCTGGATCGGCTCCGCCGCGGCTTCTCCAACTGGATCGGGCCGAACCTCCGGCTCGCCATCGACTCGCAGACCGGGGACGAGTACGGGTGGAAGGACGTCCTCGTCTTCGACCCGAACGTCCCTCCCGCCGCCCAGCACAATCTCCTGCAGGCGCTCGGAGACACGACCATCGTCCGGGCCTCCGTGTTCCTGCTCGGGCGCGGCGTCCTCCTCTCCCTCGCGGACATCCCCCCCGGCGGCGCGACCGTGGCGCTCCTCGGACGCCAGCACGGCAAGAGCGTCTACCGGCTCTCGATCCACACCCGCGCCCACGAGGTCTTCGACGTCGCGGTGAACGTCGCCGAGGACATGAACTTCGTGGAGCTGCGCCAGGAGGTCTCCTGGCTGCTCGCCGCCGGCGCGGTGCCGCCGCTCGTCGAGCACTTCGGCGGGTACTTCGCGGAGTGGGGCATCTTCACGGAGGAGTTCATCCCCGGGGACACGGTCGAGCGCCAGGTCGCGCGGCTCGTGCGGCAGGGTGAGCCGAAGCGCATCCGCGCGCTCTGGCCGTTCGTCGTCTGGAGCGCGCTCGAGGGGCACGTGAGGTTCTGGGACAGGACCGGTCGGCGCCTCGCCTTGCGCGAGCCCTCCCCCGCCGCGTTCATCGTGCCGTCGCACGACTACCACTCCGGCGCGCGGCTCGTGTCGATCTCCGACCGGACCCCGTGCGCCACCCTCGACGAGCTGCTCGAGCGGTTCGAGCGCGTGTTCATCGCGCGCCTCGAGGCGTCCCGACCCGAGCTGAAGGGCGAGGTCGACGACGCGCTCCTCTTCTCCGCGGTCGTCGAGGCGCTCGGGCTCGAGCGCGGCGTCGCGCTCCTCTCGGAGGCGTCGCAGCAATCGCGCCGCGCCGTGGAGATCGAGACGTTCCTCGAGCGGCTGCGCGACGGCGGGTTCACGCCGAAGCAGGTCCACTTCGCCGTCCGGCGCTACCGGCGCTGGCTCGACCTGAACCCGGCCGCCACCACCGAGGCGCAGGGCAAGATGCTCGGCGAGCTGTGGGGGACGTACCGGCTGTCGGAGGTCGAGGCGCTCTGGCCCGACACGCGCGTCCGGTTCTTCCGGCAGACCGTCTTCGCGGCGGCGCGCCCCGAGCTGGCCTCCGCGCTCGACCGGCTGATGGCGCGCGCCCGCAACCTGCCGCCCGGCGGGCTCGACCTCGAGGAGTCGGTCGCGGCGCTGCGCGGCGCGGTGCCGCCGTCGCCCGAGGAGGACTGGTTCCTCGCGCGCCTCACCTACCGGCACCTCGCGCCGACGGACGAGGTGGCTCTCATCTCGATGCCGTCCGGCGGCCATTACGTGACCGAGCTCGTGGTGGCGCTCGCGGACGACGAGGGCAACCGCTTCACGGTGCGGGGCCCCGTCTCGCCCCGCGAGGTGGCCCGCCTGCTGCACATGTTCCACGAGTCGAACCTGCAGGTGAGCTTCACCACGGATCACGAGTTCCTCCTGTGCCTCGATCCGAAGGAGGCGGTGATCGGCGGCCTCTTCTACAAGCAGGTGAGCCCGGATCGCGTGCACCTCGAGAAGCTCGTCATCGCGCGGAAGCACCGCGGGAAGAAGGTCTCGGACGGCCTCATGGAGGAGCTCTTCCGCCGCCTCGCGGCGCGCGGGGTGCTCAGGGTCGAGACCGGCTTCTTCCAGCCCGAGTACCTGAGCCGGTACGGCTTCCGCACCGACCCCACCTCCGGCGGCCTCGTCCGCGACGTCGAGCCCGAGATCCTCCCGAGCTGAGCGCGCCCATGGCCAAGCCCATCTGGAAGCTCATCGACACGACGCTCCGCGAGGGCGAGCAGTTCGCCCGCGCCAACTTCCGCACCGAGGACAAGATCGAGATCGCCCGCGCGCTCGACACCTTCGGCGTCGAGTACGTCGAGGTGACTTCCCCCGCCGCCTCGCCCCAGTCGCAGCGCGATGCCGTGCGCATCGTGAGGCTCGGGCTCGGCGCGAGGGTGATCACCCACTCCCGCTGCGTCGTCGACGACGTCCGCGCTGCCCTCGACACCGGCGTCCGCGGCATCGGCCTCCTCTTCGCGACGAGCCGGATCCTGCGCGAGTCGTCACACGGAAAGTCGATCGACCAGATCGTCGACGCGATGGGGCCGCCCATCGAGCTCGCCCTCTCGGCCGGGCTCGAGGTCCGCTTCTCCGCGGAGGACGCGTTCCGCTCCGAGGTGCAGGATCTCGTCACGGTGTACCAGGCGGCGGAGCGGCTGGGCGTGCAGCGGATCGGCATCGCCGACACCGTCGGGATCGCGACGCCGCGGCAGGTGTTCGTGCTCGTGCGCGAGCTGCGCCACGCGGTCCGCTGCGACATCGGCTTTCACGCCCACAACGACACCGGCTGCGCCATCGCCAACGCGTACGAGGCGATCTCCGCGGGGGCCACGCACGTGGACGTGTCGGTGCTCGGGATCGGCGAGCGGGTCGGCATCACCTCCCTCGGGGGGTTCATCGCCCGCATGTTCGCGCTCGAGCCGCAGGCGGTGGCGGAGCGGTACCGCCTCGGCCAGCTCCGCGAGCTCGAGCGGCTCGTCGCGCGAGTCACCGGGGTCGAGATCCCGTTCAACAACTCGGTCACCGGCGAGACCGCCTACTCGCACAAGGCGGGCATGCACCTCAAGTCGATGATGACGAATCCGGGATCGTACGAGGTCATCCCCCCCGAGGCGTTCGGCCTGTCGCGCCGACTCATCCTGGGGAGCCGGCTCACCGGCCGGCACGCCATCGCCTACCGCGCGCGGGAGATGGGGATCACGTTCGGGGAGTCGGAGCTGAAGGCCATCACGAGGCGCATCAAGGAGATGGCCGACAAGGGCGAGCTCTCCGAGGCGCAGATCGACGCGGTCTTGCGGGAGTGGATGACGGCGTAGGAGCCAGGGCATCTACGACCCCGACCTCGACCGCGACCGCGACCACGATCCGTTCGTCCTGAGCGTAGCGCCGCCAAAGGCGACGCGAAGTCGAAGGACGCAGACGAAAGGTCGCCGCCGTCGCCAGGCTCCGCAGGAGCCGCGCCCGGCTGCGCCGGTCACGGTTGCTGCAAGCGCGTCCGATCTCGCGCGACGACGCTCTGACTCGCGTGCCCCGCCGTTTGCCATCGCTGGCTCCTTCGATCTGCGGAAGGAGCCAGCGATGGCAAACGGCGGGGCACTTCCCGTTCCAGGACCTCGATGTCTACCGCGCCGCTGACGAGTCCGTCCTCGTGATCAACCCGATCGTGTTCGCCGAGGTCTCCGTCGGCTTCGATCGCGTCGAGGATCTAGAGGAGGCGCTGCCGCACGAGCTCTACCGTCGCGATCCCCTGCCATACGAGGCGGCGTTCCTGACAGGGCGATGCTTCCTCGCGTACCGGCGACGAGGAGGGCGCCGCGTCACGCCGCTCCCCGACTTCTACATCGGAGCCCACGCGGCCGTCGCCGGCCACAATCTCCTCACCCGCGACGCGCGCCGGTACCGGACCTATTCCCCTCGGCTCGTCCTGATCGCGCCCTAAACCGCCGCAAGGACTCTGCGACGGGCCTCGCTCCCCAGGCTGCGACTTCGGTCAGGCCGCCAGGACGGCCGCACACATCGTCAACGGTCCGAGTAGCGTCTTCATGTTCACACCATCGTCTCGAGTGGGAAGGCGACCGTTCACTCAACGGACGGACGTGCCCGGTCTCAACACTTCCCCCTTGCTCCAGCATCACGGATGCCTGCTCAGGGACCACGCGGCGCGTGGGCTGCCGCGGTACGCTGTGAACCGCGGTTGGCCTCGCCCATGGTCATCGGGAAGGTCGATCGGCCCGCCACCTCCGCTGGCCCTCACGGTCCCGATTCAGCAGCGGTACGGTCGACCAGGGGGCAGCCCGACGGGGACGGGCATACGGGGAGTCGCATCGAAGGGGGTAGGCACTTCCCGGGGCGTACTACGAGTCGTATCGATAGGTGACGCACTCAGAGCGCGAGCCATGGTGCCCCCTCAGAGAGGACATCCGTCGTCGAGCGGGGTCCCGCCTCCCCGTGAGCGCCGAGAGTCGCTGGCGGCCTGGCGCTTCGACACCGGCGAGGAAGCTTACGCCTTGCTCGTGCTCCCCCTCTCCTTCGACGCGGAGGCGATCTGGGATCGGCTCACCGCGGCGGAATGCGAGGTGGCCCATCTCATCGCCGCAGGGCTCTCGAACGCCGAGATCGCGCGGCGGCGCGGAGTCTCGCCGCGCACCGTGGCGAACCAGGCCGCGAGGATCTTCCGCAAGCTCGGCGTCGCGTCGCGGCTCGGGTTCTACGCGCTGATCGCACAAGGCGTGGCACATCGCGCGGATGGACGCAGATGAGATTCGACGTGATCCGAGCAGTCGAGGCCTGCTACGCGGGGACCCTGGACGACCGTGCATGGCTCGACGGAGTGCTCCAAACGCTGGAGCCGCTCGACCAAGGCCCTGGCTTCGCCGCGTTTCTCATGGACGCCTCCCGGACGCACGACGTCACCCGCGACTGGTCGCCAGGGGCGATCGTGCTGTCGGCTACGTCCGGCGGGTCTCATTCGTCCAACACGATGCTAGAGATGAACGAGGACCTCGGCCTGTTCCGAATGTCGGTTCCACCCGATGTCTTGCGCCGGTTCGAGGCGCCGAGCCCTCCCATCGAACGCGCTCTGAAACGCGCTGCCCGCGTCGGCCCACGATTCGTCGAGTTCTGGCGAGGCCTCCTGTCGCGCCACGGTCTGAAGGACTGCGTCGGCATATTCGCCTGCGAGCCGCGCGGTGGGACGTTGCTCATCACGACCGCGATTCCCACGGGACGTCCGCTCCTATCTGCGCGCACGTTTCATCAGCTCACGCTCTTCTCCGCGCACCTGACCTCGAGCATGCGGCTGCGGGCCGCGCTGTCCGGCGCAGCCTCGGACACCGCGGGGCACGCGCCGACCGAGGCGGTGCTCGATCCCGCGGGCAGGGTGCTGGACGCCATGAAGGGCGCGCAGGCGAAGGACGCCCGCCAAGGTCTCGCCGACGCCGTCCGTCGCATGGACCGGGCGCGTGGACCGATGCGTCGGACCGATCCCGACGACGCGCTGCAGCTCTGGCAAGGGCTCGTCGACGGGACCTGGTCGCTCGTCGACCAGTGCGACTCCGACGGCAAGCGCTACATCCTCGCCCGCCGCAACGAACCCGGCGTGCGGGATCCGAGAGCGCTCTCGCAGCGCGAACGATCGGTCGTCGCGTTCGCCTCCATGGGGCACCAGAACAAGTTCATCGGCTACCTGCTGGGCCTCTCCGCCGGCACGGTTGCCGGGCACCTGCAGTCGGCGCAACGCAAGCTCGGGCTCGCTTCGCGGGCCGAGCTCATCCGGAGCTTAGCTTTCCTCCTCCAGGCCGCGCCTGACACGGTCGCATCGGTCCCTGAACACCCCTGAACGTCTTCCTGTACATCATGACCGGCGCCGCTACTGCACGGAGATCGTCTGCATCGCGGAGCTCGTTTGCCCCGCGGTATCCGTTACGGTGAGCTTGACGTTGTAGGACCCGCTGCGTGGGTAGCTGGTCGTCACGACGGCTCCGCTCGCGGTGGCGTTGTTGCGCTTCCCGAGGTCCCACACGTACGACACGATGCCCACGTCGTCCGTGGACGACGTGGCGTCGAAGGTGCACTGCTTCCCCGTGCACCCGTAGATGAAGCGCGCCACCGGCGGCGCATCGGCCACGGTGACCGGCTGCGTCGTGCTCGCGCTTTGCCCGGCGCCGTCAGTCACCGTGAGCGTCACCTGGTAGGTCCCCGCCGCGGCGTACTGATGGGCGGGAGCGACCACGTCGCCGGCCGTCGCGCCATCGCCGAACTCCCACGCTCGAGACGCGATCCCGTGATCGTCGGTCGAGCCGCTGCTGTCGAACGTGCAGACGAGACCGGAGCAGCTTGAGGTGAACTGCGCGACCGGCGGCTGGTCGGGCGGCGGAGGTGGGGGCGGCGACCCCGCCGAGCCTCGCGTCCAGGCAGGCTCCGCAACCCATCCCAAGTCACCCGGGTCTGCGAACAAGCTGACATTCGCCCCGTCGAGGTCCACGACGTGGATGCACGAATCCGACGTGGACGTGCAACCGTCATGATGACCGACGAAGGCTAGACGGCCGCCATCCGGCGACCACGTCGGCCACTCCCCCGCGATCCCCGCGCCCACGGCGCTGACGTTGCTGCCGTCGGCGTTCATCACCGCGAGCTCCGGCCCATTTCCGAAGCGCTCGGTGCTGAACGCGAGCTGCCCGCTCGCCGACCATGCCGCGCCATGGTCCCGTCCCGTGTCGCTGGTGAGCCGGGTGGCGGTGGTGGTCGTGCCATCGGCCTTGATCGTGCAGATGTCGTAGTTGTTGGGCTCGGCCGTGCAGTCGAACGCGATCGTGCTGCCGTCCCGAGACCAATCGATCCGTCCCCGCCAAACCGCCTGGAAGGAGCCCAGCGAGGTGACGCCCGATCCGTCGGTGGCGTTCATCACGTAGATCGATCCGACCATTCCGAAGGCGATCTTCCCGCCGTCCGGGGACCACGTAGGGCCCCAGGGGTCCCAGCCGCTGTTCGTCAATTTGCGGTCGGTCTGGGCGGCGAGGTCGGCCACGTGGATCTCCCCGTCCGAGCCGACGAACGCGATCCGCGTCTCGTCCGGCGACCAGGCCGGCTGCACGCCGAAATCGCCGCCGGGCACCGTTCCTCCGTCCGTGCCATCCTCGTAGCGGATGCGGAGAGTCGACCAGCTGTAGACGCCGTAGCAGACGGTGTCGCAGGTGATGTCGTCGCACGGGGGGCAGTAAACCGATTCCCCGGCTTCGACATATACGATCCTGGAGGCCCCGCTGGATTCGGCGTCCGCTCGATCTCGCGAGGTCTTCTGCTCACCGCCAGCGCACGCCGCGAGCAACGCGGCTGCCGCGACCGCGACCGCACCGATCCTGAGCATGACGGACCTCCCTGCGACGTCGCAGTGGCGCGGGCGCTCCGGCGGACGACGTCACCACTATCGTGACGAGGCGAGTCCGTGCGGGCCATGGTCATCGAGCAGGTCGATCGTCGCAGGCTCCCTCGCCGACCCCCATGTGCTCGACCGATCCAGCAGCATGGCGGCCGGGCGCTTCCCTACCGGCTTCGTGGCGGCCGCAAGCTGGGGCGGCACTCCGGTGCCGGCTGCGTCCCCGTCGAAGAGGATGACGAGCTCCCGGCAGTCGCACCGCTTCAGCAGCTCGAGGTGCTCTCCGGCGTGTTGATGTACTTCGGCCCGGGCTCATGCCCCAGGGATCGACCACCGAACCCGACCACGCGCCCGTCGAGGTCCGTGATCGGGAAGATGAGCCGGTCGCGGAACCTGTCGTACACCCCTTTCCACTTGTCGAGGACGAGCCCAGCCCGCTCGAGGTCCGCGTTCGACAGCCCGTTCCTGCCGGCGACGGCGCGGTGCAGGTCGTGCCATCCCTCCACGGCCGCACCGAGTCTAAACTCCCGCGCGGTCGCCTCGTTGACGCCGCGCGCGCGGCGCGCTCGGACAAGGGCGCAAGCGCAGTGACGCCGAAGGCGGCACGAGCTTGCACGTGGGCAGCGCCGCGACCCCGACCCCGACCGCGACCCCGACCTCGACCCCGACCGCCAACGCGACCGCCCCCCAAGGGCTACGGCGCGTCGAACACCGCGAGCGCAGCCGGAAGCGACACCGTCACGCCGTTGCCGGCAGCGGGAAGCCCGATGAGGATCGCGCTGATCACCTCCGCGCGCGAGGCGCCCGCCTCCCTCGCCTGGCGCGCGTGGAAGGGCACGCCGCTCTCGAGCCGCAGCGCGGCGAGCACCGCGAGATAGGCGAGCGCAGCGGTCTTCGGGTCGAGGGCCGCCGCCGCCCCGAGACCCCGCACGGCCTCCATCCACGCCTTCGCGTGCGCCGGCGCCTCGCCGAGGAACGCCTCGAAAGCGGGACTCACCCCAGGGATCTGCGTGCTCATGATCTCTCGCCTCCGTCGTACGAGTGCCGTCCCGACGGTCATGGCACGAACCCGGGTCGCTGCCCAGAAACCCGGCGATGCTAGACTTCGCGCCCCGATGCTCCGCAGCAGGCTCCTCCTCCTCGCCGCTGCCCTCCTCTGGTCCACCGCGGGCGCGGCGATCAAGCGCTGCGGGCTCGCCGCGTGGCAGATCGCCGGCGGCAGGTCGCTCGTCGCGGCGGTCTTCCTGTTCCTCGCCGTCCGCGACGCACGCCTCCGCCCGACGCTCCGTGTCCTGGTCGTGGCGGCCGTCTACGCCGTGACCGTGATCCTGTTCGTCGTCGCGACGAAGCTCACCACGGCGGCCAATGCGATCTTCATCCAGGACACCGCGCCGCTGTGGGTCCTCATCCTCTCGCCGTGGCTCCTCCGCGAGCTGCCGACGCGCGGAGAGCTCCTCGCCGTCCCCATCTACGGGATCGGGCTCGGCCTCTTCTTCCTCGACGAGCTCGCGCCCGGGCAGCTCGCCGGAAACCTCGCCGCGCTCGTCTCCGGGCTCGCGTTCGCCCTCGCCATCCTCGGGCTTCGCCTGCTGCGGCAAGAGGGGCCGGCGGCGCTCGCCTGGGGAAACGTGATCGCCGCGGTCGTCACCCTACCGCTCTGGCCGCGCGGACCCGCCTCGACGAACGGGGATCTCGCGCTCGTCGTCTACCTCGGCGTCTTCCAGCTCGCCCTCGCCTATCTCGCCTTCTCGCGCGGCGTCAGCGGAACGCCCGCCATCGAGGCCTCGCTCCTCATCCTCATCGAGCCGGTGCTGAACCCGATCTGGACGTTCCTCGCGATGGGCGAGCGCCCTGGCCCCTGGGCGATCGCCGGCGGCGCGGTGGTGCTCCTCGCGACCGCGTGGAGGACGGTGGCGCCGGTGCTGACGCCGCGGCTCGAGTGAGCGCGCGCGTCGTGCGCGCTCACTCGCCCGACGTGAGCCGCTCGAGCTCCGCCGCGAGCCGCTCCGGCCGGAACGGCTTCGCGAAGGTCCGGTCCGCGCCGACCGCCGGCAGCTCCTCGAGGTAAGCGCTCGCCACGATGACGCGCCGGTGCGCGTGCTGCGGCTGCGCGCGGAGCCATTCGAGGAACGCCTTGCCGTCCATGCGGGGCAGCGACAGGTCGAGCAGGATCGCGTCCGGCTCGAGGCCCGCCTGGAGCAGGTCGACCGCGTCCTGCCCGTCGGCCGCCTCGACCACGATGTAGCCCTTCGTCTCGAGCCAGTGGGCGATGAGCTCCCGCAGCTCGTGCTCGTCCTCGACGACGAGGACGCGCGCACCGGACGCCGCGCGCGGCTCACGCTCGCCCCGGACAACCTCCGCGTCGGGCGCCTGGGGCTGTGTCCGCTCGTCCATTCGGCCGAACCTAGGATGCCCCTGCGGCCCGCGCAACCGTCGCTACCCGCGTGCCTGCACCTTCCTCGGCGCGCCGCCGAAGAAGAATTCCTCGATCTCGTCGCGCCGCAACATGGTGTCGGAGTAGCCGAGCTCCATGACGCGCTGCACGTAGATGGGCTCGAAGGCCAGGTAGCTCAGCAGGTCCTCGCCCGCCTGTCCTGCCGCCCCGATGCCCTTCAGGAGGTAGCGCAGCATCGCCGGGAACCGCTCGTACTCGTCGGCGGCGAGCCGCCCGAGGTCCTGCGAGGGCCGGAGCAGCAGCGCCGGGATCGGGCGGACGTCGAGGTCGCCCCTCGTGAGCTTCTCGTGCGGCACGAGCGCGAGCGTCTTGTTCATTCGCTCCATGCGCTCGAGATCCGAGTCGAGCGAGTCGAGGAACACCGAGTTGAGGAGCACGCCCACGATCTCCGAGAGTGGCAGCTGATCGGTCTTCGCGCGCGCCTCGCGCGCGGCGGTCTCGTCGGGGGGGCGCAGATGGCGCACGCTCACCGCGAGGATCCGGTCGGCGCCGAGGTGGATGGCCGGGCTCATCGGATAGCTCATCCGGACGCACCCGTCTCCGTAGAACGAGCCCTCGAGCGCCACCGGCGGAAAGAAGATCGGGATGGCCGCCGAGGCCATGACGTGCTCGACGGTGATCCGCGCGCGGATCCCGACGCGGCTCGAGCGCGTCCACGGCGCGATGTCGGCAGCGCCCTCGTAGAACGTGACGCCGGAGCCGGTGTGATAGTTCGTGCTCGAGACCGCGACGCCCCGCAGCCGCCCCGCGCGGAGGTGCCGGCGCATGCGCCCGATCGGGATCTCGCTCTTGATGAGCTTCCGCAGCGGGGAAGAATCGAGCAGGAAGTTGATCCCGCTCTTGCCCACGAGGCCCCCCGCCGAGAGATCGCGGATCCACCGGGTTCCGATGGAAGCAAGCCGGAGCGCCCCGGTCCTGTAGATCCGGTCCGGGGTCAGCTTCGACCAGGTGGCGCGGAGGCCCTCGGCAGCGGTCGGGAAGTCCTCTGCCCCAGACGCGAGCGCGACTCCGTTGATCGCTCCTGCGCTGATTCCCGCGATGACGTCGAAGGGCATCTGCCCCGGTCCGGCGATCTCGGCGAGCGCCCGCACCGCCCCGACCTGGTAGGCAGAACGGGCGCCTCCGCCCGTAAGAACGAGGCCTGTGTGCAACACGTGCAAAATCTAGCACCCCTGGCGCAGTGCGGCATGCGCGGTTTTCGGGCTCAGCGTAGTGCCCGGACCGCCGCCTTCACGTCGGGGACCGCGAGGTAGAGGTTCACCTTCGAGGCGGACTGGGCGGTGCCGACGTAGGCGTACTGGATGTTCACGCCCGCCTCGCCGAGAAGGTCCGCGACGCGCCCGAGCGCGCCCGGGCGATCCGGCACCGTCACCTCGACGACCTCGTCCTCCGTCGTCTTCCAGCCATGTTTTGCGAAGACGCGTCTCGCGGCAGCGGGCTGGTCGACGACGACCCGGACGAATCCCTTCCCGTCCATCACCGCGGCCATGAACGCCCGGATCGAGATCCGCTTCTCGCCGAGCGCATCCGCGACCCTCCCGAGCATCCCCGGTCGATCGTCCACCCACGCGGAGATCTGCTTCGCCTTCGGCATCCCGCACCTCCCTCGTCACCGACGATCCGGTGACCTTTCGCTACATAACCCGGCGGGGTGAGGACGGCCACCCGGACGCGCGGTCAGGGGGCAAGGCGACGGGCGTACGGGAACGCTCCGAAGGCGCCGCCGGTGTGGAACAGCACGGTCCGGGTCGAGGGGAGGACGCCCCGCTCGCAGGCCCGCGCGGCGAGGCCGAGCATCGCCTTCCCGGTGTAGACGGGATCGAGGAGGATGCCGTCCTCGCGCGCCGCGCGGCGGATGATCTCGAGTCCGGCCTCCGTCACCTCTCCGTAGCCGCGCCCCACGAAGCCGTCGTCGACCGCGATCTCGGCGGCGGATACCTCCGGCAGCTCCGGCCAGCGGCGCCGCCCGTCCGCGCAGATCGCCGCGATCGTCTCGCGGAAGTAGCGGGCGTCGTTGCACACCGCGAAGCCGACCGCCTTCGCGTCCCGCCAGCCGAGGAGCCGGAGCCCGAGCTCGATCCCCGCGCCCGTCCCGCCCGAGCCGGCGGCATAGGCGATCGTGAGCGGACCGCTCCGCCACGCCGGCGGAAGCTGGTCGCGCAGCTCCGCCACCGCGACCACGTAGCCGAGGCTCCCGAGCGCGTTCGACCCGCCCTCCGGGATGACGTAGGGACGACGGCCGCTCCCGCGCAGCTCGTCCGCGAGCGCCGCCATCACCGCGGCACGCCGGCCGTATGCCTCCGGCGAGATGAAGCGGATCTCCGCCCCGGCGAGCCGGTCGAGGAGCACGTTCGCCTCCGCGGCCGGCGGCGACGACGGATCCGGCGTGCGGAGCAGGACGACCGCGCCGAGCCCGCGCTTCGCGGCGGCGAAGGCGGTGGCGCGGCAGTGGTTCGACTGGATGCCGCCGCAGGTGACGAGCACGTCCGCCCCCGCCGCCTCCGCGTCGGCAACGAGGAACTCGAGCTTGCGGGCCTTGTTGCCCGAGAGCTCGAGCCCGGTGAGGTCGTCGCGCTTGTAGACGAGGTCGAGGCCGAGGTCCTTGCCGAGCCGCGGCGAGGGCTCGAGCGGGGTGGGGAGCCGCGCGAGCGGCACGCGCGGCGGGAGATTCGCGAGGAGCGCCATCCGGGGCGAATCGTAGCAACCGGAGGGTCTCGCAGGGAACGGCGGTTCCCCGGGCGAGGCGCCCGCGTTCCGTCCGGGCCTCGGCGGAGCGCGGTTCCGCCGCGCTGGCCCGGCGCTCGCACACTCAGCGCGTGGCATGCACCGACGCGACCTCCTCCTGGCGCTCGCGGTCGCGGCTCTCGCGACGGCTTGCGGAAGCTCGTCCAGCCGGTCCGGAAAGGGCGAGGCGAGCCCTCCTCCGGTCACCTTCGGCTCGCGCGGCCCGTGGCCGGTCGAGAACGCCGTCTACGGCGGGGCGCAGGGGATCCTCGAGGCGCCGGTGGTCGGCGTCACGACCGACGAGGCGCAGAACCGCTGGGTGGCGACGCGCGACGCGCTGTACCTCCTCCGCCCGGGCGACACGACGTTCCGCCGCTTCGGCGAGGGCGACGGGCTCCATCTCGGCGCGAACGCGGTGCGCTACTGCGACGACCATCCGATCGGCGCGAGCGATCCGTGCGGCGGCGAGCTCTCGACCGGCGTCGGCCTCGTCATCACGAAGATCGAGGGCGGCGGCCTCGGCGAGGTGTTCGTCGGCTACCTCGGCGTCGACGGCGACGGCACCATCCGGTGCCCCGATAAGTCGAATCCAGGCACCTTGGGGTGGGGCGACTACTGCGACCCGAACCGCCACAGCGGCAAGCTCGATCGCGTCCGGCTGCGGCCCGACGGCACGATCGCGGTGGACCGGATGGATCTCGTCGCGAACCGCCAGGGGGCGGAGTTCTGGCACGACCGCACGGTCCAGAGCTTCGTCTACGACCACTTCGCCCATCCGCACACGCTCTACGTCGGGACGAACCACGGCGTCACCATCCTCTTCCCAGATCGCTTCCGCATGCCGCGGCCCGACGAGTGGTTCGACCTCGCCTATGTCGAGTGGATGGGCGACCACCTCCACGCCCGCGTCTGCGACCCCGGCCCCTGCACCACGACGTCCGAGGGCCCACAGCGGATGGGAGACTGGGCCGGCGTCGACGTGGACGCGAGCGGGAGCCTCTGGCACGCGGGGCGCTGGACCGCCGGCCTCATCACCTGGGTCTCGGATCCGGGGGAGTGGTTCGGCCGGAACGGCGCGGCCTTTGCGCTCGCGTTAGGGGATCCGTATCCCGAGGCGCCGAACGACGAGGGGTTCACGAACGAGCCGGTGTTCAAGGTGGCGGCGGAGGGGAACTCGGTCCACCTCACCGGCGTCGCGGTCTGTCCCGACGGGCGGGTCTGGTTCTCGTCGTCCGGTCCGGACAGCGGCACGAGCGACACCGTCGCCGTCTGGAAGGGGAGGAGCTTCGAGACGTTCGCCGCGACGCGGCTCGGGCTCGGCGAGACGGCGGTCCGCGACATCGCGTGCCTGCCGGACGGGCGCGTCGTCGTCGCCGGGTATCACTCGGGCGTCGTCCTGTACGACCCGCGCACCGGCACGTCGAAGCAGGTGCCGGGGCTGCCGAGCGGCACGATCCTCGACGTCGAAGTGGACCGGATGATCGACCCGCCCGCGCTCCACGTCGCGACCGACGCCGGCGCGGCGGTGCTGCGCGTGCTGCCCTGAAGGACGGTTCTCCCCCACCTTCCGGCAGCGGGGAGCGGGGCGGGACGAGCGGCAGCTCCGACAGGCCTGGCGCCCGCCCCGCGGCATCCGCGCCGCGCGCGTGCTAGATGGGGCGGCATGCCGTTCGCCTTCCGACCCGGGGCACGCGACCCCGACACGCGCGCGCGCCGCGCCACGCTCTCGACCGCGCACGGCACGGTCGAGACGCCCGCGTTCATGCCGGTCGGAACCCGCGCGACGGTCACCGGCCTCACCCCCGACGACCTGCGCGCCGCCGGGGCGCAGATGATCCTCGCGAACACCTACCACCTGCTGCTCCGGCCGGGCCCGGACCTGTTCCGGCGAACGGGGGGGATCCACGGGTTCATGCGCTGGGATCGTCCGGTCCTCACCGACTCGGGCGGCTTCCAGATCTTCTCGCTCCCCGGCGACCGCACGCTCTCCGAGGAGGGAGCGCGCTTCCGGAGCTACGTCGATCACAGCGCGCACCTCCTCTCCCCCGAGCGTTCCATCGAGGTCCAGACCGCGATCGGCTCGGACGTGATGATGGCGCTCGACGTGTGCATCCCCTCGACGTCCGAGCCGGGGGCCGTGCGCGAGGCGATGGACCGGACCCACCGCTGGGCGCTGCGCAGCCTTGCCGCGCGGAAGAACCCGGCGCAGGCGCTCTTCGCGATCGTGCAGGGCGGCCTCGTCCCCGCCTGGCGGGAGGAGTCGGCCCGCTTCCTCACGCAGCACGGTTTCGACGGGTTCGCCATCGGCGGCCTCGCCGTGGGCGACACGCGCGCCGAGCGGGCCGACATCGTCGGCCGCACCGCCGAGCTC
>WNGF01000593.1_pt1 | contig 81101 bp, 68 predicted proteins | sample 5400641 | NCBI WGS metagenome assembly WNGF01 (sample SAMN13153371, study PRJNA577476) | soil metagenome | isolation source: 80 cm soil or saprolite under grassland replicate 2 | place: USA:California | collected 2016-06-15 | reverse complement strand
TCTTCGTGAACACGCTGCTCGCCTCGCTGCTGCCGGCCGGCAGCATCTCGTTCCTGTATTACGCGGATCGCATCATGGAGTTTCCCCTCGGCGTCTTCGGGGTCGCCCTGGCGACGGCCGCCCTCCCGGCGATGTCGAGGGCTGCGGCGGCGGGCGACAGCCGGGGGGTCGGGGCGACGCTGACGTTCGTGCTCGGGCTCTCCTTCTATGTGACGGTGCCGGCCACGGTCGGTCTCGTGCTGTTCCGGAGCCCGATCGTGCGCGTCCTTTTCGAGCGCGGCCAGTTCACCGCCGCCGACACCGTCGCGACGGCCCAGGCGCTCGCGTGGTACGCCGTCGGTCTGGTGGCGTTCTCCGGCGCGCACATCGCCGCCCGGGCGTTCTACGCCGTCCACGCGCCGGGTGTCGCCGTCAAGCTCGGCATCCTCGCGGTGGCGGTCAACGTCGCCGTCTCCGTGGCGCTCATGGGGCCGCTGGCACACTCCGGGCTCGCGCTGGCCGCCTCCATCGCCGCGTACGTCAACTTCGTGGCCCTGGCCCTGGTCGCGCGCGTCCGCTTCGGCGGCTTTGAGCTCCGCCGGCTGGGCGCGAGCCTCGGACGGACCCTCCTGGCGTCGTGCGCCCTGACCGTGTGGTGCATCGGCGGGCTGTGGCTGTGGCCCGTCGCCGCCTCCCGGCTCGTCGAGGCCGCCTGGCTGGCCGCGGCCATCGGCGGTGGCGCGGTGATCTTCTGGACGGCGAGCGCCCTCCTCGGCGCTCCCGAGCGCATCGCCCTGCTGCGGCTCCGGTCCGGCAGGACAGGGTGGACGGAGGGCGGGGCGCCGTAGCTTAGCTTTGGGCATCGGGGCCCAGTTTTGCTAGCATGCCGCCCATGCCTGAGCCGGCCGGCGGTCCCTCGGTCGGATCGGTGCCCACGCAGGGCGCCGATCTGCTGACCCAGCGTCTGCGTACCCTCGCCCATCTGAGCCGGCTGGTGTCGTCGTCACTCGACATCGGGCAGGTGCTGGGGGAGCTCGCCCGCGCGGCCGCGACACTCATGAACGCGACGTTCGTGTCGTTCTCCGTCGCCGACGACACGTCGCGGGTGCTCGAGATCGGCGGGTTTTCCGATCCCGTCGTGGCGGCCGATGTGCCGTTCCGCCGTCGCGGTTACGACGAGGGCGTGGTCGGCTGGATCGCCACCCATCGTCGACCGCTCGACGTGCCCGACGTGTTCGCCAATCCTCGGGTCTCGGCCCCCGCGTTCTGCCGGCGGCACGGTCTCACGAGCTTCTACGGGTTGCCGATCGTGCTCGACGGCACCTTGCTCGGGGTCCTGGCGCTCACCGGCCGGGCCCCGTTCCGGTTCACGCCCGAAGACCACGAGCTGCTGGAGACCTTCGTGGCGCAGGCGGCCGTGGCGATCCGCAACGCCCGGCTGTACAAGCAGGTCGAGCAGCGCCTGCAGGAGACACGGGCGGTGCTCGCCGTGGCCCAGAGCCTGGCCAGCAGCCTCGATGCGACGGAGATCGCCCGGCGGGCGGCCCGTGAGGTGACTCGATTCCTGGGCGCCGACACGTCGATCTTCTTCGAGATCGACGAGACCAGCGACTTCGGCTTGCCGGTCGCGGGGTATCACATCCCGTCCGGTCTGCTCGATCTGAATTACCGCGTCGCCGTGCGAAGTCTTCCGAGCTTCTTCAGGGGGACGATGCAGCCCATCGCCACCGACGACGTGCCGAACGACCGGCGCCTCGATCATCCCGCCATCCGGGCCTTGCCGGTCGTCCCGCGCTCGATGCTGTACGCGCCGGTCGTGTTCCGCGGTCGGGTGACGGGAGCGCTGGTGACGTACTGGTGGACCGCCGCGCGCGCCGTCAGCGAGCAGGAGATCCAGGTCGTCGTGGCCGTGGCTCACCAGCTGCTGCTCGCGCTGCAGAACGCTCGACTGTACGAGGACGAGGAGCGCCGCCGCCGCGAGGCCGAAGTGACCGCCGACATCGCGCGCGCCATCAGCGCCTCCCTCGGGATCGACACGATCCTCGAGCAGGTGGCCACGGGCGCCATGGACCTCTGTCAGGGCGATACCGCGCGGATCGCGCTCCACGACGCGCGATCCGGTGAGATGGTGTCGCGATGCTGGCTCGGGGCACGCCATCCGCACGGCGAGACGCTCCGGGTCGCGCCGGGGCAGGGCAGCGGGGGCCAGGTGCTGCTGACGCGAAGCCCGTTCCGCACCGGCGACTATCCGGTGGATCCCCGGATCGGCAAGGACTTCCACGACCTCGCCGAGCGCGAGGGCATCAAGGCGCAGCTCGTCGTGCCGATCGAGGCCGGCGGCATCATCGAGGGCCTCCTCTACGTGAGCCGTCGCTCCACGCGCGCTTTCGGCAGTCGTGACGAGGCGGGGTTGCTGCGCCTGGCCGGGCACGTCGGCCTCGCGCTCGCTCAGGCCCGCCAGGCCGCCCGCGAACAGGAATCGCGGGCTCGGGTGGAGGCGTCGGAGAAGGCGCTGCGCGAGAGCGCCGAGCGCTTCCGGTCCATCATGGAAGCCGCCCCCGACGCCATCATCGTCAGCGACGGCGACGGACGGATCGTGTCGTGGAACCGTGGCGCGCAGGGGATGTTCGGCTATCCGGAGTCCGAGATCCTGGGGTGGCCCCTCCACCTGCTGATGCCGGAGCGTCATCGCCGGGCGCATCAGGAAGGTCTCCGCCGATTCATCGGGACGGGCGAATCGCGCATCATGGGGTCGGCGATCGAGCTGGAGGGCATGCGCAAGGATGGCAGCGAGTTCCCCCTGGAGCTGTCGCTCGCCAGCTGGACGACGGCCGACGGACGCTTCGTCAGCGGCATCCTGCGCGACATCACGGAACGCAAGCGCGCGGAGGAGACGCTGCGACAGACCGAGGAGCGCCTGCGCCACGCCCAGAAGATGGAAGCCGTCGGCCGGCTGGCCGGCGGTGTCGCCCACGACTTCAACAACCTGCTGACCGTGATCGGCGGGCGCAGCGAGATCCTGCACGCGCGAGTCCCCGCCGAGCTCCGCAATCACGCCGACATCATCCGGGAGAGCACGGCGCGCGCGGCCGCGCTCACGAAGCAGCTGCTGGTATTCAGCCGCAAGCAAGTGCTGGAGGCGGTGTCGCTGGATCTCAACGACGTCGTGCGCGGCATGACGGGGATCCTGGATGGCGTGCTCGCCGAGAGCATCGAGCTCGTCTTCACGCCGCACCCGGATCTCGGCCGGGTCACCGCCGATCGCGGGCAGATCGAGCAGGTGATCATGAACCTCGTCGTCAACGCGCGTGATGCCATGGCCGGAGGCGGTCGGCTCGACATCGCGACCGCGAACCGGGTGATCGACGAGGGCGTGGCCGCGCAGCAGCCCGACCTGCGGCCCGGTCGGTACGTCGTGTTGACGGTCGCGGACACCGGGTGCGGCATGAGCCTCGACGTCCAAGCGCATATCTTCGAGCCCTTCTTCACGACGAAGTCACCCGACAGGGGCACGGGCCTCGGCCTGGCCACGGCGTACGGCGTCATCAAGCAGAGCGGCGGCGACATCGTCGTCGACAGCCGGCTGGGGGAAGGCAGCACCTTCACGATCTTCCTGCCCCGCTCGGACCAGACCGTGGTCCCGGGGACCACCGCGGCGCGCGTCGACATCGAGAGCCGAGGCACGGAGACCATCTTGCTCGTCGAGGACGAGCCCGAGGTGGCCCGGCTCGCCGAGGAGATTCTGCTGGACCATGGCTACACGGTCCTGTGCGCGACCCGCCCGACCGAAGCCCTCGCCATCGCCGAGGGCCACGGCGCCGCGATCGATCTGCTCCTGACCGACGTCGTGCTGCCGGAGATGAGCGGGCCGGACCTCGCCGGGCGGCTGGGGGGACTCCGTCCGCAGCTGGCCGTGCTCTACATGTCGGGCTACCCCGGCGGGACCCGAGCCGCCCACGGTCAGTTCTCGCGGGGCCTCAAGCTGCTGCTCAAGCCCTTCACGGCGCAGGAGCTGACCGCACGGGTGCGCAGCGTCCTGGACCGACGTCCAGTCGAGTAGGAAAGGGCCGCGCGCGTGCTATAATCCGTCGTGCCCTTTCCGTCCGGATCGTCGTTCGAGGTCCGCCGGTGGCGGCGTCGGTGAGCGGCGCGCCGGGGCCCCCTCTCCCTCGTTCTTCTCTCCCCGAACCCGTCTCCACGTATCTCGTCGCGCTCCAGGTCGAGCGGGGCGTCTCGCGCCACACGCTCGCCGCCTATCGACGCGACCTCACGGATTTCGTCGCCGGCCTCGGACGTCGGCGTGACGTGGCTGCGGTCACCTCCGACGACGTCGTCGCGTACCTGGCGACGCTGCGCGCGCGTGGCTTGCGCGCCTCCAGCATCGTGCGCCGGCTGTCGGCTGTCCGCGGGCTGTACCGGTATCTCGTGGCCGAGGCGACGCTCGCCCGCGATCCCACCGAGCACATCGAGCGCCCGCGACTCCGGCGTCCGCTGCCGAAGACCTTGTCCCGCGACGGCGCGCAGGCGCTCGTCGAGCGGCCCGACACGACGCGTCTGGCGGGTCTGCGTGATCGCGCGATGCTCGAGATGCTCTATGCCACCGGGATGCGTGCCTCCGAGTGTCTCGGGCTCTCGATCGAGGACGTCAACCTGACGGCGGGGTACGTGATCTGCACGGGCAAGGGGCGCAAGCAGCGGCTGGTGCCCCTCGGCGCCGAGGCGACGGCGTGGGTGCGAGCCTACCTCGAGCGGGGCCGACCACGCCATGCCCGCCGCGGGGATCGCGATCGTCTCTTCGTGAACGCGCGGGGACGGCCCCTGTCGCGCCAATCGTTGTGGACGATCGTGCGGCGCGCGGGTGCGATGGCGGGTCTGCCCAATGGCGTGTCGCCGCACATGCTCCGCCACTCCTTCGCGAGCCACCTTCTCGAGGGCGGCGCCGATCTCCGGGCGGTGCAGGCGATGCTGGGGCACGCCGACATCGCCACCACGCAGATCTACACGCACCTGCCCTCGGCGACGCTGAAGCGGATGTACCGGGAGTTCCATCCCAGGGCGCGAGCGTGAGGGTGGCCAAGCGCGGTCATCGCTATCCCCAGGTCGAGCCCGGCGCGGCCGCGCTCATCAACGCCGCCGTCGTCACGGCGCCCGTCGCGGTCACGGTACGAGAGGCCTGGGCGCGAGCGGTCGAGCGCCACGCGGACGTCCTGCAGCTCGGCGATCGAGGCTGGGTGCTCCGCGAAGATCTCGCGCGGGCCACGGCGCTGGCCCTCGCGGAGCTCCCGGCCAGCGCCCTGGCGCGGCCGTTCCCCGTCGTCTCCGCCGGCGCGTCCGAGACGGTGGTCCGACGCGCGCTCGTGGCCGGCGCCCCCGTCGTGATCATCCGGGATCGACGGGGCGCGCTCGGCGCCGTCTCCGCGGCGTCCGGCCTGGGGAGTGCCATCAGCCTGTCCGTCGCCGCGCGCGTTTCACGAGCGCTGCCGGCCTGGACGGCCGTCGTGCTCGCGGCCCTGGGTCGCCTCGCGGCCGCTCAGGGCGCGCGCGCCTTCCTGGTCGGTGGTCTGGTGCGCGACATCTTGCGGGAGACGGTCCTCGGGCGCGCCGATCTCGACGTCGTCGTCGAGGGCGACGGGCTGACGCTCGCCCGCGACCTCGGCCAGGAGCTCGGGGCGAGCGTCGTGGAGCACGTTCGCTTCCTCACCGCCTCCATCCGGCAGCCCTCGGGTGAGCGTATCGACGTGGCCACCGCACGGTCGGAGCGCTACGAGGCGGCGGGCGCCTTGCCACGCGTGATGCCGGCGTCGATCTCGCCGGATCTCGGGCGACGGGATTTCACGATCAACGCCATGGCGTTCGAGCTCGGGACGGCCGACATGCGGCTGCTCGATCCGCACGGCGGGCGCGGCGACCTCCGGCGCCGCCGGCTGCGCATCCTGCATCCGCTGTCCTTCGTCGACGATCCCACGCGCATGTTCCGCGGCGCGCGCTATGCCACGCGACTCGGGCTGACCCTCGACGGCTGGACGGCGGCCTGTCAGGCGCTGGCCCTGCGCCTCGGCCCGTATCCGGTCCTCTCCGGCCAGCGCATCGCCGCGGAGCTGGAGCGGATCCTGGACGACGCTCGCCCCGACGTCACGCTGCGGCGGCTGGGGGCGGCGGGTGTCTTTCGCCTGCTCGATCCGCGCTATCGCTTCACGCGCGCGACGACGGCGCGCGTCGACGCGCTGCCGATGGCCTGGACGTGGGCCCGGAGCCGTGGCCTCGACGTCACGCGCCTCGAGCTCGCGCTGCAGGCCGTGCTCGCCGAGCAACCGGCGGAGGTCGCAGCCGCCGCCTTGCGTCGGCTCGGCCGATCGGGGGAGCCGCTCGCGCGCGCGGCGCGCGCGCTCCAGACGGGCCGCGACATCGGGCCTCGACTGGGCACGAGCGCGGCGGGCGCGTCGCGCGCGCGCCTGTTGCGCGATCGCGGCGATGTGGAGCTGGCCGCGCTGTGGCTCGGCGGGGACACCGCCGCGCGCGCGGCGGTCGAATGGTGGGTGGACACCGCGCGCGGTGTTCGTCCCGCCCTGCGGGGAGACGACGTGGTGCAGCTCGGGGTCCGTCGCGGGCCGGCGGTGGCGGAGGTGCTCGATGATCTCCGCGACCGGCGACTCGACGGCGCGCCCGGGGATCGAGACGCTGAAATCGAGTATGTGCGACACTGGCTGGCGGCCAGGAAGGAGGGATGACGTGGCGACGAAATACATCTTCGTGACCGGTGGTGTCGTGTCGTCGCTGGGCAAGGGTTTGGCGTCCGCCTCCATCGGCTCGCTGCTCGAGGCGCGCGGTTTTCGGGTGACGCTCCAGAAGATGGATCCGTACATCAACGTCGACGCGGGGACGATGAGCCCCTATCAGCACGGTGAGGTCTTCGTCACCGACGACGGCGGCGAGACCGATCTCGATCTCGGGCACTACGAGCGCTTCACGTCGGTGCGGGTCACGCGCCAGCACAACGTGACGACGGGCAAGGTCTACGGCTCGGTCATCCAGAAGGAGCGCCGGGGCGACTACCTGGGGCGGACTGTGCAGGTGATCCCGCACATCACGGACGAGATCAAGCGGTCGATCCAGCGGGTGGGGACGGACGTCGACGTGGTGATCGTGGAGATCGGCGGCACCGTCGGCGACATCGAGAGCCTGCCGTTCCTGGAGGCCGTCCGCCAGCTCAAGAAGGACGTCGGCCGCGACAACGTCATCTACATCCATCTCACGCTCGTGCCCTTCATGCAGGCCTCGCAGGAGCTCAAGACCAAGGCGACGCAGCATTCGGTCAAGGAGCTGCGGGCCATCGGGATCCAGCCCGACATCCTGCTCTGTCGCACCGATCGCTATCTGCCCCCCGCGATCAAGTCGAAGATCTCGCTCTTCTGCGACGTCGAGGAGGAGGCCGTCATCACGGCCAAGGACGTGGAGACGATCTACGAGGTGCCGCTGGTGTTCCATCGCGAGGGGCTCGACGACATCATCGTCAAGCTCCTCGGCCTGCCCGCGCGGCCCATCGACCTGAGCCGGTGGGAGGCGGTCGTCGCCCGCGTGAAGGCCCCGCGCCAGGCGACCCGCGTCGCCGTCGTCGGCAAGTACATCGAGCTGAAGGACTCGTACAAGAGCCTCATCGAGGCCCTGGCGCATGGAGGCATCGCCAACGACGCGCGGGTCGAGCTCGTGTGGGTCGACGCCGAGCAGATCGAGCGGGACGGCGCGGCCGCCCACTTCGGCGACGTGCACGGGGTTCTCGTGCCCGGCGGCTTCGGCGATCGCGGGATCGAGGGCAAGATCGAGGCGATCCGCTATGCCCGGGAGCGCGGGGTGCCGTACTTCGGCATCTGTCTGGGCATGCAGTGCGCGATCATCGAGTTCGCCCGGCACGTCTGCGGGCTCGACGGCGCCAACTCGTCGGAGTTCGACCCGGCCACCCGGCATCCCGTCGTCGACCTCCTGCCCGAGCAGCGGAATCTCGAGGCCAAGGGCGGGACGATGCGGCTCGGCCTCTACCCGGTCGTGCTCGGCGAGGGCAGTCATGCCTCTCGCCTGTATGGCGAGGGCATCATCGAGGAGCGTCACCGTCACCGCTACGAGGTCAACAACGACTATCTGCAGCGCATGGAGAAGAACGGGCTGCGCGTGTCGGGGGTGTGGGCCGAGAAGCAGCTCGTGGAGATCATCGAGCTGCCCGAGCATCCCTACTTCGTCGCGGGACAATTCCATCCCGAATTCCGCTCGCGCCCGTGGGACCCGCACCCCCTGTTCGCCGGCTTCATCCGCGCCGCCCTCGAGCACCAGGGCCGACCGGGACAATGATGACGCATCTTTCTCGGGCCACCCACGTGGGTGGAGACCTCGCGCTCCGATGAGTATCGCGGTCGGGACGCTGCGCATCGGGAGCGGCCAGCCGCTGGTCCTCATCGGGGGGCCGTGCGCGATCGAGAACGAGAAGCACGCCCTCATGACCGCCGAGCGGCTGGCCGCCGTCACGACCGAGCGGCACGTGCCGTTCATCTACAAATCGTCGTACGACAAGGCCAACCGATCGTCGCTCGGGGGCTATCGCGGACCGGGGATGCGCGAGGGGTTGCGCATCTTGCGCCGCGTCCGCGAGGCCGTCGGGGTTCCGGTGCTCTCCGACGTCCACGACGTCGGCGAAGTGGAGGCCGCCGCCGAGGTCCTCGACGTGCTCCAGATCCCCGCCTTCCTCGCGCGCCAGACGGATCTCGTCCTCGCCGCCGCGCGCACCGGCAAGCCCGTCAACGTCAAGAAGCCCCAGTTCGTCGCCCCCGAGGACATGGGGCAGGTGGTGGCCAAGGCACGCTCGACGGGCAACGAGTCGATCCTGCTGACGGAGCGGGGCACGTCGTTCGGCTACCACAACCTCGTCGTCGACATGCGCGGGCTCATCCGCATGCGCGAGTTCGGCTGCCCCATCGTCTTCGACGCCACCCATTCCGTGCAGCTTCCCGGCGCGAGCGGCGACCGGTCCGGCGGCGAGCGTCAGTACGTCCCCGCGCTCGCGCGCGCGGCGGTGGCGGTCGGGATCGACGCGCTGTTCATGGAGATGCACGAGGATCCCGACCGCACGCTGCCCGATGGCCGGCCGCTGTCCGACGGGCCGAACATGCTGCGGATCGACGATCTGCCGGCGCTGCTCGACCAGCTGCTCGCCATCCGCGCGGTGACCGGCCCATGACGGACCTGCAGGGCCTCGCGGCCCGCGTCCTGCGGCTGGAGGCGGAGGCCATCCTGGCCCTGGTGGCGAAGCTCGATGCGCGCTTCGACGCGGTCGTGGATCTCCTGGAGCGCTGCCGCGGCCGTGTGATCGTGACGGGCATGGGCAAGTCGGGGATCATCGCGCGGAAGCTCGCGGCCACGCTGGCCTCCACGGGCACGCCCGCCCACTTCCTGCATCCCGCCGAGGGCGTGCACGGGGATCTCGGGATGGTGGCGCGTGGCGACGTCGTCGTGGCGCTGTCCAACTCGGGCGAGACGGACGAGCTCCTCGCCATCGTGCCGCTCCTCAAACGTCTCGACGTGCCCATCGTGCTGCTGACGGGGAACGTCGACTCCGCGCTGGCACGACAGTGTCGGGTCGTGCTCGACGTCAGCGTCCGTGAAGAGGCCTGCCCCATGAACCTGGCCCCGACGGCGAGCACGACGGCGGCTCTGGCCATGGGCGACGCGGTCGCCATGGCCCTGCTGGAACGGCGCGGGCTGGGCCCCGAGGATTACGCCGCGCTCCACCCGCGAGGTGCCCTGGGATGGCGCGCGCTGGTTCGCGTCGCCGATCTCATGCGGACAGGGGAGGCCCTCCCCTCGGTGTCCGACGACGCCCTCCTCAAAGACGTCGTCGCGGAGATGACGCACAAGCGCCTCGGCATGACCACCGTCGTCGACGCCGTGGGCCGACTCGTCGGCGTGATCACCGACGGCGATCTCCGCCGGCTGCATCTGCGCTCGGGACCCCTGGGGGAGTTCCGTGCGCGTGACTTCATGACGGCCGAGCCGAGGCTCGTCGACCGTGATGCGCTCGCGGCGACGGCGCTCGACTTGATGGAGAAGAGCGGGCCGATCACGAGTCTCGTGATCGTCGACGCCCAGCATCGCCCCGACGGCCTGCTGCACCTGCACGACATCCTGCGGGCGAAGATCGACCTCTGACCGCGGAGTTTTCTTTCTCGATTTCCGACGCTGTGATAGTGTGGTACCGAATTTGCATGACTAGCCCATGCACAGACTAGCAAGCCGAATCCTGATCGTCGTCGGTGTCTTCGTGCTGGTGGTGGCGGGCATGCTCATCTCCCGCAGCCGCGCGGTACGCGTCGAGTCGATCGAGCCGAATCCGTCGAAGGCCGACTTGAGCATCAAGGAACTCCAGCTCGAGGAAGAGTCGGGCGGGGTGCGGTGGCAGCTCAAAGCCGATCAGGCCCTCGTCTTCGAGGGTGAGGGGCGGACCTGGCTCCGGAAGGTCGACCTGAAGGTCGACGAACGGGATCGCTCGTGGACCGTCGTCGGTGAGGAAGGAGATCTCTATCGGGCGTCCAAGAACCTCGAGGTGCGTCGCAACGTCGTCCTGACGTCGAACGACGGGCTCCGGCTGGAGACGACCGTCCTGCGCTGGCACGGCACGGATCGCCGCTTGTGGACGGACGCACCGGTCCGCATCACCCGCAGCGGGGCCGTCATCGAAGGCTCGGCGCTCGACGTCAAAATGGCTGAGGAAGCCGCGACGGTGGGTGGGCGCGTGCGGGCCACGTTCGAGGGCGGTCGCCGATGAGTCGGGGATGGACCCTGCTCGGCCTGGCGGTCCTGGCGCTCCCCGCCGCGGTCGGGGCGCAGGCCACGCCGCCGCGGCCCGCTCCCGGCCCCGCCCCGGCGCCGGCCGCGAGGCCTCGAGCGGTGGACGGAAAGACCCAGGAGGGGAAAACCCAGGACGGAAAGCGGCAAGAGGATCGTAACCAGCCCGTCACCGTCGACTCCGACCGCATGGAGCGCTTCGGGAAGGAAGGCCTGATCATCTTCACCGGCAACGTCGTCGCGCGCCAGAACAACTCGGTGCAATACGCAGACCGGCTGGAGGTCTACCTCGACGAGAAGGGGGACAAGATCCTCCGCACGGTCTCCACGGGAAGCGTTCGCGTGGTGACGCGCGACTGCAAGACGGGCACGGCCAGGCGCGCCGAATACTTCGATCTCGATCAGCGCGTGGTGCTCATCGGCAACGCCCGCGTCTGGCAAGACGACAACGTCGTGACCGGCGACACCATCACGATCTATCTCGCCCAGGACCGCAACGTCGTCGTGGGCGGCAAGCAGGAGCGCGTCAAGGCGGTCTTCTACTCGACGAAGGACGAGGACAAGTCGGCGGCCCCCAAGCCCGTCGCCACCGCCCCACCTAGCACGACCGCGCCATGCGCGAATTAGGACCGGTGACAACCCGACGCTACGGGTCTGTCGCGCCCGGTGGGGGGTGTCGGGGAGGAGCGGCGCTCGCTCCCCCCGACGTTGTAGGGCCACGATGAGACTGGTGGGCGCGCATGCTCGGTGGGGGGTGTCGGGGAGGAGCGGCGCTCGCTCCCCCCGACGTTAAATGGAAGGTTTGGTGGCCCTCGGCCTCATGAAGTGGTTCAAGCACCGCAAGGTCGTCGATGACGTGTCGCTGGACGTCCAGCGGGGCGAAGTCGTCGGACTGCTGGGGCCCAACGGGGCGGGAAAGACCACGTCGTTCTACATGATGGTGGGCTTGCTGCCCGCCGACGGCGGCCGCATCTTCCTCGAGGGGCAGGAGATCACGGCGCTGCCGATGTACCAGCGCTGCCGGCTGGGCGTGGGCTATCTGCCGCAGGAGTCGTCGGTGTTCCGCAAGCTCACGGTCGAGGAGAATCTCGTGGCGATCCTGGAGACGCTCGATCTCGACGCCGTCGAGCGGCGCGAGCGCGCGCGTCAGCTCCTGGCGGAGCTGGATCTCACGTCCCTGGCCCGGTACCCGGCCTACACGCTGTCGGGCGGCGAGCGCCGGCGGCTGGAGATCACGCGGGCGCTGGTGACGTCGCCCCAGTACCTGCTGCTGGACGAGCCCTTCACGGGGATCGACCCCATCGCCATTGGCGACATCCAGGAGATCGTCGCGCGCCTGCGGGAGCGCGGGATCGGAATCCTGATCACGGATCACAACGTGCGCGAGACCCTGGCCATCACCGACCGCGCCTATATCCTGTACGACGGCAAGATCCTGGTGTCCGGTAACGCCACCGAGATCGCCAACAACCCCGTTGCGAGGGAAGTCTACCTGGGGGAGCGCTTCTCCCTGTAGTACTCTCCAGACGAGACAATCTCATGGCAATGGAAACCCGACTCTCACTGAGACAAAGCCAGCGGGTGGTGATGACCCCGCTGCTGCAGCAAGCCATCCAGCTGCTGCAGCTCTCGACCCTGGAGCTCCAGGAAGTGGTGCAGAAGGAGCTGCTGGAGAACCCGCTCCTCGAGGAGCTGCCGGAGACGCCGGAGGCGACGGACGGCCAGCCCGCGAACGAGGCGACGCCCACGCCCACGACGGAGCCGATCACGCCCGAGGTACCGCCGCGAGAGAGCGAGCGCGGCACCGACGACCTCCCGTTCGACCTCACCGCGGTGATGTTCGACGACCACGAGGAGCGGTCGCTCGTCGCCCAGGAAGACCGGGACGATCTGCCCTTCGAGAACATGGTCCGCTCGGTGTCCTCGCTCACGGATCACCTCGAGGAGCAGCTGCGGTTCGCCACCGAAGACCCCGTGGTCCGCCAAATCGGCTCGGAGATCATCGGCAATCTCGACGAGGACGGCTACCTGCGCGCCGAGCTGTCGGAGATCGCCGGCCGCTGCGGCGTCGGGGTGGAGGCGGTGGAGCCCGTGCTCGCGATGATCCAGGCCTTCGACCCGCCCGGCGTCGCCGCCCGCAACATCCAGGAGTGCCTGCTCATCCAGCTCAAGAGCGATCCCAACCCCGATCCCGTGTCCGTCGAGATCGTGGAGCAATACTTCGAGGATCTGACGCGGCGCCGCTATCCGGACATCGCGCGCGCGCTCAGGCTGGCCCTCGACCGCGTGATGGAGTCGGTCGAGGAGATCATGGCCCTCGAGCCCAAGCCCGGGCGCCGCTTCGGCGGCAACGACTCGCGCTACATCGTGCCCGACGTCGTCGTCCACAAGATGGGGAGCGAGTACGTGGTCGTGCTCAACGAGGACGGCATCCCGCGGCTGCGGGTCAACTCGCTCTACCGCTCGCTGCTGCGCAACTCCGGCGACGAGGCGCGCCAGTACGTCGAGCAGAAGCTCCGCTCGGCCGTGTGGCTCATCAAGAGCGTCGATCAGCGCCAGCGCACGCTGCGCAAGGTCACCCAGTCCATCGTCAAGTTCCAGCGCGAGTTCCTCGACAAGGGGCTGGCGCACCTGCGCCCGCTGTCGCTGCGCGACGTCGGCGAAGACATCGGCATGCACGAGTCGACGATCAGCCGCGTGACGACGAACAAGTACGTGGAGACCCCGCAGGGCCTCTTCGAGCTGAAGTTCTTCTTCCACAGCGGCATCGCCTCGGGCGACGGCGAGATGGTCTCGTCCGTCTCCGTCAAGAAGATGATCCAGGACCTGCTTGCCAACGAGGACCCCTCCAAGCCGCTCTCGGACCAGGAGGTCGCGCAGATCCTCAAGGGACGCGGCCTCGTGATCGCGCGTCGCACCGTCGCCAAGTACCGCGAAGAGCTGGGCATCTTACCGTCGCACCAGCGGCGGCTGGCGCCCCGGCGCCGGTGAGCGAGGTCGGGGCCCGCGAGCGGCCGGCTCCGGTGCAGGTCATCCTGAGCGGGCGCGGGGTCGCACTCACGCCCGCGCTCAAGACGCTGATCGAGAGCAAGCTCAGCCGCCTGAGCCGCGTGCTGCCCCAGATCGTCGACGCCCGGGTCATGTGCGTGGCCGAGAAGTTCCGGCGGAGTGCCCGTATCACGCTGCGCGCCCGCCGCCGTACCTTCACGAGCGAGGCGACGACCGGCGACCTGACCACCGCCCTCGACGAGGCCGTGGAGGCGCTCAAGCGCCAGGCGCGCGAGGCCAAGGAGCGGCGGACCGTGAGCAAGGGCCGCGCGGTCCGCCGCGGCGGCGCGGCCGCGCTGCCCCCGGCGCGCGACGAGATCGTGCCCCGGCGCCTCGTGGCCAAGCCGATGGCGGTCGACGAGGCGCGGATGCAGCTCGACGCCGGCCGCGAGCAGTTCCTGGTCTTCCGCAACGCGCAGTCGGGCGAGGTGAACGTCCTGTACCGCCGCCGCGACGGTGGGCTCGGCCTCATCGAGCCCGTCGGCTGAGCATGGCGGGCTCCATCACGTTCGTCGTGATCACCGGGATCTCCGGCGCCGGGAAGAGCTTCGCCATCAAGTGCCTCGAGGACATGGGGTTCTTCTGCGTCGACAACCTGCCCACCACCTTGATCCCGACCTTCGCCGACCTGGTGGTGCGCTCGCAGCAGAGTCCCCACCGGGTGGCCCTGGGCGTCGACGTTCGCGCCGGCGAGTACCTGCCTCATCTGATCGACGCCATCGGCGAGCTGCGGACGCGGGGACACACGGTCGAGGTGCTGTTCCTCGAGGCGAGCGACGAGGCGCTCGTCCGCCGCTATCACGAGAGCCGTCGTCGGCATCCGCTGGCCGGCGACGGTCAGGTGCTGGACGGGATCCTCGCCGAGCGCAAGGCGCTTGCCCACCTGCGCGGGATCGCCGATCGCATCATCGATACCTCGGCGCTCACCGTCCACCAGTTCAAGGAGCTCCTGGTGACGCTGTACGGCTCGCCCCAGGCTCGCACCGGCCTGGCCACCTCGCTGATCTCCTTCGGGTTCAAGCACGGCATTCCCATCGACGCGGACCTCGTGTTCGATATCCGCTTCCTGCCGAACCCCCACTTCGTCGACGAGCTGCGCCCGCTGGACGGGCGCGACGAGCGGGTGAGCGCGTTCATCCTGAAGCACGAGGAGAGCCGGGAGCTGCTCCGGCGGCTCGAGGATCTGTTCGCGTTTCTCCTGCCCGCGTATCAGCGCGAGGGCAAGGCGCACCTGACCATCGCCATCGGCTGTACGGGGGGACGCCACCGCTCGGTGAGCTTCGTCGAGGAGCTCCGGCGCTTTCTCGAGGGCCGCGGGTTTTCGCCCACCGTGATGCATCGGGACATGGACCGTGAGTAGGGCCGTCCCCTCGCTCGACGACGTGGCGGCGCTCAAGCACAGCGATCCTCACGACGCCCGCCACGTGCTCGCGGATTTTCCCCACCAGTGCCGGGTCGCGGCCCGCCTGCGCCCGGAGCCGCCGCCGAGCGTCACCGCCCCGCCCGTCGTCGTGATGGCGGGCATGGGCGGCTCGGCCGCCGGCGGTGACGTGCTCGCCGCGTGCGCCGGCGAACGGCTGCCCGTGCCGATCGTCGTCCATCGTGGCTACGGGCTGCCGCCGACGGCCTCCGGGCGCGCATTCGTGGTCGCGTCGTCGTATTCGGGCGGCACCGGGGAGGTCCTCTCGGCCGTCGACGCGGCGCTCGAGCGCGGGCTGGCGATCGCCGCCATCACGTCCGGGGGCGCGCTCGGCGAGCGGGCGGCGCGGCACGGCCTGCCCACCGTGCTCCTGCCCGGGGGCCTCATGCCCCGCATGGCGCTCGGCTATCTGCTGTTCCCCGCGATCGCCGTGCTCCGCACGATCGGGCTCGAGGTCGCCACGGAGGCCGAGGTCGCCGAGGCGCTCGATGTCGTGGAGGCGCTGGTCACCGGGCTCGTGCCGGAGCGGCCGAGCGCTCAGAACGAGGCCAAGCGCCTGGCCCTCGCCATCGGCGACCGGCTGCCGGCCGTCTATGGCGGGCCGGTGACGGGGGCCATCGCCTATCGCTGGAAGACCGACATCGAGGAGAACGCCAAGGCGTTCGCGCTGTCGGGCGTCATCCCCGAGATGAACCACAACACGATCGAGGCGTGGCGAGCCCCGGGCGCCGCCCGGATGCAGCTCGTGTTGCTCCGTGACGAGGACGAGCCGCCGGCCATCGCGCGCCGGTTCGCCGTCCTGCGTGAGCTGATCGGCGGCGCGGCGGGAGGCGTCAGCGAGTGCCGGGCGAGGGGACGCGGCCGCCTGGCGCGGCTCGTCTCGCTCGCGTACCTCGGCCAGTGGACGAGCTACTACCTGGCCCTCCTGGGTGGCGTCGACCCCTGGACGGTCCCGCTGCTCGACGAGTTGAAGCGGCGCGTCCACATTGAGGGCGCGTCCGACGGCGTGCTAGACTGACGCGAATTATCACCACGGAAACGTTTCCCGGAGGGCAAAGCATGGCGGGCCAGGAGTACCTCTTCACGTCGGAGTCGGTGACCGAAGGGCACCCCGACAAGATCGCCGACCAGATCTCCGACGCGGTGCTGGATGCGATCCTCGGGCAGGATCCGCGCGGGCGTGTCGCCTGCGAGACCCTGCTGACCACGGGCCTCGTGGTCGTGGCCGGGGAGATCACGACCGCCTGCTACGTCGACATCCCCGAGCTCGTGCGCCGGACCATCGAGGACATCGGCTACATGAGCTCCGAGCACGGGTTCGACTACAAGACCTGCGGCGTCATCACCGCCATCGACAAGCAGTCGCCCGATATCGCGCTCGGCGTCGACAAGGAGGGCGCGGGCGACCAGGGGCTGATGTTCGGCTACGCCTGCCGCGAGACCGAGGAGCTGATGCCGCTGCCCATCATGGTCGCGCACCGCCTCGTGGAGCGACTCAGCCGTGTACGGCGAGCCGGCACCCTGCCGTACCTGCGACCCGACGGCAAGAGCCAGGTGAGCGTCCGCTATCGCGACGGCAAGCCCGTGGCGGTCGAGACGATCGTGATCTCGACCCAGCACTCCGACGAGGTCGGGCAGGACCGCATCCGTCAGGACATCCTCGAGCACGTCATCACCCCGATCGTGCCGCGTGAGCTCATCGACCCCGACAAGGTCGTCTACCACATCAATCCGACCGGTCGCTTCGTCACTGGCGGGCCCATGGGGGACACGGGGCTCACCGGGCGCAAGATCATCGTCGACACGTACGGCGGCTCCTGCCCGCACGGCGGGGGCGCGTTCTCCGGCAAGGACCCGACGAAGGTCGATCGGTCCGGCGCGTACATGGCGCGGCACGTCGCCAAGAACATCGTCGCGGCGGAGCTCGCGACGCGCGCGCAGGTCCAGGTGGCCTACGCGATCGGCGTGCCGGAGCCCGTCTCCGTGATGATCGACACCGAAGGCACCGGGAAGATTCCCGAGCGGCAGCTCGAGCAGATCGTCCGCGCGCAGTTCGACTTCCGCCCGCGCGCCATCATCGAGTACCTCGACCTCCGGCGTCCGATCTTCAAGAAGACCGCGGCCTTCGGTCACTTCGGCCGCTCGGAGCCCGAGTTCACCTGGGAGCGGACGGACCGCGTGAGAGATCTCCGGAACGCGGCAGGACTTTAGCTCGGAGGGGGACTTCGTCCCCCTTCCGACGGCCCGGAGCGAGGCTGACGCCTCGCTCTCGGGCCTGCCTCCCCCTAGGACACGGATTGCGCGGGCAAAGCCCGCGCTCGGACGCGGCGAGCCAGGAGCGTGAGGTGTAACTGTGCGCCCTGGGCGAAAGGATGAGTGGCGATGGTTGAGAATGATGTGAAGGATCTTGGGCTGGCGGGGGTGGGGAAGCTCAAGATCGAGTGGGCGGAGCAGTCGATGCCGGTGCTGCGGCAGGTGAGGGAGCGGTTCGCCAAGGAGCAGCCCCTGAACGGGATCCGGCTCGGGGCCTGCCTGCACGTCACCACCGAGACCGCGGTGCTCATGCTGACGCTCAAGGCCGGCGGCGCGCAGGTCGCCCTCTGCGCCTCCAACCCGCTGTCGACCCAGGACGACACGGCGGCGGCCCTCGTGAAGGAGTACGAGATCCCGGTGTTCGCCCACAAGGGCGAGGACAACGCGAAATACTACCGGCATCTCGAAGCCGTGCTCGCCACCCGGCCACAGGTCACCATGGACGACGGGGCCGACCTGATCTCCCAGCTCCACGGCGAGGGCCAGCACAGCCGCGACCTGGTGGCCGACGTCATCGGGGGAACGGAGGAGACGACCACGGGCGTCATCCGGCTGCGCGCCATGCAGACCGAGGGCGTGCTGGCCTTCCCGGTCATCGCGGTCAACGACGCCGACACCAAGCATCTCTTCGACAACCGGTACGGCACCGGGCAGTCGACGATCGACGGCATCCTGCGCGCCACCAACATCCTGCTCGCCGGCCGCACCGTCGTCGTCGCCGGCTACGGCATGTGCGGGCGCGGCGTGGCCACGCGGGCCCACGGGATGGGTGCCCAGGTGATCGTCACCGAGATCGAGCCGATGCGGGCGCTCGAGGCGGCGATGGATGGCTTCCGGGTCATGCCCATGGCGGAGGCGGCGGAGGCCGGCGACGTGTTCGTCACCGTCACCGGGAACACCTCGGTCATCCGCAAGGAGCACTTCGGCCGCATGAAGGACGGCGCGATCCTGTGCAACGCCGGACACTTCAACGTGGAGATCGACCTCGACAGCCTGGCCGGCCTGGCCACCGCGCGCCGCCCCGTGCGGCCGTTCGTCGAGGAGTTCGTCGTGGGCGGTGGACGGCGCCTGTATGTGCTGGGGGAAGGTCGGCTCATCAACCTGGCCTCGGCCGAGGGCCATCCCGCGTCCGTGATGGACATGAGCTTCGCGAACCAGGCGCTGTCCGCGGAGTTCATGGTGAAGAAGGGCCGGACGCTCGAGCGTAAGGTCTACGTCGTGCCACGAGAAATCGATCTGGAGATCGCGCGACTCAAGCTGGCGGCGATGGATATTCGCATCGACGAGCTCACCACCCAGCAGGAGTCGTACCTCACCTCGTGGAGACACGGCACCTAGCACGGCCGGCCATGCCGCGCCGGCGGGCTGCGTTCGTCCTCATCCTGGCGCTCCTCGCGCTGGGGTTGGTCGGACAGCTCGTGCCGCTGTACACCGACTGGCTCTGGTTCCAGGAGGTGGGCTACGCGCCGGTATTTCTAAAAACGCTCTCGCTGCGCGGCTCGCTCTTCACCGCCGTGTCCGTCGGCGTCCTGCTCTTCCTCTATCTGAACCTGACCTTCGCCGCCCGCACGGCCCCCCCCGACGTGCTGTGGGAGCTGGAGGACCAGCTCGGGCTGCCGGGCCGCGTGGTGATCGAGCCCCTCATCCGGCGCTTCCTGCCCATCGTGCTCCTCGTCATCGCGTTCGGGTCCGGGCTGCGCGCGAGCGGACGCTGGCAGACCGCGCTCGGGTATCTCAACGCCGTGCCCTTCGGCACGGCGGATCCGGTGTTCGGCCGCGACCTGGCCTTTTTCGTGTTCCAGCTGCCGTTCTGGCGGATGGTGCTGGGCTGGGGCACCACCCTCGTCGTGGCGACCCTCGTGCTCACGCTGGCGATCTACATCCTGCAGCGCAGCCTGGTCCTCACCACGCGCGGCCCACGGCTGGCCGCCGGGGCCCGCTCCCATCTGCTCGTGCTCGGTGCCGTGCTCCTCGCGCTGACCGCCGTGGGATTCTGGCTGGACCGGTTCGAGCTCGTGTACTCACCGCGGGGCGTCGTCTTCGGCGCGTCGTACACGGACGTGCACGCCTCGCTCCCGGTGCTGGGAGCGCTGGCCGTGCTCGCCGTGCTCTGCGCGCTGGCGTGCGTGGTGCAGCTGGGCACGGCGGGGCTGCGCCTGGTCGCCGGCGGCCTGCTCGTCCTCGCCGTCGTGTGGGTGGGCGGGCTGGGGATCTACCCGGCGCTGCTCCAGCGCTTCAGCGTCACCCCGAACGAGCTCGCGGCGGAACGGCCGTTCATCGTGCACAACATCCGGATGACCCGGCAGGCGTACGGACTCGATCGGATCGAGGAGCGTGAGTTTCCCGCCGACGAGCGCCTGGACGCCCGCGCGCTCGAGGCGAACGCGCCCACCATCAAGAACATCCGCCTGTGGGACTACCGGCCGCTGCTGCGGACCTTCGCGCAGCTGCAGGAGATCCGCACCTACTACAAGTTCCAGGACGTCGACAACGACCGCTACGTCGTCAACGGCGAGTACCGGCAGCTGATGCTCTCGCCCCGTGAGCTCTCGTACGCGCATCTGCAGTCGCGGATCTGGATCAACGAGCACCTGACCTTCACCCACGGCTACGGCGTCGTCGTCAGCCCCGTCAACCGCGTCACCGCGGAGGGGCTCCCGGAGTTCCTCGTGCAGGACATCCCCCCGCGCTCGGCGGAGGGCTTCCCGAAGATCGCGCGACCCGAGATCTACTACGGCGAGACGTCGAACGAGTACGTGCTCGTGCGCACGCGCTCCCAGGAGCTCGATTACCCCGCGGGCGATCAGAACGTCTATTCCCAGTACGCGGGCGGGGGCGGGGTCGTCCTCTCCTCCTGGCTGCGCAAGCTCCTCTTCGCCGTCCGCTTCGGCGAGATCAAGCTCCTGCTCTCCAACGACCTCACCCCCACGAGTCGTCTGATGATGTACCGGATGATCGGCGACCGCGTGCGCCAGGTCGCCCCGTTCTTCCGCTACGACCGCGATCCCTACCTGGTCGTCACCGACGACGGGCGGCTCGTCTGGCTCCTGGACGGCTACACGACGACCGATCGGTATCCCTACTCCGATCCCGTGCGGGGGATCGGCAACTACATCCGGAACTCGGTGAAGGTGACCGTCGATGCCTACGACGGCCGCATGACCTTCTACCTGGCCGATCCCACCGACCCGCTCGTCCGCGCCTATGCCGGGGGCTTCCCGGGGCTCCTGCAGCCGCTGGACGCCATGCCCGAGGACCTCCGCCGTCACATCCGCTATCCCGAGGACTTCTTCGCGATCCAGGCCAGGAAGTACGCGACCTATCACATGCTCGATCCGCAAGTGTTCTACAACAAGGAAGACCTGTGGGCGGTGCCCCGCCGCACGATCGAGGGCCGCGACCGCGAGATGGAGCCGTACTTCACGATCATGCGGCTGCCGGGTTCGCCCAAGGAGGAGTTCGTCCTCCTCACGCTCTTCAACCCGAGTCACCGCGACAACATGATCGCCTGGCTGGCCGCGCGCTCCGACCCGCCGAGCTACGGCCGGCTGGTCGTCTACAACTTCCCCAAGCAGAAGCTCGTCTACGGTCCGCGCCAGATCGACGCCCGCATCGATCAGGACCCGGTCATCTCGCAGCAGCTGTCGCTGTGGAACCAGCGTGGCTCGACCGTGATCCGCGGCTCGCTCCTGGCCATCCCCATCGACCAGTCGCTGATCTACGTCCAGCCGCTCTACCTGGCCGCCTCGGAGCAGGGGGCGCTGCCCGAGCTACGCCGGGTCATCGTGGCCTACGGCAACCAGATCGCCATGGAGGCGACGCTCGAGCAATCCCTCGCGCGGATCTTCGGCGGGCGCGCGACACCGCCCGCCGCCGTCACGCCGGCGGCCCCGGGCGACGGCCGGCCGGCACAACCGCCGGCCGTCGGGACTGCCGCGCAGCGCGCCCTGGAGATCTACAACCGCGCGCAAGAGGCGCTGCGCCGCGGCGACTGGGCACAGTACGGCGCCGAGCAGAAGCGCCTCGAGGAAGCTCTGCGATCCCTCGCCGAGACCAGCCGCGCCCGTCAATGATCGACGGCCGTCGCGGGGATTGCTTTTCCGGATCGGGTTTGCTATCTGGATCTCGCCGTCGCATGGAGGATCGGACGACCGTGACTGCTCGCCAAACGCTCCGGGTGATCGTTGTCCTCGTGGCCGTGCTGACCGCCGCCTCCCCGGCCTACGCCTACCTGGATCCGTCGACCGGGAGCATGGTCATCTCGGCCGTGATCGGGATCGTCGCGGCCCTCGCCCTGGCCGTGAAGATGTTCTGGTACCGCAGCATCGGGCTGCTCCGGCACACCGCGCGCCAGCTTCGCGCACGACACGCACCCGATCGGCACCGCTGACCCCGGGGCTCCGGCGGTCCCCGGCCGTGAGGCTCTGGCAGGACTGGCGGGCCGTCCGGCGCTTTCATCGGCTGCCTGCGCGCGACCGTAACATCGTCTTCTACTCGGAGAGCCGGCAGGACTGGCATCACCTGCAGCCCCTCATCGAGTTCCTCACCGCGGGCCTGTCGCGAACGGTCTGCCACGTCACCTCCGACCCGTCGGACCCGCCGCCCGCCGACGTGGGCGGCGGCGTCCACGCCTTCCGCGTGCGGGCCGGTCTGGTCCGGACGTGGTTCTTCCAGATGATGAAGGCCGACGTCGTCGTGCTGACGATGCAAGATCTGGGCAACTTCGAGCTGAAGCGATCGATCCACCGCGTCCACTACGTGTACGTGTTCCACAACATCGGCAGCACCCACATGGTCGACCACGCCGGCTCGTACGATCACTACGACAGCATCTTTTGCGTCGGCCCCCATCACGTGGCGGAGATCCGGCGACGCGAGGAGCTCGAGCGGCTGGTCCCGAAGCATCTGTTCGCTCACGGTTACCCTCGGCTCGATGCGCTCGTGCGGGCCGCGCAGACGTGCCGACCCCGGCCGGCGGCGGCCGGTCCCGTCGCGCTCCTCGCGCCCACCTGGGGCGAGCAGTCGATCCTTCCCGTCTGCGGCGAGGCGCTCATCGCGGCCCTGCTCGACGGCGGCGTGTCGGTGATCCTCCGTCCGCACTACCAGACGACCGTCCGCACCCCCGGATTGGTGACGCGCCTGCGCGGCCGCTTCGGGCGCCACCCGAAGTTCCGATACGTCGACCGGATGGGGGATACCGAGTCGCTCTTCGACTCCGACGTGCTGATCTGCGACTGGTCGTCCATGGCCATGGAGTACGCGCTGGGCCTCGGCAAGCCCGTCCTCTTCGTCGACGTGCCGCCGCGCGTCCGCAATCCCCGCTGGACCGCGCTGGGTCTCGAGCCGCTCGAGATGCGCATTCGACGCGAGGCCGGGGCCATCCTGCCCCTCGATCGCCTGGCCGAGGCGCCGGCGTTCGTGACCGCGCTCGTCCGGGAGGCCGCGAAGTTCCGCGACCGCGGCATCGCGCTCCGTGACGATTGGGCGTTCAACGGGGGCCGCAGCGCCGAGGTCGGCGCGCGGGAGATCGCACGGATCGCGGACGAGCGCGCGGGGACCGGCGCCGCGGGCCGTCCGCGGGAGGGCCGGTGAGACGGCGATTGCTCCGGTGGGGCAGCTGGTTCGCCCTCGCCAACGCGGGGCTGCTCGCCCTGATCGGCGTCCGCTATCTCTGGCACTACGCGGCGCCCGCGGCACCCGCGGCCTGGCTCTATGTTCTCGTCGCCACCGTCGGCCACTGGGCCGCCCTCGCCTACCTGCCGTTCCTGCTCGTGCTGGCGCCGGCATCGTTGCTCGTGCCCTGGCCGCGCGCGATGCTGCCGCTCGGGGTGGCCCTGGCGAGCCTCGGCGTCACCCTGACCCTCCTCGACAGCCTGATCTTCGCCGAGCAGCGGTATCACCTGAGCCTCCTCACCCTGTCGCTGCTGGAGCGGTCGACGTGGCTGTTCACCGGCCTCTACCTCGTGGTGGTCGGGGTCATCGAGGCCGCTCTCGGGGCCTGGGTCTGGCGGCGGTCCGAGGCGCCACCCCGGCGTCACGTGGGACGGTATGTCGCGGCGGTGATCGTCGTGTGCTTCCTGGGCGGCCACGTCGTCTATCTCCTGGCCGACGCCCGGTACTACGTGCCGGTGACCTCCTTCACTCATTACCTGCCGCTCCTGCACCGCATGCGGGCGTCCGCGCTGATCGCCAAGATCGCGAATCGCGATCAGGTCCTCGCCCAGGGGCTGGCCGCCACGGCCGACCGCGCAGCCGGCGCCGTGTTGCGGTATCCGCTCGCCCCGCTGTCGTGCGCGAGCGGGACGTCGAGCCCCAACGTGCTGCTGATCGTGATCGATGCGATGCGGGCCGATTCGCTCACGCCCGAGGTGGCGCCCCGGCTCAGCACGTTCGCCGAGGGGACGATTCGCTTCGAGCGCCACGTGAGCGGCGGCAACGCGTCGCGGGGGGGCATGTTCTCGCTGTTCTACGGGCTGCCGCCCACGTACTGGGACGACTTCGCCAGCCTCGTGCGGCCGCCGGTGCTGATGGACCTGTTCCAGCGGCACGGCTACGAGCTCGGGCTGTTCGTGGCCTCGCCGGCGAACGGGGCGGTCGGCCTCGAGCGAACGGCGTTCGCTCGCGTGCCCAATCTGCGCATGCGCACGAGCGGAGAAGGACACGAGCGGGACCGCATCCTCACCGCCGACTGGTCCGCGTGGCTCCGGCGGCGGGATCCGGCGCGGCCCTTCTTCGGCCTCCTGTACTACGACGCCGTGCAGGGCCAGAAGGCCCCCGACGTGGACCGCCGGCTGTTCCCGCGACCGGCCGGCGCGTCGCGCCAGCAGGCGAAGTACGCCGACTATCGGGCCGCCGTGCACTACGTGGACGCGATGGTCGGTGACGTGATCGCCGATCTCGATCGCCGCGGGCTGCTCGAGCGGACCGTGGTCATCGTCACCTCGGACCATGGCACCGAGTTCGACGAGAGCGGGCAGGGCTTCGCCGGTCACGGCACCGCCTACAGCGACTTCCAGCTGCGGACGCCGTTCCTGGTGCGCTGGCCCGGTCGACCGCCGTCTCGTGTCACGCGCCGCACGTCACACAACGACCTCGCGCCGACGCTGCTGCTCCACCTGTTCGGCTGCACGAATCCGCCCTCGCAGTACAGCTCCGGCCACGACCTGTTCTCGGACGCGCAATGGGACTGGATCATCGCGGCCAGCTACGACGACTTCGCCCTCGTGGAGCCCGATCGGGTCACCGTCATCGGTCGCACCGGCTACTACGAGATTCGCGACGACCAGTACCGCCTCATCGCGCGCCCGCGGGTCCATGCGGACGTGCTGACGTCGGCCATGCGTGAGATGAGCCGGTTCTACCGGTGAGATCCCGCCCATGGCCGGCCCGGCGCCCCCGCTCGACGCTCCGGGCGGCCGTGGCCGTGACCGTGGTGCTCGTCGGGGCTTCCGCACTCGGCATCCCGTCGGCGGCCGCCGGATCGACGGCGCCGGCTCGCATCGACATCACGACGGACAACCTGCAGCTCGTCTTCTCACCCTCGGTGCCGGATCCGCTCGCGTGGCGCGCGTGCTGGCCATCGTGCGTCTCCGCCGACGGCGGCTCGGGAACGGAGGCCCGGTTCACCATCACCGTTCGGCCCCGCGTGAGCGCCGGGGGTGCCGACCGTGAGGCCGGGCTGAGCCGCGTCCCCGTTGCGGCGGACACGGCCGACACTCGGAGCGCCAGGACGGTGATCTTCACGTCGGAGCCGGTCGACGGCCTGCGGCTCGTGACCGCGTTCGAAATCGCCCGGCGCGGCTACGACGTCACGGTCACGACGCGAGTCCTCGGCCAGGGCGCCGAAGCCTTCATGGCGGGACGCCGCTTGACCCTCGAGCTCGGCACGGCAGGGAGCTGGTCGCCGAAGACCACGGACGGCTGGGTCGCGATCGGCAACGACGTGCGTCGATTCAGCCTGGGGGACGGCCACGTTCATCTCCGCGGTGGCGACGAGCGAGGGTCCGTGGCGCTGTCCCCGGGACAATGGGTCGGCTTTCGCGACCGGTTCTGGACCTTCGCCGCGCGTGGAGCCGACGGCGTGAGCGCCGAGCTACCCGCGGGCGCGCCGCTGGCCGCCATCCTCGAGTCCGCGCCCGGGGCGGTCTCGGCCCGATACCGCGTGTACTCCGGGCCCGTGGAATACCGCGCGCTCGGCCGGGCCGACCCCGAGCTGCGGAGCTTGCTCTTCTCGGGGCTCTGGTCCTGGCTGCGAGCCCTGAGCCTGGGCGCGCTCTGGCTGCTCGACACCCTGATCGCAGTCGTCGGCCGACCCGGGCCGGCCATCGTCCTGCTCGCCGTGGCCGTGAAGGTCCTGCTCCTGCCCGTCACCGCGATCGCCCACCGGCTGCAAGCGCAGGTCGACCGGGCGCGCGGCCGGCTCCAGCCGGAGATCGACGCGATCAAGGCGGAGTACCGGGGCGAGGCACAGGCCCGTCGACTCCTCGACCTCTATCGCAGGCAGGGCGTCCATCCCCTGTACACGCTCAAGAGCCTCGTCGGCGTGCTGATCCAGCTGCCCGTCTTCATCGCGGTCTTCGACATGCTGGCCGAGAACTTCGCGCTGCACGGCGCGTCGTTTCTCTGGATCCGAGACCTCGCACGACCCGACGGCCTGATCCCGCTGCCGGTCGGGGTGCCCGGGCTCGGGCACCGAGTCAACCTCTTACCGTTCCTGATGGCCGGCGTCTCGCTCGCGGCCTCCGCGAGGTACGACGCCCCGGCGCTGACGCCCACGCTGCGGCGGCGGCAGCGCCGGAACCTCGCGGCGATGGTGGCGGTGTTCTTCGTGCTCTTCTACGCCTTTCCGGCCGGCATGGTCCTGTACTGGACGTCGACGAACGCGCTGCAGCTCGCGACGCGCGAGATCGCACGCTGGCGTGGGCGGGGCCCCGCGCCGGCCACTTCGCCGACGCGCTCGGAGTCGATATAATCGCGTCTCATGCCTGAAGCCGGCCTGTCCACCACACCCGTGGCCGCCGACCGACCCCTGGGCTGGATCATCCTCGCCACGTGGGTCGCACCCGCGCTGACCGTGGCGGCGGCCAAAGCGTCGATCATGCTCTTTCACCCGGCCGAGGCCCCGCTCACGATCCTGCTGACGACCGGACTCTACCTCGGGTGGGTGGCGCTGACGCTGCTACCGACCTGGCGTGGTCTGCTGATCGACATCGGCCGACTTCTTCTCGCGAGGGTGTCCTTCGTGGTGTGGGTCACGCTCGCGTGCATCCTCGTGGTCATCGGATCGTCGCAGCCGCTCGACAGCCCGTGGTGGGCGCTCACCGTCTGGGTCATCTGTGACGCACTCGCCGCGGCCTACGTCGACGTTCGCGCCAGCCGCAAGCGGTTCGTCTTCACCATGGCCGTGCTCGGGTTCGCCGGTCTGTTGCTGGTGGCCGTGGACACCTGGCTGGCGAGTCACGTCCTGCCCGTCATGGTTCACAACGTCTTCGTCGAGCACGAGCCCGTGCTGGGGTGGAGGCTCCGCCCGAACACGACGATCATCCGGCGGCGCGAAGGGGCCGTGTTGAAGGAGACGATCAACGACCAGGGCTTTCGCACCCGCGGTGGGCTTGGCGCCAGGCAGCCGGGGGTGAAGCGATTGCTCTTCCTGGGGGACTCTCACACCGAGGCCTACGACGTGGACGACCCCAACACCTACACGGCGCTCGTCGAGCAACGGATGTCGCAGACGCGACCGGTCGAGGTGCTCTCGCTGGGGTCGCGGGCTACTCCACCGACCAGGAGCTGCTCGCCTACCTGCGCTATGGCCGGCCCTATCACGCCGACGTCGTGGTTCTTCAATTCTGCTCCAACGATCCCCCGTTCAACGTCCTCGACGGATACTGGCGCGGCCGCAAGCCGCGCTTCGAGCGGCATGGCGACATGTTGCTCCTCACGGGCGTTCCGGTTCCCAACAACCGGAACACGGAGCTCTTCGGCCGGAGCCTGCTCCAGCGATCGGCCCTCATGCTCTCGCTCGAGCACATGCTGCGGCAGGTGGTGATCCGACAGAAGATCCGGCGCACCCCGGACCAAGAGGAAAGCTGGCGTGTCACCGCCCTGCTCCTCCGCGACCTGGACACGATCGTGCGGAGCGATGGGGCGCGCCTGGTGGTGTTTCAGGCCGATCGAAATCGGGACAGCGAGTCGAGGCTACGCGCGATCCTCGAGACCCTCGACGTGCCCTATCTCGACACCGCCGGCGCCTACAGCTCGCCCGGGGGGCTTGGGGGGCCCGTAGCTAGGCCCCCCATTCGGTCAGGTCCGGGAGCGCAGGAAGAGCGAGGCGCCGATGCCCAGGAACACGATGTTGGCGGTCCAGGCGGCGAGCAGGGGCGGGAGGAGATCGGCGCGGGAGAACGCCAGCGCGACGTAATGCACGACCGTGTAGGCGGCCATGAGCGCGATGGCGAGGCCCACGCCGAAGAGCCGTCCGCCGCGCGGTGACTGTAGCGCGAACGGGATGGCCACCAGGACCATGATCAGGTTCTTCAGTGGCGTGGAGAGCTTCGAGTAGAGGTCGACGAGGTACTTCTTGACCTGAAAGCCGGCCGCCCGCAGGCGATTGACGTAGTCCCACAGCTCCAGGAAGCTCATCGCGTCCACCGGTTTCTGGATCTGGGTGAAATCGGCGAAGGCTTCGTCCAGCTCGATGGCGGCGTGCTTGAACGGCACGGTGCTGACCTGCCCGCTCCCGGTGATCTCCCGGTAGGCGCCGTCGCTGACGTCCCACCCCGCGGGCGTCCAGTGGGCCTTGCGGGCGTCGAGCCGGTTGACCAGCCGGAACTGGTCGTCGATCTCCAGCACGGTCACGCCGTACAGCTCGCTCGTCACCGGGCTCAGCAGCTCGACGCGGTAGAAGCGCGTGTCACCGCTGCGGAGCCAGATGCGCGAGCGGGACTGAAGGTGGCGTGGTCGGTTTCCTCGGATCTTCACCTGGTCGACCTCGTCGCCGCGCTCGTTCAGAACGGGCAAGGCCAGCTCCTGAAAGAACCCGGAGCCGATCGCGACGACGAGGCCGAGGAGCAGGATGGGCGCGCTCACGCGGTAGAGGCTCATCCCGGCCGCCTTGAGCGCGGTCAGCTCGTGGTATCGGCTGAGCGTCAGGAACATGAAGATCGTCGCCACCAGCATGACGATGGGCAGCGACTCGTGCAGCGCGGCCGGCATGCGGTAGAGGAAGTGCTCGGCGATGTAGAGCAGGGGCGGCTTCACTCGCAGGTAGCGGTCGAGCGTCTGCACGAGGTCGATCACGAAGAACAGCGAGGCGGCCACGGCCAGCGCGACCCCCATGAACCCCAGGTACTGCCGGAGCAGGTAACGGTCGATGAGCAGCGTGGTCTCCCGGCCGGTCGTCGCTCGTTCCTCGCGGCGCGCGCGGGGTCGCGGGACACTCTCCCAGACGACGTTGAGGACGCTCCACATCGCGCTCATCCGCGGAGCCCGCCACTCCCGCGCGGTGACGACGAGCAGCGCCGCGCCGATGATGGCGAAGACGGCGTTGGGCGTCCAGATGGCGAACCACGCCGGCAGCGCCCCGCGGATCGCCACGCCCTCGAGGGTGGTCATCATCAGGTAGTAGGAGACGAGGATGACGAGGCTGCCGACGAGCGCGATGCTTCGCCCGCCGCGGTGTGACCGGACGGCGAGCGGAAAGCCGACGAGCGCGAAGACGAGCGCCGCGACGGGGAAGGCGAACCGCTTGTGGCGCTCGACGACGTAGGGGGCCCGCGCCCGCGGATCCCCCCGCAGCTCGTCGATCCTGCGCAGCAGATCGCGAAACCCGAGGTCCTTTTCCGGCTTCTCGAACCGCGCCGTCGTCTTGAGGGGCGATTCGAGGGCGAGGTTCATGTCGTAGATCTGGAAGCCGGTGTACCGGTAGCGCTTCGGGCTGGCGGCGCCGCCCGGCGCCAGCGTCCCCCGGGTCAGATTCTGCGGCGCGTTCGCGGGCATCACGTCCGCCTCGCTCACGCCGCCGTTGAGCAGGCGCAGCGTGATGCGCTGGGTCGCCTCGTCGCTGAAGAGCCGGCCCTCGCGGGCGGTGATGATCCGGGACAGCTTGGGATCGCGCTCGTCGGACACGACGACGCCCTTCAGACCGACCTGGGACGCGCTCACGTCCTCGACGTAGATCACGACGTCTCCGAAGGTCGAGTTGAAGACGCGCTCCTTGAGGCCGGCGGAGGCGCGGGCTTGCAGGATCCGGAAGAGCTGGGTCTGGAAGGCCTTGCTCATGCGCGGCGCGATGACGAGCGTCAGGGCGCCACACACCAGGGAGACGAGGACGGCGGCCAGCAGGATGGGCCGGAACAGGCGCACGAGGCTGAGCCCCGCCGCCTTGCAGGCGACGATCTCCAGATCGGCGGATATCCGTCCGCCCGCGAGCAGGACGGCGACGAGGAGCGCCATGGGCAGGGTGTTCGTGAAGAAGGCGGGCAGCATGAACACGAGCAGCTGCAGGACCAGATGGAAGGGCACGCCCTTGGTGACCACGAGGTCGGTGAGCTGGTAGATCCGGTCGAGGAAGAGGAAGAACGTGAACAGGGTCACGCCGAACAGGAAGGGCGAGGACAGCTCCCGAAGGAGGTACCGGTCGAGGGTGTCGAGACCGGGAAACCTCACGCAAGTGTTGTACCATAGCGCCGTGGGTCGTCGATCATGGCTTGCGCTCGTGCTCCTCTTGGCGCAGGCTCCGGTACCCTTCGCGCCCGCCGGCGCGGGCGGGCCTCCCGACCGGCTGGAGCGCTTCCGCGATCTCGCGGGTCGCCGCCTCGCCGTGCTCCAGCTCGACGCGTCCGCGCGGTCGGCGGAGGACGAGCGCGAGATCTACGCGCTCCTCGACGAGGAAATCGTCCAGAATCTCGCGAGCGGCGGTCTGTTCGCGTCGGCGGGCTTCCTCCAGGAGCGCCTCGATGGCTTCGCCGAGACGTGGGGCGGCGCATCGTTTCGCGTCGTGCGACTTGGCCCCCTGGCCATCGTCGCTTCCTCGCTCGGCGAGGGCGGGACGAACAGCGTGCGTGTCTACGGCTCCCTGGCCGGTGAGCCGGCGCTGCTGGCCACGGTCCATCGCATGGGACGGCCGACCCTCCACCCGCTTCCCACGCTCTCCCGCGGCCCCGCGCAGTTCCTGGTGGCGTGGGAAGGCGCCTCGTCGGGGAGGGGGACGCGCGAGCTCCGCCTCGATCTCCTGCGGCTGCGAGGCGACGACCTGACGGTGGCGTGGAGCACCGCCGACCTGTTCCCGGAGGGATTGCTGGCGCGCGGGTATCGGATCCGGGGCGCCGACACCACGATCCGTTACGAGCTGCACTATCCCGGCTGGATTCCGGGATGCGAGGGCCAGACGGAGCAGGAGGACGTCTACCGCTTCGTGCCCCAGCGCGGCACCCTCGTGCGGATGGGCCGTCGTCAGCTCAACGGCTGGCACGTCACGCTCCACGAGACCGTCGGCCGGATCCTCGCGGACCTGGCCCGCGGCGACCGTGGCGGGCTGGCGGCCCTCGTCCCCGATCCGCGGCTGCGGAACGCGCTGCCGGCGCGGCTCGATCGCGACGCCGCGTGCGACGCCCGTGAGCCCGGGGGGCCGGTCTCGGTGGCCGCGGTCGCGAATGCGCGCACCCCGTGGACACTCACCTTCCTGCACGCGGGCGCGCGGTGGCGGTTGACCGCCGCCGGCCCGGTCCTCCACTGATGGTGAGCCGGCGATGACGGGCGAGCCCGCGGCCATCCCCGATCGCTACGAGCCGGCGGCGGTCGAGCAGCGCTGGTACCCCTGGTGGGAAGAGCGCGGATATTTCCACGCCGACCCCGCGCATCCGGGCCCGGCGTTCTCCGTCGTGATCCCGCCGCCGAACGTGACGGGCTCGCTGCACATGGGCCACGCGCTCAACAACACGCTGCAGGACGTGATCGTCCGGATGAAGCGCATGGACGGCTTCAACACCCTCTGGATGCCGGGCACGGATCACGCCGGCATCGCGACCCAGTACGTGGTGGAGCGGCAGCTCGCCGCCGAGGGCAAGACGAAGGAGGATGTCGGCCGCCCGGCCTTCCTCGAGCGCGTCTGGCGCTGGAAGGAGGAGTCGGGCGGGACGATCATCCGCCAGCTCAAGCGCCTGGGCGCCTCGTGCGACTGGGCGCGCGAGCGGTTCACGATGGACGAGGGGCTGTCGCGGGCGGTGCGGGAGACGTTTGTCCGGCTCTACGACGAGGGGCTCATCTATCGCGACGACTACATCGTCAACTGGTGTCCGCGCTGCCAGACGGTGCTCGCCGACCTCGAGGTCGAGCGCGAGGAGCGCGACGCCGACTTCGTCTACATCAAGTACGGTCCGCTGACGCTGGGCACGGTGCGTCCCGAGACCAAGCTCGGGGACACCGGCCTCGCCGTCCACCCCGACGACGCCCGCTATCGACAGTACGTCGGGCGCACCCTCGACATCCCCTCGGTGGACGGCAACATCTCCGTCAAGGTCGTGGCCGACGAGGCCGTGGATCCGGAGTTCGGCACCGGGGTCATCAAGGTGACGCCGGGACACGATCCCGTGGACTTCGAGATCGGCCGGCGGCACGGCCTGCCCATCCGCACCGTGATCGGGTTCGACGGCAAGATGACCGCGCTCGCCGGCAAGTATGCCGGGCTCGACCGCTTCGAGTGCCGCAAGAAGATCGTCGAGGACATGCAGGCGCTCGGGCTCATCGACCGCATCGAGCCGTACCGCCACGCGGTCGGTCTCTGCTACCGCTGCAAGACCGTCGTCGAGCCGCTCGTGTCCAAGCAGTGGTACGTGAAGGTCAAGCCGCTGGCCGAGGCGGCCGACGCGGCGGTGAGCGATGGTCGCATCGCGATCATCCCCCCGAGCTGGGCCAAGACCTATCACCAGTGGATGGACAACATCCGCCCCTGGTGTATCTCGCGCCAGCTGTGGTGGGGCCACCGGATCCCCGCCTGGCATTGCGATCCCGAGGACCAGGTGTTCGTCTCGCGCACCGATCTGACGAGCTGCCCGTCGTGCGGCCGGCCGCTCCGTCGGGATCCGGACGTGCTCGACACGTGGTTCTCGTCGGGGCTGTGGCCGTTTTCCACGCTCGGCTGGCCCGACGACACCCCGGAGCTGCGCCGGTACTACCCGACCAGCCTGCTGAGCACGGCCTACGACATCCTGTTCTTCTGGGTCGCGCGGATGGCGATGCTGGGGCTGCACCTCATGGGCGATGTGCCGTTCCGCGAGGTCTACATCCATACGCTCGTTCGCGACCCGGAAGGCCAGAAGATGTCCAAGACGAAAGGCAACGTCGTCGATCCGCTGGGTCTCATGGACAAGTACGGGACCGACGCGCTCCGGTTCACGCTCGCCGGGCTCGCCGTTCCCGGCGTGCGCGACGTGCGTATCGCCGACGACCGCCTGGAGGCCTCCCGCAACTTCGCCAACAAGCTCTGGAACGCCGCGCGTCTCGTGCTGTCGAACCTCGAGGGCTACGACGCCACGCGCGGCGGGACGGCCGGCCCGGACGGTCTCGCCGAGCGGTGGATCCGGCATCGGCTCGATGCGACGGTGGCCGCCGCGCGCGAGAACCTCGACCGCTACCGCTTCAACGACGCCGCCTCCGCGCTCTATCAGTTCGTGTGGAGCGACTACTGCGACTGGTACCTCGAGATCGCCAAGCTGTCGCTCTATCGTCCGGAGAGCCCCGAGGCGCGATGGCGGACGCAGCACACGCTGGTGACGGTGCTGGAGACCACGCTGCGGCTGCTCCATCCGTTCATGCCGTTCATCACGGAGGAGATCTGGCAGCGGCTGCCCGGCGCCGGCGAGTCCATCATGATCGCGCCGTATCCACGCCGCGAGCGCGGCGACGAGGCGGCCGAGCACGACATGGCGATGGTGATGGAGGCCGTCACCGCGATCCGCACCATCCGCGGCGAGATGCGCATCTCCCCGGCGACCGCGCTCTCGGTGACGATCCGTCCGAGGGCCGACGACCGCGCCCTGTTCGCGGGGACGGCCGGTCTCATCGGGGCGCTGGCGCGCGCGGACGTTCGCGTGGACCCGGCGGCTTCCCGGCAGCGCGACACGGCCCTGGCGGTGTTCGGCGCCTCCGAGCTCTACGTGGATCTCGCGGGGGTCGTCGACCTCGCCGCCGAGCGCGCGCGCCTCGAGAAGGAGATCCGGCGGGCCGCGGAGACGGTGAGCTTCATCGAGGCCAAGCTCGACCGGGCCGATTTCGTCGAGCGGGCGCCCGCGGAGATCGTGGAAAAGGAGCGCCAGCGGCTGCACGAGCAGCGGCAAACGCAGGCGAAGCTGGAGGCGAGCCTCGGCTGGATTCGCGGCGGTGCCTGACGCGTTGCCTCCGGCCGCCTCTCCGATCGTTCGCCGTGCCGTCGTCGACTCCACCCAGCGCGTCGCGTTCGCGCTCGCGGAGGCGGGCGCGGCGGACCGGACGGTGGTCGTCGCCGACACCCAGACCGCGGGCCGTGGCCGTCGCGGGCGGCCGTGGCACGACGAGCCCGGCGCAAGCGTGCTCGCCTCGATCGTGGTCCGGCCCTGTCTGGCCATTCGCGACCTGCCCAAGCTCTCGCTCGTGGCGGCCCTCGCCGTGGCCGAGGCCATCGAGGCGGCGGCGGGGTTGGTCCCGCGGCTCAAATGGCCGAACGACATCCTCGTCAACGGACGCAAGATCGCCGGGATCCTGCTGGAGTCCCGCGTCGTGACCGACCCGGTGGTCGTCGTGGGGATCGGTATCAACCTCCGGCAGCGCGCGTTCCCACCCGAGCTGACGGCCACGGCGACGTCGGTCCGTATCGAGAGCGGGCGCACGATGGAGCGTGAGGCCCTGCTCGACGCCACGCTCGCGGCCTTCGACGTCTGGCGGGCGGCGCTCGAGGGGCAGGGATTCGCTCCCGTGCGCGCGCGGTGGCTCGCGCTGGCGGACACGATCGGACGGGCCGTGAGCAGCGAGGGATGCGCGGGTATCGCGACCGATCTCGACGCCGAGGGCGCGCTCGTCGTTCGCGATCACGCGGGCCGGCTGCACCATGTCGTCGCCGGTGAGCTCGCGGCCGTTTCGCCACGGGTCGGCGATTGACACCCGTACCAGCCGTGGCTATACTGCACTAAATCTAGTGGGCAGCGACAGGGTCGATCCCTATATACGGGATGTGGGAGCGGGCGTTTCACACGGGCAAGGGGGTCACATATGGGGATGTGGGTCGGGCGTGGACGCAAGGCGAGAGCCGCATACGGGTTCGATGACATCGCGCTCGTGCCGGGCGCGGTGACCGTCAATCCCAACGAAGTCGACATCCACTGGGAGCTCTGCGGCAGACGCTTCGACCTTCCGATCATCGCCGCCGCGATGGACGGCGTCGTGAGCCCGAAGCTGGCCATCGAGATGGGGCGACACGGCGGCCTGGCCGTCCTCAATCTCGAAGGCGTGTTCGCGCGGTACGACAATCCCGACGACGTCCTGCAGCGCATCGTGTCGGCCAGCCAGGAAGAGGCCACGAAGATCATCCAGTCGATCTACGGCGAGCCCATCAAGGAAGAGCTGATCCATCGACGGATCGGCGACATCAAGAAGGGCGGCGGGCCGGCGGTCGTCTCCTCCATTCCCCAGCGTGCCGAGCGCTTCGCCCAGATCGCGCAGGAGGCCGGCGCCGACATCTTCGTCGTCCAGTCGACCGTCACCACCGCGCGCCACATCGCCACCGAGTACACGCCCGTCGATCTGCGCAAGCTCAAGAAGCAGCTCGCGATCCCGCTCATCGTCGGCAACGTCGTCACCTACGAGGCCTGTCTCGAGCTGATGGAGTGTGGCGTCGACGCGCTGCTCATCGGCGTCGGGCCGGGCGCCGCCTGCACGAGCCGCGAGGTCCTCGGGCTCGGTGTCCCGCAGGTGACGGCCACGGCGGACTCCGCGGCCGCGCGGGACTTCCACTACAAGCAGACCGGGCGCTACGTGCCCATCATCACGGACGGCGGCATGACCACGGGCGGCGACGTCTGCAAGGCGCTCGCCTCCGGGGCCGACGCGGTGATGATCGGCTCGGCCTTCGCCCGCGCCATCGAAGCGCCCGGCCGGGGTTATCACTGGGGGATGGCCACGCCGCACCTGAACCTGCCGCGGGGCACGCGGATCCGGGTCGGCATCGCCGGCCCGCTCGAGCAGATCCTGTTCGGGCCCGCGTTCACCGAGGACGGCACGCTGAACCTCGTCGGAGCCATCCGGACCTGCATGGGGTCGGTGGGCGCGCAAAGCATCCGCGAGCTCCAGCAGACGGAGCTGATCATCGCTCCGGCGATCAAGACAGAAGGGAAGGTCTTTCAGCAGGCCCAGAAGCTGGGCCGCCCCCGCTAGACGTGGCGGACAGCACTTCGAGGAGCGGCCCGGGTTCCCCGGGGCGTGACGAGCACTCGGGGGGCTTGGGGGGCCCGGGGCTAGGCCCCCCATCTGAGAAAATAGCCGTCCTCGATTTCGGCGGGCAGTACACGCAGCTCATCGCCCGCCGCATTCGCGAGATGTCGGTGTACTCCGAGATCGTGTCCTGCGCGGAGCCGGTCGAGACGATCCTGCACGGCGGCTACAAGGGCATCGTGCTCTCCGGCGGGCCCTCCAGCGTCTACGACGACGGCGCGCCCCTGCCCGCCAGGGCACTCTTCGAGGCGGGCGTTCCCGTGCTCGGGATCTGCTACGGCATGCAGGCGATGGGCATGCTGCTCGGCGGCCACGTCGTTCCGGCGGAGCGCCGGGAGTACGGCAAGGCGGAGGTCACGCTGCAGGGGACCTCGCCGCTCCTGCGCGAGGTCCAGCCCGACATCGACGGCCGGCTGACCGTATGGATGAGCCACGGCGATACCGTCCTGCGGCCGCCCAAGGGCTTCACGGCGCTGGGCGGCACCGCGAACTGCCCCGTGGCCGCGATGGCCGACGAGACCCGGCGGCTCTATGCCGTCCAGTTCCATCCCGAGGTCTCGCACACGCCGCAGGGCCGGAAAATTCTGGAGAACTTCCTCGAGGTGTGCCGGGTCAAGGCCTCGTGGTCGATGGCGTCGTTCATCGAGACCACGATCGACGAGATCCGGGCGAAGGTCGGCTCCGACCGCGTGCTCTGCGCGCTCTCCGGCGGGGTCGATTCGTCCGTCGTCGCGGTGCTGGTCCACCGCGCCATCGGCGATCAGCTGACGTGCATGTTCGTCGACAACGGCGTCCTCCGCAAAGGCGAGGCGGAGTCGGTCGTCCACACGTTCCGCGACGCGTTCAAGATCAACCTCGTCCACGTCGATGCCTCCCGACGGTTCCTCTCCGCCCTGCACGGCGTCACGGACCCGGAGCTCAAGCGCAAGCGGATCGGCGCCGAGTTCATCGCGGTCTTCGAGGACGAGGCCAGTGGCCTGGGCCACATCCCGTGGCTCGCCCAGGGCACGCTCTATCCCGACGTGATCGAGTCGGTCTCGTTCAAGGGCCCCTCGGCGACGATCAAGACCCACCACAACGTCGGAGGGTTGCCCACGCGGATGCAGTTCAAGCTCCTCGAGCCGTTGCGGGAGCTGTTCAAGGACGAGGTCCGGCGGGTGGGGGAGCTGCTCGGCTTGCCCGCGGAGATCATCTGGCGCCAGCCGTTCCCGGGGCCCGGCCTGGCCATCCGCGTCCTCGGTGAGGTGACGCCGGAGCGGCTGGATCTCCTGCGCGAGGCCGATGCCATCGTGCAGGAGGAAGTGCGCGAGGCCGGCCTCGAGCGCGAGCTCTGGCAGGCCTTCGCGGTCCTCCTGCCGGTCCGGACCGTCGGGGTCATGGGAGACTTTCGCACGTACGCGCAGGTGATCGCGCTCCGCGCCGTGATGAGCCAGGACGCGATGACCGCCGACTGGGCCCGCTTGCCCTACGACCTCCTCGGCAAGATCTCGAATCGCATCATCAATGAAGTGAAAGGCATCAATCGCGTCGTCTTCGACATCTCTTCAAAGCCACCTAGCACGATCGAATGGGAATAGGGGCGGCGGTTCGGGCGCGGGCTTTGCCCGCGCAATCCTGCCCGGGGGAGTGATGCAGCACGCTGAGTTCGTCCACCTTCATGTCCATTCGGAGTACAGCCTCCTCGACGGGGCGGCCCAGCTCGACAAGCTCGTGGCCAAGGCCAAGGAGCTGCGGTTTCCCGCGATCGCGCTGACGGATCACGGCAATCTCTTCGGCGCCATCGACTTCTACCTGGCGGCCCAGAAGGCGGGCATCAAGCCGATCCTGGGCTGTGAGCTGTACGTGGCGCCGGCCGGCCGCAAGGAGCGGGGGTCGAGCGACGGCGGCTACGAGGGCGCCAACCACCTGACTGTTCTCGTGCGGAACCAGACGGGCTACAAGAATCTCATCAAGCTCGTCTCCAAGGCCTATCTCGAGGGGTTCTACTACAAGCCGCGCGTCGACAAGGAGCTGCTCGCGCAGCACGCCGACGGGCTCCTCGTGCTGTCGGGATGCCTGAACTCGGAGGTCTCGCGCCTGATCTCCGCGGGGGACGTGGCGCGGGCCCGCGAGAGCGCGGGCTGGCACCAGGAGGTCTTCGGCAAGGATCACTACTTCATGGAGATCCAGGCCCATGGCCTGGAGGAGCAGCGCAAGGTGACGGGGGAAACCCTGGCCATCGCCAAGGCCATCGGCGCTGCCGTCGCGGGGACGAACGACTCGCACTATCTGGAGTCGACGCACGGGCGCGCGCACGAGGCGCTGCTCTGCATCCAGACCGGCTCGATGCTGAACGATCCCAAGCGCTGGCGGTTCTCCACGGAGGAGTTCTACGTGAAGTCCGCCGAGGAGATGGCGCGGGTCTTCGCCGAGACGCCCGAGGCCTGCCGCAACACGCTGGCGGTCGCCGAGCGCTGCAACCTGACGCTGGAGTTCGGGCGCTTCCACCTGCCGCGCTACGTGGTGTCCGACGGCCACACGCTCGAGAGCTATCTCGAGCAGCTGGCGCGCGAGGGCCTGGCCCGGCGCTACGGTCCCTCGCCGGGGGACGCGATCGAGGCGCGCCTGGCCCACGAGTTGACCATCATCGAGAAGATGGGCTTCGCCGGCTACTTCCTCGTCGTCTGGGACTTCATCCACTACGCCCGGCAGAAGGGGATCGCCGTGGGCCCGGGCCGCGGGTCATCGGCGGGCTCGCTGGTGGCGTACTGCCTGGGGATCACCAACATCGATCCCATTCGCTACGGTCTGCTCTTCGAGCGGTTCCTCAACCCCGAGCGGATCTCCATGCCCGACATGGACATCGACTTCGCCGACGACCGGCGCGACGAGGTCATCCGCTACGTGGCCGAGCGCTACGGCCACGACCTCGTGGCCCACATCATCACGTTCGGCACGCTCGGGGCCAAGGCGGCCATCCGCGACGTCGGGCGCGTGCTCGGCATGCCGTACGGCGACGTGGATCGGATCGCCAAGCTGGTGCCGAACTTCCCGCTCAACATCACGCTGGACGACGCGTACCAGAAGTCGCCGCCGCTGGCCGAGATGGTCAAGAGCCAGCCGGGCGTCAAGGAGCTGTGGGACATCGCGCGCACGCTGGAGGGCTGCACGCGTCACGCCTCCGTCCACGCCTCCGCCGTGGTCATCTCCGACGAGCCCCTCGACGAGCACATCCCGCTCTACAAGGACCCCAAGCGGCCCGAGCTGATCACGGGCTTCGCCATGGGGCCGATCGAGAAGCTCGGCCTGCTCAAGATGGACTTCCTCGGGCTCCGGACGCTGACCGTGCTCGCCAACACGGCGGCGCTCCTCAAGGAGTCGCGGGGGATCACCATCGACTTCGACGCGCTGCCCCTCGACGACCCCAAGGCCTACCAGCTCCTGTCGGACGCCCGGACCTTCGGCGTGTTCCAGCTGGAGTCGGCGGGCATGCGCGACGCGCTGCGGGGCCTGCGTCCCGAGCGGCTCGAAGACCTCATCGCGATGGTCTCGCTCTATCGCCCGGGCCCGATGGATCTCATTCCCGACTTCATCGCGCGCAGGCACGGCCGGGCGAAGATCACGTACGAGCATCCCGCCATGGAGAAGTTCACGCGGGAGACGTACGGGATCATGGTCTACCAGGAGCAGATCATGCAGATCGCCTCCGAGATGGCGGGCTTCACCATGGGCGAGGCGGACACGCTCCGCCGCGCCATGGGCAAGAAGGACCGCGATCTCATGGCCACCCAGCGCGCGAAGTTCCTCGCCGGCTCCGCCGAGCGCGGCACCGCCGCCGCCAAGGCCGAGCGCGTCTGGGAGCTGATGGAGAAGTTCGCGGGGTACGGGTTCAACAAGAGCCACGGGGCGGCCTACGCGCTCGTCGCCTACCAGACGGCGTACTTCAAGGCGAACCACCCCGTGGAGTTCATGGCGGCGTTGCTGACGTCGGAAATGGGCGACACCGACAAGATCGTGAAGTACATCGAGGAGTGTCGGGCCATGGGCATCGAGGTCCAGCCCCCCGACGTCAACGTCTCCGCCGTGCAGTTCAGCGTGGCGGGGGACACGATCCGCTTCGGACTGGCCGCGATCAAGAACGTCGGCGAGGCGGCCATGGAGTCGATCCTCCGGACTCGCCAGGCCGACGGCCCGTTCCAGGGCCTGGACGACTTCTGCGCGCGCGTGGATCTGCGGCTCGTCAACCGGAGAGTGGTCGAGAGCCTGATCAAGGCCGGCGCCTTCGACTCCCTCAAGCTGCCGCGCGCGCATCTGCTGGCCCTCACCGACGCCGCGCTCGAGAGCGGCCAGCGCCAGCAGCGGGAGCGCGCGGAGGGGCAGGGCTCCTTCTTCGATCTCCTGCCCGAGGCCGCGCCCCGGCCGAAGAGCGAGCCCACCGGCGTGGTGCCGGAGTGGGAGGCCGATCAGCGCCTGGGCTTCGAGAAGGACGTCCTCGGCTTCTATGTCTCCGGCCACCCGCTGGCCCGCTTTCGCGACGCCGCGGTGCTCAAGGGCGCTACCATCTCGGGAGAGCTCGCCTCCCGGCCGACGGGATCGCGCGTCTGTCTCTTCGGTCACGTGGTGGCGCTCAAGGAGACGTCGACCAAGAGCGGCAACCGCATGGCCTTCGTCACGCTGGAGGACACGGAGGGCACCGTCGAGGTCACGGTGTTCCCGGAGCCGTTCAAGGCCGCCGCCGAGCAGCTCCGATCGCGGGACGCCCTGTGGGTGCGTGGGCGCATCGACGACGGCGACAAGGGGCGCGGCGTCCTCGCCGAGGAGGTGCGCCTGCTGGAGAGCGTGCTCGGCGAGGCCCGGAGCGCACCCGCGCTCGTCAGCGAGCCCAACGCCTTCCGCGTCCGCGTGGTCGCCAACGGCGAGCCGGGGACGACGCTCGCCGCCGTGCGCGAGATCTGCGCGGGCCATCCCGGGCGGGTGCAGCTGTTCATCCACATCGGGCTCCCCGCGCAGGACGTCGTGGTCCGGGCCCGCGGCCTGCTCGTCGACGCCGGTCCCGCCCTGTGCGAGCGGTTGCAGGCGTTGCTGGGCCCGACGGCGGTCACCGTCGAGTATGCCGGACGCGCTTGACTTCGAGCTGCCGCTGCTCGAGCTGGAGACCCGCATCGCGGAGCTCACAGCGGTCGAGGAGACCCACGCCGTGCGCGAGGAGATCGCTCGTCTCGACGAGCGGCTCACGCGCCTGCGCCAGAAGATCTACGCCGGCCTGACCGCCTGGCAGCGGACGCAGCTGGCCCGCCACCCGCGCCGTCCGCATGCGCGTGACTTCTACAAGCTGCTCTTCGACGACTTCATCGAGCTGCATGGCGATCGCGTCTACGGCGACGATGCCGCCGTCGTGGGCGGCCTGGCCCGCTTCGAGGGACGGAGCCTCGTCGTCGTCGGCCACCAGAAGGGGCGGGAGACGCGCGAGAAGATCGCGCGCAACTTCGGCATGCCGCACCCCGAGGGGTACCGCAAGGCGCTGCGACTCATGCAGATGGGCGAGAAGTTCAACAAGCCCGTCCTCACCTTGATCGACACCCCCGGCGCCTATCCGGGCATCGGCGCGGAGGAGCGCGGTCAGGCCGAGGCGATCGCGCGCAACCTGCGCGCGATGGCGGGGCTCCGCACCCCGGTGATCGCCGTGGTCACGGGCGAGGGCGGCAGCGGCGGCGCGCTGGCCATCGGCGTGGCCAACCGCGTGCTCATGCTCGAGTACGCCGTCTACTCGGTGATCTCGCCGGAAGGCTGCGCGGCCATCCTGTGGAACGACGCCGCCAAGGCCGCCGAGGCCGCGGAGCTGATGCGCATCACGGCCCCCGATCTGCTGCGCCTCGGCGTCATCGACGGCATCGTGCCGGAGCCGCCCGGCGGCGCCCACCGCGACTGGGAGGGGACGGCGGCACGCTTGCGGGAAACGCTCCGCGCCGAGCTGGCCGGACTCGGCGGCAAGACCCCGGACGCGCTCGTCAACGAGCGCTACGACAAGTTTCGCCGCATTGGCGTCTTCGAAGAAGAAGCCCGCGCGAGCTTATAGACGGTTGACTACAGAAACGATCGACCGTCCGGTCGATCGCTACGCGAATCAGGGGGGCTTGGGGGGTGCGTCGCGCCCCCCCATCATTTCAATAGCGCAGCGGCCACGTCCTCGTCGGTCACGAGGACGTTCATGAACCGGCCCTTCACGGCGCCCCGCACCGCCTCCGCCTTCGCGCGTCCGCCCGCCACCGCGATCACGTAGCGGTCGTCACGACGGGACAGGGCCTGCAGGCGCCCGCTGTCGACGGAGAGCACCCGGTGCATGAGGATGCGCAGCTCGGGGTGATCGACGATCTGCCCCGCGGCGTCGAACGGGTGATAGTTGATCTCGCCGACGACGCCGAGCTGGCGGAGCCGCCGGACGCTCACGCCGTAGGATTCCGCCAGGGAGCAGAAGCCGGGCGTCTGCTCGGCGATCTGCCCGATCCCGACCAGCGCCACGTCCACCGACTGCGCCGCCTCGTAGATCTGCCGGACCTCCGGATCGCGCAGGAGCCGCCGCCGCTCGCGCTCGACCTCGCGCAACGAGACCAGGTGCTGGACGGGGAGCGCGTAGGCCGCCACGTGCGGACGATACTTGGCGGCCATCATGCCGACCAGCGTGTTCGGTGAGATGTCGACCAGCTTCAGCGTGCTCTCGCCGGAGAGGGGATAGAGCGCGAGATCGCGAAAGCGCCGCTCGCGGAGCGCGCGCACGGTTTGGTAGAGCGTCAAGCCACAGGACAGCCCGATGCGCATGCCGTTGGCCGTGACCTTCTCGAAGTATACGGCGGCGGCGTTGCCGACTTCTTCCCGGACGTCGCCACGGCCGCCCGCCGCCACCACCACGGCGTCGTGCAGCCGGAAGCGCTCGACGAGCGCGGTCTCGAGCTCCTGCGTGCGCGGGAGGTCGAGCTCGACACGCACGAGCCCCTCGTCGACGGCGCGCTTGAGGAGGCGGGAGACGGTGGCCGCGGAGACGCCGAGCGCCTGGGCGACGTCCTTCTGGCTCTTGCCCTGGCGGTAATAGAGCTCGAGGCACTGGACCATCTGCCTCAGCTCCCCCGGACGGGTTGCAAGGAATTTCATGGCATAAAAATTCTTGCTTGACGCCGCTCAGTCTACCCCGCTATCCTCAGCCTCGTCACGCTCTTTCCGCACCCATCACGGCAAAGGAGGGCCAGCATGGGAGGCAAGCGGTACGGCCACGCCAACGGACAGCGCAAACCCACCCTCAGCGAGTACCACCAGTCGAAGGACGAGTTGGCCGGCCTGCCGCAGACGCTCGCGGACAAGATCCCGGTCACGAACACGCCGAACATCTTCTCGTACAGGTCCCACGTGTTCGCCAAGAACCCGGCCCTCGTACAGCGCTACATCAAGGCCACGAAGGCCGACGTGGGCGGCGTCGGCGGGCACGTCGTGGCGGCCGACGAGGTGAAGTCGACCGTGGCCAAGTTCGTGCTCGAGAACAACGGCTATCGCGGTGAGCCGATTTTCACGTCGCTGATCGTCACGCATACCGGCGACGACATCGCCGTCACCGGGATCATGGGCGAGCACGTCGACATGAGCGTGGTCGACGAGCTCATGTGGGATGCGCTGCAGGAGGGTGCCACCAAGGCGGCGGAGCTGGGCCTCTATGGCCCCGGGCAGGATCTCGTCGCCGACGCGTTCACCGGCAACCTGCGCGGCGCCGGCCCCGCCACGGTGGCGCTGCCGCTGCCGGTGCGCAAGGACAACGCGTCGCAGACCGTGCTCGCGTCCTTCGCCGACAAGACGGAGCCGATGGCCTTCAACTACTACGCGACGGGCGCCTACCTGTTGCCGCGCTTCAACACGGGCCTCGTCATCGCCGCCTCGAAGATGAAGCGGGGCTACATCATGGAGATCGTCGACCTGGACACCAAGGCCCAGGCTGTCGAGGCGGGCGCGCATCCGCGCGACCAGAAGGCGCTGGACGGCAAGATGGAGGAGCTGGCGAAGGGCCTCCAGGAGAAGGTCATCCGGCTGCGCGCTCCCGAGGATCTCTTCGACATCGAGGGCCTCTGCCGCTCCTCTCGGTTCGTCATCGCCCGCATCTGGAGCCGGAACGAGCGGGGCGAGGCCGACGGTCTCGGCTACATCTGCTCGGCGGAGCGCCTGCACAACATCAAGACCAAGAAGGGCTTCACCTACGGCGGCAAGGACGACCCGGTGCTGCTCGCGTTCGCCCAGGGCGACTGGCCGGCGCCGGGCGAGATCACCTCGCCGTGGGCGATGGCGCCGATGGTGGCCGGCGATTGCCGCGGCAGCCACAACCTGCACATCCTGCCCATGCCCATCAACTCCCAGACCTCGTTCTGGTCGGGGCCGATCATCTCGGCCATCACCCTGTCCTGCAACATCCACACGGGACGCATCGGCGCGATCTCGGATCAGTTCGCGCTGGGGACGCCCTGGGACGAGGTGCGGCGGCGCGCCGCGGAGCTGGCCATCCAGTTCCGCAACGCGCACGGCATCAAGCAGCCGGCGACGCTGCACGAGGACGAGCTCGAGTACCAGGAGGGGTGGAAGGAGCGGCGCGCGCGTCTCGAGCGGCAGTTCGAGTTCAAGCCGCCCTTCATGCTCGGCGGCAACGGCAACGGGTCGAATGGCAACGGCACCGGCGCCAAGAAGAAGGTCGGCGCCGGCAAAGGTCGTCCCGAGGAAATCGACTAAGAGGCGTTCGTTCGCGGACGCGATCGAGCGCAGCTCGATCGGTGCGCAAAACAGGGGGGCTTGGGGGGTGCGTCCCGCACCCCCCATCTTCCTTTGACTTGGTGTAGACCCGATGCTACGGTCTGGGGCAACACGCAAGTCCGGATCACTGATGGCGAAACTTCATCTCATTACGTACGGCTGCCAGATGAACGAGTACGACTCCGAGCGCGTGGCGGGGTTGCTGCGCGCGCAGGCGTACGAGCTCACCGAGAACGAGGCCGACGCCGACCTGATCCTGCTCAACACCTGCGCCATCCGCGAGAAGGCCGAGGACAAGGTCTACTCGAAGCTCGGGCAGCTGCGGGCCGTGAAGGCGCGTCGCCCCGACGTCATCGTCGGCGTCATGGGCTGCATGGCACAGCTGCATCACGCCGAGATCCGTCGGCGCGCGCCCATCGTCGATCTCGTCTTCGGCTCGCCGGCGATCGGCAAGGTGGCGACGCTCGTCGACCGGGTGAAGCGCGAGCGGCGCCCCATCGTCGAGACCGGCGAGGCGCCGCTCGTCAAGATCACCGCGCGGCCGGACGGCGCCCCGCGCCTGCGCGCCTACATCACCGTGATGGAGGGGTGCGAGAAGCATTGCACGTTCTGCGTCGTGCCCACGACGCGCGGGCGCGAGCGCAGCCATGTGCCCGAGGCGATCCTCGACGAGATCCGTGGCCTCGTCGCCGAGGGCTGCCGCGAGGTGACGCTCCTCGGCCAGACGGTCAACGCCTACGGCCGCGATCTGACGCCGCCCACGGACCTGGCGGCGCTCTTCGAGCAGGTCGACGCCGTCGACGGCCTCGCGCGCATCCGGTTCACGACGTCGAACCCCTACAACCTGACGAGCCGGCTGATCCGGGCGCTCCGCGACGTCCCCAAGGTCTGCGAGTACTTTCACCTGCCGCTGCAGTCCGGCTCGGATCGTATGCTGGCGCGGATGAACCGCGGCTACACGCGCGCCCAGTACCTGGCGCTGATCGACGAGCTGCGCGCCGCCGTCCCGGACATCGCGCTGTCGACGGACCTCATCGTGGGGTTCCCGGGGGAGACCGACGAGGACTTCGCGGCCACGCTGGACATGGTCGAACGGGTCGGCTACGACAACGTCTTCGCGTTCCGCTACTCGCCGCGACCAGGCACGCTCGCCGCCACCATGCCGGCGCAGGTGCCTGCCGAGGTCAAGGCGGAGCGCAACAGCCGTCTGCTGGAGGCGACCGGGCGGGTCGCGGCCGCGCGCAGCCGGCGCTTGGAGGGCCACGCCGTCGATGTCCTGGTGGACGGGCGCTCGAAGAAGAACGAGGCCGAGATGTCGGGACGGACACGGTGCAATCGAGTGATGAACTTTCACGGTGAGGGTCGCGTAGCGATCGGCGACATCGTCCAGGTGCGGGTCACCGAAGCGCTGCCCCATAGCCTGCGCGGGACGCTGGTTTCCTTGCGGGAGGATGCCGAATGTTTCTCGAGATGAAAGTCCGCGGGCTCGCGCTGGATCCGCTCTCGAACATGCCGATCATCATCCTCAAGGACGAGGAGGACAAGCGGTCCCTGCCCATCTGGGTGGGCATCTTCGAGGCGAACGCCATCGCCCTCGAGCTCGAGAAGATCGCCACGCCGCGCCCCATGACCCACGATCTGATCAAGAGCATCCTCGAGACGCTCGAGGCACGGGTGGTGAAGGTCGTCGTCACCGACCTCAAGGAGAACACGTTCTTCGCCGTGCTCCACCTCCAGCTCGGCGAGACCGAGTACACGGTGGACTCCCGGCCCTCCGATGCCATCGCGCTGGCCCTGCGCGTGGCGGCGCCGATCTACGTCGACGAGGACGTGGTGCGCAAGGCCAAGACCCTCGAGGTCGCGCCCAAGGAGGCCGAGCCCGTCAAGGCCGACGACCCGGAGCGGATCCGGGAATGGCTCGGCAACATCAAGCCGGAGGATTTCGAGAAGTTCAACAAGGCCTGACGGACACCCCGTGCGGGTCGCGCTCTTCACGAACAACTATCTACCGTTCTGCGGAGGCGTCACCGTCTCCGTGGAGACGCTGCGTCGCGGGCTCGAGGCACGCGGGCACGAACCCTGGGTCCTGGCCCCGCGCTTTCCGGGCGCGACCGAAGTCGCCCCCCGCACGCTCCGTTATCCGTCGATCCCCGCGGCCACGTATCCTCAGTTCCCGCTGGCCATCCCGTACTCCCGCCGGCTGGCCCGGCGCGTGCGCGCGCTGGCCTTCGACGTCTTCCACGCCCATCATCCGTTCCTGCTGGGCCCGGCGGCCCGGCGGCTCGCACGTCGCCAGGGCCGGCCGCTGGTCTTCACGTATCACACCCGGTACGACAAGTACGCCCACTACGTCCCCCTCCGGCGCGACCTGGTCGAAGCGGCGGCCCGCCTGCTCAGCACCCGCTTCGCGGCCCGCGCGGACGCGATCATCGCGCCCTCGGCCGTCCTGCGTGACGAGCTGCGGGCGCGTGGCGTGGGCGTGCCCATCGCCGTCGTCCCCACCGGGGTCGACCTCGCCCGCTTCTCGCCGGGGGATCGCACGGCGGCGCGTCGCGCGTGCGCGCTCGAGGACGGCGGCCTCGTGGTGCTCTACGTCGGACGCCTCGATCGCGAGAAGAGCGTCGACCGGGTCCTGGCGGCGTTCGCGCGGATCGCGGGCACCCTGGCCCAGGCCCGGCTCGTGCTGGTCGGACAGGGGACCCAGGCGGACGACCTGCGTCGGATGGCCAGCGGGCTGCAGGCCGCCGCGCGAGTGACGTTCGCGGGCGTCTGCGCTCACGAGGCGTTGCCGGCGTACTACCGCGCCGCCGATCTCTTCCTGTTCGCCTCGGAAACGGAGACCCAGGGACTCGTGCTGGCCGAGGCCGCCGCGTGCGGGCTCCCCGCCGTGGCGGTGAATGCCCCGGGCTGTGCGGAGGTGGTCCACGACGGGGACACCGGCGTCCTGACCAAGGGCGATCCGTCGGCGCTTGCCGAGGCCGCCATCGGCTTGCTCGTCGATCCGGCACGCCGGGCCACCATGGCGGCGCGCGCCCGTGAGCTCGCCGAGGGCGAGTTCGACGTGACCCTGCAGATCGATCGCACCCTCGCCGTCTACGCCGACGCCCTCGCCCGGTGTGGTCGTGACGCGCCCCGCGGCGAGCGGCGACATGATTAGTGGCAGTGCGAGGTGAGCCGCGCTCGGGCGGCGAGACGAGCGGTGAGATGATCGTGGATCGGAGTGCCTACTGAGTGCCGAGGCCGCGGAGCTCGCCGCCTCCCCTCGGACGATTCGCGCCCTGTTGCGCGAGCCCTGGCGGCCGCCCGACGGGCGGGGCTTCCTCGATTCGAATCCGCGCGTGCGCACGCTGCGCAAGGTCATCGTGACGTACCCGGAGGTCCGGCACATCCTGCCCGATCGCATCAGCCTCGCCCCCGACACCGACGCCCGCGTGCTGGACACGGTGATGCTCTTCCTCCGGCGTCAGCAGTGGCTGGTCAGCGCCGTGGTCGTGGAATGAGGACACGCGTCGAGGGTCTGCGCCGCGTCGAGAGCGAGATCACCCGGGAGAAGGCGGCGGCGCTCGGCCGGGCGGGGGAGCGTCTGGAGGCGCTGCGCTCGCATCGCATGGTCGACCAGCAGTTCCCCGAGCCCGCGCCGCCGTCGTGGCTCTGATGTGGAACCCGCCGGCAGAGACGCAGCCGCGCGCCGAGCGCGAGGCGCTGCAGCTCACGCGGTTGCGGGAGACGCTCGGCTGGGCCCGCGCGCGCGTCGCGTTCTGCCGCGAGCGCCTCGGGGCGGTCGAGGTGCGGACGCTCGACGATCTCGCCGCGCTTCCCTTCACGGGCAAGAGCGACCTGCGCGATCATTACCCGTTCGGGCTCCTGGCGGTGCCGCTCACCGACGTGGCTCGTGTCCACGCCTCGTCGGGCACCAAGGGCAAGCCGACGGTCGTCGGCTACACGCGGGAGGATCTCGACGTCTGGCGCGAGGTGATGGCGCGGGCCATGACGGCCGCGGGCGCGCGCCCCGGTGATCTCCTGCAGATCGCCTTCGGGTACGGGCTGTTCACCGGCGGGCTCGGCTTCCACGACGGCGCCGAGCGCATCGGCCTGTCCGTCGTGCCGGCCTCGTCCGGGAACACGGCGCGCCAGTGTCTGCTGCTGCGCGACTTCCGTCCGGCGGGACTGGCTGCCACGCCGTCGTTCGCGCTACACATCGCCGAGACCATGATCGAGCAAGGAACGAAGCCGGGAGCGCTCGGCCTCCGCTACGGGATGTTCGGCGCCGAGCCGTGGACGGACGCGATCCGCGACGCGCTCGAGCGCACCCTTGGCTGCGCGGCCTTCGACATCTACGGCCTGTCCGAGATCATCGGTCCCGGCGTGGCCGGCGAGTGCGAGGTCCGTGAGGGCTTGCACGTGGCCGACGACCACTTCCTGCCCGAGATCGTCGATCCCGTGAGCGGTGCCGTCCGGGCGCCGGGCTCCGAGGGTGAGCTGGTGCTGACCACGCTGACGAAGCGCGCGCTGCCGATGATCCGCTACCGGACCGGCGACATCACGACGCTCACGTTCGAGCCCTGCCGCTGCGGGCGGACCTCCGCGCGAATCGCGCGACTCAAGGGCCGGTCCGACGATATGCTGGTGATCAAGGGGGTCAACGTGTACCCCTCGGAAATCGAGGCCGCGCTGCTGGAGCTCCCCGAGCTGCTGCCCCAGTACCAGCTCGTGGTGGACCGCCGGACCACACTGGCCCGGCTGGAGGTGCAGGTGGAGGCGGCGCCGTCCCTGGTGGAGCGCTGCGGGGGGTTCGACGCCGCCCATCCGCTCGCGGCGGGGTTGCGGCACGACGTGGCGGCGCGCCTGCGGACCGCCCTCGGGCTCGGCGTCGAGGTGACCCTGCTGCCGCCCCGGACGATCCCGCGGTCGGAAGGCAAAGCGGTGCGGGTGGTGGAGAGAAGTGCGAGCGGAGGGACGCCCGAGTCGCCGTAGGCGCGAGCGTCCGAGGCGAGCGGTGAAATGGCCGAGGAGGAGCGAGGATGGCTGAGATGGCGGAGACGATGATGGCGAAGATCCGGGCCGGGCAGCGTCTCGAGTCCCCGGAGGAGATGACGGCCGAGTACCGCGAGATGCTCGTGCATCTCATGACGATGCAGGCCGACTCCGAGCTGGCCGGCGGTTACGGCTACGTACCCTGGATCACCAAGGCGCCGACGGTCGACGAGAAGCACGTCGTCGCGCAGATCGTGAAGGACGAGCTCCGGCACGCCGCCGTCATGTACGGGCTCCTGGCCGATCTCGGCTTCGACGTGGACGGTCACGTCCACGCCCACGACGAGATCTTCACCATGCGGATCGCGGCGACGGACGACATCGGCACGGCCCGGATCACGACCGACAAGCGCGTCAACATCTTCTACTACCCGATCGAGACGTGGGCCGACTTCGTGTTCTTCAATTTCTGCATGGACCGCGGCGCGGGCCATCAGCTCGAGGACGTGCGGGTGTGCTCGTACGGCCCGTGGGCGCGGGCGATCGAGGGCATCTTCAAGGAGGAGAAGTTCCACATCCGCCACGGCGAGTACTGGGTGAAGCGCCTCAGCGAGGATCCGGCGACGCACGACGAAGCCCAGACGACGTTCGGCAAGTGGTACGTGCGCACCATGAACATCTTCGGGCGTCCGGGCTCGCCGCGGAACCAGCGCTACCGCGAGCTGCGGTTGAAGGTCCGCGACAACGACGAGGTCCGTCAGGCGTTCGCGACGGAGATCGCGGGCCTGTGCGAGAAGTTCGGCCTCGATGTCCCCGAGTGGGCGCCGCGATGGAGCGACCTGCCGGAAGAGGCGCACATCCCGGGGTAAGCGACATGAGCGGTCTCGACTCGACGCCGACGCCGGCGCTGTGCCGGCTCTGTCGACGTCCCATCCCGCGCGCGGTCACCAAGTGCCCCTACTGTCGGGCTCAGCTCCTCTGGAATGTCGAGCGCCGGCGCCCGGGCGGGCTGGCTCGCCGGGCGCGTGATCTCAAGCGCGCCGGGGTCGCCGCGGCGATCGTCGTCGGGATCGTCCTCGCGGTGGCCTGGCTCTGGGTGCTTCGAGAGGTCAAGGCGCCGGCGTTGTCGTCGACGGATCCGACAACGACCGCGACGCGTCCCGCGTCCGCGGACTGCGCCTCGCTCATCGGTGTGCTGACGGGAGGGTCGGGATCGGAGTCTCGGATCACGCCGGAGCTTCGAGACAAGTTTCGCCAATGCTTTCAGCGACGTTGACCTCATTCCTTCAGAGCTCCCGCGAGCAGGCCGCGCACCAGGTGCCGGCGTAGGCCGAGGACGAGCAGCACCGGGGGCAGCGAGGCGAGCATCGACGCCGCGGCGATGTCGCCCCACGGGGTTTCGAAGACGCCGGGGAACAGCGCGAGGGCGACGGGCGCCGTACGGCTGGCCTCGGTGGCAGTGAAGGTGTACGCGAAGAGAAACTCGTTCCACGCGAACAGGAAGGTCAAGAGCGCCGCCGCGGCCAGCCCCGGCGCCACGACGGGCAGGACGACGTGACGCAGGGCCGCCAGACGGCCGGCGCCGTCGACGGCCGCGGCTTCCTCCAGCTCCCGAGGGATGTCTCGGATGAACCCCGCCACCAGCCAGATCGACAGCGGCAGCGCAAACGACGTGTCGGCGAGGATCACGGCGAGCCAGGTGTCGCGCAAGCCGAGGGCGCGCACGATCAGGTAGAGGGGCGCGACGGTCGCGACCGCGGGCAGCGCGGTGCTCAGCACGATCCCGAGCAGCAAGAGCCGGCGGCCCGGCAGCGGCAGCCTCGCGAGCGCGTAGGCGGCGGGCGCGGCCAGCACCGCGGCCAGCAGTGTCGCCGCGGCCGCGATGCCGACGCTGTTGGCGAGGGCTCGCGGCATCGGGCTCGCTTCGAGCACGGCACGGTAGTGGACGAGCGAGAGGCCTGCCATCACGTCCGCGGGGTCGCCCGTCGGCGTCAGCGACGTCAGCATCTGCCAGGCGACCGGTGTCGCATAGAGCACCAGCCCCGCCAGCACGAGGCCGTCGACGACCGTGCTACGCGTTCGCACCGCGCCCCTCGGCCGCGGCCAGATGTCCCCACGCGATGGCCACGACGAGCGCGCCGACGACGACCGCCGAGGCCGCCCCGAAGCCGAGCTGCAGCGTCTGAAAGAGACTGCGGTACGCGTAGAGCGTCAGCGTCTCGGTGACGCCGGCCGGGCCGCCGCCGGTCAGGATGAACATCAGGTCGAAGGCGCGCAAGGCGTCGAGAGTCCGGAAGAGCAGCGCGACCAGCAAGACCGGGAACAGCAGCGGCAGCGTGATCCGCCAGAAGCTCGCCGCGCGCCCGGCGCCGTCGACGGCCGCCGCCTCGTAGACGGCGGGCGGGATGCTGGCCAGGCGCGCGAAGACGAGCAGGGCGATGAACGGCGTCGTGCGCCAGACGTCGGCGGCGATCAGCGCGGGCAGGGCGAGGCGGGGATCCCCGAGCCAGTTCGGCTGCCCGCTGGCGACGAGCGCGATCAGCCGGTTCACGAGGCCGGCGGACGGGTGATAGATCCACTCGAAGATCCGGCCGGTGACGACGCCGGGCAGGCACCAGGGGAGCAACAGCAGGCCGAGCGACGCTCCCTGCCACCGCCCCTGCGCGCGCAGCGCCACGGCGGCCGCCACACCGAGGACGAGCTCGAGGGCGACGGACGCCACGGTGAACAGCACGGTCACGCGCAAGGCGCTCCAGAACGCCGCGTCGCGGGCGAGGAAGGCGTAGTTGGCGAGACCGACGAAGTCGGCGATCCCGAAGATCGGCACGCGCCGCTCGAGCGAGAGCGACAGGACCCGCACGACCGGATAGCCGGTGACGACGGCGAGCACGCCGAGCGCGGGCGCCACGAAGATCCACGCGAGTCGCCGGTCGCCGCGGGCGGTCATGGCCGCAAGAAATAGGCGAGCCGGCGCTCGGCATCGGCGAGCGCCTCGGACGCGGGCTTGAGGCCGAGAATCGCGGCCGAGAGCTCCGGCTGGAGCGTCGCCGAGAGCGTCTGGTACCACGGAGTGACGGGACGAGGACGGGCGCCCGCGAAGATCGCGCGCAGCTCCGGGTCTTCGAGCAGCTGGGGACGCGTCGGCTCCAGGCCCACGGCGGCGGCGATCGCGCGCTGGGACGCGGGGCTCGCGAGGTGGCGCACGAGCGCCCACGCGGCGTCCGGAAAGCGCGTCCGGGCATGGATCGCCAGGTGGGCGCCGCCGAGCGCGCCGCCGCCGGGGAGCGGAGCGATGCCGACGCGCCCTCGCACCGGCGAGCCCGCTGCCTCGAACAAGGCCCGGGCGTACGGCCAGTTCCTGAGAAAGACCGCACGACCGGCGCCGAACTCTCGGCGGGTCAGCTCCTCGTCGGCCGCGGTCACGAGCGGGGGCGACAGGCCGCGCGCCAGGAGCGAGCGGCGGAACGTGAGCGCCGCGGCCGCGCGCCCGGGATCGGGCAGGAGGCGGCCGTCGCGGCCGACCAGGTCGGTGCCCTCGCCCCACAACGCCTCCAGCGCGTTCACCACGAGCCCCTCGTACTGCTTGCCCTGCCACAGGAATCCGCCGAGGTGACGATCGTCGGCGGCGCGCATCACCACCGCCGCCTGGTCGGCGAGCGCGGCATAGCTCGTGGGCGGCGCCAGGCGGTGTCGGGCGAGCAGGTCGGCGCGGTAGTAGAGCAGACCGACGTTCATGACCCACGGCACCGCCCACAGGCGGTCCCGCAGGGTCGCCGCCTCGATCATCGACGCGAAGTGCTCGCGACGCTCGCCCGCGGGCCAGCGATCCGTGAGATCGAGCAGCCAGCCGGCGCGGGCGAACTCGGCGATCCAGATGACGTCCAGCATGAGGACATCGAACCCGGCGCTCCGTCCCTCGAGATTGATGACGTAGAACTGATGCTGGACGTCCGCGGTCCACGGCAACGGCTCGTGGGCGACGACGATGCCCGGGTGTCCACGCTCGAACTCGCGGAGAAGGGCGGGGAGCGGATCGCGCTCGCCGGGCATACGCGAGTGACGAAACACGAGGCGGATCTCGGGGGCGGGCGCCCGCTCGGCGCAGCCCGTCGCGGTGAGCGCCAGCAGGATCGCGATGACGATCCACGCGCAACCCCGTGCCGCCGGCACGGAGGCGGCCTCAGACGGCGCGCACATGCGTCGAGTATGACACGGCCAGCATTCTCGAGGGACGCCGCGGCTGTGCCGCGGCGTCGCGAGCGTAGGGGGGATTGGGGGGCCCGCTCGGGACCCCCCATCTCGGCTAGATCATCGACTCTCCGCTCTGCTGCAGGAGCTTGGCGACGAGGCCGGTCCAGCCCGTCTGGTGGCTGGCGCCGATCCCGCGGCCCGTGTCGCCGTGAAAGTACTCGTAGTACAGCACGAGGTCACGCCAGTGGGGATCGTCGCGGAACCGCTCGATGTCGCCGTGGACAGGCCGGCGGCCCGAGGGATCGCGCAGGAAGATCCGCGTGAGCCGTTGCGACAGCTCGCGCGCCACGTCGGCCAGCCGCAGGAGCCGGCCCGAGCCCGTCGGGCATTCGACCTTGAGGCTGTCGCCGAAGAAGTGGTCGAATTTCTGGAGCGCCTCGACGAGGAGATAATTGACGGGAAACCAGATGGGACCGCGCCAGTTCGAGTTGCCGCCGAACAGGCCCGAGACGGATTCGGCCGGCTCGTACCCGACCCGGTGCTCCGTCCCCGCGAGGTGCAGGATGAACGGATGCTCGAGGTGGACGCGGGACAGGGCCCGGATTCCGTGCGGCGACAGGAACTCCGTCTCGTCCAGCATGGTCCGGAGCACGCGGACGAGCTGATCGCGATTGACGATCGACAGCAGGCGCCGCGGCGCGGGATCGTCGGTGGAGGCCAGCTCGACGTGGCCGCGGAAGGCCGGCCGGTTGTCGATGAACCACTGCATGCGCCGCTTGAACCCCGGCAGCCGCTCCACGATGTCGCTCTCGAGCGTCTCGGCGGCGAAGAGGGGAATGAGCCCGACCATCGAGCGGACCTTGAGCGGCCGCACGGAGTCGTCCGCCAACCGCAGGGCGTCGTAGAAGAACCCGTCGTCCTCGTCCCACAGCGACATGCCGTGGCCGCCGAGGTCGTCCATGGCGTGGGCGATGAAGACGAAGTGCTCGAAGAACTTGCTGGCCACGTCTTCGTAGGCGTCGTCGGTGCGGGCCAGCTCCAGCGCGATCGTGAGCATGTTGAGGCAATACATCGCCATCCACGCCGTCCCGTCCGACTGCTCGATGTGGCCGCCGGCGGGAATCGGCGCCGAGCGATCGAAGACGCCGATGTTGTCGAGGCCGAGGAAGCCGCCCTGGAAGATGTTCTTGCCCTCGGTGTCCTTGCGGTTGACCCACCACGTGAAGTTCAGCAGGAGCTTGTGGAAGACGCGCTCGAGGAACTTGTGATCGCCCTTGCCGCGCCGGCGCTGCTCGATCTTGTACACGCGCCAGGCCGCCCAGGCGTGGACCGGCGGGTTGACGTCGCCGAAGGCCCACTCGTACGCGGGGATCTGGCCGTTGGGATGCTGATACCACTCGCGCAGGAACAGGATCAGCTGCGACTTCGCGAAGTCGATGTCCACGAGGGCGAGCGGGATCATGTGGAACGCGAGATCCCAGGCCGCGTACCACGGGTACTCCCACTTGTCGGGCATCGAGACGACGTCCTCGTTGTAGAGGTGCGTCCAGTCGTGATTCCGGCCGCGCCGGCGCTCGGGCGGGGGAGGCGGGAAGGCGGGATCGCCGGCGAGCCAGCGGGTCACGTCGTAGTGGTAGAACTGCTTCGACCACAGGAGCCCGGCGAAGGCCTGGCGCATGACCTGCTGGGCGTCGGCCGACAGCTCGGCGGGAATGATGCCGGCATAGAACTCATCGGCCTCCCGGCGGCGGGCGGCGACGACGCGGTCGAACTCGGGACCGAAGGGCGCCGTGGCCACGGCGTCGGTCAGGCGGAGCCTGACGCTCGCGCTCTCCCCCGGCCCCAGGCGCAGGTGATAGCGCGCGGCGGTCTTGGTGCCGACGTGATACGGGTTGACCGCGTCGCGCGCTCCGTGCACGAGCCAGGCGTCGATGCCGTCCTTCACGTAGGGCGAGGGGTTGGCAACGCCCCACAGGCGCGTGAAGTTCGTCTCGTTCTCGGTCACGAGCATCTCCGGCAAGCCCTCGCAGCAGAGCCAGCGCAGGCCCAGCAACTCGTGCTCCGCGCTCACGACCGCGTAACCGCTGGTCGCCTCGTGCGCCCGGAGCTGCGGGCGCAGCGTGCCCGGCGTCCACGACCACGTGTTGCGGAACCACAGGGTCGGCAGCAGGTCCAGCTCGGCCGCCTCGGGGCCCCGGTTGGTGGCGGTGATGATCACCAGGATGTCGTCGGGCGACGCCTTCGCGTACTCGACGACGACGTCGAAGTACCGGCCGCCGTCGAAGACGCCGGTGTCGAGGATCTCGTACTCGGGCTGCCGGCGGTCGCGGCGCCGGTTCTCCTCCACCAGCTGACGATAGGGAAAGGCCGCCTGCGGATACTTGTAGAGCGCGCGCATCCAGGAATGCGTGGGCGTCGAGTCGAGGTAGAAGTAGCACTCCTTGACGTCCTCGGCGTGGTTGCCCTCGTTGCCCGTCAGCCCGAACAACCGCTCCTTGACGATCGGGTCCCGTCCGTTCCAGAGCGCCAGCGCGAAGCAGAGCCGCTGATGATTGTCGCAGATCCCCGCGATCCCGTCCTCGCCCCAGCGATAGGCGCGCGAGCGCGCGTGATCGTGAGGCAGGTACTCCCAGGCCGTTCCGTCGCGACTGTAGTCCTCGCGGACCGTGCCCCACTGGCGCTCGCTCAGGTACGGCCCCCACCGCTTCCAGTGCACCCGCCGCGTGGCGGCCTCGTTCAGCCGCTGGCGCTCGCTCATGCCTCCGGCCATGCGTGCCTCCCCGCGATCCGGACCCACGCCCTCAGCGCTTCGGCGACGCTCCAGGCTTGCTGAGGACAGCCCCGCGGCAGGTGCGGGGCCTCGCCATCGAAGATCTCGGAGACGCTGCCGAGTCCGGCGTCGCCCAGATGGTGCGCGAGCGGCGCCAGCAGCGCGAGGGCGGCCTCGCGATCGTGAGAGACGCGGAAGTGGGCGAGCGCGAAGGGACCCAGCAGCCACGCCCACGCCGTGCCCTGATGATAGGCGCCGTCTCGCGCCGTGGGGTCGCCGAGGCACCGGCCGCAGTAGCCCGCGGCGTCCGGGGACAGGCTGCGGAGCCCGTACGAAACGGCGAGCCGTCGCGCGCACGCCTCGACCACGCGGCGCTGGCGGTCCACCCCGAGCGGGCTCGCCGGCAGCGAGACGGCGAAGAGCTGGTTGGGGCGCACGCTCGGGTCGTGACCCTCGGGGCCGTCGAGGACGTCGAAGCAGCATCCCGCGGCGTCGTTCCAGAACCGGTCGAAGCTCGCGCGCACGCGGGCGGCGAGCGCGTCCCAGGGATCGGCCGGCCGGCCCAGGCGCTGCGCGAAGCCGCGCATGGCGCAGAGCGCGTTGTACCAGAGGGCGTTGACCTCCACGGCCTTGCCGGCGCGCGGCGTGATGACGCGATCTCCGACCTTGGCGTCCATCCACGTCAGCTGCACCCCCGGAGCACCGGCGGCGATCAGGTGATCGGCGGGATCTTCGCGAATCCCGTAGCGCGTGCCCGCGCGATAACCGTGCACGATCGCTTCGAGCGCGGGCAGGAGGGCCGCGAGCGTGCTGTCGTCCTTGGTCGTCTCGTCGTAGGCCCGGACCGCCTCGATGAACCAGAGGGCGGCGTCCACCGTGTTGTACTCCGGCGCCTGGCCGGCATCCGGAAACCGGTTCGGGAGCATCCCGCCGTCGACGAAGCCGGCGAAGGTCGTGAGGATCTGCCGAGCCAGCTCGCTCCGGCCCGTGACGAGGGTCAGCCCGGGCAGGCTCACCATCGTGTCGCGGCCCCAATCGCCGAACCACGGATAGCCCGCGATCACGGACAGGCCGTCCGTCCCTCGTCGCACGATGAATTGATCGGCGGCCAGGACGAGCCGCTCGATCCAGGCGGGCGCCGCCGCCGTCACGGCCGACTGCCGACGCCACGTGCCGAGGACGGCGTCGTCGTGCGCTCGGCGGTCTCGCCAGGCCGTCGTGCCGTCGCGGTCGGGCGCCGTCTCGGCCGAGAGCACGAGGGTCAGGGCCTGGCCCGGCGCCAGGCGCGCCGCGACGGTCGCCGCGTGCAGGTGGTCGTCGAGGAAATCGAGCCCGCGCTCCTCCTCGCGGGGCAGCCGCACGCCGTGATACCACACGTGCGCCGTCGTGACCGCGGCGCCGTCGGCGAGCACGAGGATGGGTCGGGCGCCGTCGAACGCACTCACGCGCACCCCGTCGGCCACGGGCTCGACGCCCATCCGCCAGGCGCCGGCCCGGGTCAGCGTGTGGTAGTCGCGGTAGTTGACGAGGACGCGGAGCGCCAGCTCCAGGGGCTCGGTCGCTCGCACGAGCCGATAGCTCACGTAGGTGGTGTTCGCGCCGGGCGCCATCCACACGCGACGCTCCACGCGCGCCTCGGCGCAGGCGTACGTCCACACCGGCGACGTGCCGTCGAGACGGAAGCGCTCGATGAGGTCATCGCCGCGCGGAGCGAGCGTGCCGTCGGCCCACCGGTCGGCGGACAGCGCGAACGACTGGCCGCCGTAGGTCGCGACGTCTTCGGTCTTCGCGACGAGGAGCGTGCGTCCGAGCGGGGGAGCCAGGGCGGCGATGAGCAGGCCGTGATACCGCCGGGCCAGCCGCCCACTCACCGTGCCCGCGGCGAACCCGCCGAGCCCGTTCGTGCAGAGCCACTCGCGCGTGTCCGCGGCGTCCGGCTCCCTGACGAACTCACGTCCCCAGTCGAGCATCGCCTCGGCAATCATAGCTGATGACATGGGGGGCCTAGCCACGGGCCCCCCAAGCCCGATTTTCGATCATTTCACCGCTCGGCTCCCCGCCCAGCGGCTTACTCGCACGGCGGGCGGCTCGGGACGCCCCGGCGAAGCCGTGGCGCCCCTCGAAATACTCCGAAGCTTCACGGTGGCTCAGCCCCCGCGCGCGAATTCGGGATAGAGCGTCATGCCGCCGTCGACGACGAGCGTCTGGCCGTGGACGTAGTCCGCATCGTCGGACGCGAGCCACACCGCGGCCTTGGCCACGTCCTCGGGCAGGCCCAGGCGGCCATAGGGGATCAACGTCAGCAGTGCCTGGAGGGCCTCGGGGGTGTCCCAGGCCGCGCGGTTGATGGGCGTCTTGATGGCGCCCGGCGCGATCGAGTTCACGCGGATGCGGTGGCCCGCCAGCTCCTGCGCCAGCGTCTGCATGAGGAGCTTCACGCCGCCCTTGGAGGCCGCGTAGTTCACGTGGCCGGCCCACGGGATGATCTCGTGCACCGAGGACACGCAGAGGATCTTGCCGGTGGCGCGCGAGACGTCCGGCCGCGGTCCGCGCCGGATCATCGCGCGGGCGGCCTCGCGGGCGCACAGAAACATCCCCGTCAGATTGATGCCGATGACCTGGCTCCACTGGGCCAGCGTCATCTCGGTCACCGGGGCGTCCGCCTGCAGCCCGGCGTTGTTCACGAGGATGTCGATCGTGCCCCAGGCCTCGAGCATCCGGGCGAACATCGCCTGGACGTCGTCTTCCTTCGAGACGTCCGCCCCGATGGCCATGGCCGTCCCACCGTCGCGGGTGAGATCGTCGACGATCGCCAGCGCCGCCTCCGCCTTGGCGTGGTAGTTGACGACCACCGCGGCGCCGGCGGCGGCCATCGCGCGGGCGATCGCTTCACCGATCCCGGAGCTGGCCCCGGTGACCAGGGCCTTCTGACCCTCGAGCGGTCGACGCCCGGTCATTCACGCGTACTTGACATAATACGTCTTATCGGAAGTAAGCTCGGGCCCGCATCACGGGGCCGCGCCGAGGTTCGCGAGCTGCCCGCGCACCTCCTCGGAACGAACGGACTTCGGGACGTCCTTGAGGATCCGCCGGTACGTGGCGACGGCGGCGTCCTTCTTCCCGGCCAGCTCCTGCACGCGGGCGACGTCGAACAGGAGCTCTTCGTAGTAGAAATCTTTCGGGCTCAGGCGCGCGAGCTGGGCCTCGAAGGCCTGCGTGGCCTCCGGCAGCTTGCGTTCGGCCTCCCAGGCATATCCGATCCCGGCTCCCGCGAGCGTGGCGATGGTGCCGCCGCCGGACTTGGCGATGGCGATCTGCCAGGCCGAGCGCGCCTTGTCGTACTGGCCGACACCGAAGCGCAAGTTGCCGAGGCTGTAGGCGGCCTGCGCGGCCATCGGATGCGACGGATATTCGGCGAGGACCCGCTCGAGATCCGCCATCGCCGCCATCTTGGCCTCCGGGGTCGCTTCGGCACTGTCGGCCTGACGGGCGCGCACGAGGGTCGCCCCGTACGCCGTATTGCCGCGCTGTTGCTGGGCGCCGCTCCAGAGCCAGAGCCCCATCGTCAGCAGACCGAGCCCGACGACGACACCGGCGGCGATCGCGATGGTGCGCGGGGTCGGCCGCGGCCCGCGGAGATTCCCAGGGACGAGAACGTTCCATTTCATGCCAAAGATTTCACCATCCACGATGAAGATTCGTGCACCCCACCGGGCTCTCGCGTCCCGCGAATCCCGGTAACGCTGCGATTCCGCGGACTCGCTCTGTCCCGCCGGCAGAGGCATACGGCTTGCTACGTATAGCGCCTCCCGAAAAGGAGTCGAACCACGATGACTGCGAGCTCGATCGAGCGACTCACGGTCGAAGTTCGTCTGCTGCCTGAACCCTGCCTCTGGGCCTGGGAGATCCGCGATCCCAATCGCGGCGGGGTCGTCGACAGCAGCTGGAACGCCGAGTGGACCGCCTACAACTCCGCCGAGGAAGCCTACCGCGCCGGGCGTCGCCGCCTGAGCCGTCTGACCGGCGGCAGTCACTGACACACACGACGACACCCGGCCGGCCGTGGGCCGCCGGGCGTCGCGTGGTCCGGGTCCGAACTACATCTTGACGCCGAGCTTGTCGAGACCTTCCTTGGCCGCCTTCTCGGCATCCGCGTGCTTGCCTTCGGCGTGCAGCTTCGACGCCTCCGCCGCTTTCACCTTCGCGTCGTAGGCCGTGGCGTCGAAGCGGTTGCCGGCCGCCGCGTTGATCTGCCCCACGAGCTTGGGACACTGGAAGGCCAGGGCCGGTCCGGCAGCGAACGCGACCGCCACTCCGATTCCGCTCAACGTGAGGATCAGGCGCTTCATTCGGTCACCTCCGTGTTGAAATGAGAACGCGCGACGGGCTTGCGACACGGGCGGCATTATAACGTCGCCGCGCCCAGATCTACCAGCACCGCGCCGGCGTCCACGGTGACCGGATAGCACGGCATCGTGACGGCCGGATTGTTGACGTTGGCGCCGGAGGTCACGTCCCATCGCCACGCATGCCAGGGACACCGGACGATCGTGCCTTCCAGGTCCCCCTCGCCGAGCGGCCCCCCGCGGTGCAAGCAGGCGTTGTCGATGGCGTAGAACCGGCCATCGACGTTGAAGAGCGCGAGGGCCCGGCCCCCCGCCTCGACCACCCGGCCTTCGCCCGGAGGAACCTCGTGGGCCATCGCGACTTTCATTCGTGAATCCGGCACGTTCAGGCCTCCATCATTTGACGTCGATCGAGCATACCGCCGATCCGCCTCTGGATGGAAGGTGGATTGCACGCACTAGCCGCCATGGCATCCGAAGGCTGGCACGAGTCCCCTGACCTGCTCCGCCCCGAAACACTCGACATGCACCGGGCGATCACGAGCTTGATGGAAGAGCTCGAGGCCATCGACTGGTACGGTCAGCGGGTCGACGCGACCGGCGACGCGGCGCTGCGTGAGGTTCTCGCGCACAACCGAGCCGAGGAGCAGGAGCACGCCGCGATGGTGCTCGAATGGATTCGCCGTCATGATCCCGGCTTCGATCGACACCTGCGAGAATACCTGTTCACCGAAGGGTCGATCGTGGGACGTGAGGCGGCCGCCAACCCGGGCTCCGACACCAACGGCGATCGTCCGAAGGCGAGTGTCGGATCCCTACGGGAGAACCGCTGATGGATTACCTGCGACGTGGATCCGCTCCGCTGTCCGAGCGCGTGTGGTCGGCGCTCGATGAGGCCGCCGCCCAGGCGGCACGCCACGTCCTGACCGGCCGGCGGGTGGCGACGTTCGATGGGCCTCGGGGGTGGGAGCATACGGCGGCGCGCCTCGGCACCATGACGCCGTGCGCGACCCAGGAAGGCAAGGCCACGGTCTGCGTCCCCGAGGTCGTCCTGCTGTCCGAGGTGCGCGCCGACTTCACGCTCCCCTGGGCTCGCGTGGAGGTCTTCGAGCGCGGCGCCCCCGCGCTCGACACCGAGGCGGCCGAGGAGGCCGCGCGGGAGGTGGCGCTGGCCGAGGACCGCCTGGTGCTCTACGGCGATCCTGTCGGGGCGGGCTTCCTGACCTTCCCGAAGTCGCCGCGCGTGCAGGCCGGCGACTGGTCGCGGCCGGCGCAGGTGCTCGCCGACCTCGTGCGCGCCCTCGAGACGCTCGACGATCACGGGATCCCCGGCCCGTACGAGGCGATCATGTCCTCGGCGCGCTACTACGCCTACCTGCAAGCCACGACCGAGGCGGGCTACCCCGCCAGCCGTCACGTGAAGGAAGTCCTCGCGGGCGTGCATCGTTCGTCGGTCCTGCGGGACGCCGGCGCGGTGTTCTCGACGCGCGGGGGCGATTTCGTCATCACCGTCGGCGGCGATCTCTCGACGGGCTATCGCTGGCACGATCGCGAGAGCATCCATCTGTTCTGCGCCGAGACGATCGCCGCCCAGACGATGACGCCCGACGCGGTCTGCGTGCTCGGTTAGCTCGCGTACCCCCCAGCTCCACCCCTCCCCGCAAGGGGGAGGGGTGGGAGCACGCCTGTCATATAATCACGGGGATGATCTTCCAGCAGCTCGCGAACGAGGACGCGGGGTGTCTGTCGTACCTGATCGGCTGCAATCAGGCGGGTGCCGCCATCGTGATCGATCCCGCCCGCGACCGGATCGACGAGTATCTGCGCCTGGCGCGCAAGAAGGGCCTCAAGATCACCCACATCCTCGAGACCCACACCCACGCCGACCACATCTCCGGCAACCGTGAGCTGGCGGAGCTGACGCGGGCGCCCATTCTCTTGCATCGCGACTCGCGCGCGGTCTTCGAGCACGGGACGGTCGCGGACGGCGACGAGATCCGTCTCGGCACCGTCGGGCTCAAGATCCTGCACACGCCGGGACACACCCCCGACAGCATCTGCGTGCTCGTCACCGATCACGGCCGGGGCCACGAGCCCTGGTTCGTGCTGACGGGCGACACGGTCTTCATCGGCGATGTCGGACGCCCGGACCTCGGCGGTGCCGAGGCCGCGGGCGCGCTCTACGAGAGCCTGCACCGCGCCATCCTCTCGCTCGACGACAGCATCGAGGTCTACCCCGCCCATGGCTCGGGCTCGCTGTGCGGACGCGCGATGTCCTCGAAGTCGGCGTCCACGATCGGCTTCGAGCGACGCTTCAATCCGGCGCTCGGCGCGCGCTCCCGGAACGAATTCGTCGACATGCTGATGACGGGGCTGCCGCCGAAGCCGCCATCGTTCGAGACCATCGTCGGCAAGAACCAGGGCACGATCCCGCTGCAGCGCGCCAAGCCCCGTCCCGTCACCGCGCGCGAGGCCGCCGACGCGGTGGGGCGCGGTGCCTGCATCCTCGACCTCCGCGATCCGGCGACCTACGGTGAAGCCCACGTGCCGGGGGCGCTGAACGTATGGATCGAGAGCCCCCAGTTCGCGGATCGCGTGGCCTGGTTCGCCCCGCCCGACTCGCGCTTGATCCTGGTGGCCCAGGGACCGTCGGATCTGGACCGGGCGATCAAGGCGTTGAGCCGCGTGGGCGTCGACGCCGTCGAGGGGTTCCTCGAGCGCGGCATGATCGAGTGGAGGGCGGCCGAGCTGCCGGTGGCGTCCGTGCCCCAGATGACGGTGTGGGAGCTGAACGAGTGGCGCGACGAGCACCGTGACGTCGTGGTCGTCGACGTGCGCGAGCCGTTCGAGTGGCGCGAAGGTCACGTCGAGGGCGCGCTCCACCTGCCCATGCTCGAAGTGGTCAAGCGGCTCGGCGAGCTGCCCGCCGATCGGCCCAAGGCGGTCCTGTGCGCCGGCGGCCTTCGCTCCAGCACGGTGATCAGCGCCCTCGAGCGCCACGGCCTCCGCGACTGCCTGAACGTGACCGGCGGCATGACCGCCTGGCTCAAGGCCGGCTTCCCCGCCAGCGTCGGCTAGCCCAGCCTCACCTGCGCGCGAGCTGGGCGACGGTTCGCGCGAGCTCGGAGGAATCGATCGGCTTGGCGAGGTGCACGTCGAAGCCGGCGTCGATGGCGCGGCGCATGTCTGCTTCCCGCGCGAACGCGGTGAGCGCGATCGCGGGAATCCGGCCGCCGTCTGCCGCGGGTAAACCCCGCACGCGCCGGATCAGCTCGTAACCGTCCTCGCCCGGCAATCCGATGTCGCTCACGATCACGTGGATGCGGTGCTGCCCGACCGCCGCGAGCGCCGCCGCCGCCGTCTCGACGGCGACCACGTCGGCGCCGCGGTCCCCGAGAATTTGCGCCAGCAGCCGCCCGGTATCCACCTCGTCCTCGACCACGAGCACCTTCAGCCCGTCGAGCCGTGCATCGCCGATCGGGCCGTCGGCGGCCGAGCGCGCCTCGTCCTCTCGCTGCGCCGGCGTGACGGCGCCCAGCGGAAGGTCCACCGTGAACGTCGCGCCACGTCCCTCGCCCGCGCTGGACGCCGCGACTCGCCCGCCATGCAGCTCGACGAGGTGGCGGACGATGGCGAGCCCGAGACCGAGGCCGCCCTGCGTGCGGGTGGAGACTCCCTCGGCCTGGCGGAAGCGGTCGAAGATCTGAGGCAGGAACTCGGCCGACATGCCGCGGCCGGTGTCGCTCACCGTGATGCGGGCCCCCGCCGGCTTCGTTTCGAGCTTGACGTCGACGCGACCGCCCTTCGGGGTGAACTTGACGGCATTGGACAGGAGATTCCACACGACCTGCTGCAGGCGGTGGCGGTCGCCACGAACTGTGGGCGAAGCGTCCGGGACGTCCATCTGTAGCTCGAGGCCCTTGACGTCCGCGGACTGGCGGACGGTCTCGACCGCGGCACGCACGACGGTCGTCAGGTCGACGTCCCGCACGTCGATGGCGAGCTTGCCGGAGGCGATCCGCGACACGTCGAGCAGGTCCTCGATGAGCTGCGCCAGGAGTCGCGTGTTGCGCTCGATCGTCTCCAGGGCATCCGCGGTCTTCGCGGGATCCATCGCGCCCCGCCGGAGCACACGCACCCACCCGAGCATCGCCGTGAGCGGCGTGCGCAGCTCGTGGGAGAGCACGGACAGGAAGTCGTCCTTGGCGCGGTTGGCCGCCTCCGCCTCCATCCGGAGCCCGCGCTCGCGCTGGAGCAGCTCGACGCGCTCCGTGATGTCGCGCACGATGCACTGCAGGACTTTCTTGCCCCCGAGCAGGTACCCGTTGCAGGCCAGCTCGACGTGGCGCTGCGTCCCGTCCGCCCGGGTGATCACCACGTCCTCGTAGCGCACGAACTCTCGCGTCTGCAGCTCGCGCAGGAGCGCGCGGACCTTGTCGGCGTCGTCGAACGCCTGGAGCTCCCAGACCTTTCGTCCGACGACCGCGTCCGCGCCTCGTCCGGTCAGCGACGTCCACGCCGGGTTGACGGTGGTGACCTGCCCGCTATCCGCGTCGATCAGCACGACGCCTTCCATGGCGGTCTCGAAGAGCCGGCGGTAGCGGACCTCTTCCGACGCCCGCAGCTCGCGCTCGGCCTGACGCCGCACTGTGATGTCGTCCAACGCGAGCAGGATCGTTCGGGCCGTCTCGCTCTCCCGATGAATCTGCCGCGCGCTGAGCAGCATGACGCGGGTCCCGATCGACGGAAACTCGTGCTCGACCTCGAAGCTCTCGAACGGCGTGTCGTGGGCGAGCAGGTCGTCGAGCAGTCCACGCAGCCCCGGGAGGTCCCACTGGCCGCTGCCGAGGTCGAAGAGGAGACGGTTGACGGTCTGCTCGGCCGAGACCTGAAACATCTCGTAGAAGGCGCGATTGGCGGACCGGATCCGGAAGCTCGGGTCGAGGACGAGGAGCGGCGTTCGCGTGGTCTCGACGATGGCCTCGGCGTAGTCGCGGGCGGCCGCCACGTGCTCGAGGCTGGTCTTGACCGCGGTGATGTCGATCGCCGTCAGCACCACGCCCTCGATGGTGTTGTCCGCCGTGCGGTATGGCCGGATACGGACCGAATGCCAGCCTCCCTCGCGATCGCGGACTTCACGCGCCGCGGGGGTCGTGGTCTCGATGACCTCGGCGCAGAGCTGCTCCAGATCCGGAATCTCGACGTCGCCCCGGATGGCCGTGAGGGGTCGCCCGACGTCGGCGGGCAGGAGCCGGAAGATCTTCGCCGACGCGGGCGTGAAGCGCCGGATCCGCAGGTCGCCGCCGAGGATGACGGTGGGGATGTTGACGGCGTCGAAAAGGTTGTTGAGGTCGTTGTTGAGGACCGCCAGCTCGCTGTTGCGATGCTGCAGCTCCTCGTTGACCGTCGTCAGCTCCTCGTTGACCGACTGGAGCTCCTCCTTGGCGGTCTCCAGCTCCTCGTTCGTGCTCTGGAGCTCCTCGTTGCCGGACTGCAGCTCCTCGTTGGCCGAGCGCAGCTCCTCGTTGGCCGCCTCCCGGTCCTCGATGATGGTCTGGAGGAACTCCTTCGTCGACGTCAGCTCTTGCTGCAGCCGATCGATCGCGCGATCATGGGCGACGCGCGGCGTCGGGCGGCGACCCGCGGGCGCGCGAGCGCCGCGCGCTGCCGGCGCGTTCTCGAAGAGCACGAGGTACTGGGTCTCACCGACGGCGGCGCGGATGGGCAACACCTCGAGGTTGACGGTCAGGAAGCCACCGTCCTGTCGCACCCGGATGCCCTCGCGGCGGGCCGCGGTCCCGCGCTTGCGCGCGGCCTGCATGGCCTCGCGCAGCTCCATGAGAAGCCCCGGACGCGCCATCCGGATGAGGTTGAGGCTCGCCTGCCCGGCCGCGGGCTCGAGGTAGGTGCTCGTGTGCCCGCGGAACTGCAGGATCTCGAAGGCCCCGTTGACGAGGACACCCGCCGGCGCATAGCGCCCGAGCAGGACCCGATCGATCTCCCGCTGCAGGTCGATCCGTGGCCGTTCCTGCTCCGGCGGCGCGACGGCCGTGCCGTCGTGGTCGCCTCGTCGCGCCTGGCGCGCCGGCTCGATCGTCGTCGGTCCGAGCACGAAGCGCGCGGCGCCGGGCTTCTTGCCATAAACCTTGTGTCGCTTGTCGAGCATGGTGAAGGCGTCGCCGATCGGGCCGACCGTCTCCGACCCGCCGAGCATCAACACGCCGGTGGGACGGAGCGCGTAATGGAAGGCGCTCATGATCCGCCGCTGGACGGTGGCGTCGAAGTAGATGAGCACGTTGCGGCAGGTGATGACGTCGACGGCCGAGAACGGCGGATCCTTGATGAGATTATGACGGGCGAAGACACACAGCTCGCGCAGGGACTTCTTGATCTGGTACTGGCCGTCCAGCTTGGTGAAGAAGCGCCGCAGCCGCGCCGGGGAGACGTCGAGCTCGATGTTGGACGGGTAGACGCCCGCCCGGGCCCGCGCGACGGCGACGTCGCTCACGTCGGTGCCGAAGATCTGGAACGGCGGTTTGGTCCCGGTCTTCTCCATGGCCTCGAGCAGCACGATCGCAAGCGAGTACGCCTCCTCGCCGGTGGCGCATCCGGGGACCCAGGCGCGGATCGGCTGATCGTAGACGCGCTGGTGATCGAGGCGGGACGCCACCGCGTCCGCGGCGGCCTCGAAGGCCTCGGCGTCGCGGAAGAAGCGGGTGACGTTGATGAGCGCGTCGTTGAAGAGCGCCTGCACTTCGGCGCGGTTGCCCTCCAAGTGGCGTCGGTAGCGCTCGAGGGTGTCGATCTTGTGCACCAGCATCCGGCGCGCGATGCGGCGCCGGATCGTCGTCTGCCGGTAGAGCCGGAAGTCCACACCGCTTTCCTGTTGCAGGATCCGGTAGATCTGGGTGAGCGCCTGCTCGGCCGCGGGCTCGGCCTCGACGGCCGGCGCCGCGGGATCCCGCAGATACGGATGACGACCGATCCGCACCAGCTCGCCGGCGATCGCCGCCGGCGACAACACGAAATCGACGGCACCGGACGCGATGGCGGCGTGGGGCATTCCATCGTAGGCCGCGGTCTCGGGGTCCTGCGCGAAGGTCACGCCACCCTCGGCCTTGACGGCCTTGATGCCGAAGGCCCCATCGGAGGCGCTGCCGGAGAGCACCACGCCGATCGCCTGGTCGCCGAGATTCTCGGCGAGCGATCGCAAGAACGTATCGACCGGCATGTGAGGTGCGCGTATGGGCGACCGAGGGGTGAGGTGGAGCACGCCATCCGCGATCGTCATCGTCGTATCGGGCGGGATGACGTAGATGTGGGCGGGCTCGACACGCATGCCCGGACGGACCTGGACGACGGGCATCGGCGTGGTGCGGGTCAGCAGCTCGGTCAGCAGGCTTGGATGCTTCGGGTCCAGGTGCTGGACGAGCACGATCGCCATGGGGATGTCGGCCGACAGGTGCGTGAGCAACTCGGAGAACGCCTCGAGCCCCCCCGCCGACGCCCCGACCCCGACGACCGGGAAGGTGTCCGGACCGTCCGGGGACGGCTCCGGTGTGGGGTCGACGCGATCGGAGCCGTCGGGCGGAGCCGGGTCCTTCGAAGCCGCCGCGCGGCGTCCGCTGCGTCGCTTGGCTTCCTTATGCGTCTTCTTCCTTGCCACTAACCCCTCTTGGGCGCGTGACGCCCACCTGCGCCCGGGCGGAGGCGCCTGCCTTCGGTGGTTGAGGCATACCACCGAACTTCCACGGTGTCATGCTCCGATTGTGCAGAACCTTGCGCGGCGCGACATCGATGGGTCGGCTGCATGGTTCTTGCCTCATATAGTAGCGAATGTTTGCCCTGCCCCCCGATCTGAGGCCCGGCACCGGCGACCACGTGAGTGGCGTCACCTGCCCCACCTGCCACGGCTCGTTGCGGGTCCGGGGCGAGGGGAATGGCCATTTACACTTCACGTGCCGGGTCGGCCATGCCTTCTCCCTTCAGGAGGCCCTGGAGGCCCACGAGGAGTTCTTCGAGGACACGGTGTGGGCCGCGATCAGGGCCGCCGAAGAGCTGGAGCAGCTCCTCGCCGACGTGATCGATTACCGACGCCGCGTGGCCGACGCCGGCCCTGACGCGACCTACGAGGAGCGCCGCCGGCGGGCCCGGGCGGATGCCGCGGGCCTGCGCCGACTGCTCGACGGAGGCCAGCCGATCGTCTTCACCTCGGAGCCGTCGGAGGACGCCGGAGGAACGGGCGGATGACTCCGTCCCCACGTCGAGATCTGATCGTCATCGGGACTTCGGCCGGCGGGGTCCAGGCGCTCCGGCAGCTCTTTGGCGCCTTGCCGGGAGACCTCCCGGCCGCCGTCGCCGTCGTGATTCACCGATCACCCTTCGCCGGGTCGATGCTCGCCGACGTTCTGGATCGGTCGACGGTGCTGTCGGTCTCCGAGCCGGCACACGAGGAACGGTTCGAGACGGGACGCATCTATCTGGCGCCGCGCGACCACCATCTGATCGTGAGCGACGGGCACTTCCTGCTCACGCGCGGGCCGAAGGAGCACTACACCCGCCCGGCGGTCGACCCCCTCTTTCGCTCGGCGGCCGAGTCGGCCGGCCGACGCGTCATCGGCGTGGTGCTGACCGGGTCGGGCGGCGACGGCGTCATCGGCTTGATCGCGATCAAGGCGGCCGGCGGGATGTCGCTCGTGCAGGATCCGGCAGAGGCGCTCCACGACTCCATGCCGGAGACCGCCATCGAGCACGACGACGTCGACGCGATCCTGACGATCAGCGAGCTCGCCGAGGAGCTGCCTCGGCTCGCGGCGGGCGCCGACCCGCGCCCGCGCTACCGGCGCCTCGACGTGGCCCGCTGACTCAGTACACGAGGGCCTCGTGGACGCGCCCGACCAGCTGGGCGGAGGGCGTCAGGGTCTTGTCGCCCTCGTCCTTCCACTTCGACGGGCAGACCTCGCTCGGCTTCTTGGCCATGTAGATGTTGGCCTTGAACTTCCGCATCAGCTCGTCGATGTTGCGGCCGAGGTTGTAGAAGTTCATCTCCGAGTTCAGGAGCTTGCCCTCGGGATTGATCATGAACGTGCCCCGCAGGGCGAGTCCGGTCTCCTCGTCGTAGACGCCGAACATGCGCGAGACGCGGCCGGTCGGGTCCGCGCCCATCGAGAACTTGACGCCGGCCAGCTCCTTCTCGTGCCGCTGCCACGCCAGGTGCACGAACTGCGTATCCGTGCTCACCGTCACGATATCGCAGCCCATCCGCGCGAACCGCTCGTGCTGCTCTGCCAGAGCAGCGAACTCGGTCGCTCAGACGAAGGTGAAATCCGCGGGATAGAAGAACAGGATCGTCCACCGCTTGCCGTCGAGCTGCTGCTGCAGGTGGAACTTGCCGAACTCCTCCTTCGAGGGCTCGTACGTCGTGATCTGGAAATCGGGGACCTTCTGGCCGAGCTTCAGCCCCGCCGTCGCGTCAGGCATGTCGTGTGACCTCCTTCACCCAGGCTAGGCAGACCTGGCGGCAGATGCAACGCCGCCGCCGCTGACCGAAAGAGGGTCCGTAGAGGTCCCCGTGTGGCGGAGCGTCGGCCGAGCGCGGTATAGTCAGGTCGAGGACTCGATGCCCTTCCCTCCCGACGCCCCGGACAGGATCCGACACAAGGTCGAAGTCGGGCTCCTGCCCAATGTGCCGCCCCCTCGAATGTGGGCCGGTCAGGGCGACGGCCAGCCATGCGCCGGCTGCGACCAGCCGATCCTGCCCGACCAAGTGGAATACGAGTTCGGCAATGGCGATGTCTTCCGCATGCACCTCGGGTGCGCGGCCCTCTGGGAAGCGGAGCGACGGCGCAGAGCGTCGAAAACGATGCCGAACGCGTAGGGCGGAGGCTCGTCCCCCGCCGGGATCAGGCGAGATCGGAGGCGAGCGCCGCGCGCTGCTCGGAGGTGAGCGTCGCCTCCGCTTCGAGGCCGGGCAAGTCGACGCCGACCGCGAGGGGCGCCACGCCCTTGACGGGGAATTTCAGGTACTGCACCGAGGACAGGCGTCCGTCGCCGCGCTGGGCGTCGTCGAACGCGGCCCGGATCTTCCCGGCGTCCGGGGTCAGGACGTAGACGTGCTCGGGCAGGGCGAACCACTCGGCGAGCCGCACCGAGCGGACGAGCGGATCGTCGATCTCGATCAGCAGCGTGCAGCCGAGCTCGCCCGACCCGCCGAGGAGCGCGTTGTAGGTCTCGAGCTCGTGCAGGATGTCGCGCTCTCTCACGATCCGCTCCGTGCGGATCATCTCCTGGACCTGGTACCGGATCGTCAGCGCGTTCTCGAAGAGGAAAGTCAGGTACTGGCCGACGTGGATGCGCCGCGCGGCCTTGGCCGCCATGACCTCCTCCCGGAACGCCGGCCGGATCTCCTCGTACGTCTGATAGTCGAGGAGCTCGGTACGTGGCACGGGCTTCATGGCGCCGACGGGAGCTTTCGGGGGAACCCGTCCTCGCGATAGGCGCGGGCCAGGATCGTCATCGGGTGCAGCGCCTGCCCCCCCGCGTGCTGGGCGAATTGCAGCGCGGCCAGTGGACAGTCGGTGGCCCACACCGAGGCCGCCGCGTTCCGCATCCCGTCGAACGCCTTGCCGCCGATGCGCCGCGAGGGCTCGAAGCCCTCCGTGGTCATGGCATAGGTCCCGTCGTGGCCGGAGCACTCGGTGACCAGGACCGGGGTGACGCCGGGGATCTTGCGCAGGAGATCGCGCCCGCGATAGCCGACGGCCTGGGCGCGCAGGTGGCAGGGCGCGTGATAGACCACGGGCCCGTCGGGCGCGCTCCGGAACCGCGTGTCGAAGCGCGGCTCGTCGCGGATCGACCACAGGAACTCGCTGGGATCCATCGTCGCCGCGGCCACGCGCCGCGCCGCCTCGCGATCGCCCGCGGCCACGAGCTGCGGGTATTCGCGGCGCAGCATCATCGAGCAGGTGGGATTGATCGCGAGGACCTTCGCGCCGGTGGCGACAAAGGGATCGAGAATGCCGAGGTTGTGGGCCGCCGCCGCCTGCACGGTCTCGAGATCCCCCTTCTCCCACGCCGGCATCCCGCAGCAGCGCAGGCCCGCCGCGCACCGGACGTCGACGCCGTTGCGCTCCAGCACGGCCACGGTGTCCCGGCCGATCGCGGGCTCGTTGTTCTGCACGTAGCAGGTCTGGAAGAGGACGGCTTCGCCCCCGACCGCGCCGCTCAGGCGACCGGATCGACGGGCCCAGGCCTCGAAGGTCCTGGCGGCGAAGGGCGGGAGCCACTTGCGGCGATCGATGCCGAGCAGCTTCTCGAGGAGCCACCGGTTCGGGCGCAGCCGGTTCATGACGTTGGCGAGACCGAGGCTCGCCCGGGCCACCCGCCCCGTCCAGTCGGGGTTCGCGAGGATGCGGTCGCGGAGCGGCAGCCGGCGGGAGCGCCCCCGCACGGCGCGCTGGCGATGCACGAGCTTCGGGAAGTCGAGCTGGTACGGGTGCTGGTCCCGCACCGTGTACGGGCAATTGACCTCGCAGAGCTTGCACTGAAAGCAGGTGTCGAGCACGCGCGCCGCCGCCGCCGGCTCGACGGCGCGCACGTCGCCGTCGCGCGCGTCGACGAGGGCGAACAGGCCCGGAAACGTGTCGCAGAACTTGAAGCAGAGCCGGCAGCCGTGGCAGAGCTCGAAGGTCCGGAGCAGCTCCTTGTCGAGCGCGGCCGGCGACCAGTAGACGGGCTCTCCCGGATCGTAGGAGAGCCCGTCGCTGGGCTGATACGAGATCGCCACCCGGACTAGCTGATGGACTTCAGCAGGTGGGTGAAGCGGCCTGCGTGCGACTTCTCGGCCTTGGCGAGCGTCTCGAACCAGTCGGCGATGTCGACGAAGCCCTCTTCACGGGCCGTCTTCGCCATGCCGGGATACATGTCGGTGTACTCGTGGGTCTCGCCGGCGATGGCCGACTTGAGGTTGGCGTCGGTGCTGCCGATGGGCTGGTCGGTCGCGGGATCGCCCACCTGCTTGAGATAGTCGAGGTGGCCGTGGGCGTGGCCGGTCTCGCCCTCGGCCGTCTCGCGGAAGTTGCCGGCCACTTCCGGATAGCCCTCGACGTCCGCTACCTTGGCGAAGTAGAGGTACCGCCGGTTCGCCTGCGACTCGCCGGCGAACGCCGCCTTGAGATTGCCGTGGGTCTTGGAGCCTTTGAGCTGGGGCATCGTCTTCCTCCGTGTGTGTGTCGAGCGCGCTGGGTCAGCGACTCAGAGGATCAAACCAATAATAATTATTGTCAAGCGGTCGTCGGGACGGACGGTCGGGTCAGCGCCGGTCGCAGGCCCGGCAATGCCCGAGGAGCTCGAACCGGAAGCCGCTCGGCGTGAAGTCGCGCGGCCGCAGCCGGCGGAGCCAGCGGGACGCGGGCACGGCCTCGACGTCCACGATGCGGCCGCAGCCGAGACAGCGGGCGTGCGAGTGGGCGTCGGTGCGGACGTCGTAGCGGGCCGCGCCGTCGCCGTACGTGAGCTTGCTCGCGAGACCCGTCCGCACGAAGGCCTCGAGCGCGTTGTAGACGGTGGCCAGGCTCACCCGTGGCAGACGCGGCCTGACCGCGAGATAGACGCCCTCGGCGGTCGGATGGTGACGCACTCGGGCGAGATAGGCGTAGACCACCTCGCGCTGGGCCGTCGTGCGCTGCCCCGCACGCTGGAGGCGGTCGCGGAGCGTCGACTTCGCGACCTCGGTGGCCCGGAAAGCTCTCGCCATGCTCCCACCCTAGCGGACCCGGCGGGCCACGGCAAATCCGCGGCTCAGTTCGCCGAGGGCAGACTGGCGACGAGTCTCATCTTCTCGCACGCCGTGCATCGCCCGTGGCGTCGATACATTCCACTGCCCTCCAGATGCCGCATCGCGACGTCGATGTTCTTTCCGGGGAAGAGCTTCGTGGCGATGCAGTCCGCACAAAAAGCGCTGCCGGGTTGCTGGCCGAGGAAATTCAAGATCGCGTGCTGCGTGCCGTTGGAGCGCATGGTCTCGCGGGTGCCGGCGTGGGCCGGGGCACCCTCGAGACAATACGTTTTCTTCGTGCCGAGACAGGCCGCGCACGGCCGGGTTGCCACGGACAGCGCAATCGATCCAGCGATGTTGCTCAGGATGGCGGTGACCCGAGGCATTGGTATCCCGCTCCTGTGGGAAATGCACTCCCGACAGAGGGAGATCTCGGTGATCATCGTCACGAGCACCCCGGCATCGTCGTCGGGCCCACCTCCGCCGAGCGCTCGTCGACCCGAGGGCCCCGCGCCGGCACGAACTTCCCCCGCCCACCAGCACAGATCGCGTGACCGTTCGATGACGGCCGCCAGTTCGGCGTGGAGTCTCGCGGTCTGTGCGAGCAACGATGAGGTGAGCAGAGCGGCCGTACCCGAGACTTCCCTGGCCATGGCGCCCTCCTGTCGACAGCGTGATTACAGCATAAACCTCGATGTCGAGGCAGCGCCCCAGATTCCGGTGGGGCTTGTCCCCGGCCTCATCCCGGCGTACGGTGCGTCGAGACAGAAGGAGGACACCATGGCCGACAATATCATCCCCGCCTGGATCAACCTGGGAAGCCTCGTCCTGCTCGCCGCGCTCGTCGCCGATTTCTCCTGGGTCTTCTACACGGCGATCAACGCGCATTGACCGCCGTCACCTGCACCTTCACTGCGGTCGCGGCCGCGACCGTGCGGTACAGGGGTCAGCGTCCGCGGTAGGTCTCCACCAGGGCTTCGGCCTGCGCTTGCGTCACCCCGCCGATCTCGAACGTCATCGTCACGCTGGCGAATCGCGACGGCTCGCTGGCCGCCCGGACGCCCTCGATCGTCACGTCCATGTGCGTGATGGCAACGCCCGTATCCCGGGCGTGCCCCTCGATCAGCGTGACACCGCACGAAGAGACGCCGGCGAGAAACGCCTCGCTGTTGGTGAACGCGTCCGGCTGCGGACGCGACGACGAGTCGAGCACGAGACGGTGCCCGCGCGCCGCGCTGTGCGCCCGCCCCACGGTCCCGCTGCTCGACGATCGGATCGTCTCGATCACGTCGGCCATGCTGGTCTCCTTTCGGTCATTTCCACGAGCTCCCCCCATGGGCGCGTCGGCAGAAGCATGTTGGCGGGCCGCCCGCCGTCGTGTCGCGCCTCGTCCTCGGTCGCATAGCATCGCTCCGGGCTCGCCTCGTCATAGAACGGATGCGCCGGCACGAAGTACAGGCGCCGGCCGGCCTCCGCGGAAACGTAACCCTTGATGGGATGACTCGCCGGACAGCTCCAGGGATCCTGCGCCGCCAACCCCGGACGACCGGCCGCGGCGGGCGCGCACACGAGCACTGCGGCCATCGCCAGCCCGAGCGCCGGCCAGGACATCGACGATCTCACCAACCCTCCAGCCCATCCCCGCAACGGGGACGGGTCTCAGGCGGGGAGCTTGTCGTACATGCCGTGGACGTCGGCGGCGTGGAAGCGGGCCACGTGGTTGGTCGGCGGCAGCGCCTCCTCGTAGAAGAACGCGGGCAGCTCGTCGTCCTTGGCGGTGAAGCCGGCGCGCTTGTTGAATTCCCACTCCAGGCGCAGCGCCTCACGGCCGAGGGGCTCGAAGAAGTCCTTCGTCAGACTCGTGCCGTGCGCGGAGTTGATCGCGTTGGCGAGGAACTCGGTGTTCGGGTTCGTCACGCTCATGCCGAAGATGCAGAGCCCCAGCGAGTCGTTGGCGGCCACGCGGGCCTGGTGCGCCAGGCTCTGCTCGACGATCGCGGCCGTCTCCATCTCCCGCGTCTTGAGCCGCGGGAGGTTGCCGGCCGTGTGGTCCGCGCCCTGGGCGGTCGCCATCATCGTGATGCCGGTGGCCTCGACCACGCGCGGGTCGTAGGCGCTGATCGCCTGCTTCTTGATGACGGGCACGCGGCGGACCTTGTAGTGCTCGCCGACCCGGGCCGTCCCCTGCGCCCAGAGCTTGCCCTTGTCGGTGCCCTGGCGGATCTCGGCCAGGCAGTCGGCCATGAACTTCACGTCGCCGAACGCGCCGAGCCCCGCCTCCATCAGGACGGCCAGCGTCGCGCCCGTCTCGATGGTATCCACGCCCAGATCGTTGGCGATGTAGTTCATCTGCGCCAGCTCGTCCGGATCGCCGAGTCCGCAGTTCGTGCCGAGCAGACCGAGCGTCTCGTACTCGACCGGGGAAACGACCTCCTTGCCGTTGGCGTCGTGGTAGACGTTGCTGCACTGGATCACACAGCCGGGCATGCACGCGTGCGTGTGCTCGCCGCCGCGCGAGACGTTGAGCTGGCTGATGTACTCGCCGCCCATCTTGAACGTCTCGCCGCTGGCGACGTTCACCAGCTGGCCCGCGCTGAAGTTCCGCACCGGCAGCCCGCCGAGCGTGTTCTGCAGGTCGGCCATGCCCATGGTGCCGACCTTGGCGTAAAAGTTCGCCACCATGGAATCGGCCTGGAGCATCTTGGCGTAGTCCTTGATCGCCGCGTTGACCTTCTTCGCCTCGTGGAAGGGCGGAATCTTGTCGAGATCCACCACGACGGCCTTGACCTTCTTCGATCCCATGACCGCGCCGACCCCGCCCCGGGCGGACAGGCGCGCGGGCCTGCCGTCCTTGTCGCTGAAGGAGATGCCGGCGAGCAGGCCCTGGTATTCCCCGACCGGACCGCACAGCCCGATCGTCACCTTCTTGCCGTAGCGGGCGTGGAGCATGGCCTGGGCCTCGAAGTTGCCCTTGCCCATATACGGCGCGGCGTCGTCGAAGTCGATGGAGCCGTCCTTCTTGAAGTGGATGACGGTCCAGTCCGGCGAGGCGCCGTGCAGCGTGAAGCCCGCGATCTTGAGCTGGCCGAGGCCGTAGCTGAAGCTGCCGCCGCCGTTCGCCTCCTTGACGCCACCCGTGAGCGGACTCTTGCAGCCGACGCTCGTGCGGTTGGCGTTCGAGAAGCTGGAGCCGGCGAACGGCCCGGCCGAGAAGATCAGCGGGTTCTCCGGCGACAGCGGGTCGACCGTGGCCGCGCCGAGCTCGAGCAGCGTCTTGGCGATCAGGTACCGGCCCGCCCTGACGATCTCCTCGCCGTGCAGCTCGCGCTTCTGGATATTCCGGTCGCTCAGGTGGATGTCGTAGTACGTGCGCATCGAAGGCTCCTCGTCGTCGTTCGGTCGTTCGTCGGAGCGGGCCTCGGGCCCGGCAGCCGCCCCGATCCTGCCACGTGGCCGGCCGATCGTCAAAGCGCCAGCCCGGGTCGCCGGAGGCGCCCATCGGTGTCATAATGCGCCCACCCAAGAACCCGACGGAGGAATCATGGCCAACAAGAAGCTCTTGTTCATCGGCGCGGGGGCGATCGGCAGCTATCTGGGCGCGTTTCTCTCGCGCGCCGGGCACGACGTGACCATCGTCGACCCGTGGGCGGAGCAGGTCGAGACGATCCAGAAGCGTGGGATCACCGTGACGGGGCCGCACGATCCCTTCGAGGCGCATCCGACGGCGGTCCATCTCAACGAGGCCGCCCGCCTGCCCCGCGACTTCGACATCGCCTTCGTGGCCATGAAGGTCTACGACACAGCGTGGGCGACGCAGCTCGCGATCCGGCACCTCAAGTCGGGCGGGTATGTCGTCGCCTCCGAGAACTGCTGGCCGGATCCCATCGTGGCCTCCGTGGCGGGCGCCGACCGTTCCGTCGGGCTCATCATGTCGAAGATCGGCGTCGCCGTGTGGAGGCCCGGCCAGGTCGAGCGCGGCATGGAAAAGGGCGGCAACAAGGGCCACGACGTGTTCCGCGCCGGCGAGCACGACGGCAAGATCACGCCGCGGACCCAGGAGCTGGCGGAGATGCTGTCGGTCGTCGACGGCGCGCTGGCCACCGACAACCTGTGGGGCGAGCGGTGGTCGAAGCTGAGCGCCAACTCGATGGGCAATCCCGTCCAGGCCATGTCGGGCCTCGGCTCGATGGAGATCGCCTCCAGCGAGGTCGGGCGCGCGATCACCATCCATCTCGGCGCCGAGTCCGCCCGTGTGGGCCTGGCCGCCGGCTACCGGATCCCGAAGTTCAACGGCGCCCCCGCCGAGCAGTGGGCGGACGCCGGCAAGCGCGAGACGTGGGAGGCGCTGGACCGGATGCTGACGCCGACCGGGACGAGCGGACGGAACTGGCGTGCCTCGATGGCCCAGGACGTGGCCAAGGGGCGTCCCACCGAGATCGACTACATGAACGGCCACGTGCTCGCCCAGGGTCGCGAGCGGGGCGTGCCGACGCCCGTGACGGCGGCGGTGGTCGAGACGATGCGCGAGGTCGACGGCGGGGCCCGCAAGCAGGACCCCAAGAACATCGAGCACGTCCTGCGCCGCGCCGGCGTGTAGGTCGACGGAGGAACAGCATGGCCAGCGACAAGATCGCCGTCCACAATCCCATGGGCTTTGCTCCCGTCGTCACGCGCAAGGAGCTGGCGCCCCGGCTCGACACGCTCGATGGCAAGACCGTGTATTTGGTCGACTGTCGCTTCGACGACTCGGACGTCTTCCTCAAGCAGATGCAATCCTGGTTCGCCGAGCATCTGCCCGGTGTGCGCACCGTGTTCAAGCCGATCTCCAGCGTCTACCTGAAGGACGACCCGACGACGTGGGAGGAGATCCGCGCCCGCGGCCACGCGGCCATCGTCGGCGTCGGCCACTGAAGCACCTGCGCGCCGGCGGTCGCCGCGCACGCGATGACGATCGAGGCCAAGTACGGCGTCCCCACCGTGGCCATGCACACGGACAAGTTCGTCAAGGTCGTCCGCTCGGTGGCGGACGTCAACGGCATGTCCGGGCTCCGGCAGGTCTTCGTGCCGCAGCCGGTCATGGGCAAGACCGCGCACGAGCTGCGCGCCTACGTCGACGGCGTGGATCAGGTGACGGGCCGCCCGGTGATGCAAGAGGTCCTGGACGGGCTCACCCGTCCGTTCGATGACGCCGAGCTGAGAGTCGTCGACTACGATCGCTCGGCGCCGCGCCTGCTCGCTTCCGACACCGAGGACCACCTGCACCGCCTCTTCCTCGAGAACGCGTGGACGGACTATCTGCCGATCGTGCTGCCGACCGAGGAGCGCGTGGCGGCGATGCTCGCGCGCACCCGGCGCAAGCCCGACGAGGTCGTCGGCCGCATGCGGCCCACGCACTTCCGCGAGGCCTGGGAGTACACGGTCGAGAAGGTCGCGGTGAACGCGGTGATGGCGGGCGCCCGGCCCGAGTACTTCCCCGTGATCCTCGCCATCGCGGCCACCGGGGCCACGGCGCGCGGCAGCACGACCAGCTCGGCGGCGGCGATGGTCGTCGTGAACGGCCCGGTCCGCCAGGAGATCGGCATGAACGCGGGGATCGGCGCGATGGGTCCCCACAATCACGCCAACGCCACGATCGGACGCGCCTACGGGCTCCTCTCCCAGAACCTCCAGGGCGGCTCGGTGCCCGGGCTCACCTACATGGGCTCCCAGGGCAACAACTACGCCTACAACAACGTGACGTTCGCCGAGAACGAGGAGCGGAGCCCGTGGGAGCCCTTCCACGTCCAGCACGGCTTCGCCCCGACCGACAGCGCGGTGAGCATCTTCACCGGCTGCCGCGCCACCGCGTACACGCTCGGCGTCCGCGAGAAGCACTGGCGCGAGCACGTGCGCAACCTGCTCCGCGGCATGGACCCGCACATCCCGCCGACGCTCCTCCTGGACCCCATCACCGCGCAGCAGTTCATCGACCGCGGCGGGTTCGGGAAGAAAGAGGCGCTCATCGACTGGATCTACGACAACGCCCGGATGCCGGCCGGCGAGTACTGGGACTACCAGCTCATCCAGAACTACATCTACCCCCGGGCGACCTTCGGCGAGGAGCCGTGGGCGAGCAAGCTCAAGGCCGCGCCCGACGAGCTGATCCCGATGTACCAGCGCGACGACATCCACGTCGTGGTCGTGGGCGGCGAGACGAATCCCTACTGGCGGATGATGGGCTGCACCTATCAGAAGACCGTCTCCGTCGACGACTGGCGCTAATCAGGAGGACGCGACATGGAATACACGAGGATCTCGGCCGACTGCCACATCGACCTGCCCTTCCTGCCGCCCGAGCTCTTCACGTCGAACGCGTCGGCGGCCTTGCGGGACCGCATGCCGTACGTCGCGGAGGGGCCTGACGGCGCCCACTGGACATGCAAGGGCGGGCGCTCCTTCGGGTTCGTCAACGCCGTGGGCCCCGCCGGGCAGAAGTTCGTGCCCGGGATGAACTATCGCGTCGACGTCATGGCATCCACGGGACTCTACGAGGACGGCGCGAAGGGCATCCGCCGCCCGACGACTCCGGAGCTACGGCTCAAGGACATGGACCGGGACGGCGTGCAGGCCGAGGTCATCTTCGGCATCCTGGGCGCCGCGAGCCGGCTCGGCGACCACGAGGCCGCGAACGAGATGACCCGGATCTACAACGACTGGCTGGCGAACTTCTGCCGGCATGCCCCCGACCGGCTGATCGGGCTCGCCTGCCTGCCCTACGGCGACATCCCGGCGGCGGTGGCCGAGGTGCACCGCGTGGCCAAGCTCGGCTTGCGCGGCGTCGAGCTGTCGTGCTCGTGGGACATGGAGCCGATGTGGCATCCCATGTGGGAGCCGTTCTGGCAGGCGGTGAACGACGTCGGTCTGCCGCTGCACTTCCACACGTTTCCGACGGTGCCCATCGACAAGATCAACAACCAGAGTGGGCTCACCCGGCGCGCCGCCTTCTTCACCGTCGTCTCCGGCTTCCAGATGAATCTCGTGAACATTCTGGCCGCGGTCATCGGCGCCGCCGTGCTCGAGCGGTATCCCCGCGTGCGGATCTCCTTCGGTGAGAGCGGCATCGGCTGGATTCCCTACGCGCTCGATCGCATGGACTTCGAGTGGGAGGATCGCTTCCGCGATCTCGGCCTCACCATGAAGCCGAGCGATTACTACCGCCGCCAGTGCAAGGCGACCTTCCAGTTCGATCGCATCGGCGCCAAGCTC
>WNGF01000209.1_pt1 | contig 81213 bp, 74 predicted proteins | sample 5400641 | NCBI WGS metagenome assembly WNGF01 (sample SAMN13153371, study PRJNA577476) | soil metagenome | isolation source: 80 cm soil or saprolite under grassland replicate 2 | place: USA:California | collected 2016-06-15 | reverse complement strand
TGGCTTGCCTTGGAAGGGGTCGGTCCGTCGTCGGTCGCTTGACCCTTACGGTGAGTGACAGACAGACGTTCTTCTTCAGTCTTCGCTACCTCAGTGGTTACTAGATAGGCTGGGTTGCCACCGGTGGAAAACCGACCGATGGGCTGATCGGGGGGAACGTCCCCGGGCTGCCCATTGGCTGAAAACCGACCGATGGGCTGAGCTGCACGGATGCGCCCGCCCTCGGTGCGCCGCTCCTCCGGCACCGGGACCTCGTGGACGACGCTCTTCCAAGTCCATGTCCCCGTCTCGGGGTCCTTGTGCCGGTGGCGGGTCAGGTAGCCGGCGCATTCCAGCTCCTGCAGGCCGGTCCGGACCGCGGCGACCCCGTCCGTGGACGCAGCGGCGAGCTGGTCGCGGTTGGTCTTCCAGTGGTCGGGCTTGGACAGGATGTACGCCAGGAGCCCTCGGGCCTTGAACGACAGGCTGGCGTCCTCGAGGGACCGGTTGCTGATCGACGTGTACCGCTCGCGGCGGCTCTCCCGCTCGATCACCTGGCGTCACCTGGCCTTGGCGTCACGCTGGTCGTGTACGCTGCCAATGCAGCCTCCTCTGCTGCTCGGTACGCGGCCCTTGGCGATCCGCTCGCCTTGGGCCGCGCGGCTGCGAAGGGCTGGCGTCCCCTATGTGGGGTGTCGCTCAATGGCGCTCCCGCCGGCCCGGTTTCAGTCCCGCCTCATGCACTTCTCCGCTGGGGCCTTGCCGGGGTCCTGCTTCCACGCGCCGGGCCTTCGTTGGCCGGCTATCTCCTCCGTCGCCTACTGGTTGTGCTGCTGCCAGGCGGTCTCGGGCGGGCGCTCACCTCCCCCGTAGCAGCGCCACCAGCTCCTGATCCGGGTCGCCGCCCTCAACCAACGTCTTGAGCCAGCCCAGCGCGTTCTCTACCTGCTCGATCCCTCGTAGGACCAGCTCGTCTCGTGGGTTGTTCATCCGCTGGACTTCCTTCGCGGCGTCCACGATCCGACCCCTGGCCATGTTCAGGTGATGCGCCGCGCCATACGTCGGCAGGGCTGGGTTCCGCTCCGCCGCACGGTCCTCCGCGGCTTTCACCTGCTGCCGGCCCTCCGCCCGGAACGCCCTGCTGATCTGCGCCGCCGACCTGGTGTCCCGGACGACTTCCCGGGCGATCTTGGGGTCAGCCAGGGCCGCCTTGACGGTCGCTGCCCGCTGCTTGGGGGTCGGTGCCTGCCGGGGGGGGCGTGCCCGACGGCCTGTCGTGCTTCCTCGACGGTCCACCGGTCCCGGCTCTGGATCAGCCTCACGCGGTCCGGCGCGGCGGCCAGCTCCTTGTACACCGACCAGGGGTGCCCTGCGCTACGTAGCGCAGGAGGCCATGCGACGGCCACGTCGCGGTAGCGCCGCAAGGTGTGGAGGGCGATGCCGATCTCCTCGGCGTACCGCAACAGGTCGCCGCGGAAGTGCTGCGCCTCCACGCCGTGGAAGTGCTGCGCCTCCAGCGCCAGGTCTCCCAGCGCCCACTTCGTGTCGCCTTCCTGGCGGACGAGGTCTCGGCCCTTCTCGACCAGGTCACTCCACCTATCCGCATTCATGACACGGCCTGCTCGGCGGTGGCCGGCTGCTCGTCGAGGCCGAGGACGCGGCGCAACTCGACGGTCGGGACGACGAGCTTCACGCCGACCTCGAGGACGCGGACGGGCAACTTGCCGGCGTGCGCGACCCTGTACGCGGTGCTGCGGCTCTTGATGCCGAGCGCCTGGCCGGCGTCCGGCCACAAAGGAATGGTTGGCTGCTCGGATGGCAGCGGGATCATGCGTCGTCCTTCCCTTGATGCGGTGCGAGCGTTCACGCAGCTCGCTTCACGCGCACCTCCGGGAAGAGCCTGGACCGGCATCCGGGAGACAGACCCGGGCGTCCAGCAGCGCTCATGACGTCTTGTGGGCTGATCTTACCATGATGGCGACGGCAATGCCGGTTGCATTTGGGTGCTCACATGATGCTAACGAGACTGTCGCTACAGGGCTGATGATACTGCACCGAATTTCCGCTCTGCGCGGTGAAAGGGGAGGTAGAAAGGGGTTTTCTGACCCGATCTATTCCCCATGAACTGGTCACATGAAAGAGTGGGAGTAGCGGGCCGGCCGCGCCGTCTTCGCTCAGTCGCCGTCCAGCCTGGTGACCAGGCGGTGCAGCATGCCGCTTATCCACTCTGGCTGGGTGAGCATCGCCAGGTGGGTGGCCGGCTCGCGCTGCGTCGGCCAGCCGCGCCGCTCGGCCTCGTCGGCCACCTCCCGGTAGCCCTCGCTGAGCTGTAGGTAGCCGCAGTGAGGCGGCGGCCAGCTCTCGACCTCGGGCGCCCGCTCCTCGAAGTAGGCCAGCGGCAGCCGCGGCAGCTCCGCGACGAAGCGGGCGCGCAGGTCGGCGTCGGGCAGCTCCGCGGCGATGGCCTCCGGCGGGAACCACTGGTGCCATGGGGGGAGCCAGCCTCCGCTGGCGGAGCCGCGAAGCTGGGCGCGCAGCGCCGCCGGCGCGGTGTCGAACCAGCTCGCCTTGGGGTGCGGCAGGATCGCGTCCACGAACACGGCGGCCTCGACCTGCGCGCCGGTGGCCTCGGTGATCGCCGGCAGCAGTGCGCCGGCGCCGCTGTGGCCGACGAGGGTGACCGGCTCGGCCAGCGCCAGCGGGTGCTCGTCGATGACCTGGCCGACCCTGCTGGCGAGCCTGCGGTAGTACGGCTGGCTGGTCCCGACCGCCCCGTGCAGGGACGGCACCACCACCTGATAGCCGAGCGCCTGCAGCCTGTTCGCGGCAGGCTCCCAGGTCAACGGCCCGACCAGCGGGCTGTGGAGCAACACGAGTACCGGCGTGGTCGTCATGGCCCGATCCTGCCCCAGGACGGTTGCTACCGCCAGCGCGCCGTCACCCTGACGCCTCCGTGCTTGACCCCGACCACGACGTTCGGGTGCCGTTCGAGGATCTCGGCCTCACCTCCTGAGCGGAGCGTTCCTCACACACCTACCTGCGTCAATCGGCTCTCAACAGACTGTGGAAAGCGGTCGACAAGCGTGGCCGGCCGAGGGAGGGTGGTCGTATGGGCTGGCGCTTCACCGAGGACGTCGAGGAGTACGCGCGTGCCGCGGGGCCGTTGCTCGCCGAGAGCCCGGCGGAGCACACCGTCTCGCTGACGGTGGTCGAGAACGCGCGAGCGAGGAGCGGGGCGGTTCCCGAGCAGGGGGAGCCGGAGGTGTTCGGCTGGTGGACCGATGCCTCGGGGGTGGTGAGCGGGGCCGTCTCCCACACGCCGCCGTACGAGCTGCTGCTCGGCGTCGTGCCCGACGAGGCGATGCGGCCGCTGGCCGGGGAGCTGCTCAGCTGGGAGCGGCGGCCGACCGGCGTCAACGGCGCGACGCCGCTGGCGATCGAGTTCGCCTCGGTCTGGTCGGCGCTGGCCGGTGAGCGGGCGGTGCTGGGCTTCGCCATGCGGCTGTACCGGCTCGGTGAGCTGGTCCCACCGGACCCGGCTCCGCCGGGGCGTGCCCGCCCGGCGACGGTCGACGACACCGACCTGCTGGTCGCGTGGATGCACGGGTTCGGCGAGGACGCGGCGGCGCAGGTCCACGACGTCCCCAACGCGGTGGCTGACCGGCTGAGCTACGGCGGGCTCACCCTCTGGGAGGACGAGGAGGGCTCCCCGGTGTCGCTCGCCGGCCGCACCCGGCCGGCGGCGGGGGTCGTCCGGATCGGTCCCGTCTACACCCCGCGCGCGCGGCGCCGGCACGGCTGGGGGGCGGCGGTGACCGCCGCGGCGAGCCGCGCCGCGCTGGACGAGGGCGGGCGGGAGGTCGTGCTCTTCACCGACCTCGCCAACCCGACCTCGAACGAGCTCTACCAGCGACTCGGCTACCGCCCGGTCGCCGACCGCGCCGTGCTCGCCTTCGAGGCCGCCACGCCGTAGCGCCCGCCCGCCACGGGCCCGACCGGAGCCGCGAGCTGTGGCGGGACTGGTGGTGGGCTGCCCAGCAGGGCCTGGGTCAGCCAGGCCTGCAGCCGCGTCAGGCCACGGATGGTCCAGGCCATCAGCGGGAAGATCGTCACCAGGAACGAGCCGGCGTGGTACGCCCAGGCACCGGCGAGGGTCGGACCGCCGTCCGAGGTGGGGTAGGTGGCGGCCCAGATGCTGCCGTGGTGCGGGACGCGATGGAGCGTCGACCACAAGGCCCACGGCGCCGGCGGTCCTCCTGAGGCGGATTCCTTGATCCAGTAGGCCAGCCTGAACGGGAAGCCGAGGTTGGCCAGGGCGAAGAACGCCAGGTAGCTCAGCAGCGTCAGGCAGGCCAGGCCGACCATGATGCCGGCGATCGACTGGACGGCCACCCGCGCGCTCATCCACCTGGGCGTCGACCCGGCGGCTGGCCCGTGGGCGCGGCGACGGCGGAAACGAGCCGGGCGCCTGCCCGTCAGGACCAGCGCCAGCAGGCTGCCAGCGAGCGGGATTGGCAGGATCGCGTAGGTGAACCGCCACAGCAGCAGCCAGCAGGCAACGCCGACCGCCGTGATGACGGCCGAGACCGCGATCAGGGCCGGGCCGGCCGGCCGCCTCGGGGGCTCGTCGGCCGGCATCCCGACCAGCCTGCGCACCAGGTGGCGCTGAGACCGCGCGGTCGCCTTGCCCAAGCCGACCAGGGCGAGCAGCAGGCTCACGAAGCCTGCCAATACCGCGACCACCGCATAGGCGAACCGCCGCCAGGTGCTCGCCTCGTATGGGACCAGCAAGAAGCCGAACAACGTCCGCAACCTCGACATCGCGACACCACCAGGGACGGGGTCTGGAGCCTGGGAGCACGCCGGTCGAAGTCCCGCCGCGTCGCTCCGGCGCGCGTGCCGTGCCGCCGAGCCCGGTGGAGGGCCCTCCCGCTCGTGGTCCCGCGGGTGCAGCCTCGCACCCGGCCGCGGAGCGCGGTATCGGGGATCGCCCTGGAACGACCCGGAGGGCACCCTGAGGGTCCCTGATGCGCCACGCCGGCGGCCGGCCGCGCGGCCGGCCGCCGATCGAACCAGGACCGCGACGAGCGCCGCCTTCCTAGGCCTGGCGTCCTGTCGGCTGGTCGCCCGACTCCTGCTCGGCGGGCACCGTCGCCTGGTCGAAGGCGTAGTACAGCGCCATCAGCCCGCACAGGGCCACAGACAGCGGTGCCGACACCCACGACAGCGCGAAGGCGACGGCGTAGACGACCAGGCCGGCCATGAAGCGCAGGCGGGTCGCCCGCACGACCTGCACCGGCGGCCGCCGGTGCATGAGGCGGTCGTCGTGGGTGACCCAGGCGAACATGGCCGCGAACGAGATGCCCATCAGCAGAAGCACCCCGGCGTAGAGGGCGGCCGCCGTCCGCGCGGGCTCGCCCCCGCCCTCCAGGCTCTTGGCCACCACCGCCGTGGGGAACGGGATCAGCGCCGTCCACAGCAGCAGGTTGAGGTTGAGCACCAGCATCGGCCCGTCGACGCGCAGCACCTGCTCGAAGAAGCGATGGTGGTTGAGCCAGATCACGCCGATGGTGAGGAAGCTCACCAGGTAGCCGACGTAGCTGGGCCACAGCGCCCAGAGCGCGTGCGAGAGCCGTTCCCCCTGCTGCAGCTCTGGCGCGCGGATGTCGATCACCAGCAGGGTGATGGCGATGGCGAACACGCCGTCGCTGAACGCCTCCAGCCGGTTCTTGGTCACGGGTCCACCGTACCCTGACCGCATGGAGCGAGGCACCGGGACGATAGCGTCCGACCAGGCCCTGAAGGCGCTGCAGGAGGCCTACCAAGGCGTGACCGGGTTGGTCGGCGGTCTCGGCGACTGAGGGTAGTTGGCCCGCAGGGTCGACGTCGCGGACGTGCCCCGAACGCATCGATGGCTCCGTGGGTCTCCCGCTTGGGGCCTGTGCCCGATAGGGCCGTGGTGGAGCAGGGCAGGCACGAGTCGTGACGGTCGCCTGGCCCGCACTCTCGGTTGCTCACCCCCTGCGGGGCGCTGGGTGGTGAGCGGGTCGCTGCCTGTCCCGGGGTGCGTGGCTGCGGCGGCCGGGCCACGCGGGCAGGTCGCGGCAGCGATTCTCACCGTCCACAGATCCCGCGAGGAGCCTGGGCCGGGCGTGCCCAGCCGGGTAGCCTCACGCGCATGAGATCGAACACCAGTTCGCCAAGCAGTCCGGCCGCCAGCCCAGGCGGGCCGCCCGCCGGGGTGGAGGGCCTGCCCGCCGGGGTGGAGGGCCTGCCGCCGCGGTTGGAGGCGCTGGCCGCCGTCGTCGACGAGATGGCCGCCGACGACCCCGGCGAGGTGGGCGACGCGCTGCTGGCCGCCGAGGTCGTGGCCATGCGGCGGCTGGTCGACCGGCTCGAGGCCGACTGGCTGCGTCGCCTCGCCACCGTCGACGGCCGCGGCGCCGCCGGCGCCGAACTCGGCGCCCAGGCGCCCTCGGCGGCGGGCTGGCTGCGCGCGCGGTGCCGCCTGAGCCCCGCTCTGGCCGGCCAGCAGGTCCGCACGGCGCGGGCGCTGCACCGCGGCCCCCTCGCTGGCACCGCGGCCGCGCTGGCCGCCGGAGAAGTGTCCCCGCAGCACGCCGCGGTGCTGGCCGACGCCACCCACGACCTCCCCGTTTCGAAGGTTACCGAGGCCGAGCCGGTGCTGGTCGACGCCGCCCGCCGGCTTGACACGCCGCGGCTGCGGCGCCTGGCCGCCCACCTCCGAGAGGTCATCGACCCCGACGCCGCCGAGGCCCGGGCGCAGGCCCGCTTGGACCAGCGCGGGTTGTCGCTTGCCGCCACCTTCGACGGCATGGTCGCCGTCGACGGGCTGCTGGACGCCGAGGCCGGCGAGGCCACCATGGCTGCCCTGGCCGCCCTGGCCCGGCCTTCGGGGCCCGACGACGAGCGCTCGGCGCCGCAGCGGCGCGCCGACGCGCTTGGCGAGCTGGCCCGCCACGCCTTGCAAACCGGGGACCTGCCGCAGAGCGGCGGGCTGCGGCCGCAGCTGACCGTCACCGTGGACCTTGCCACCTTCCTCGCTCAGCACGGTGGGGTTGGCGCCGTCGGCGGCTGGGGCGCAGTCCTGCCCGGGGAGACCGCCCGCCGGCTGGCCTGCGACGCCGCCGTCACCCGCGCCATCGTCCGCCGCCACCCCCACCCCGCCCCCCACGGCACGGGGACGGTGGGGGGACTGGCCGCGGAGCTGCGCGCCGCCCTGGCCTTGCTCCCGCCACCCTTGGGTGCGCCGGCCGAGGTGCTGGACCTGGGCCGCGCCACTCGCATGGTTTCTCCCGCGCTGCGCCGCGCCCTGGCGTTGCGCGACGGCGGCTGCGCGGTCCCCGGCTGCGACCGGCCCCCGCCGTGGACCGACGCCCACCACCTGGACCACTGGCTCCACGGCGGCCCCACCTCGCTCGGTAACCTGGTCTTGCTGTGCCGAACCCATCACCGTGCGGTCCACGAGGGCGGCTGGCACCTTGGCCGCGACCCTGCCAGCGGCCAGCCCACCCTGGCCCCACCAACCCGCGGCAGCCTCCACCGCGGCCCTCCACCCGCCGCGTAACCCGCCCCACCCGCCACCGGCCACCGCGTGACCCCGCCACCAGGGCCACGCACCCATGCCCGAGCTCGGCTGGCTGGTCCGCCCCGCCGCCGGGGCCCCCGCAACCACCCGCACGCTGGGGCGAACGCCCCGCCGCCGGCCATGGCCACCAACTGGCGCAGGCTCTGAGTCACACCGGTCGCCTACTGTGCCTGGATGGGGACGGGAGAAGGGAGCGGGCATGGAGGTTCGCAACCTGCGCTGGGTCGGCGTGCAGACCACCAACTACGAGGCGATGGTGGGCTTCCTGCGGGACGTGCTGGGCCTGCGGGTGAACTTCGAGGAGCCGACCACGGTCGAGCTCTCCACCTCGGAGGGGGACCAGGTCCAGGTGATGGCGCCTGGCCACCCGTACTTCGAGTTCTTCGGCCGGCACGCCAGCGGGCCGGTGCCGCTGTTCGAGGTCGACGACGTCCACGCCGCCCGCGAGGAGCTGGAGGCGGCCGGCGTCGAGATCGTCGGGCAGCTCGACCGGGACTCCAACTGGGAGTGGGTCCACGTCCGCGCCCCGGACGGCCACCTCTACGAGCTGGCCAGCCGCCGGGCCGGCTGACAGCCTGCTTGGCCGCGGAGGGTCAGCGAACGATCACTCGGGTCCCCGGGTGCGCCCCAACGTCGGGCTACGCCTCGCGGACGACCACGTGGCCGTTGTCGCTCGAGGCAGTGATGGTGCTGTTCGCGGCCGGGTCGCTGCGCACCGCGACGGTCGTCCTGCCTGGCTCCGAGCGCGCCTCGACGCGGTAGGGGCCGCTGCCTGCGGGCACGGTCACGGCGGCCTGGGCGTCGCCAGCGCGGGCCACCACCCGACGCGGGGCGGTGGCGAAGCCGAGCCGCACGGCCTGGCCGGCGCTCGCCTCCACGTCGGCGCTGCGCAGGCCGGTCGCGTCGATGGTCCCGGACGGGGCGCGCAGGCGGACCTGCCCGCTCGCGCCGTCGAGGGTGACGTTCTCGGCCGCGAGGTCGAGGTCGCCGGCGATCCCTTCGACCCGGAGCCCGCTCGACGGCGCGTCGACCCGCAGCGACACGGTGCTCGGCACGCGCACGGCGTAGCGGGCCTCGCAGCGGACGAGCTGGACGTTGCCGCAGTCCAGGCGCAGCCGCAGCCGGTCGCCCTCGAGCGACTGGGAGGCGCGCGGCGCCGGCGGCGCATACGACAGGTGTCGGTCCACCTCGACCACCCCGGCGGGCCCGGGGGTGACGCGCAGCGCGCCGCCGCCGCGGACCTCGATCACCAGCCGCCCGCCCGACAGGGGGTAGCGCCGCTGCTCGTCCCTGCTGCCGACGGTGGCGAGGCCGACCAGGACGCGGGCGCCGGTGGCGATGACCAGCACCACCACCGCGAGCTCCAGCACCCGGACGAGCCGGCGCCGGCGTGCCCGCTGCGCGAGGTCCGCGCCGGGTCGAGCGAGTCGCATCTGGGCTCCTGGCCGCCTCGAACCTGCCGCCGTCACCACCTTCGCCACAGCGTAACCGCCGCCTCCCCGGCACCCCATGCGGGTACCTGGACCGGTCGCGTATGGCTAGCCCCACCATCCGGGCGCTGCGGTCACGGGCGGACCGGTCGGCGCCCGACCCCACCTCGCCGGCCCAGGTCACCGGCCACGGTGCGGCCGTCGCTGGGCCAGCCGCGGCCCCCCGGGTCAGGCGCCGCGTCGGGGGTTGAGCGCGCCGAGCAGCTCCGGTTGGTGGCCGGCGAGCCACTCGGCGCCGAGGCGCAGGCCCGCCTGCCACAGGATCAGCCCGTAGCCGATGCCGAGCAGGGGGGCGGCGACCAGCGCGGGCGGCCACACGAAGAGCCCGACCAGCACCAGCGCGATCACCGGGGTGATCATCACGCTCTGCACCGAGAACGCGGCGAGCTGGACCAGCGCGGTGGTGGCGCCCTGGCCGGTGTTGCTCAGCGCCCAGAGGTTGCCGGTCATCTCCGGCAGTGGCTGCGGCACCCGCACCGAGGCGTAGTTGCCGACGCCGAGCATGGTGGCCAGCAGCCCGGCGCCGACGCCGAGGGCGACCGGGAGGTAGGCCCAGCCGCCGGTCAGCGCCGCCAGGGCGAGGCCGTCGACCAGCACCAGCGGGAAGGTCAGCAGGGCCGCCGCGAGGTTCTTGCCGAGCAGGTCGGCCTTGGGGTCGTCGGGCACGGCCACGTGCATCCAGTAGGCGCGGCCGTCGAAGCCGAACTGGTTGAGGGTGTTGACGTTGGTCAGCCAGACCAGCGTCGGCACCACCAGCACCAGCTCCGGCCTGCGCAGCGGGCCGGCCAGCGCGACCGCCGACGGCAGGACGAGCGCGAACAGCCAGGCGAAGATCCAGCTCACCCGCAGCCGGGGCTCGCGCACGGCGTAGCGCAGCTCCTTGGCGGCGACCACGCCGACGCGGCTGCGGGGCAGGAACCCGGCGAGGCGCGGGAACAGGTCGCCCGGCCGCTCGCCAGCCCCAGGCCGCGGCTCGACGGTGGTGGCCAGCCGCCGCGTCGCCGCCAGCCAGGCCCAGGCGAGCGCTGCCACGATCGCGCCGGTGGCGGCCAGCTCGGCGGTCGCGGCGGCAAGGCGGCCCTTGGCGGCGTCGATCATGGCGCCGGCGGCCAGGCCGGGCGGCAGCCAGCGCGCCAGCGCCAGCACGGTGCGGCCCTCGCCGTGCGACAGGGCCCGCAGCAGCCCGCTGAACAGCGGGCCACCGAGGCCGACGCCCAGCAGAGCGAGGCTGAACAGGACGATCGAGAGGTCACGGGCGCGGCGCGAGCGCAGCACGGTCGACAGGGCGGTGGTGACCGCCCGGCTGGCGACCATGCACAGCAGGAACTGGGCGAGCGCGGCCGCCACCACCAGCGGCAGGCCGGGGCTGAGCGGCGCGAAGCCCGCCACCGCGCCGGCCAGGACGATCAGGGTTGCCACCGGGGTGACGCCGAGGCTGGACGCGGCCAGCAGGCCGGGCATGAGCTGCCGCGGGCGCAGCGGCAGCAGGGCGAGCCGCGACGGGTCGAGGGTCTCGTCGGTGCCGAACGCGACCAGCGGGCCGGCCACCCAGCCGAGCGCGAGCAGCAGGAACAACGCGACCAGCAGCGCCTCGCCGAGCAGCGGCTGGGTCCGTGGCGCGACCGCGAGCAGCGCCGCGGCGGCCAGCGACAGCGGCAGCGCCACCAGCGCGCCCACGACCAGCCCGACCACCTGCTGCCAGCCGAGCTTGAAGCCGTTGCGGACCAGGCTCAGCTTGAGCAGCGCGAAGTGGCGGATCACGCCTGGAACGGTACCGCCTGGCGGCGCTCAGCGCCGCTCGGCCGGGCCGGCGCCGTCGGCCGGGCTGCAGACCCAGGCGCGCCCCTGGCGGCCGGTCGCGGCCCGGTAGCGTTCCAGGATCTCGGCGCCAGCCTGCTCCGCCCTGGCGGCCTCGACCAGGTTGACGGTGCAGCCGCCGAACCCCGCCCCGGTGAGCCGCGCCGCCGCCACCCCCCGGGTCGCGGCGGCGAGCTCGACCAGGAGGTCCAGCTCCGGGGTCGAGGCCTCGTAGTCCTCGGCCATGCTGCGGTGGGCCGCGGCGAACAGGGGACCCAGCTCGGCCGTCGCCCCCGCCTCGAGCGCGGCGGCGGCCTCGAGCACGCGCGCGTTCTCCGTGACCACGTGGCGGGCGCGCCGGTAGACCACCGGGTCGAGCCGCTCGCGGTGGCGCTCCAGCAGCGCTTGGTCGGCGTCGCGCAGGGCCGCAACGCCCAGGATCTCTGCCGCCTGCTCGCACTGGGCGCGGCGCTGGTTGTAGGCGCTGTCGCTCAGCTCGCGTTGCACGGCCGAGTCGAGCACCACCACCCGCAGGGCGCTGGGGAACGGCACCGGCCGCACGGCCAGGCTGCGGCAGTCGATCAGCAGGGCGTGGCCGGACCTGCCCGCCGCGGAGGCGAGCTGGTCCATCACGCCGACGCGCATGCCGACGTAGTGGTTCTCTGCCCGCTGGCAGATGCGGGCCAGCTCCGCCGGAGGCAGCTCCTCGGCGAGCACGGCCCGGGCCACGGCCAGCTCCAGCGCCGCAGAGGACGACAGCCCGCCGCCGAGCGGCAGGTCCGAGGCGAGCACGCCGGCGAAGCCGCGCAGGGCCACGCCCGCGTCGCGCAGCGCGCGCACCACCGCGGTGACGTAGCGGCCCCAGCTCTCGTCCGGCCCGGCGCCGCTGGCCAGGTCCACCTCGACCGTGCCCGGCCGGTCGAGCGAGTCGAGCCGCAGCACCCCGTCGGCGGGGCGGCCGCACACCCAGGTGGCCAGGTCAAGGGCGACCGGCAGCACGAAGCCGTCGTTGTAGTCGGTGTGCTCACCGATCAGGTTGGCCCGGCCGGGGGCACGGAACGCGAGCCAGGCGCCTGGGCCGGCCGCGGCGGCCACCCGCGACGGCACCGTCGCCCCGGGGCTCACCTGCCCGCCTCTTCCAGCACGGCCACCCCGCCGGGCTCGAGGGTCACCTGGCCCAGCTCCCGCCCACCGTCGAGCAGGGAGCGGCAGCCGGCGGGGAGCGGCACCTCGGCCGCCTCGGCGCCGTGGTTGAGGTTGTAGTCGCCACCGTAGAGCAGGCCGCCCACCCGCCCGGTGACGACCGGCCCCCGCAGCCGGCCGCTCGTCTCCTCGCGCACGGCCGCTCCTCTCGCTCGACGCCGCCGCACCGCCCGCGGCTCCTCCGGGGCCGAATGTAACCAGGGAACCGCCGCCGAATAAGTTGACCGGTTGCCGCCGGGCTGCAATGGTCCCACGCTGCGCCGACGTCCGGCAGTCAGGCGGTAACCGGTCAACGTTTCAATGCGGCGGTTACCAACCGGAGTCGCAAACGTGTCGCGGAGCAGGTTTGCGACCGCCACTCACGGAGCATCACCCCAATCCGTGAGGCGGGGACGGAGCCTGCGCCGGTCCGGCTGCCGATGGACTCCGACGGTTGGGGGACCGTCGTCGCAGTCCTGGCATGGCTCGCTACCGTTCCCCGCCTCGCGGCTTTGCGACCCGGGCGTCAGGCCGGTGGTGCGCCCAGCCAGTCCAGCTCCCCCGCGGTGCGCTCGTCCGCGCCGACCAGGCTGACGAAGGCGTCCTCGAGGGAGCGCCCGCCGCGCACCTGTTCGATCGGGCCGGCGGCGATCAGGCGGCCGGCGTGCATCACCCCGACGCGGTCGCAGAGCCGCTCGACCAGCTCCATCACGTGGCTGGAGAACACCACCGTCGAGCCGGCGGCGGTGTAGCGCTCCAGCAGGGCGCGGATGGTGCGCGCGGACACCGGGTCGATGGCCTCGAAGGGCTCGTCGAGGAAGAGCACCCGGGGCGCGTGCAGCAGGGCGGCGGCGAGGGCGAGCTTCTTGCGCATCCCGTGGGAGTAGTCGACCACCAGGCCGCCGGCGGCGTCGTCGAGGCCGAGCACCTCCAGCAGCTCGTCGCGGCGCTCGGCAACGGTCGCCACCGGCATGCCCCGCAGCAGCCCGTTGTAGGTCAGCAGCTCGGCGCCGGTGAGCCGCTCGAACAGGCGCAGGTCCTCCGGCAGCACGCCGATGCGCCGCTTGGCCTCGACCGGGTCGCGCCAGACCTCGATGCCGTCGACCAGCACCATGCCCGCGTCCGGCCGCAGCAGCCCGGTGACCATGCGCAGGGTGGTCGTCTTGCCGGCGCCGTTCGGCCCGACCAGCCCGAAGAAGCTGCCGTGCGAGATCTCCAGGTCGATGCCGGCCACCGCCAGCTTGGTCCCGAACGCCTTGCGCAGGCCCCGCACGGACAGCGCGGATGGGGTCATCGCGCTCCTCGTCGGGTGGGGCCAGGGCCGCTCGCCAGCCTACGACGACCCACTCGGTACGGCGAACGCGGATAAGGGTCCCCTGCGGCCCATATACTCGGGGCGTGATGGACACACCCCACCTTTCCGACCACGCGGCCGACGGCTCGCTCGACCTGCTCGACGGCCTCAACGACCCCCAGCGCGAGGCGGTGCTCGCCAGCGACGGGCCGACCCTGATCGTGGCGGGCGCCGGCTCGGGCAAGACCCGCGTGCTCACCCACCGGGTCGCGCACCTGGTCAAGGACCTCGGCGTGCCGCCGACCGCGATCCTCGCGATCACCTTCACCAACAAGGCGGCAAAGGAGATGCAGGAGCGCCTGCGCCTCCTGGTCGGGCCGGTGGTCAAGGCGATGTGGGTGATGACCTTCCATGCGGCCTGCGTGCGCGTGCTGCGCCGCAGCGGCGCGCCGCTCGGCTACGGCTCGAACTTCACCATCTACGACGAGAGCGACGCCGAGCGCCTGATGACGGCGGTCTGCCGGCAGCTGGACCTCGACCCCAAGCGGCTCGCGCCGCGGGCCGTGCGCCACGCGGTGAGCGCGGCAAAGGACGAGCTACGCGACCCGGACGGCTACGCCGACATCGCCATGACCTGGTTCGACAAGAAGGTCGCCGAGGCCTACAAGCTCTACCAGCGCCGCCTGGTCGAGTCGAACGCGGTCGACTTCGACGACCTGATCATGCAGACGGTGCGGCTGTTCACCGAGCACCCGGAGGTGCTCGCCGAATACCAGGCGCGCTTCCGCTACGTGCTGGTCGACGAGTTCCAGGACACCAACGTCGCCCAGTACGAGCTGCTCAAGCTGCTCACCGCCGAGAGCCGCAACCTCTCGGTGGTGGGCGACGGCGACCAGAGCATCTACGCCTTCAGGGGCGCCACCGTGCGCAACATCCTCGACTTCGAGGCCGACTACCCAGAGGCACACGTCATCATGCTGGAGCAGAACTACCGCTCCACCCAGACGATCCTCTCCGCCGCCAACGCGGTGATCGCCAACAACCTCGAGCGCAAGCCGAAGAACCTGTGGACCGCGCTCGGGACGGGGCAGCCGATCGTCCGCTACCAGGCCGAGAACGAGCACGACGAGGCGGCCTGGGTGGTGGAGGAGGTCGAGCGCCTGCGCGCCGGCGGCCACGACTACGGCCAGGTGGTCGTCTTCTACCGCACCAACGCCCAGTCGCGCGTGCTCGAGGAGGTGTTCGTCAAGGCCGGCCTGCCCTACAAGGTGGTCGGCGGGGTCAAGTTCTACGACCGCCGCGAGGTCAAGGACCTGCTCGCCTACCTCAAGGCCACCGTCAACCCGCTCGACACGGTGAGCCTGCGGCGCGTGCTCAACGTGCCCCGCAGGGGTATCGGCGATACCTCCGAGCGCTACCTCGACAGCTTCGCCGGCGAGGAGGGCATCCCCTTCGTCGACGCCCTGCGCCGGGCCGGCGAGGTCGTGGGCCTCGGCAACCGGCAGACCCGCTCGGTCGCCGATTTCGTGGCCGTGCTCGACGAGCTGCGCACGGGCATGGACGAGGGACGCTCGCCCGCGCGGCTGGTCGAGGACGCCTGGTCGCTGTCTGGGCTGATGCGCGAGCTGGAGGCCGACGACTCGATCGAGGGGCAGGGCCGCGTGGAGAACGTGCGCGAGCTGCGCTCGGTCGCCGAGGAGTTCGCCGAGCGCGAGCCCGACGGCGGCCTCGCCGAGTTCCTCGAGTCGATCGCGCTGGTCAGCGATGCCGACGAGGTCGAGTCGGGCAGCACCGCCGTGACCCTGATGACGCTGCACACCGCCAAGGGGCTCGAGTACCCGGTGGTGTTCGTGGTGGGGCTGGAGGAGAACGTCTTCCCGCACATCCGCTCGCTGACCGAGCCGCGCGACCTCGAGGAGGAGCGCCGCCTCGCCTACGTCGGCATCACCAGGGCGCGGGAGCGCCTCTACCTGTCGCACGCCTGGAGCCGCTCGCTGTTCGGCGCGACCAACTACAACCTGCCCTCCCGGTTCCTCAAGGAGGTCCCCGACGAGCTGGTCACGGTGGCCGCCGCGCCGTCGTCGGCGCGGGAGCGCCGCTCCTCCTGGTCGCCGTCTGGCTGGGGCGACGCCAGCCCGGCGTTCGGCGGCGGGCGCTCGTCGGTCGGCCCGCGCTCGGGGTCGCACGGCCGCGCGCCGTCCGGGGCGCCGAGCAGCCCCGCCGCCCGGCTCGCCGACCAGCAGCGGGGCGCGCTCGACCTGGGCCTCGCGCCGGGCGACGCGGTGGTCCACCGCCAGTGGGGCCAGGGCGAGGTGGTCGCCGTCTCCGGCCAGGGCGAGCGGGCCACCGCCGAGGTGGACTTCCCCAGCCTCGGCCGCAAGCGCCTGCTGCTGCGCTACGCGCCCCTCACCCGCCCATAGCCCCGGCAACGTGAAGCGGCGCCCGCTGCCAGCGGGCGCCGCTCGCAGTCGTTGGGTCGGGATCAGCCGCTCAGGCCGCGCCGCCTGCCGGAGATCACGAAGGTGGCGCCACCGGCGACCAGGATCAGGCCGACGACCAGCATGGGCACCGTGCTCTTGCCGGTGAAGGGCAGCGGGGCGCCGGCGGTGGTCGTGGAGGGCGCCACGCTGCTCGGCGGCGCGGTGGTCGGCGCGACGGTGGTGGTCGGCGCGACCGTGGTCGTGGTCGCCTCGGTGGTCGTGGTGGTCTCGCAGTTGGTCGGCGCCTTCACGGTGGCGCTGCGCGACTGTCCCGGCGCGACGCCGTTGCCCCACGAGGCCAGCGCCGTGGCCTTGATGTGGGCCGTCTGGGGCGTGCCGAGCTCGACGGAGCCGGTGAACTGGAAGTTGTTCTCCGGCGAGAACGCGCCGTGCTGGACCAGCTGGCCGTTGACCTCGACGCCGATGTCGGAGTTGGTCCTGCTCTCCGGGGTGGGACCGTTCCAGGCCGTCACCGTGTAGCTCAGGTGGCCGTTGCAGTCCTCGGTGCCCTGGACCTCAGGAAAGTGGGCGAACGCGATGCGCGGGATGGCGGCGACGCACAGAGCCAGGACCAGAATGACGAAAACACGCCTCTGCATGAGCGATCCCTCAACACCTCTCGCTGTCGTCGGCGGTCGGTCGACCTGCCTATGGGGGAAGCTCGCGCACGCGACCAGGGGAATTGCATGCAGACGAGCACGATCGTGATGGTCTGGGACTCTAGCCCATGAGTTGCCCCTATCCGGCCAACCGGGCATACGGGGCGGGCACGGGTGGGTATCGCTTCGATAAATAGTTCCCGAAAGGGGCGAAACCAACAGTAGAACGAGCAAACGCCCCGATTACCCGTCCTCGCAGCGCTGTGGTACTGGTGACGCCGGGACCCCGCGGAGCCCGGTCAAGGACCGGGCATCGCGGCAGAATCGCACAGTTCCAGTAAGAGGGGCAGAATTCTCCTCTGACAGTCCCTGGCGCGACGAGGGAGCAGACTCCGTGCGACGTGGTATCGGGCTTCTGGCCACCGTCACCTGCCTGCTGGTGGCGGGCTGCAGCTACAAGCTCGACCCCAACCTGTCGCGGCCGACCCCGCCGGTCGCGACCATCCCCGCCCCGACCACCACGCTGCCGCCGACGGTCCCGTTCGACCCGGAGCCGCTGCGCGCCGTCCTCGCGGGCAGGGACAAGGTCGTCAAGGCCGGCACCGTCCAGATGCGCATCAGCGCCGCGGTGGTCGGTGGCGAGCCGGAGCAGATCGCCGGCAAGGGCTCGTTCGACCTGCCCAAGCGGGCGGGCACGCTGACGCTGACGCTGCCCAACGACGAGGGCAGCATGGCCGTGATCCACGTCGGCGACATCTACTACGTCAAGAGCCCGCAGCTCAGCCACTTCGCCGCGGGCAAGCCGTGGGTCGGTGCCAACGTCGCCAACCTGCCGGTGGAGCAGCGCCAGCTGCTGCTCGCCACCGCCCGCCTGCCCGCCGCCAGCGACCCGGCGGCCGAGCTGCTGCTGCTGAACGGGCTCACCGGCCAGGCCGAGGACCTGGGTGCGAACGTCATCGGCGGCCTGGGGCCGGTGCGCGGCTACCGCATGACCACCGACCTGCGCAAGCTGGGCCGCGAGCTGGCGCCCGACCGGCGCCTGCGCTTCCAGCAGCTCAACATGACCACGATGACCATGGACATGTGGCTCGACGGCTTCGGCTACCTACGCCGCATCCGCTACCAGCTCGAGAAGGACCGCCTGCGCAGCGCCCCGGCGGTGGCCATCACCGCCGACTTCGCCGGCTTCGGCACGCCGGTGAGGATCACCATCCCGCCGGCCAGCAAGGTCCACCTCTTCGGCGAGTGAGGCGCGGCAGCGGCCCCGGCTCCCGGAATGAAGCGGCCTCCTCGTCGGTTTGAACCGCCGACATGTGGAGGATGTACCGCCAGGTCGACATCGAGCCTGGCACCAAGCTGTCGCGCGGGGTGGTCCGGCGCGTCTGGGGCTATGCCCGCGCGTACCGCCTGCACATGCTCGCCTTCCTCGTCACCATCGGGCTGCTGGCGCTGCTCGGGGTCGTCCCGCCCCTGCTGGTCCGCACCCTGATCAACGACGCCATCCCGCGCCGCAGCTTCCACCTGGTCGACCTGATCGCCCTGGCGGCGATCGGCGTGGCCTTCGCCAACGCCCTCCTCTCGCTGGCGCAGCGCTGGATCTCCGCCCGCGTCGGCGAGGGGCTCATCTTCGACCTGCGCACCTCCCTGTTCGACCACGTCCAGGGGCAGCCGCTGGCGTTCTTCACCCACACCCAGACCGGCGCCCTCGTCAGCCGCATGAACAACGACGTGATCGGCGCCCAGCGGGCGCTGACCGGCACGCTGGGCTCGGTCGCCTCCAACGTCATCGGCCTGGCCACCACGCTGGGGGCCATGTTCCTGCTGAACTGGCGCATCACCCTGGCGGCGCTGGTGGTGCTGCCCCTGTTCCTGATCCCCGCCAAGCGGGTCGGCAAGCGGCTGCAGGCGATCACCCGCGAGTCGATGAACCTCAACGCCGCCATGAACACCACCATGAACGAGCGCTTCAACGTCGCCGGGGCGCTGCTGGTGATGCTGTTCGGCCGGCGCGACCGGGAGCTGGGGGAGTTCTCCGACAAGGCCGGCAAGGTGCGGGACGTCGGCGTGCGCGCCGCCATGGTCGGCCGCACCTTCTTCATCGCCCTCGGCCTGGTCGCGGCGGTCGGCACCGCGCTGGTCTACTGGCTCGGGGCGCGCCTGGTGCTCACCGGCCACCTCCGCCCCGGCGACGTGGTCGCGCTCGCCGCCTACGTCGGGCAGGTCTACGGGCCGCTGATCGCGCTGACCAACGCGCGCATCGACGTGATGAGCGCCTTCGTCTCCTTCGAGCGCGTCTTCGAGGTGCTCGACCACCCCAGCCCCATCACCGACCGGCCCGGCGCGCGCGACCTGATCGACCCGACCGGGCGCATCGAGTTCGAGCGGGTGCGGTTCTCGTATCCGAGCGCGGACGACTCCTCCATCGCCAGCCTGCTCGGCGCCAGGCCCGGCGAGCCCCCGGCAAGCCCCCAGACGAGGTCGTCGGGGCAGTTGGGGCGTCCGGCGGGCTCGAGGGGCGAAGCGCAGCCTGAACCACAACAGCGGGTCGCCGACACAGCCGCAGTCGCCCTGCCTGCGGGGCAGCCGGCGGTAGCCCCCCGGTCAACGAGCAGCGACGGCCAGCGCCCTGCCGGGCCGGTGCTGCGCGAGATCAGCTTCACCGCCGAGCCGGGGGAGCTGGTCGCCCTGGTCGGGCCGTCCGGCGCCGGCAAGACCACCACCGCCATGCTGGTCGCCCGGATCTACGACGTGAGCGCGGGTGGCGTGCGCATCGACGGAGTCGACATCCGCGACCTCACCCTGGAGAGCCTGCGCGGCGCCATCGGCCTGGTCGCCCAGGACCCGCACCTGTTCCACGACACCATCCTGGCCAACCTGCGCTACGCCAAGCCGGAGGCCACCCTCGAGGAGGTGGCGGCCGCCTGCCGCGCCGCCCGCATCATCGACCTGGTCGAGAGCCTGCCCGAAGGGTGGGACACGATCGTGGGGGAGCGCGGCTACCGCCTCTCCGGCGGCGAGAAGCAGCGCCTCGCCATTGCCCGCCTGCTCCTCGCCGACCCGGCCATCGTGATCCTCGACGAGGCCACCGCCCACCTCGACTCCGAGTCCGAGGTGCACATCCAGGAGGCACTCGCCGAGGCCCTCGCGGGGCGCACCAGCCTGGTGATCGCCCACCGCCTCTCCACCATCGTGCGCGCCGACCGCATCCTGGTGCTCGACCGCGGCCGCCTGGTCGAGCAGGGCACCCACACCGAGCTGCTGGCCGCCGGCGGGCTCTACGCCGAGCTGTACGAGACCCAGTTCGGCCGCGCCCCGACCTCCCCTGGACCCGGTGGCGGGCGCGACCAGGTGCCTCCGCCAGTTGACGGCGGCCACGCGCTGGTGAGCGGCGACGGCGCCGGCATGCGCGAGGAGCCCGGCAGGCGGAGCTGACCGGCCGGCCGTGGGGAAATTTCGGCGATCCCGGCATAGACTGCCCAGATGCTTCCGGTCCGCCAGCTCGGCGGGCGCCTCCCCCGGCTCGCCGAGCTCTCCCCCCTCGGCGGACGCCTCCCCAGGCGTGCCCCCCGGTCGTCCGCTGCCGCCTCGGCGCCGCGCCCGGCGCGGCTCACCGGGTTCAGCGGCGCGGCCGGCCGGCTCCGTGAACTCCTGGATGGCGTCGCCGTTCGCCGGGGGCTCGCGCCACGCCGGCCCGCCGGCGGCCCGCCCGGGCCGGCCCTGCTGGCCGGCCTGTGCTGCGTCTCCGCGCTGTTCCTGCTGCTCGGGATCGCGGTCACAGAGCGGGTGGCCTACCGGGGCCGGGTCCTGCCCGGCGTGCGGCTCGACGGCGTGGCGGTGGCCGGCCGCCCGCGGGCGGCCGTGCGCGGCGCCGTCGCGGCCACGGCGGCGAGGCTGGAGCGCGCGCCGCTCGGAGTCCGCGCCGGCGAGGCGCACCTCGAGCTGCGGCCGGCCGGCGTCGGCGTCACCGCCGACGAGCGGGCCACCACCGCGGCGGTGCTCGCCGCGGGGCGCCACGGCAACCCCGTCGGGCAGCTCCTCGGTCCGGTCCTGCGCCACCTGCACGCGGCCCAGGTGCCCTGGGCGGTGCGCTACGACCGCGGCGCCCTCGCCCACGCCGTCGACGGCTGGGCCGCGCAGGTCGACCAGGCGCCGGTCGAGGGCGGGCTGCGCCTCGACGGGACCACCGCGCTGCCGGTGACCCCCCGTACCGGGTCCACGCTCGACCGGCCAGGCGCGCTGGCCGCCGTGGCGGCGACCCTGGCCCATGCCGGCGGCGGCCCGGTCGAGCTGCCGCTGCGGCAGACCGCGCCGCGCATCGGCGGCGCCGAGGTCGACCGGGTGGTCGCGCAGGCCCGCGCCGTGCTGGCGGGACCCGTCACGATCACGGTGGACGGCCGCGAGCTGACGGCGGACCCGGCGGCCCTGGCCGCCGCGCTGCGGGCCGTCCCGGACGGCGGGCACCTCGGCCTCACGCTCGACCAGGGACGCCTGCGCGCCGCCATGGCGGCGCAGCTCGGCCAAGTTGAGCAGCCGGGCAGGGATGCGGCCTTCCGGGTGGCGGGTGGGCAGGTCCAGATCCTGCCGTCGATCGCCGCGCACCTGCTCGACCTCGGGCCCGTGACCAGCGCCATCCTGCAGGGCCGGCGCTCGGCGCAGAGCACCCTGGTCACGGTCGAGCCGCGCCGCAGCACCGCCTGGGCGCAGTCGCTCGGCATCCGCGGCAAGGTCTCCGAGTTCACCACCAGGCACCCTGCCGGCCAGCCGCGCGTGTCCAACATCCACCGCGCCGCCGACCTGCTCCGCGGCCAGGTGGTCGAGCCCGGCCAGCGCTTCTCCCTCAACCAGGCGATCGGCCCGCGCACGCCGGCACGCGGCTTCGTGCGCGCGCCAGTGATCGACCAGGGCGAGTTCAGCGAGGACTTCGGCGGCGGGGTGAGCCAGCTCGCCACCACCACCTTCAACGCCGTCTTCTTCGGCGGCTACAAGATCGTCACCTTCCAGCCCCACAGCTTCTACATCAGCCGCTACCCGATGGGCCGCGAGGCGACCGTCTCCCTGCCGGCGCCGGACCTGTCGTTCGTCGACGACACCCGCGCCGGGGTGCTGATCGAGACCTCCTACACCGACTCGTCGATCACGGTGACCTTCTACGGGGACAACGGCGGCCGGGTGGTCCGCGCGGAGGGGCCGCACGTCCTGGCAACCCACCAGCCGACCGGCCAGCCCGAGCAGGTCGACGACCCGGGGCTGCCGGCAGGCAAGGTGATCACCGAGCACGCCTTCACCGGCTACGACGTCGAGGTGTTCCGGGTGATCGAGACGCCGGGCCAGCCGGCGACGCGCGAGCGCTTCTTCACCCGCTACAAGAGCTCCAACCCCAAGGTCATCCGCGGCACCGGCCCGCCCGCCTGAGCGGGCCTGCTCGACCGCGGAAGTGGCTCCGGGGGGCCGAGGCGAGGAGTGAAGCGGTGGCCCCCCGGAGCACGACGGTGTGGGTCTGGGGGCGAGCTGGGTGCGACGCCCGCGCGGCCTTCGCGGAACGCTTGCCGGTCCGGCCGCGTGGACGCCGCCTGCCCCCGCCTCCAGGTCTACGGTCGCCTCCTAACGAGGCACCAACGCCGCACCCGGCGGCGGGAGCGTCGACCCAGGGTCGATCGGCGCGCCCGGCAGCGGCAGAATGCGGCTGCCCACCGTCCGGCGTCCGGCTACGCTATGACCGCGGTGACGGGCGATGGTTCGGCAAGGTGGTGTGTCAGGGTGGCGCCCCAGGTCAGGCGTAGCGCACGGGACTACGAGCAGGAGCTGCGGCGGCGCGAGCTCGCGGTCGGCCGCGCGCTGGTGCGGATCCTGCCCGCCGAGCGACGGGTCACCGTCCGCGAGCTGGCCGAGGCCCGCCGCGTGCTCGCCAACGCACTGCGCGACCTGCGCCACCTCGAGCGCCAGGTCGCGGCGGACATCCAGCAGCTCAGAAACCGTGCGGCGGGCACCCGCGGTGGCGCCACCGCGGCCAACGGCGGCCCCGCCGCCGCCCGGCCGCGGCCCGCCGCCCGACTGCCGCGTGAGCTGCCGGAGTACGAGGCGGCCAGGAACGCCATCGAGGACGTCCTTGCCCGCTGGGAGAGCCGCGAGGCGCAACTCGACGCCGAGGTTCATCGCCGCGGCGCGCGCAAGCCCCGGCGCTGACCTCTGGCGGGAAGGCGGGAAGGTCGCCACGGCAGCAGCGACCTTCCCTGCCGCTCGCGGCCGTCTCCAACGGGTGACGCGAGCGGCCAGGACAGGCTACCTGCACCTTCCCCCGCGCTCACCTCGGACGGGAGGTGCTTTCCGGTCATCCACAAGCCCGACCACCACGTCCACAAGGTTGTCCACAACATCGTGCACAGCCCGCATCGGGGAGCTGGCCTCGGGCTCCCCCCGGATCAATCAACCTCCAGCTCGGCGTCGTCCTGGCCGGTGAAGACCGGCTTTCCTGGCGGTGGCGCCTCGCGCAGGCGGTCCACGTCGATCCCGAGACGGGGTGGTGGGAGACGTCGGGCGGCCAGCCCGGTCGCGCCGGGGAGCGGCGGCATCCAACCGCCGGCGGCCCGCTGCGGCAGCGGCCGTGGCGAGGCGGGCCAGCCCCAGCTCAGCTGACGGGGTTGCGCACCGGCGCGTCGGTGGGCGCCGACGGCGAGCGACCGGCTCGACGGCCAGTCGGGCGGCGCCCACCACAGCCGCAGGAAGGCGCCGGTGGTCACCAGCAACGCCAGCAGGGCCATCCAGAGGAACGGGACCACCGAGGCCGGCTTCAGGTCGCGCAGCTCCTCGGTCACCAGCGCGACCGCCTTCTTGGTGGCCGCCACCGGCTGGCTCTCGGCCAGCTTGCGCACGGCCGGCAGGCGCACCAGCTTGCGCACCGCCGGCAGGACCATGCGCTCGGCCGCCGTCGCCGCGGTCGAGCCGATGGTCGTCACGGCCGACTTGAACGCCGCCGCCGGACCCGAGGTCGCTCCAGGCTGGGCGCCGATCGCCACGGAGCCGCCACCAGCAGGGTTCGACGGTGGGTTGCCGGTCGGGGTCGACCCGGGCGGCAGGGTGTTCGGGCCGATCACCACCGGCGCGGTGGTCGCCGGCGCGGTGGTCGGCGGGTCGGTGGGTGGAGGCGCGGTGGTCGGCGGGTCGGTGGGTGGAGGCGCGGTGGTCGGCGGGTCGGTGGGAGGTGGCGCGGTGGTCGGCGGGTCGGTCGCCGTCACCAGCGTGGTCGCCGGGTCGGTGGCCTGCGGCAGCACGGTGACCGTGGTGTCCACCTCGAGCCCAGGCACGGTCGGGTCCGACAGCAGGTCCCCTGCGGCAATTGCCGCCACGGCGGTCGTCCCCGCGCGGTCGCCGCCGGCGCCGGCGCCCGCCTGGATCAGCAGCACGGCGAGGACCGCGATCGCCACGACGCCCAGCGACCCTGGGAAGGATGATTTCTTCTTCTGCACGATGCGCTCCTGGCCGCCTGGATCAACCGATCCGATCAGCGGTCGCCCCCCCGAGGTGCGTCCCCGAGATCCCCGCGCCCCGCGACCGAATGGTGCGGGGCAGGCAGATCGTCCAAACATGCGCGGATCAACGCGTCAAGGGACGAACAGCCCGTGCCTGGTATAGCCGACAGTCAGAACAGAGTCAACGGTCACCGCGGCTTGGGTCGTAACCGCCTCAACCGCGCAGCCTCTCGGCCGCGTCCGGCGCCTGCCTGACCAGGCCGGCGAGCAGGCGCTCGGCGGTGGCGGCGGCCTCGTCGGTCACCCGCGGGACGGCGCCGCCGCCGGCGACGTCCACCAGCATGGTGGCAAGCCCCGCGCGGCGCTGGAAGAAGCTCGAGCGCACCCGCACGCTCTGCGCCTTGGCGACCGGCACCACCGCCGTGGACCGGTTCAGCGCGCCGCGGCGGGCGCTGAGGAAGCCGTCGTGCCTGGCGTGGCCGAGGTTGCGGTAGGCCGCCTCGCCGGCCAGGACCGCCAGCAGGGCCGCCGCGAACGCCACGACGACGCCGGCCCGCTGCGCCAGGCCGTCCAGGGGCCACAGCGCCACCGCGAGCACGACCGCCACCGCGAGCACCGGGACAACCCGCCGCACGATCGCCCGCCGGCGTGCCGCCGGCGGCGGGCGCAGCAGCGCGGGGACCGGGGCGGCGCCGGGCAGCAGCTCGCCGAGCAGCTGGTCGATCCGGGCGGTCGGCAGGATCGGGACGGTCAAGTGGTTGGCGGTGGCGTCTCCGTGGCCGGCCCGGCCCGCGCTCTGGATGCGCACGGCGGCGAAGCCGAGCCAGCGCCGCAGCAGCGACTCGTCGACGCGGACCACCTGGACGCGGGCGAGCGGGACCACGGCCTCCCTGCGCTCCAGCAGCCCGCGCCTGACCACCAGGTTGTCGCCGCCGCGGGCGAGCACGAAGCCGAAGTCGGTCACCAGGCTGGAGGCGGCGGCCAGGCCCAGCAGCAGCGCGACCACCAGCAGCCCGGCCAGCGCCAGCGCCGGCGGCGTCGACGGCGCCAGCGCCTGTGGGTCGAAGCGGCTGGTCAGCCGGTCGATCAGGGAGCGCGGCGCCTCCTGGAAGACCCAGCCGAACACGGCCAGCGCGGCCACCCCGCGCATGCTGGTGAGGCCGGCAAGGGCCACCTGCCCGGGCGAGAGGCGCACCAGCACCCGCTCCGCCGGCCGCGCCGGCGTCGGCTCCATGCCTGCCGCCGTCCCCGCCGGCGCCTGCACCGCCGCGGCGCGGGCGCGTAGCAGGGTGGCGCGCAGCCGCTCCGCCTCGGCGAGCGCGATCACCTCGAGGTCCGCCTCGGAGCCGCCGCTGCCCCCGGCCGTCTCCACCCGCAGGGTGGCGACGCCGAGCAGCCGGTGCAGCGGCTTGCGCACCAGGTCGACCTGCTGGATGCGGTCGAACGGGAGCAGGCGGCGCCTGCGTGCCAGCACGCCCTCCTCGATGCGCATGGCCGAGGAGTCCAGCGCGTAGGTGCGGCGCAGCCACTCGGCCACGACCACCGCGACCATCACGCTCGCGGCGAGCAGCAGCAGCCACAGCTCGCGCCGGGCGAGCACCAGCAGGGCGATCGGCCACAGCCGCCGGCCCTCGCGCACGGCCAGGAACACCGGGCTGAGCGGGTGCAGGCGCTGTGCCCTGCCCAGCCACGGCTCGCCGGCCGCGGCGGGACCGTCCACCGGGGCGGCTTCGCCGGGCTCAGACCGCATCGCCGCTCCCGGCCCGCTGCAGGATCACCTGGCGCAGGGCGTCGGCCTCGCCGGTGGCGATGCCGGGGATGGTGGCGTCGCTCGACGCGGCCGCGGTGTGGACCCGCAGCCGCGCCAGGCCGATCAGCCGCTCGAGCGGCCCCTGGTTGATGTCGACGTACTGCACCCGGTAGTAGGGGATCGCCGAGTGGACCCGCTCGACCACGCCGTGGCGCAGCTCCAGCGCCTCACCGGCCACCTCGTAGCCCCAGTTGCGGTAGCGCACCCTGGGGACCTTCCAGGTGGTCAGCGCACCGAGCAGCAGGATCGGGACCGCCGCAAGCCCGGCCGGCCATGGCAGCTCCAGCCCGGCGGCGCGGACGCCCACGTCGGCCACGGCCGCCAGCACCACCAGCACGGCGCTCAAGGCCGCCTCCTCCACCGTCCAGACCGTGAGCATGCGCCGGTCGAGCGGCCGCACGCCCGTTGGGCCGGTGGCGGCGTTGCCGCCCTCCGGCGCGCCACCCTCGCTGGTCACGGTCACCTGCACCTCGACTTCGGTGAGCACTCCTCCAAGCAGCGTACCCAACCGGCGCCGGGTGGGCGGGCGCCGCGCGGCCCTCGCCTACAATGGGGCCCATGGGCAGTGACCAGATCCCCGACTTCAGCGCCCCGCCGCGCGTGCTCCTCGCCGCGCCGCGCGGCTACTGCGCCGGCGTCGACCGCGCCATCGAGATCGTCGAGGTCGCGCTCGACACCTACGGGCCACCCATCTACGTGCGCAAGCAGATCGTCCACAACCTCCACGTCGTGCGCCGCCTCGAAGGCCGCGGCGCGGTCTTCGTCGAGGAGCTGGACCAGGTGCCCGAGGGCTCGTGCGTGGTCTTCTCCGCCCACGGCGTCGCCCCCGAGGTGCACCGCGAGGCCAAGGCCAGGAGGATGCGGGTGATCGACGCGACCTGCCCGCTGGTCACCAAGGTCCACCAGGAGGCCCGCAAGTTCGCCGGCCAGGGCTACGACGTCGTCCTCATCGGCCACCAGGGCCACGAAGAGGTCGTCGGCACCATGGGCCAGGCCCCACGCGCCGTCCACCTGGTCGGCGACGCCGGCGAGGCGCGCGCCATCGACGTCCCCGACCCCGACAAGGTCGCCTACCTCACCCAGACGACCCTCTCGGTCGACGAGACCGCCGGCGTGGTCGACGTCCTGCGCGAACGCTTCCCCGTGCTGGCCGGGCCGCGCTCCGACGACATCTGCTACGCCACCCAGAACCGCCAGACGGCCGTCAAGGCCCTGGCGGAGGAGTGCGAGCTGGTCCTGGTGATCGGCGCGGACAATTCCTCCAACTCCAAGCGCCTGGTGGAGGTGGCCCGCGACCGCGGCCGTGCCGCCCACCTGATCGCCGAGGCCGCCGCCGTCGACCCCGCCTGGTTCGACGGCGTCACCACCGTCGGCGTCACCTCCGGCGCCTCCGCCCCCGAATGGCTGGTCGACGAGCTGGTCGAGGCCCTACGGCAGCGCGGCGCCGCCGAGGTGCACGAGCTCGCCGTGGTCGACGAGGACGTCCACTTCAACCTCCCCGGCGCCCTGCGCCGCGACGCCGAGGCGGTCCGGACCGCCTCGGCCGGATCCGCCGGGTAGGCGGCGCCCCCGCCACCCGCACGACTGCAGCGACGCGGGCAGTGGCGAACTCAAGAAACTCTCATGGTTCGCGAGGAACCTTTCCGCGCCGCTTGGCGTCACATCCGGCGGCAGACGTCGCCAAGACAGCGAGGTGGCCACTGGCGCGCGCCGGCTGGACTGAGGAGCGACGAGGGAAGCCGGCGCATCGAGCGCCGGTGGCCCACCGAAGCCTTTGAGTAGAGGAGGCGGGCATGCGAGCGGGGCGCTGGTGGACCGTGCTGGTGGTGGCCACCGTGGTGGGGATGGGGCTGGCCGGCTGCTCGGGCGGCCGCGGGGACAGCGGCGGTGGCGCCGGGAGCGCGTCCCGGTCGGAGGCCGGGCCGACCGCGGCGCCCGCCCCGTCCGCGAACGGGGACACGGCGCAGGCGAGCAAGGCGGCCGGCAGCGTCCACCTGGTCGACCTGGGCAACCGCATCGTCCGAACCGCCACCGTCAACCTGGAGGTGCGCAAGGGCGGCATCGGCGACGCCATCTCCCAGGCCACCGAGGTGGCCGCCAGGAGCAAGGGCATCTACGTGGCCGCCTCGACCTCCCTGCCGTCCGACGGCGTCGCTCGCGGCCAGGTCACCTTCCGCGTACCGGTGGAGGCGTTCGAGGCGGTGCTGAGCGACCTCAAGGCGCTCGGCACCTACCGCGGGGAGAAGTCGAGCACCGAGGACGTGACCAGCAACTACATCGACCTGAAGGGCCAGCTCACCGCGTGGCGGGCACAGGAGCGCGTGTACCTGAGGCTGCTCGACCGGGCCAGGTCGATCGCCGACGTGATCTCGGTCCAGAACCAGCTCCAACAGGTGCAGTCGAACATCGAGCGCCTCCAGGGCCAGGTCAACTACCTGGAAGACCAGTCGTCGTACTCCACCATCGTGCTCGCCTTGACCGAGCCGGGCGCCGGCGCCGCGGGCAGGCCCAAGGGCACCTTTGCCAAGGCCTGGGACCTTGCCCTGACCGGCCTGGTCAGGATGTCCGCTGCCGCGCTGGTGCTGGTGGTCTGGCTGGTCCCCCTGGCCGCGCTCGGCGCGGTCGCCCTGCTGGCGGTCCGCCTGGCCCGCCGACCGCGCGCGGCGGCAAGCACGGCCGGCGTCGGCCCCGGCTCCGGACCGGCCGGCGCCTGAGGCGCGCTACCCTCCCCGGGAAGATGCTGGCCTCGACCCGGGGAGGCCCCATGCGGGACCTGGCGCCGAACATGACCGACTACCTGGAGGCCCGGGCGTCGTTCCGGCTGGAAGTGCCCGACGAGTACAACTACGCCCGCGACGTGGTCGACGCCTGGGCCGCCCGGGAGCCGGACAAGCTAGCCCTGCTCGCGGTCGGCCCGGACGGCGGCGACGCCCGCCGCTTCAGCTTCGCCGACCTCGCCCGTACCTCCGACCGGGCGGCCCGCTTCCTCGCCGCCCAGGGCGTGCGCAAGGGCGACCGGGTGTTCGTGATGCTGCCCCGCATCCCCGACTGGTACGACGTGGTCCTCGGCTGCATCAAGCTGGGCGCCGTCCCCATGCCCGCCACCACCCTGCTCACCCCGCGCGACATCGCCTACCGGATCACCCAGGCCGACGCGGGCGTCGCGGTCGTCGACGCCGAAGGAGCGGCCAAGGTGGACCAGGTCGCCGGCGACTGCCCGAGCCTGCGGACCAAGGCCAGGCTGGACGGCTCGGGGACGGACGCCGGCTGGCTCTCCTGGGCCGACGGCCTCGCCGGGGCCGGCGCCGGCCCGCCCGAGGCGGAGCCGACCCGAGCCGACGACCCGATGCTGCTCTACTTCACCTCCGGCACCGTCGCCTATCCCAAGATGGTGATGCACACGCAGGCGTCGCTGGGGATCGGGCACCAGATCACGGCGCAGTTCTGGCAGGACCTGAAACCGAGCGACCTGCACTGGACGCTGTCGGACTTCGGCTGGGCCAAGGCGGCCTGGGGCAAGCTGTTCGGCCAGTGGGCGGTGGGCGCCGCCAATTTCCTGTGGGACCTGCGCGGCAAGCCCGACTTCGACCTGTTGCTGCGGCTGGTCGGTGAGCACCGGGTCACGACGTTCTGCGCGCCGCCGACGGTGTTCCGCGCGCTGGTCCAACTCGACCTGGGAAGGTACGACTGGTCGAGCCTGCGCCATTGCGTGTCGGCGGGCGAGCCGCTCAACCCCGAGGTGATCAAGGTCTGGAAGGATGCCACGGGCCTGACCATCTACGACGGCTACGGCCAGACCGAGACGGTCAACCTGGTCGCCAACTACCGCTGCCTGGAGGTGCGGCCGGGGTCGATGGGCAAGCCGACGCCCGGCTTCGACGTGTGCGTGGTGGACGACGACGGCAAGGTGCTGGGCGCGGGTGAGGAGGGGCACGTGGCGGTGCGGGTGGCTCCGGAGCGGCCGGTGGGGCTGTTCCGCGAGTACTGGCGCGACCCCGACGCCACGGCCGGCGCGTTCCGGGGGGACTGGTACTACACCGGCGACCGGGCGCAGGTGGACAAGGACGGTTACTTCTGGTTCGTGGGCCGCTCCGACGACGTGATCATCTCCTCCGCCTACCGGATCGGCCCGTTCGAGGTGGAATCGGCGCTGGTGGAGCATGCCGCGGTGGCGGAGGCGGCGGTGGTGGGCAAGCCCGACCCCGACCGTGGCCAGGTCGTCAAGGCGTTCGTGGTGCTGGCGCCCGGCCGGACGGGCTCCGACGACCTGGTCGGTGAGCTGCAGGATCACTGCAAGCGGGTCAGCGCCCCGTACAAGTACCCGCGCGAGATCGAGTTCGTCGCCGAGCTGCCCAAGACGATCTCGGGCAAGATCCGCCGCGTGGAGCTGCGCGAACGCGAGGCCGCCATCAGCGACGGCGTCGATCCCGGCTGAGCCGGTCCTCCCGGTCGGCCAGCACGACGGCTGTAGGTGCGGCGGGATACCCTGAACCGCTCCACCCCGCACCACGGGCGAGATCAGCTCGAGCAGCCGTGCGGGCTGGTCGCCGGCGTTCCAGAAGGTGTGGGTTAGGCCGCGGGGCTTGACGAGGAGGTCGCCGGGTCCCGCCTCGAGCACCTCGGGGCCGAGCTGGACGCCGACGCGGGTCTGCAGCGCAGTCAGCTCTTCCGGTCAATCCGTGGGCCGGCGAGCTTGGTTCACCTCGCGAGCGACCGCCCAGGCGTCCGCCACCGGACCCACGTGCCCGAGCTTGTCGGGGTTTTGCACCGAACGGATCGTCTGGATCCGCCCGTCTAGTACGTCAAGCGTCCAGGTATTGAGCACCTTGTTGTCCCGATCGCGGAAGATCGCGCCCGGCTGGCCGTTCACCTCGTGTGGATCCACCTCCACTCCGATCCGGACCAGCCAAGGGACGATCGAGGCAAGCACGCGGGCCACGTTCTCGACGCCGATGATTGCCCTGGCCCATTGCGGGGCCTTGCCGCCGCCGTCCCCGACTATCTGAACGTCGGCGGCGAGCAGGTCCCGCAGGCCGTCGACGTCGCCTTCGCGCAGCGCGTCGAAGAACCGCGACGCCAGCTCATCCCGTTCCCGGCGGTCCGCCTCGAACCGAGGGCGCCCCGCGTCCATGTGGCGCCGTGCCCGCACCGCGAGTTGGCGGCACGCCGCCTCCGAGCGCCCCACGGCCGATGCGACCTCGGGGAAGCTGAACCCGAACACCTCCCGCAGCACGAAGACCGCCCGCTCGAGCGGGCTGAGCCGCTCGAGCAGGAGCAGGGCGGCCATCGACACCGAGTCGGCCAACTCCGCCGACCGCTCTGGGTCCTCATAGGGATCGGTGAGCAGCGGCTCGGGGAACCACTGGCCGACGTACTTCTCCCGCCGGACGCGGGCCGAGCGCAGCACGTCGACCGAGATCCGGGTGACCGCGGCCGAGAGGAAGGCCTTGGTCGAGGTGGGTTGCGTCGGGGAGGTCTCGAACCGCAGCCAGGTCTCCTGGACCGCGTCCTCGGCCTCGCTCACGCTGCCGAGGATCCGGTAGGCGATCGCGGACAGCGGCCGCAGCTCCTCGAACTCCTCGGCCCGAGTCGCGCCAACCCTTCCTTGAAGCCGTCGCGCCACGAGGGGTAGCGCAGCTCCCAGCCGAGCTCCCGCTTGGCCTTGGCGTTGGAGAAACCGCGCCCCTCGGTCATCATGCCCACCATCATCTCGCCGGCCAGCAGCCGGGCCAGCCACGCTGGGACCCGCCGCGGCGGTTTGGCCCCGGCGCACTCCGCGAGGTAGGGAAGCCACTCGCTGACCGGTGCCGGCTCGTCATCGACGATGTTGAACACGCCCTTCGCCTGCTGCTCCACCGCCAGGACGGTAGCGCTCGCCGCGTCGTCGACGTGCACCCACGAGAAGTAGCCGGTGCCGCCCCCGACGAGCGGGAACATCCGCTTGCGCACGAACTTGACCTGGTCGTCGTTGGCGCCCGGCCCGTAGAACGCGCCGTAGCGCAGGGCCGCGCCACCAGCCCTGACGACCACGTCCTCGAGGTGGTTGATCGCCTTCGTCCCCTCCACCACCTCCAGCGGGTCCTCCTCGGTCTTGACCCATCCGCCCTCGCGGATGCCATTGAAGCTGGCGTGGCTCTGCGCGACGAAGTGGGAGACGCCGGTCGCCTCGGCAGCGGCCAGCAGATGGTCGGTCCCCTCGCTGCGGAGCCGGTTGGTGGTGGCGAAGAAGCGGTCGGCCTTCCTCAGGTTGGGCTTGCCGGCGTGCGCCTCGGAAAGGCCCGTCATCTGGTTCACGATCGCGTCCGGTCGGGCCGCGGCCACCGCCTGGCCGACCGCGACCGCATCCAGCCCGTCCATCACGACGCCTTCTGCGCCCAGCCGCGTCAGCAAGCCCAACTTCGCCGCGCTCGTCGTCGTCGCCGTCACCTGGTGGCCCCGGGCCACGAGCTGCGGCACCAGCCGCCGCCCGAGGACCCCGGACCCGCCTGCCACGAACACCCGCACAACCATCACCTTCCTGACTTCCAGAATTGACTCTCAGCCCCGAGACGAGACAGCCCCGGCCGTCTGTGACATGGGGAGCGAAGACAGTTGGGAGAAATCGTTGGCGGCCGCTGGCCGATGCGCCCACTGTGTCAAGGGCTGGTGAGCTGACTCCGTCCGCTCCTGACCGCGAGGGCTCCGGCAAACCATTCGTGGTCACCTCGGGGACGCTCGGGCTCACGCCGGGACGCCTCGGGACGGAAGAGGACCCGGGGTTGCCCGCAGCGCCCAGGGTCGCGTCGGAGAACGCGGCGATCGCGCTGGCTGAGCGCGGGTGCCGGGTGGGTTAGGCTCAGCGGATGCGGACCTGGGTGGCACTACTGCGGGGGATCAACGTCGGGGGGCACCACAAGGTCTCGATGCCGGCGCTGCGGGAGGCGTTGGCCGAGGCCGGGTTCGAGGACGTTCGCACCTACGTCAACAGCGGCAATGTGGTGGCGCGCTCGGCCTACGCGCAGCCTGCCCAGGTGTCGGCCGCGGTGCACCGGGTGATCACCGAGCGGTTCGGCTTGGACGTGGCCGTAGTGGTGCGCACCGCCGAGCAGCTGGCGGGGGTACTCGCCTGGAACCCGTTCCCCGACGCCGCGGCAAACCGCCCGCAGCTGGTGCACGTCCTTCACCTGGCCGCAACCCCAGACCCTGAACGGGTGCGCGACCTGCTCGCCGCCGATGTCACACCCGATCAGCTGGCAGCCCGCGGCGCCGAGGTCGTGGTCGCCTACGCCAAGAGCAGCCAGCGCAGTCCCACCGAGGGCCCGCTGCGCCGCCTCGGCGTTGCGACGACTTCCCGCAACTGGCGCACCCTGACTGCCCTGGTCGACCTGGCCGCCAAGCGGTGACACGCCGCATCCCCCTGACAGCCCTAGCACTTCGCACTCCGGCATGCCCCGCAACGACGACGAGGTCGCCAAAGACCGCCGGCCAGAGTGTCAGCTCGGCGGGGTAGGCTGGCCGCCTCCGTGATCCACCCTCAGGAGGCTCGCCCATGACCGCCGGAGACGTGCTCCTCCTAATCGGCACGACCAAGGGGGCGTTCCTGTTCAGCGCGGACGCCGAGCGGCGGCACTTCGAGGCCGACGGGCCGCACTTCCACGGCCAGGCCATCTACGCGCTGGCGTTCGACGGGCGTGGTGGGCGCCGCCGGCTGCTGGCCGGGGCCGAGTCGAGCCACTGGGGCTCGGTGGTGCGCTGGTCCGACGACCTCGGCAAGACCTGGGCAGACCCGGACGAGGGCAACATCCGCTTCCCGGAGTCGAGCGGCGGGGCGCTGAAGCGGGTCTGGCAGCTGCGGCCGGACGGTGACCTGCGCCCCGACACGGTGTGGGCCGGGGTCGACCCGGCCGCGTTGTTCCGCTCGGACGACGGCGGGGAGACCTTCGAGCTGGTGAAGGGGCTCTGGGACCACCCGCACCGGCAGCGCTGGACGCCCGGCGGCGGTGGGCTGTGCCTGCACACGGTGTTGCCGCACCCGGGCGACCCGGAGCGGATCTGGGTGGCGATCTCCACCGGTGGGGTGTACCGCTCCGACGACGGTGGCGCCTCGTGGCGGCCGCGCAACCAGGGGGTCCGCGCGCAGTTCCTGCCTGAGCCGGACCGCTACCCGGAGTACGGCCAGTGCGTGCACAAGATCGACCTGGCCGCCGGCCGGCCCGATCGCCTCTACCTGCAGAACCACTGGGGGCTGTACCGCAGCGACGACGGTGGCGACAACTGGGTGGACATGGCCAACGGGGTGCCGAGCGACTTCGGCTTCCCGATGGTCGCCCACCCGGGCGACCCGGACGCGGCCTACATCATCCCGCTCACGTCGGACGGGTTCCGTTGCACGCCCGACGCTCGTATGCAGGTGTTCCGCACCCGCGACGCCGGCGACTCGTGGGAGCCGCTCGGCGCCGGCCTGCCCCAGCGGGATGCCTACATGACGGTGCTGCGCGACGGGTTCGCCAGCGACGGCCTCGAGCCGGCGGGCCTGTACTTCGGCACCCGCACCGGCCAGCTCTTCGCCTCTACCGACCAGGGAGAGAGCTGGCGCATCCTGGCCGAGTGGCTGCCGCCGGTCACCTGCGTCAAGGCCGCGGTGATTCCTTCCTAGCACCATGGCAACCGTCCACCTGCCGGCGGCGCTGAGCGCCTACGCCGAGCAGCGCCGCCACGTCGAGGTGCCGCTCCCGCCCGAGGGCGCGACCGTCGCCGCCTTGCTCGATGCCCTCGGCAGCGCCCACCCCGGCGTGCGCCAGCGCGTCCAGAACGAGCAGGGCGCCCTCCGTCCCCACGTCAACGTCTTCGTCAACGGCGAGAGCATCCGCTACCTCGACGGCCTCTCCACCCAGCTCTCCCAGAGCGACGAGGTCTGGATCCTCCCCGCCGTCTCGGGCGGCTGACTGCCTGGGACGTTAGACGTTGAAGCGGACGTGGAGGACGTCGCCTTCTGCGACGACGTAGGAGCGGCTCTCGGTGCGCATCAGGCCCTTGGAGCGGGCGGCGTCCCAGCCGCCGGCCGCGACCACGTCGTCGAAGGGGATCACCTCGGCGCGGATGAAGCCGCGTTCCAGGTCGGAGTGGATGCGTCCGGCGGCTTCGGGGGCGGTGGCGCCGCGGCGGACCTCCCATGCTCTGGTCTCGTCCTCGCCGGTGGTCAGGAAGGTGAGCAGGTCGAGCAGGCGCCAGGCGGCGCCGACGACCTGGTCGAGGCCGCTGCGCTCGACGCCGACCTCGCGCAGGTAGGCGGCGGCGTCCTCGGGGGCCAACTCGGCGGCCTCGGCCTCGAGGGCGCCGGGCAGCGCGACGGTGGGGATGCCGAGCGCCTGCTCGGTCTCGGCGGCGTGGGCGCCCGCCTGGGCGGCCTCGTCCTCGCCGAGGTTGACCACGGCCAAGACCGGCTTGAGGGTGAGCGGAGCGAAGTTGCGCAGCACCTTCAGCTCCTCGGGCTCCCAGGTGGCGGCCCGCAGGGGAGTGCCCTGGTCCAGCAGGTCGCGCGCCTTGGCAAGGGTGGTCGCTTCGAGGGCGGCCTCCTTGACCCCGGCGCGGGCGCGCCTGGCCGCCTTGTCGGCGCCGCCGGCGACGCTGGCGAGGTCGGCCATGGCCAGCTCGAGGGTGAGGTCGGCGGCGGCCGCCGCCGGGGTGCTGGCTCGCTGCGGCGTGCCAGCCCCGCCGTCGAACGCGGCCAGGACCATCGCCAGCGCGTCGACCTCGCGCAGCGCCCCGAGCCCCTGGGCCGACAGCTCGCCGCCGCGGGCGCCGGCCGAGAGGCCGGCCACGTCGACGAAGCGCACCTGGACGTAGACGCGCTTGCGCGAGCGCTCCAGCTCGGCGAGCAGGTCGACGCGCCGGTCGGGCACCGGCACGGTCGCCAGGTTGGCGCGGCCGGCGGCCCCGCCGGCGGGGACGCCGGCCCGGGTGAGCGCGTTGAACAGGGTGGTCTTGCCGGCGAAGGGCAGGCCGACGATGCCGATGTCCTTCATCTGGCTGGCTGCACCTCACAGCGGGCTGGACAGTGGACAGGAGCTGGATTGTAGTGGCGCCACCGGGAACCTTTCGGTCCGACGGGAGCGTCCAACGCGACATGATGAAGAAGACCATCGTCCTCTCCAGCGGCCTCCTCGTGGCTTCCGCCCTCCTGCTCGGCGCCTGCGCCAGCCCGGACGACCAGCAGGGCGCGGCCTCGGGCGGGGCCGCCACCTCGACCACCGCCGCTCCGGCCAGCGGCGGGTCGACATCCCCATCCCCCAGCCCCGAGCCCCGTGACCAGATCAAGGTGGTGGCCACGGGGACCGTGCAGCGCGGCGTCGAGCCCGGTTGCCTGATCCTGGACACCGGCAAGGAGCGCTTCGTGCTGCTGTCCAAGGACAAGAGCAAGCTCACCGCCGGGTCCAAGGTGGAGGTCACCGGCGTCCGCTCAGCCGGCCAGATCAGCTACTGCCAGCAGGGCAACCCGCTGGAGGTGCAGTCGGTCAAGCCGGCCTCCTAGCCAGTCCCCCCCACGGCCCGGGCGCCGGTGGCGCCCGGGCCGTCCACTGGCGGCCCATCGGGTGACCGTGGAGGTCCTACTTCGTTCTGCGTATGAGCTGGGCTCGGCGCCTCCGCAACACTGCGGAACCTGCCCACAGTCCGTGGCCGTGGTCCACGAACCGTGGTTTCCTGGGTCTTCGAGGCTCGGCGGCATGGCTCTCTTGGGACGCCGCCGGGTGGTCGTGGCACTCGGAGGCGACGTGGGCAGACGAGATCCCGCCACTCACCGGGCGGGACGCGGAGCCGACCGGCAGCAGGCCCCGGCCGCCGCGGCGCCACGGAGCGTCAACCTGGTGCTCGGGGGCGACGCGGTGCTGCGCGCGGCCGACATCGACGTCGGTCAGGCGCGCGAGCGACGCCGCCAGCGCCGGCTCGCCCGGCTGGCCGTGATCCTCTGGGCGCTGTGCGGCTTCGCCTGGTACCGGGTGCTGACCGGCCGCTCGGTCAACCCGCTGGCCGGGCTCAGCCTCGGCCCCGAGGCGATCTTCTGGCTGCCCCTGCTCCTGATCATCCTGCTGCTGGCGGTCGTCACCCTGCTGCCCCTGGTGGGGCAGGGGCGCTCGCCGCACCTGCTGTACCGGCCCGAGCAGATCGACGTGACGCTCGACGACGTCAAGGGCCTCGACGCCGTGCGCGACGAGGTCGTCAAGACGCTGAACCTGTTCCTCGGCTACGCCACCTTCCGCGACCAGCTCGGCGGCAACCCGCGCCGCGGCATCCTCTTCGAGGGGCTGCCAGGCACCGGCAAGACCCACATGGCCAAGGCGATGGCCAGGCACGCCGGGGTGCCGTTCCTGTTCGTCTCGGCCACCAGCTTCCAGTCGATGTGGTACGGCATGACCGCGCGCAAGATCCGCTCGTTCTTCAGGAAACTGCGCAAGGTGGCCCGTGAGGAGGGCGGCGCGATCGGCTTCATCGAGGAGATCGACGCCATCGGGGCCTCACGCGGCGCGTTGGACGGCGCCAGCCCGGCCGCCCCGGCGGTGGGCGGCGGCCGCCGGCTCGAGGCGAGCATCGCCTCCGGCACCGGCGGGGTGGTCAACGAGCTGCTGGTGCAGCTGCAGAGCTTCGACGTTCCCGAGTGGGGAGAGCGCGCCTGGGGCCGGGTGATCGACTGGCTCAACGGCTACCTGCCGCTCGACCACCAGCTCCACAAGCCGCCGCCGCGCTACAACAACATCCTGGTGATCGCGGCGACCAACCGGGCCGACGCGCTCGACCCGGCGCTGCTGCGCCCTGGCCGCTTCGACCGCAAGCTCTACTTCGACCTGCCCAACAAGGACGGCCGCCGCGAGCTGATCGACTACTTCCTGGCGGGCAAGGCGCACCATCCCGAGCTCGACGACCCGCTGCGGCGCGAGGAGCTGGCCCATCTCACCTTCGGCTACACCCCGGTGATGATCGAGCACCTGCTCGACGAGGCGCTGGTCTGGGGGCTGCGCTCCGGCCGCGACGCGATGCGCTGGACCGACGTCAGCCAGGCCAAGCTCTCCGAGGAGATCGGGCTGAAGCAGCCGGTCACCTACACCCCGCTCGAGAAGGAGATGGTGGCCACCCACGAGGCCGGCCACGCGGTCGCCGCCTACCTCTCCGGCGTCGGCCGCAGGCTCGAGGTCCTCTCGATCATCAAGCGCAAGGACGCCCTCGGCCTGCTCGCCCACAACGACACCGAGGAACGCTGGACCCGCACCCGCTCCGAGCTGGAGGCGTTCCTGCGCATCGCCTGCGCCGGCATGGCCGCCGAGGAGCTGTGGTTCGGCGAGTCGACCACCGGCCCAGGCGGCGACCTGGTCGGCGCGACCAGCATCGCCGCGCAGATGGTCGGTGCCCTCGGCATGGCCAACTCGCTGGTCTCCTACGTGGCCATGGAGGAGGGGCTCAACGAGCGCAACGTGGTCGCCCGGGTGCTCTCCGACGCCGAGGGCCGCGAGAAGGTCGACCGCATCCTCAAGGAGGCCAAGGCGGCCGCCAAGGAGCAGCTCGCCGGCAACCGCCCGCTGGTCGAGGCGCTGCGTGACGCCCTGATCGAGCGGGAGGAGCTGATCGGCGACGAGATCGTCGAGGTGCTCCGGCTGGCCGAGGCCGCCCTGGGCGCACCGAAGTCGAGCGGCCGGCCGAGCGGCCTGCTGCCCAACCGCCCGGCCCCGCCGGCCCTCACCATCGAGGGCGAGGGCACCCCGGCCACGCAGTAGCCCACCTGGACCGCTGCCTGACTCTCCACGGCGCCACGGCCGTGCCGCGACGGCGGCCGCCGTTCCTCGGACGCGCCGGAGCCCCGCCCGTGTGGGCGGGGCTCCGGTCGCTGTTATGGGCTGCCGCAGCCGCTAGGGCAGGCGCAGCTTCCAGAGGCCGCGGCCGTGGGTGGCGGCCAGGACGGTCTGGCCGTCGGGGTAGAGGGACAGGTCGTTGACGGAGGCGCTCGGCAGGTCGCTGCCCAGCCGCGACCAGGCGGACGGGTTCTTGGCGTCGGCGACGTAGACGGAGTTGTCGGTCGCCAGCACCAGGTGGCCCTTCGCGATCACCAGGTCGTCGCCGGGGACGTCGGGCAGGTTGCCGCTGATGTCGCTCCAGCTCGCCCCGCCGTCCTTGGACTCGAACACGTGCCCGACCCCGGCGCTCGGGATCCAGCGCCGCGAGTAGCCGTTGTAGACGGCGTAGACGTGGGCCGCGTCGGCCGGGTCGACGGCCAGCCCGCTGACGAACCGGTTGGGCAGGTTCGGGGCCGTCACCTTGTGCCAGGTGCCGCCGTAGTTGGTGGAGATCGAGCTGGAGAAGCCGCCGCCCTCGGCGTCGAGCGGGTTGCACGGCGCGCAGGAGCCGGCGTAGACGGTGCTGCCGTTGGCGACCACCGCGGTCAGCGAGGCGCCGGCGCCGAGGTCGGTCAGCTGCTTCCAGTCACAGGTGTTGCCCTCGCAGACGGTGTCGAAGCCCTTGGTCGTCTCCCACACGTAGCGACCGCCGGTGACCCAGTGGCTGCCGTTCTTGACGTCCGCGCTGAACGGCGCGATGAACCGCGGCGAGGGGTCGCAGCCGGTCAGGTCCGGGTTCCACTCGCAGGCCGGCGAGACCAGCCGCCATGACTCCGAGCCCGGCGCGCCGCTGGAGCGGCCGCCGTTGCGGCTGATCGCCACCGCCAGGTCGACGTACTCGACCATGGCGTTGTCGGAGTTGTTGGGGTCGATCAGCACGTCGCCGCCGTCGCCGCCGAAGGGCGAGACCTGCTGGTGGGAGCCACCGAGCAGCAGCGAGGTGCCGTTGTCCTGCAGGCCACCCCAGACGTCGACGCCGCCACGCGGGCTGCGCCCGCTGCCGGCGAAGTAGTACTGCAGGGTGAACAGGCGGGTGTTGTTGTCGGTCCAGCGCACCACCCCGCGCAGGCTGGAGGGGCGGGAGTACACCCCACCGTCGTTGCCGAAGTAGGCGGTGCCGTCGTCGGCGATGGTGATGCCGTGCTGGTCCGGGTGGGTGGTCTTGGGGCAGCTGTCGAGCCCGTTCGCGGCGCAGGGGAGGGTGAAGTTCCAGTACGGCCCGATCGCCTTCCAGGTGGCGCCGCCGTCACTGGTCTCGAAGATCTCCTCGAGCCCGAGGTAGACGTGCTTGGCGTCGGTCGGGTCGACCTGGACGTAGAGGTTGTACCAGCCCTGCACGCCAGGCTCGTAGGTGGACGGGAACTGAAGCGCCGAGTCGCCGGCGGCGAGCTTGGCCGAGTCGGCCACCAGCGTCCAGGGGCCGGCGACGTCGCCGCTGGCGGACTTGTAGACGCCCTTGAGGATGGTCGACTGGGCCGGCGCCGGCGGACCCTCGTTGAAGTACTTGGGCGACTGGATGGCCGCGTACAGCACCTTGCCGTCCTGCGAGAAGGACAGGGCGGTGCGGCCGATGTCGCTGGCGTCGAGGCCGGCCGGGGCGATCTTCTGGAAGCTCCCGGGGGCGCCGGCGTTGCCGGAGACGTAGAAGCCGTTGTAGTCGGTCCCGGCCCGCCAGCCGAGCACCGCGATCACCTGCTTGCCGCCGGAGCCCGGCTTGAGGGCCACGTCGGTGATGAACGAGGTGTTGTACGGCGTGTTGCCGGGGTTGGGGTCCGGCTTGAGCACCAGCTCCCATGGCGAGGTGCGGGCCGCCTGGCTGTGGCGCCGCCACAGCCCGCGGCTGGTGGCCGCGTAGACGTAGCTCGAGGAGGCGGTGATGCGGAAGACCAGCGCGTTGCGCAGCTCGTCGCCGCCCACCTTGAGGTAGCTCTGGCCGTGGTTGGTGGAGCGCCAGACGCCCTGACCGGCGTAGGAGTCCGAGCTGGTGTTGGCCTCGCCGGTGCCCACCCACAGCGAGTGGTCGGACTTGCGCACGTACAGGGCGCCGATGGAGAGCGTCTCCTTGCTCTGCAGCGTCGGCGTCCAGTGCTGGCCGTGGTCGCTCGAGACCCACACGCCGCCGTCGGCGGCGCCGCCGTAGATCCAGCGGCCGTCGTTGGCCATCGCGGTCATGCGGCCGCCGACCAGGCCGGCGCCGCCACCGGAGTTGGACCAGACCGGGTCGCGGTAGCCCTGCGCGTCGCTGTCGTAGGGCACGTGGGTGACCTCGGACCAGTGCCCGCCGACGGTGCTGAGGCCCGCCGCGGCGGCGTCGGCCTCGCTGACCGCGGCGGCCGGCACCTCGACCCCGGGAGCGAGCCGCGGCGCCGAGTACCAGTCGCGCGCCTCGATCAGCTCTTGGGCCTCGCCCGGCTCGCGCTCACCCGGTGCCTCGCTCGCGCCGATATTGCCCTGCCCGAACTCGTGCAGGCCGTGCCTTGTCTGGGCCTTCCGGTCCTGGGGTGCCGGTCCCGCGAAGCTCGGCGCGCCGGCGAGGACCATCCCCAGCGCGGCCAGCAACGATACGAGCGCCAGCCCTCGGCGCCGCCAGAATGTTCGTCCCATGCAATCCCTCCGGGCGAAAAACGATGGCGCCACGCCTCCCACCCCCGGCGCCAGGACAGGGGCAGATGCTAATGCACCAGGCAAGGCTTGAGGGAACAAATCAGGTCGAAATCGCCTACCATTACGCCGGCACGCAATTGTTCTCGAACGGCCTGGTGGCGCTGGTAATTCGGTTGAGCGCCTCGGGAAATTCGAGATGATCGCGGCGCACGGTATGGCGCACCGCGGCGCTTAACGAAGTCGCAACGATTTCGCGCCCGCGCCGCTATTCGGCGGCGGATCCGCGACGCCTTGGCAGCTGGTTGGCCGGTGGCCCGGTGTAGAGCGCGCGCGGGCGGATGGGCGTGCGCCGCTCGTACTCCTCGAGGGCATGGGCCAGCCAGCCGGCGATGCGGGCGACCGCGAACACGGTCTCCGCTGCCCCCCTGGTCATGCCCGCGACGAAGGCGAGCGCGGCCAGCGCGAAGTCCACGTTCGGAGCGGGCAGCCGGCGGCGCCCGACCGCGTCGGCCACCGCCTCGACCACCGCCAGACGCCGGCTGCCCTCCGTCCACCGGGGGGCTACCGCTTCGCTCCTCGAGCCCCCCGGACCCCCCGCCGCCGCTCGGCCGAGACGGTCGAGCAGGCAGGCGGCGCGCGGGTCGCCGTCCGGGTAGAGCGAGTGGCCGAGCCCGGGCACCTGCTCGCCCCAGCGCAGCCGGTCCCCGATCACCCGCGTCGCCCGCTCCGGCGTGCCGATCTCGGCCAACAGGGTCTCCGCGGCCAGGGAGAGCCCGCCGTGCAGGGCGCCGCTGACCGCGCCGAGGCCGGCGCCGACGACCGCGTACGGGTCGGCCTGGACCGAGGCGGCCACCCGTGCCGCCACCGCGGACGCGGCCAGCTCGTGGTCGGCGGCGAGCACCAGCGCCGCGTCGAGCACCGCGACCATGCCTGGCCGCGGCCGCGACTGGCAGAGCCGCGGCCAGAGCCTGGCCGCGACCGTCCAGGCGTGCGGCTGGGCGGCGCCACCCGGCGGCGCGGGCTGCTCCCCGGCGTCGCCTGACCACCGCTCACGCCGGGCGCTGCCGGTGGCGGCACCCGCCGCCGGGCCCAGCTCCGGCAGGGACTCGACCAGGCCGGCGATCAGCGCCCGGCCGGTCGCGACCACGGCCGACGGGTGCAGCTCGAAGCGGAGCTCGTCGCTGGCGGCGAGCGCCGCCGCCGCCACCCGCAGCCGGTCGAGCGGCAGGGTGCCTGCGGGCAGGGCGTCCTGGCAGGCGGTCGCGACCGCGACCGCCGCGGGGTCGGGACGCCACGGACCACCCTCGCCGAGGCGGCCGGTCCACAGCAGCTCGGCCACCCGCTCGAAGCTGTAGCGCCCGGCCAGCTCGGCGGCGTCCAGTCCGCGGTAGCGCAGCTTGCCGCCGTCGATGCTGGTCAGCTCCGAGGCGATCACCAGCTCAGGAGCGGCGAGCGCGCGCCGGCGGCTGCGGCGGGTGAGCCGCTCCACCTCGGCCGGGTCGAAGGTGGAGGTGCGCCCGCCCGGTGCGCGCTCGCTGCGCAGCAGCCCACGGCTGACGTAGGCGTACAGCGTCGCCGGCTTCACCCCCAGCCGCCTGGCCGCCTCCGCGCTGCTGAGCCGCTGCCGCGCCCGCGCCGCCATGCTCACGTCTCCCCTCGCGCCGCGCAGTGCATTGATTACAGATCAATATTGACAACATCAATGCCGCCTCGGCAACGTGGCGTCGTACTCCCGTCACCGGAGGCTTCCCATGCCGCGCATCCACCTGCTCGACGTGACCAACCGCGACGGCGTCCAGACCGCGCGCGTCAACCTCTCCAAGTTCGGCAAGACGATGGTCAACTGGTACCTGGGCAGGCTCGGCGTGCGGCAGTCGGAGGCGGGCTTCCCCGCCCTCTTCCACGAGGTCCCCTACCTGCGTGCCAACCTCGCCCTCGCCGAGGCGGGCGCCTTCGGCGAGCTGCGCCTGTCCGGCTGGGTCAGGGCCGTGCCCGGCGACGTCGAGCAGGCGGCCCCGCTCGGCCTGCGGCACATGAACCTGTCGATCTCCACCTCGGACCAGATGATCGCCAACAAGTTCAAGGGCCGCCTGGACCGGGCCGCGGTGATCAACGAGATGGTCAAGGCGACCCAGGCCGCCAAGCAGGCCGGGGTGCAGACCGTCGGCGTCAACGCCGAGGACGGCTCGCGCACCGACGACGGCTACCTCACCGAGTTCGCCCTCGCCGCCAGGGAGGCGGGCGCCGACCGGATCCGCTACTGCGACACCATCGGCGGCGACTCGCCGGGGCGCATCCGCGAGCGCTTCGCCCGCCTCGCCGCCGAGGTGGGCCTGCCGATCGAGACGCACTGCCACAACGACCTCGGCATGGCGGTCGCCAACTCGGTCTCCGGCGCCCTCGGCGACCTCGACGCCGGCCAGGACGCCTGGGTCAACACCTGCGTCAACGGCATCGGCGAGCGGGCGGGCAACGCCGACCTGCTGAGCTGCGTCCTCGCCTTCCAGCACGCCTTCGGCGTACACCAGCGGGCCGTGCTCGGCGACGTCATCGACCTGAGCTGGGCGCGCCGCTTCGGCCTCTGGGCCGCCTACGCCTTCGGCCAGCCGATCCCGGTCAACCAGCCGGGCGTCGGCCGCAACGCCTTCTCCCACGAGTCCGGCATCCACGCCGACGGCGCCCTCAAGGACCGCCACAACTACGAGCTGTACGACGACGGGACCCTCGGCTCGTTCCCGCACGACCACGCGGCCACCGAGGGCCGCGTCGTCCTCACCGGCGAGTACGGCGGCCGCGCCGGCTTCCAGCACGTGATGGACACCCTCGGCCTCGAGGTCCCCGCCGAGGACCGCGACCTCACCTTCAGGCTGGTCCAGCTCTGCAACGCCGCCAGCGGACGACCCCTCACCGACGACGAGCTGCGCCTGATCGCCGCCCACCCGCACGAGCTGGCCCTGCTCTATCCGGGCTACCTGGCCTGAGGAGTCACCGCGGGGTCGGACAGGCTGTCGAGGATCGCGTCGCTGACCCGACGCCAGGTCTCGACGTCGTCCAGCTCGCCGCGCCGCGCGGCCAGACCGAGCCGTGCGACCGCGCCGTAGGCGACGGTGCAGCGCAGGCCTTGGTCGCCGGCGGCGGTGACGATCCGCCGGACCAGCCGCTCGCCGCCTTCCGGCGCGAGCGCCTGGTCGCCCGCGAGCCGCAGCCGGTGCCAGCCGAACAGCAACCCGGCCAGGTCGGTGGCCCGTGAGCCGAGGCCGACGTCGTCCCAGTCCACCACGCCCGAGATCACGCCGTCGCTGGCGAGCACGTTGGCGGGACCGAGGTCCCCGTGGACCAGGTCGACGGTAGGGAGGCGGTGGCCCCAGGCCGGCTCCAGGAACTCCCGCAGCCGCGCACCGGTCGCCGGCGCCACCGCATGGGTCTCGTCCCACCAGTGCTCCCAGCCCTCGAACAACACCACCCCCATCCACCAGGACACGTCCCACCCTCCCGGCGGGAGGCCGGGGTCGGCCTGCAGCTCGACCAGCGCCAGCAGCCTGTCCAGCGTGGCATGGTCCATGGTGCGCAGCGGCCGTCCCGGCCGTCGCTCCTGGACCGAGAGCCACCAGCCCTCGTCCAGCGGCCCCTGCCACAGCAGCTCCGGCGCGGGGCAGCCCCGCGCCCTGAGCAGCGCCAGCGCCTGCACCACCCAGGCGGCCCTTGCGGGGGCGAACGGGTTGGCGACGGCCTTGACGACCACCGTCCCCGGCTCCCCGTCAGCCAGCCAGGTGCGGCGCGCGTCGCGCGGCCGCCCGAGTCGCGCCAGCGGCGTCAGCGACCAGCGGCACTCCTCGTGGATGCGCGCGGCCGCCCGGGCCCACAGCTCGTCCCGGCCGGCGGCGGTCGCGTCCGTGCTCATGTCAGGCGAGGGAGCGGACGGCGCGCAGCGCCCGCTCGACGTCGTCGGGGCCGGTGACGATGCTGGTACCGAGGCGGACGTGCTCCTGGGCGTAGGGCGTGACGCTGGCCGCGACGCGCTGCTGCAGCAGGCGCTCGACCACCTTGCCTGGACGCTGGCCGTCGACGTCGAAGCAGACGATGCCCGCCGAGAGGTCGTCGGCGGCCGGGGTGACCAGCCGGACGTGGCGCATCGTGGCCAGGCCGTCGCCGAGCTGGCGCGCCAGGGCGCGGACGCGACCGGCGACCAGCCGGCGCTCGAGGGTTGCCTGGAGGCGGAACGCCTCGGCCAGCGCCCAGCGGTGCTCGAAGGAGTGGAAGCCGCCAGGGGTCATCGCCGGACCGGGCGGGGTCCGTGGCGTGGCGCCGTCGATCCAGGCGCCGATGGAGCGGTTGTCGAAGCTGGGAATGGTCCCGGTGACCTGGCCCCAGGCCGCGCGCCTGCCCCACACGAAGCCGGTGCCGCGCGGGCCGAACAGCCACTTGTGGCAGCCGGAGACGAGGAAGTCGCAGCCGAGGTCGCCGACGCCGGCGTCGAGCGCCCCGACGCCGTGGACGCCGTCGACGCACAGCAGCACGCGGTCGGCCTCGTCGCGGTGGCGGTTGACGCGCGCCAGCTCCTCGGCGATGCGCCGCAGCGGAAGGGCGAGGCCCGTGCCCGAGTGCACCCAGGTGAGCGCGAGCACCCGCGTCCGTGGTCGCAGCGCGGCGCGGACCGAGCCGAGGATCTCCCCGGCGGTGACCGAGCCGATCTCGCGGTACAGGGCGACCCGGCGCACGGCCGCCCCGGTCCGCTCGGCGCGCAGGCGCAGCGCCTCTCCGGTGGCGTAGAAGTCGTGCTCGGTGGTCAGGATCTCCTGGTCCGGGCGCAGGCGGATGCCGCCGTACAGCAGGCCGAGGCCCATGGTGGTGCTGTCGGTGAGCGCGATCTCGTCCCTGGCGGCGCCGAGGTACGCGGCGGCGGCGGCGCGCACCTCGGCCTCCAGCCGGCGCTCGTTGGCGTGCAGGTAGCCGACGGCGTCGCGGTCCATGCCGCGCCGGTGCCGCTCGATCGCGGCCCGCACCGGCGCCGGGTGCGGCGCGAGCACGAAGGCGGAGAAGTGCGACAGCTCAGGGTCGAGGTCGAACTGGGCGCGCGCGGCGGCCCAGTCCCCTGGCCGTGGTGACGGCGCCGTGGCGGGGATCTCCAGGTCCCGGCGTGCCGGACGCGACGCCGGCTCGCAGCCGGCGAGCCCGGCGACCGCGCCCACCCCGACCAGTCCGGTCCCCGTCATGAACTGCCTGCGCCACATCCTGACCACCGTCCCACCGATGCACCAGAGGGTCACGCCTCGCTGCCCGAGCCCTGCGCCCGTCGTGCCGCGGGAGCTCGGGCGTCTTGCCAGTGTGGTCGATGTCACCATCGGGCGTCACGGGTGACGGGCCGGAGCGGCGGCCCGGCGGACACGGCAGGAGGGCGCCGGATGGAGTTCCGTGAGGTGGTACGGCGGCGGCGGATGGTGCGTCGCTTCGACGGCCGGGAGCCGCCGCGGGAGGTGCTCGACGGCGTGCTCGCCTGCGCCCTGCGGGCGCCGTCCGCCGGCTTCGCCCAGGGCGTCGACCTGGTCGTGCTCGACGGCGCCGAGCCGTTGGACTGGTTCTGGCGCGTCACCACCGACCAGGCGAGGTGGCGCCGGCCGCTCGGCGCGCGCGCCGGCGCGCCCGTCGTCGTCCTGGTCCTCTCCGACCGGCAGGCCTACCTCGACCGCTACGCCGAGCCGGACAAGGCCGGGCTCGGCCTCGACGTCGAGGCCGGCTGGCCGCTGCCGTACTGGGACCTGGACGCGGCCATGGCGGCGATGCTGCTGCTGCTCGCCGCCGTCGACGCCGGCCTCGGCGGCTGGTTCTTCGGCGTCTTCCACGGCCAGGAGCGGCTGCTGCGCGAGCTCGGCGTGCCCACCGGCCGCCGACTGGTCGGCGCGGTCGCGCTCGGCTACCCGGCGCCCGGCGAGCGCCCGGTCGGCTCGGCCGTGCGGCGCCGGCGCCGCGGCCTCGACGAGGTGGTGCACCGGGGCCGCTGGTGACGGCGGCGTCCCGGCCTCAGCGCGGCGCGATCCGCATGGTGTCCAGCACCCGCCGCGCGTCGTCGCGGAACGCCGCGAAGCCGGCGGAGGGCGCCTCGACGATCAGCAGCACCTGCCGGCCACCGACGCGGACCACGTCGAACTGTTGCAGGTGGCCGAGGGCCAGCTCCTCGACCGACGGCGCCTCGCCGGCGCGCCGCCGCATCCTGCCGACCTCGGCCACGCGGACGGCGACCCCGTTGCCGTTCTCCCGCAGGGTCCACCCGCGCGTGCGGGCGCGCCACTCCACCCCACGGGCGCCCGCGACGGTGACGGGGTGCGGTGCGTCGAGCGGCTGGAAGCATGGGTGGTGGCACAGCCACGTGGCCAGGTCGGCTGGTGGGCGCACCAGCCGCTGGCGCGCCACCGGGGTGCAGGCCGGCTGCGGGACCAGGTCGGGGACGACCACGTCGATCGCGCGGATCTGGTCGAAGTTGGGCGCCAGTCCCACCTCGAGGGTGAGCTGGATGCGGGTGACCGACTGGACCGCCCAGCCGAGCGAGGCCAGCCGGAAGGTCACGCCGATCCCCTGTACCGCGTCCGTGCGGTAGGTCCCTGGCCGGAGTAAGCCACCGGACGGTAGCGGCTGCGGCGGCGCGGACGCGGTCGTGGGGGTGGCACGCGCGGCCGTGCCGGCTGCCGTGGGGGTGGCGCCGTTACCGTCCGGTGGCTGTCCTGCGGTGCAGCCGCCGAGGGCGGCCGCGACGCCGAGCGCCACCAGCATCCTGCGGCGGTGCCGCGGCAGGCCGTCCCTCCGGCGGGGCAGCAAGGTCATGCCGAGGCTCCAAGCAGGCTCGTGGTGGGCAGCGTCGAGGCGTCACGGAATCACACCGGAGGCGTCTTGGCGTGTCCCCAGAACAGGGGACACGAGCGCCACGGGAAGCGGTCCGCGGCGGTTTCGAACCGTCGCGTCCGGGTGCCCGGCGCGGCGCAGCACGGGCCCGGGGTGGCGCGCTGCAGCCAGGTCCCGACATCGCCGTCGCGCCGCCGAGGCGGCCGGGCTGGAGGCGCCGCAGTGCACGCTCTACTACTTCGCCGGCGGCCTCGCCGGCGCCGCTCTGCTGCTGGCCGGCGCCGCCTGCCTGCGGCTGGCGGTCTACAAGGCGGGCATCGTCTCCGCCGAGAACCCGGCCTACGTCGTCGGCCCGCAACGCGCCCGCCTGGCCGCCGGGGACGGCGCCTCCTCCGGCTGACCCAACCCGCCGCCCGGATCGATACGGCGGCGATGCCGACAGGGAACGCTCCGGAGAGCGTCCTGTTGGGGTTTCGTGACGCGCGTGCGCGAGACTGCCGTATGTACCGAAGTATCCCGAATCCGTCGAAGGGGTGCACCATGCGCGCACGTCTCGTCCTCACCCTCCTCTGCCTCGGCGCGATCGCCCTGGCCGGCTGCGCCGGCAGGCAGCCCTCCTCGACCCGCGGTGGCAAGGACCAGGCCACCCCGACCAGCGCCGTGGCCACGCCGAGCACGCAGGCGAGCTCCGGCGAGCCACCCGGCGGCACGGCCCGGAGCGACCCGCGCAAGGTCCTGCCGGTCCCGTCCGACTTCGGCAGCGGCTGGAAGGTGAACCACCTCGACAACGACGCTGCCGAGCAGGAGATCCAGCTCCTCTGGGCGATGGCCCACTGCCAGGCGGCCAGCGACCCGAGGCACTACGTCCAGCAGCACCAGGCGGCGCTGGGCCAGGCGTGGGTGTCGCTGCTCGGACCGGGCAACGGCACCGGCGGCAGCTTCACCGCCTACGCCCAGGCCAAGCCGGGTGACGGCGCCGGCCTGTTCAGCCGCGCAAGGGCGCGCCTGAGTGGCTGCACAGCGGTCCAGGTCTGGAACACCGACACCCTGATCGGCGGGGTGACCTGGGCGCCGCTCACGCCACCGGCGGCGCCGGGCGTCGACCACGCCTGGGCCGCCCGCGCCTCCTGGAACATGCAGGTCTCCGGCGGTCCCGACGCCACCAGCTGGATCCTGGTGCTGCAGAGGGGCGACCTGATCGTCGTCGGCCACGTCCGCGGCGGCCACGGCGACCTGCGGCGCGCCGCCGGGATCCTCGCTCGCAGGCTGGCCGGCGCCACCGCGTAGCAGCGGGGCCGGCCTGGCTGGCGGTTGCACTTCGACGCCCAAGGGGGGCGAATTCGATGACGCAGCAGCACCCCGACGACCCGTCGCCGTGGGGGCCGCCCCAGCAGCCCATACAGCCGCAGCCGCAGCAGGCCTGGGGCCAGCCGCCGCCAGGTACCCCGCCGCGACCCGTGGCGGGGGCGAAGCCGCCGAAGCCGCCGGTCTACCGGCGGGGCTGGCTGCTCCCGGTCGCGTTCTTCGTCGGTGTCCTCGTCGGCCACGGCGGCGGCGGTGACGGCACGCCGGCGCCGGCGCCCACCACCACCGTGGCCGAGGGCGCCGCGGTCAGCCCGACGCCGACCCGGGCCCCGGCCGCGACCAAGCCGGCGGCCACTGCAGCACCCGCAGCCGCGAAGCCGCGGGTGCTGCTCAACGTCACCGGCTCGGGCATCAAGCGCACCCGCACCTTCACGGTCGACAGCTCGTGGGAGGTCCGCTGGACCAACCAGACCAGCGGCTACTTCGGGATCTACGTCGAGGACGCCTCGGGCAGCCCGGTCGGGGTCGCGGCGAACACGACCGACCGCGGCCACGACGTCTGGCCGGGCGTGCAGCCGGGCACGTACTGCCTGGAGATCAACGCAACCGGCCGCTGGGCCGTCCAGGTCGTCGACACGCCCTGACCGTCTCAGGGGTAAAGCGACGGGGGCGGCGGATCCTCGCCGGCGTGGAGCGGGTCGGCCCACTCGTCGGCCCGCAGGCCGGCGTCCTGGACCCAGCCGGGGATGTCCTCGCCGGCGAGCGCGGCGGCGCGCACCACCTGGATGAGGTGGCCTTGGAGGCGGCGGACCTCCCGGAGCAGCCGCAGCCGGTTGGGGTCCGGGACGGTCACGAGCAGGTCCGCCAGGGCCCGGCCCACCCGGGGCAGGCGCCGAGCCGCGGCGCGCGGACCACGCCGAGCGCGCGCGGCCGCCGCGCCGCCACGGCCGCGCTGGCCGCGCTGGCGGCGCGGGTGGGCTGGTGGCAGTCGTGCCCGCAGGTGCGCGCGACCTGCTTGTGGACCGTCCACCACCACCCTGGACAGCCGGCGCAGTCGCCGGCCTCGCACGTGGGGCTGAGTGCCGGCCTCACGGGCTTGTCGGGCTCCTCGTCGAACCAGCCGCTCACCTCGGGTCCCTCCTGGAGGTCGCGGCCCCGGCACCGGTGCTGGTGGGTGCCGGGGCCGCGCGTCCTGGCCGCCAGGGGCGGACGAGGTGGTCGTTCACCAGCGGCCAGGGTCCTACCAGCCGTTCCACTTCACCGAGCCGCCGAGCACGGCGGCCAGCCGCAGGGCCTGGCCGAGCCACCGGAGCAGGGGGCGGGGTGCCAGGCGTCGGCCTCGTCCGACGCCCAGTATCAGGCGACCGCTCGCGGCGGCTGGCGGCCTCCTCGAGGCGCGCCATGAAGGCGGCATGCTCGGCACGGCCAGCGTCCTCCTGGATCTCGGCCCAGACCAGCGCGGCGAGCAGGCCGGCGAGGTAGAGGGTGAGGACGCCGACGCCGACCAGCTCCATCCGTGGGCTCCCGTTGTCCGTTTCGCCTGCGACCGGGGGACCCTAACGGCCGGGCAGAAGGCACGGAAGGCACGAAACGTGCTAGTTCGGAGATCCACCCTGCTGGCAACTAGCACGAAACGTCCTAGTTGCGGCTTGCCGGGCCTGCCGGGTGGTAGCGTGAACAGCAAGCGCCCCCGGCGCCGATGGCACGGCGGCGGGGGCAGGCCCTAAGACACGGGAGGGCCGACATGGAGCCTAGCATCATCGGCCAGCGGGTCCGCGAGCTCCGCACCAGCGAGCCGCGGATGACCCAGGCCGAGCTCGCCGACCACGCCGGCGTCAGCGTCGGCCTGGTCGCCCAGCTCGAGCAGGGCCGCAAGCAGACCGCGAAGCTGCCGACCCTGCACAAGCTCGCCGCGGCGCTCGACGTCGACGTCGCGGCGCTGCTCGCCCGGCCGCCCAGGATCAACACCGACGACGACCAGGAGCGGGGCGTGCTCGGGATCCGCCAGGCGATCACCGCCCTGTGGGACGAGGCCGAGCCCACCGACGTCGACGAGCTCCGCCGGCAGGCCCGCTACGCCTGGGCGTGCTACTGGACCAACCGGTTCGACGCCCTCGGCGGGTTGCTGCCCGGCTTCATCGCGACCGCCCGGGCCAGCGCCCGGGACCCCGGCGGCGCCGCGCCCCACGCCGCGCTGTCGGACGCCTACGGCGTCGCCGGGTCGATGCTGGTCCACCTCGGCCACGTCGACCTCGCCCACCTGTCGATGGAGCGCGCGATCGCCGCGGCCGGGCACGCCGACGACGAGCTCCGCCACGCGGCCATCACCGGGTGGATGTCGTGGCTGCTGCTGCACCAGACCGGCACCGCCGACCCCGCCGGCGTCGCCGGGGTGCGCGGCCGCCGGTCGCCGCTGGCGCAGGCCCGCCGCCTCGCGGTCGAGCAGGCCGACCGCATCGAGCCCAAGCTCGGCAAGGCCCCGCCCGAGCACGTCTCCGTCTGGGGGCGGCTCCTGATCGACGCCGCGGTCGCCGCCGCCCGCGACGGCGCCGGCGAGGAGGCCGACGACATCCTCCGCCTCGCCGACGCGGCCGCGACCCGGCTCGAGGGCCAGCCGTCGGTCCGCTTGGACTACCAGTCCCCGTTCGGGAAGCCGCTGGTCGTGATGCAGCAGGTCGACGTGAGCGTGGTCACCGACCGGCCCGGCCGTGCCCTGGACCTGGCCCGGCGGATGCCGCCCGACGCCGACCTGCCACTCGCCTCCCGAGCCCGGCACTACGCCGACGTCGCCTACGCCCACACCTCGCTCGGCCACGACCGCGCCGCGACCGACACCCTGCTCGCGGTCGAGCGGATGGCGCCGAACTGGATGCGCTACCAGGCCTACCCGAAGACGACCATCCGGGAGCTCCTCGTGCGGGAGCGGCGGGCCCGGACGCCGGGGCTGCGGGGGCTGGCGCGCCGCCAGGGCGTCGCCGCGTAGCAACGCAAGAAGCCCCGGGCGCGAGGACGCCCGGGGCAGGTGGAACCGAAAGGACGGGACGTGGACGTTGGGGCGGAGCCGTTCGACCTCGACCGGATCAAGCAGCGCGCCCACGTGCGGGACACGTGGACGGTCGGCCGCATCGGCGACCCGGTCGCCTGGTGCTACTACTGCGGCGTCAAGCTACCCGGCGAGACCAGGCAGGAACGCGAGTCGGTCTCCCACGAGGAGGGCTGCCCCGCGCCCGAGGCGGTGCGACGCCTCGAGCCCGACTTCGAGGAGCTGCTGGCCGAGGTCGAGCGCCTGCGTCAGAAGCCCGAGTAGGGCGAGCGCCAGAAGAAGCGCGGGACGAACCTGGAGACGTTCTCGTCGTCCCGGTACGACAGGTCGGTGTAGTTCCCCGTCGACCACTGCTCGTTGGTGCACGCCGAGTAGAAGTCGGACGCGAGCGAGTACAGCGTGAACTGCGACGAGTTCGGGATCGAACAGCCCGAGCTGCCGCCGCCAGCGCTGAGGCTGCACCCGAACTCGGTGGCGCTCTGGCCGAAGGAGAAGATCGGCTCGCCGTTCGGCCAGGGGGTGCCCTTGTGCCAGAACTTGGTGTAGTTGAGGGTCATCGACATGAACGTCCAGGTGATCCAGCCGACGCCGTCGCGCCACGCCCAAGCGTGGAAGTCCACCGCGCCGAAGGCTTGGGCGTTGTTCAGTCCGTAGATCTTGAGGCAGTAGGACATCTTGCGCCTGCCGTCGCTACGAACGTCTTCGTCGCAGGCACGCGGACCTGCGGCGAACGGCCTGAGCGGGCGGCTGCGCTCAGCCGTCTTGGCCTGGAGCTGGATGGTGCGGGCGATCACCCCGTACGCCAGCCTGTCCATGCGGGCTTCCGCCTGGGCGAACTCCTCGCGCGCCTGCGACGCGTAGCGCCCCTCGTGCTTGGCCACGAAGGACCGAACCTGTCCCGCGATGGGCGAGTCGGGGCGGGGGCACGCCAGCGTCGGCGCGGCGCCGAGGGCCAGGGTGAGCGCGACGCCGGCGGTGGCGGCGACGAGGAAACGTCGGAGCATGGGGTTCCTCCTGGAAGTCGGAGCGCCCCGGCCGAGGCCGGCCGGAGGCGCTCCGGGCGGGCATTGGTTAGGCGCGGCGGGGCAGGCGGGGCGGCTCGGCGCCAGGGACGGCGGCGGTGCCCCACCGGTCGACCAGGCTCGGGACGGGCAGGGTGTCCAGCCCGGCCCGCCAGGCCGCGGCGAGCGCGGCCGCGGCCGCGGCGAGCACCACCGCCCGCCAGGCCGGGACGGAGAAGTCGGCCGGGACGCTGACCGCCATCACGCCGCAGAACGCCTGCACGAAGGTCCGCACCGCCTTGACCAGCGCGGACAGCACTACCGCCCGGGCTAGGGGAGGAGCCGCCGGCTGAGGCGGCGCAGGCCGTGCTCTGGGCGGCGACCGCGGCGGTGCCTGCCAACGCCTTTCTCGGGCGCGTGGACCGGGCGCTGGCGCTGGCGGACCAGGCGATCGGCCTGGCCGTCCGCCACCGCGACGAGCTGCCATGGGTGGAGGCCCAGCTCGGCTACGCACGCTGCCAGGCGCTGCTCGGCGCCGGACGGCTGCAGGAGGCGTGGGCCGTTGCGGAGGCGGGCTACCGGCGCTCGGCGGCCAGCCGCTCGCAGGGACAGACCGGCGGCTGGGCTGGCTTCCGCGGCCTGGTCGCCCGCGCTCAGGGGCGCATGGCGACTGCCCAGGCCGCCCTGCGCGAGGCTGTCGCCCTGCTCGACGAGCTGGACCCCTACCGCTTCGTGCGGGTGTTCCAGGGCGAGCTGGCCGCGGTGAGCGCCCTGGTCGGCGATGCCGCGGGCGCGGCCAGCTGGCTCGCCGCGGCGGAGGCCCGCGCCGGCGAGGCCAACAAGGTCTTCGATCCCTGGCTGGAGCTGGACCGTGCCTGGGTGGCCGCTGCCCAAGGCGAGCTGTCGCGTGCCGCCGGCCTCGCCCGCGGCGCCGCCGAGGCGGCGCGCGCCTCGGAGCAACACAGCCACGAGGCCGTCGCCCTCTACGACCTGGCCCGGCTCGGCGACCCGGCAGCGGCGGCCGGGCGCCTGGCCGAGCTGGCCACGGCCATGGAGGGCGAGCTGGTTGCCGCCTTCGCGGCCGCCTCGGCGGCGCTCGCCGCCGCCGACGGCGCCGCGCTCGACCAGGCGGCGGCCGGCTTCGCCGAGCTGGGTGCGTCCCTGCTCGCCGCCGAGGCCGCGCTGGCGGCGGCCCGCGCCCACCGGGCGGCCGGTCGCCGCCTGGCCGCCAACGCCTCCCTGGAGCGCGCCAGCGCCCTCGCCGCGGTCTGCGAGGGCAGCCAGACCCCGCTGCTCGACCCTGCCGGCGTCGGCTCGGTGCTGACCCCACGCGAGCGCGAGGTCGCCATGCTGGCCGCCTCCGGCGTTGCCTCACGGGAGATCGCCCTGCGCCTCGAGCTCTCGGTGCGCACGGTCAACAACTACCTCGGCCGTGCCTGCGCCAAGCTCGGGATCTCCAGCCGCGCCCAGCTCACCGCCGTGCTGACCACCAGGGGTGATTGATCCGGGGGGGAGCTGTCTCGGGCTCCCCCCCGGATCAATCAACCGGAAGCCTGACGACGAAGCGGGTGCCCGGGTGGTGGCTCGGGTCGATGGTGATGGTGCCGTGGTGGCGCAGGATGATCTCGCGGGTGATCGCCAGGCCCAGTCCGGTGCCGCCGGAGGTGCGGGCCTCGTCCAGGCGGGTGAAGCGCTCGAAGGCGCGGTCGCGCTGGTCGGCGGGGATGCCGGGACCGTCGTCGGCGACGCTCAGGACCGCTGCGTGGTCCTGCTCGGTGAGGGTGAGCGTGACGGTGCTGTCCGCGTGGCGGGCGGCGTTGTCGGTGAGGTTGCGCACGGTGCGGCCGAGCTGGTCGGGGTCGCCGTGCACCTGTGCGGCCGAGACGGCGCTGATGTCAACCTTGACGCGCCCGTCGGCGCGCAGGCGGGCGGCCGCGCGCAGCACGATGTCGTCGAGGTCGACCGGCTCGTGACGGGTGGTGAGGGCGCCAGCGTCGCTGCGGGCGAGGTGGAGCAGGTCCTCGACCAGGCGCTGCAGCGCGACGGTCTCGTCGAGCACGCTGCGGTGGGTGGCGGCGAGCGCGGCGCTGTCCGGGTGGGCGAGGTCGACCTCCAGCTCGGAGCGGATCCGGGTCAGCGGGCTGCGCAGCTCGTGGGAGGCGTCGGCGACGAAGCGCTGCTGGCGGCCGGTGGCGTCCTCGACGCGGTCGAGCATGGCGTTCATGGTGCGGGCGAGGCGGGCGATCTCGTCGTCGCCGTCCAGCCTCGGGACGCGGCGGTGCAGGTCCGTGCCGCCGATGGCGGCGACCTCGGCGCGGATCGCCTCGACCGGCCGCAGGGTGCGCCCCACCAGGGTCCAGATGAGCGCGGCCAGCACCGCGACGAGGGCCGGGATGGCGACGGTCAGGATGGTTCTGAGGACGTCGGTGCTCTCGTCGACGTCGTCGAGGGCACCGGCGACGTGCAGCACGACGGGCCCGTCACGGCCGTCGACCCGCCGGCTCAGCAGCCGGAAGGGGACGGCCTCGCCTGGCAGGCCGGCCACGGTGCGGAGGCTCTCGCGCTGGCCGGCCGGCGGCGGCTGCCCGATGGGTGGCCGGCCGCTGAGGTCGGGGCTGGCCGCGAGTACCTCGCCGTCGAGGGTCACGACCTGGGCGCTGCTGCCCTCGAGGCCGCCGAGGGTGCCGCGCACCGGGCCGGCGGTGACGCGGGCGGCGAGGTCGTCGGCGCCCAGCCGGATGGCGTACTCGACGTTGTGGGTGAGCAGCCGCCCCTGGGCGACGACCAGGCCTACACCGGCCGCGACCAGCACGGCCGCCACGGCGAGGACGGCCAGCGCGGTGACGCGGAACTGCACGCTGCCGGCGACCCGCCGCAGCCGGGATCGGGGATCAGCCGGCATCGTCGCTGAGGCGGTAGCCGGCGCCCCTGACCGTCCCGATGGAACGGCGCCCGTACGGCTCGTCGAGCTTGCGGCGCAGGCGGCGGACGTAGACCTCGATGATGTTGGGGTCGCCGTCGAAGTCCTGCTGCCACACCCCGGCGAGGATCTCGTCCTTGGACAGCACCTGGCCGGCGCGGCGCAGCAGGAACTCGAGCACCTCGAACTCGCGCGCGGTGAGGGCCAGCTCGTCGTCGCCGCGCCAGGCGCGCCGCTCGCCCGGGTCGATGCGCAGGTCGCCGACGACCACGGGTGCCGGGTTGCGCCCGGTGGTGCGGCGCACCAGGGCGCGGACCCTGGCGACCAGCACCGGGAACGAGAACGGCTTGGTGAGGTAGTCGTCCGCGCCGGTGTCGAGCGCCTCCGCCTCGTCCAGGTCGCCGTCCTTGGCGGTGAGCATCAGGATCGGGGTCCAGTTGCCGGCCGCGCGCAGGTCGGCGCAGATCCGGTAGCCGTTGCGGCGGGGCAGCAGGATGTCGAGCACGATCAGGTCGTAGGCGCCCTCGCTGGCCAGCCACAGCCCGTCGTCGCCGTCGAAGGCCACCTCGACGGTGAAGCCCTCGGCCTCGAGGCCCCGCTTGACCGCGGTGGCGATCTTCTTGTCGTCCTCGACCAGCAGCAGTTTCACGGCCATCCCCCCGGCGCTCCAGTATCGCAGCGGCGCGCCGTGCCAGGCGCGCCGAGCTGGCCCGGAGCCAGCCCGACGGGTCGCGGCGCCCACGAATCTGACGGCCATTGCTGAACCTCCGCTGAACGAGCTGGCCGCCGGGCCGCCGTCAGGTGAGGTTCAGCTTGGCCGTCCAGGATCGCGTGGTTGCGCAGCACGCCCGCCGCCCTGGCCGCTGGTCGCCGTGCACCCCGGTTTGGCCGCGACCGGGCGGGAGAGCCCGGTCCTGCAGGAGGTCCCGATGCCGAGCAGCCCCGGCCCCGTGCCGCCCGGTGTCCGTCGTGCCAGAGCGCTGGCCGTCGCCGCCCTGGCGCTGGCGTCGGTCGCCGCTGGCTACCTGCCGCTGCCGGGCCAGGAGGCCGACCGGCCCGAGGCCGGCAGGGGCGTGGTCGCGGACGCCTCCGGCGCCAGGCAGGCGCCGGCGACCCGGGTGGACCCGCTGCCAGGGATGCCGCCGCCGCTCGACCCGGGCGACGTCTACGCCGCCGACCGCCCAGGGCGGCTCAGCCCGGCGGTGCGCGGCTTCCCTGCCCGCGTCTACGTGCCCAACAGCGGCAGCGACACCGTCGAGGTGATCGACGCGCGCAGCTTCCGCCGCCTCGGGCGCTTCACCGTCGGGCGGCAGCCGCAGCACGTCACCCCGTCGTGGGACCTGCGCACCTTGTGGGTCGGCAACAACCAGGGCGACACCCTCACCGCGGTCGACCCGGCCAAGGGCCGTCCGGTCCGCACCGTGCACGTGGACGACCCTTACAACCTGTACTTCACCCCCGACGGCCGTCGCGCGATCGTGGTGGCCGAGCGCCTGCGCCGCCTCGACTTCCGCGACCCGCACAGCATGCGACTGCGGCACGCCCTGCCGGTGCCGTGCGAGGGCATCGACCACATGGACTTCAGCGCCGACGGCCGCTACCTGCTGGCGAGCTGCGAGTACAGCGGCGAGCTGGTCAAGGTCGACGTGGCCCGGGAGAGGGTGGTCGACGTGCTGCGGCTCGACGCCGGCGCGATGCCTCAGGACGTCAAGCTCGCCCCCGACGGCAGCGTCTTCTACGTCGCCGACCTGACCGGCGGCGTCTGGGTGGTCGATGCCGCACGGCTCGAGGTGCTCAAGTTCGTGCCGACCGGCAACGGCGCGCACGGGCTGTACGCCAGCCGGGACTCGCGCGTGCTGTACGTGTCCAACCGTGGCGCCGGGTCGGTCTCGCTGATCTCGTTCGCCACCCGCGAGGTGGTCGCCACCTGGCGCCTGCCGGGCGGTGGCAGCCCCGACATGGGCGGCGTCTCGGCCGACGGCCGGGTGCTGTGGCTGTCGGGGCGCTACGCCGCGGAGGTGTACGCGATCGACACCCGCGACGGGCACCTGCTCGCCCGCATCCCGGTCGGCCGCAGGCCGCACGGCCTCTCGGTCTACCCGCAGCCGGGCCGCTACTCGCTCGGCCACACCGGGGTCTTCCGCTGACCGCTCCCAGGATGTGACGATTCAGCCAGCATTCAGGATTCGGCGGCACACTTGCCCTGCCGATACAGGGCAGGGGGGCCCGAGGGGCTCGAGGAGCGGAGCGGTAGCCCCCCGGACGACGGGGGAGCGCCGCTCGGGTGCGCGGGGCGCCGACCGGCCAGCGGGGGCGACGGGGGAGAGCAATGCGGTCAGGCCGAGATCGTCCGTGCCGGTGGAGCGGCTGAGGATGTCCGGCACATTGGCGCTGGAGGCGCGGGGGCTGCGGAAGTCGTACGGCGAGGTGCCGGCCGTCGAGTCGCTCGACCTGGAGGTGAAGGCCGGCACCGTCCTCGGCCTGCTCGGCCCCAACGGCGCCGGGAAGACCACGGTGATCCGGATGCTGTCCACCATCATCCGGCCGGACGCCGGCTGGTTCACGGTGGCGGGCGTGCCGCAGAGCCAGCCGGTGGAGATCCGCCGGCGCCTCGGCGTGCTCCCGGAGAGCGCCGGCTACCCGCAGGGGCAGACCGGGGAGGAGTGGCTGGCCTTCCACGCGATGCTGTTCGGCAGCTCGCGCGGGGACGCCCACGCCACCGCGCGCAGGCTGCTGGCCGAGGTCGGCCTCGCCGAGCGGGGCGGCTCGCTCGTCTCCGGCTACAGCCGCGGCATGCGGCAGCGCCTCGGGATCGCGCGGGCGCTGGTCAACGACCCCCAGGTGGTCTTCCTCGACGAGCCGACGCTCGGCCTGGACCCGATCGGCCAGCTGCAGATGCTGGAGCTGATGGAGCGGATCGTGCGCCAGCACGGCGTCACCGTGGTGCTGAGCACCCACCTGCTTGCCGAGGTGGAGCAGGCCTGCGACCGGGTGCTGATCCTCAACCGCGGCCGCGTGGTGGCGCACGGCACGGTCGCCGAGGTGGTGCGCAGCGCCGCGCTGCCGCGGCGCGGCCTGGTGAAGGTCCCGCCCGAGCTGCGTGACCGCGCCGTCGAGGTGCTCGCCGCTGCCGCGCTGGACGCGGTGGCCAGCGACGGCGACCACACCGGCGCGCTGGAGCTGCGCCTGCCCGTCGGCCTCGAGCCCGAGGCCGCCGCGGCCAAGGCCCTCGGCAGCCTGCTCGACGCCGGCGTGCCCGTGCTCGGCTTCTCGCTCGAGGGCGGCCGCCTCGGCGACGCCTTCCTCGCGGTCACGGAGGGCGCCTGATGGCCGCCGCGGCCGACAGCCGGCCGGCCGCCGCCGGCAGGGGAGCGTGGCTGGTCGCCGCCGAACAGGAGCTGCGCGACCTGTGGCTCGCCGGCCGCGGGCTGCCGCTGATGTTCGTCTACACGCTGCTGCTCAGCGTCACCTCCTACCTGGTCGCCACCAACCAGGCGCTCAACTTCCTGGAGCAGCGCGAGGCCGTCAGCCTGACGCTGCAGGTCGCCGTCGCCGTCGGCGCGCTGCTGGTCCTGCTCGGCGCGGCCGACGCGGTCAGCGGCGAGCGCGAGCGCGGCACGCTCGAGAGCCTGCTGCTGAGCCCGGCGCCACGGCGCGCCCTGATCGTCGGGAAGGCGCTCGCGGCCCTGTCGCTCTGGCTCGCCGCCTGGGTGCTCTCCGTCCCCTACGTCTGGTACCTCGGCCACGGGGTCGGCGTCGGCGGGGTGGCCGTGGCCAGCGGCCTCGCCGTCGGCAGCCTGCTGGCGCTGTTCCTGGCCGGCTACGGCCTGCTGGTCAGCACGCTGGTCCAGTCCAACCGGCTGAGCCTGTCGGTGAGCCTGTTCGCGCTGCTGGCCCTGTACGCGCCGACGCAGATGCCGTCGTCGGTGCAGCAGGGCTGGCTCGGCGGGCTGCTGCTGCGCGCCGACCCGTTCACCTCCGGCCTGCGCTACCTCGGCAAGCTGGTCCTCGAGGGGCACAGCCCCGGCCAGGACGCCGGCTGGCTGGTCGGCCCCGTGGTGGCGGCCGCCCTCGCGGCCGGCGCGGCGCTGGCCGTCGCCGGCCGCCTCACCCTCCACCCTGGGAGGCGGGCATGAGGCCCGCCCTGGTCATCCTCGCGCTGCTCGCCGTGCTGGCTCCCGGTGCCGCCGCGGCCGCGCCGAGCCCGGACCCGCCCGCGCTGTCGGTCGCACTCGACCGGACCACCATCGACACCCCCATCGGCCAGCGGTTCAGCTTCACCTCGACCGTCCGCAACGACGGCGACCAGCCCGTCCCCGCGGTGATCGCCCACCTCAACGTCCTCAGCCTCGACCCGGACGTCTACGTCGACCCGGAGGACTGGTCCACCAGCCGCACCGCCTACGCTGGCACCCTTGCCGCCCACGCCAGCACCCGGCTCACCTGGAACGTGCAGGCCGTCAACACCGGACGCTTCGTGCTGTACGTGGCCGTCACCGCCGAGCAGGGAGCCGCCAGCGTCGCCGCCAGCAACACCCTCAGGCTCGGCGTCGCCCAGCAGCGCACCCTCAACGCCGGCGGCATCCTCCCGCTCGCCGCGGCGATGCCGGCCACGGTCCTGCTGCTGATCGGCCTGGCAGCGAGGAGGCGCAGGAGCCTGCGATAGCCACCGGCCCGGCCGCCACCTCGGCCGGGCCGCTCGACCGGCCCCCCGCCGGCCTGGGCGCCGACCCCCGCTCCGGCGCCCGGGCCGGCCCGCCGGCCTGGCGTGCGCCGGCGCGCACGTCCGCGGGACCACCGGCCCCGGTGGGCGGGGTCCCGCGGACGTTCAGGTGTTCACCAATGCATCAGGGAAGCTGGCCCGGCTTGTCGACGATCGCCGTGGCGAGGCGCTCGAAGAGGATCCAGAGGCCCTTCGCGTGCCCGACCGGCTCGATGCCCTTGGCCTGCTCGAAGCCCACGTTCTCCTTGACGATCCTGGACCGCTCGCCCCGGTAGGCGAACGCCTGCCGGTCCAGCAGCACCTCCTCGTATTGGAGTCTATGGTCACCCCTCCTTCACCGATCGCCGCGGACGCGTTCGCCGTCTCCGTCAGGTGCCGCTGGGTGAACCGTTCAGGGCGTCACCCGTCCCGTTCGGCGGGCAGGGGAGGAGCCATCTCGGCTGCTGCTCACCTTCCGGCGCGACGCCGAAGCTCGGCCGGGTCGAGCAATTCGATGGTCCAGTCGACCATGCGGATGTAGCCCAGGCGCTGGAACCGGCGCAAGATGCGGGTCACCTGGGATTGGGGAGCGCCGACCTTGCTGGCCAGATCGGCACGCGTGATACGAAGGGTGCGCGGGCGCCTGCCCTCGCCGGTGTCGCTCTCGGCCAGGTCGAGGAGTGCGCGTGCCACCCGGCTCTGCGGCTTCAGGAACACCACGTCGGCTGCAAGCTGGTCGGCGTGCCGGATCATCGCACCCTGCGACTGCAGCATCGCCTCCATCGCGTCGCTGTCGGAGCGCAGCAGCTCGAGCAGGTCGATCCTATCGATCACCAGCAGGACGCTGCGCTCGACCGCCTCGGCCGTGGCCGTTCGGTCACCAGGGTCCGTAAGGGCGACCTCGCCGAACGCGGCAGGCGCCCACAAGCGTGCCAGCTCGACCGCCTCACCCGTTGCCGACCGCATCACCAGTCTGACGGCTCCGTTGATGAGGACGAACATCTGGTCGCCGTGATCGCCCTGCGCAAAGATGGTCTGTCCCTTGCCGACCGGGCGGGTTGCCGTCGCCTCGGCCAGCTTCCTCAGCGCACGCCGGTCGACCTTCCTGAACAGCTCGGTGTCCGCCAGAAACGAGACGATCTCTCGAGCCGAGAGCACCGGCGCAGGACCCGGCTCACCGGTGGCGTCCTCGGCGACTGCCTTCTCGGTTCGTGCCAATGCGTTGCGGGCGGCGCCCGACAGACGCGTGGCCGTATCGAACAGCGGTGGGAACGCGCGCAGCAGGACCGCAGCCACGAAGGCTCCGAGCAGCACCACGGCACCTGGGTGGAATCGCAGGGACCTCGCGGAGACAACATCGACGGCGACCCCGAGCGCGACCGCCCAGACGACGAAGAGCGCCCACAGCATGTCCCGGCTCGGGAGACCGGCCCGGATAGCCCTGGCACGTGCGAGCGGGGTCAGCAGCCCAGAGAGCAGGAGAACCGCGGAGATGGCGGCGGCCACCTCGACCGCTGCCATGGGGGGTGGGCCCGCGCTGTCGAGGAACGTGAGCACCGCCAGGCCAGCGATGACGACATTGACGGTGACCACGGCGCCGAGCACGGCCAGTCGCCGGGCGTACTCGTACAGCGCCCTTCTCGGGTTGCGCTCGATCGGGAGCTGAGCTTGCGACCCCAGCCAGTCGTGGAGGAGTCGTCGTCGCCACCATGCCTGTTGCTGGGCAGTGTCGGTTTGAAGGCTCATTTCAGCTTCCAGATTCGTCGGACCGAGAGCACGAGGTCACGCAAGACGTAGGCCGCCACGACGACCAGCGTCGATCCGATGGAGATGACCTCCACGGTGCCGTAGACGAGCTCCTCGAGGCTCGAGTGGGGGCTGAGCAGGTCGAACGCGGCCCGCGCGAGGTGCTGCATGCCCAACCAGAGGCCCACGAAGGCAAGGTCGATGAGGATGGAGAGCAGCGCCACGCCGAGCACGGTGAGGCGATTGCCAAGCGCCCGGAACTCCGCCCTGCGCAGTCGGTCCTCAGCCAACCGAGAGGCCTCTCTCTCAGCCGTGCTCTGACAACCATCAAGTCGTACAACTCGACCAATCCATCACAAAATTGGTCTCATACTGTAAATGGTAGGAGATTGCTTCCTCGCACATCGTGACCCCCAGCGCCGACGGCACGATCGACCATCTCCCGATCCTCCTTGCCATGCTATGGGCCAGGCGGCCAGGCGAGTGTCTTCGAAGCGACACGACGAACGCAGCTGCCGGCCACTCGCGCGTCGGGCCGAGGCCGAATTGAGCGTGCGTCGCCAAGTAAGTGGAGATATCCCTCCACTTACCGTAATCTTCTGGCTATGGCGCCGAAGCGGAAGGGACGAGCTGCCGCCCCCACCCCCGCCCCCACCCCCGCCCGCCCAGGTGTACCGGGCCATGCGCCGACTCGGCCGCCCTGATGGTCTCGAGAAGACGAGGCATCGGTGATCGGCACGGTTCGTCCGCGAGGATGCGTTGCGAATGAGGCCGCCGTTGGCCTGCCGGTGACCGCTCTGACAGTTCCATCGCTGGGTACCAGGGTGCCCCAATCTAGGGCAAACGGCCTGGTCGAGCGCAGCGTGGTGCGGCCCCTCGTAACGCTCTCGGGACGGTGGTCGCGGAGACTGCCCCCGGCGTGAGCAGCACCGGTGGGAGCGGACCGTCACGTGACACAGTCGCGGAACGGGCCGAGCGCTTGCGGACGATACGTGCGCTGAAAGGGGGGAGTCTCCGCGAGCGCCGGACGGCAGGTTCTCCTTCACGCCAGCAGACCAAGGCAACCCGCCCCGCCGACCAGGTCACGGGGCCATCTGCGAAAGGAAGCCCGTCATGACGCAGCACGAGCATCCGAACGTCACCCTCGTCCAGGAGGGCTTCGAGGCCCTCCAGAAGGGCGACACGGGATGGATGGACGAGCACTTGGCCGACGATGTGGTCTGGCACGTCGGCGGCAACAGCAAGTGGAGCGGTGCCTACCAGGGCAAGGCAGCGGTGCTCGAATTCTTTGCCCGTCAGGCAGAGGCGACCGGCGGCATGCCCTCCGTGGACGTCCACGACATCCTGGGGAACGACGACCACGTCGTCACGATGGGGACGGCCTCGGCCACCGCAGCGGACGGTTCGAGTGCTGAATGGAAATACGTGCAGGTCTTCCACATCAGAGACGGGAAGGCGACCGAGGTCTGGGGGATGGCGGAGAACGACGCCGCCGTCGACCCGTTCTTGGACGGGCTCCCGAGCTGAGCCCGGCGAAGGAACCGAAGACCGCGGTGCGGGCCTGGCTGCAGGTCGCAGCCAGGCCCGCCGGGTTGTCGCGGGTATGTGCCTGGTCGCCGTAGGTTCATAGGTGGGGTCGGGCAGCACACTATCCTGGCTTGGGCAGCCGATCGCTGAGACGAGTGGTGAGGTCGCTCGGCGCTGGAGGAGCAGGTGACCACGACGACCAGGCGGGTGGACGACGTCCGGGCGTCGGAGCGCCTCAAGACCTGGCTGCTCGGGGACCTCGGCCATGACGCCAACGTGCACGGCCCCCACCGCCGGCCTGCCGAGGACGTCCAGCATCCCTGGTGGAAGGTGATGTGCCTGACCGGGGTGGACTACTTCTCGACCCTCGGCTACCAGCCAGGCATCGCCGCGTTGGCCGCCGGTGTGCTGTCGCCCGTAGCCACCCTGCTCCTGGTGCTGCTCACCCTGTTCGGGGCACTCCCGGTCTACCGCCGCGTCGCCCGCGAGAGCCCCAACGGCGAAGGCTCGATCGCCATGCTGGAGCGGCTGCTGTCGTGGTGGCAGGGCAAGCTGTTCGTGCTGGCGTTGCTCGGGTTCGTCGCCACCGACTTCGTGATCACGATCACGCTGTCGGCCGCGGACGCCACGGCCCACGTCCTCGAGAACCCGTTCGTGCCCAAGCTTCTGGAGGGCCATCAGGTCGGCGTCACGCTGCTGCTGATCGCCCTGCTCGGCGGGGTCTTTCTCAGGGGCTTCACCGATGCCATCGGCATCGCGGTCGGCCTGGTCGCCACCTACCTGGCCCTCAACCTGGTGGTGGTGGTCGTCGCCCTGGGGCACGTGCTGGCCGATCCGGCCGTGGTGGCCGACTGGCGCAACCTGCTCACCACCCGATACTCCAGCCCGCTGCTGATGGTGGCCGTGGCCCTGATCGTCTTCCCGAAGCTGGCCCTCGGCCTGTCCGGCTTCGAGACCGGGGTGGCGGTGATGCCGCTGGTCCGTGGCGATCCCGGCGACACCCCCGAGCGGCCGGAGGGCCGCATCCGCAACACCCGCAAGCTGCTCAGGACCGCCGCCCTGATCATGAGCGGCTTCCTGATCAGCAGCAGCTTCACGACCACCGTGCTCATCCCCCACCGGGAGTTCGAGGAAGGGGGCCAGGCCAGCGGTCGGGCGCTGGCCTACCTGGCCCACCGGTACCTGGGCGGCGGCTTCGGCACCGCCTACGACCTGAGCACCATCTGCATCCTGTGGTTCGCCGGGGCCTCGGCCATGGCGGGGCTGCTGAACATCGTGCCGAGGTACCTCCCCCGCTACGGCATGGCCCCGGAGTGGACCCGCGCGGTGCGGCCACTGGTGCTGGTGTATACCGCCGTCGCCTTCGCCATCACGGTGATCTTCCGGGCCGACGTCGTGGCCCAGAGCGGGGCGTACGCCACCGGCGTGCTGGTGCTGATGTCGTCGGCCGCGGTCGCGGCGACCCTGTCCGCCCGGCGGCGGGCAAGCCCGCGGTGGCGCGCGTACGCCGCGATCACGCTGGTCTTCGGCTATACCGCGGTGGCCAACGTGATCGAGCGTCCGGACGGCGTGCGGATCGCCTCCTTCTTCATCCTGGCCATCGTGACCACCTCGCTGGTCTCCCGGGCGACCCGGTCCACCGAGCTGCGGGTGACCGCGGTGCGGCTGGACCCCCTCGCCCGGCAGCTGGTCGACCAGGCGGCCGCCGGTGAGATCCGCATCATCGCCAACGAGCCCAACGAGCGCGACGAGGCCGAATACCGCGAGAAGGAGCGGGAGGAGCGGGAGGACAACCACATCCCGCCCGCGGATCCGGTGCTGTTCCTCGAGGTCACCGTCCTCGACCCGTCGGAGTTCGAGTCGTCGCTGGAGGTGACCGGCGAGGTGCGGTTCGGCTACAGGATCCTGCGGGTCGAGAGCTCGGTCATCGCCAACTCGATCGCAGCCGTGCTCCTGCACGTCCGCGACCAGACCGGCAAGCAGCCGCACGCCTACTTCGGCTGGACGGAGGGAAGCCCCATCGTCAACCTGCTCCGCTACCTGATCTTCGGCGACGGCGAAGTCGCCCCAGTCACCCGCGAGGTCCTGCGCAAGGCCGAGCCCGACCTGGCCCGCCGCCCACGGATCCACGTCGGCTGACGCGACCCACCCCCAACCTCGCTGCTCCGGTACGGAACCTGCTCGAACATGAGGACCACGACATGATGCGGCCATTTCGTCGTCGTGCCACCCGGCCTGCCATGAGCTGGAGCGGATGAGCCGCCCCGCGGACCAGACCGGCTCCGAGGGGCCGATCACCCGGCGGGCGCTGTTTGGGATCTTCCTCAAGGCCGGGCTCGCCTTCGGCGGCGGCCTGGGCATCCTGGCGGTCTTGGAACGCGAGCTGGTCACCCGCCGCCAGGCAGTGGATCGGGAGGAGTTCCTGCGGCTGTACGGCCTTGGCCGCATCGTGCCGAGTGGGACGATGACCGCCCTGGCCGTGGCCTACGGCTACCGGTTCGCCGGCCTGGTCGGCACCGCCATCGCGTTGTGCGGGCTGGTGCTGCCCGCCCTGGTGCTCACCGTCGCGCTCACCGCCGCGTACGGCATCCTGCGGCGGCAGGGAGGGCTGCTGGACCTGCTGCCGGTGACGATCCTGCCCGCCGCGCTGGCGTTCATCGTCGTCGCCGCCCTGCGGCTCGGCCGCGAGGTCTTCCGCCCCTCGCGGGAGCTGCTGTTGGCCAGCGGCGCGTTCCTGGGCGCCGCCGTCCTCCACCTGAGCCCGGTCGTGCTGCTACTGGCCGGCGGGGTCGCCGGGATGCTGCTGTTCGGCCACAAGAGGGGGGACCGTGAGCCTGCTTGAGCTGTGCGCGGTGGTGTTCCTCTACAACGCCATGACGTTCGGCAACGGCCCGGTCATGGTGCCGCTGCTCCAGGACGACCTCGTCGACGGCCGCGGGGTGCTGACCACCGACCAGCTGCTGTACGCGTTCACCATCGCGCGGGTGACCCCGGGGCAGGCCAACACCTACGTCGCCGCCATCGGCTACATGCTCCACGGCCTGGTCGGGGCGCTGGCCACCACCGTCGCGATCGTGCTGCCCGGCTACCTGATGCTGCCGCTGCTGTGGGGCTACCAGCGGCTCAGGGGCGTCCACCTGATCCCGGCGTTCACCCGCGGCCTGACGGTCGCCTCGGTAGGCCTGATCTTCGCCGCCACCCTCAGCATCGGCCGGGCCACCCTGACCGGCTGGGTCAGCCTGGTGGTGTTGGCCGCCGCGCTCGCCATGGCCCAGCTGCTGCGCTGGAACCCGCTGATCGTCCTGGGAGTCTCCACCCTCCTCGGCATCGGCGCACGGGCGCTCGGCTGGGCATGAGCCCCCCTGAACCTCCTCTGAGCTCCCCCGGGGGAGCTCCAGCCTGCGGCTCTGGACGCGTTCGTGCCATACCCGGGCCCCGTCTCGAGCGGCTCAGGCGGCGCCGGCGGCCCAGCGCTGGTACAGCTCGGCGAAGCGGCCACCGCCGCCGCGCAGCTCCTCGGGCGTGCCGTGCTCGACCAGGCGGCCGCCCTCGACCACCGCCACCTGGTCGGCGTCCAGGACGCTGGTCAGCCGGTGGGCGATCAGGATCGTGGTGCGCCCCTGCCGTAGGGTGCGCAGCGCCTCGCGCACGTGGGCCTCGCTGGCGGCGTCGAGCTGGCTGGTGGCCTCGTCCAGCAGCAGCAGCACCGGGTCGGCCAGCCAGGCGCGGGCGAACGCGACCAGCTGGCGCTCGCCGGCGGCCAGGCGGACGCCGCGCTCGCCGACCTCGGCGTCGTAGCCGCCGGGCAGGCGTTGGACCACCTGGTCGGCGCCGACGGCGCGGGCGGCCGCCTCGACCTCGGCACGGGTCGCGTTCGGCTTGCCGAAGCGGACGTTGTCCGCGATCGAACCCGAGAACAGGAAGCTGCTCTGATGGTTTCTACCGTCTCATGCCTCCCAGGCGTTGCGCAGGACCGCCCGGATGTCGTCGAACTGGGTGATCAGGCTGCTGCCCTCGAACATCAGCAGCGGATCGGGGTCCAGGTCACCGCTCGCCTGCCGCGCCTGCAGGTCGGCCATCAGCCGCAGGTGGTAGTTGGCGAAGAACCGCCACCATCGCAGGCTGCGCAGCTCATCCACCAGATCGACACCAAGCTCCTGCTTCGGTGGGCAGTCCACCAGCACACCCAGATGGTCGAGAAGATGCTGGTAGTAGTAGGGGCTCAACTGGTCGCGGCTGTGGGTGATTTCCAAGAAGCTCACGTTCCCGACTGTGGCCACCAGATGGACGACTCCGATCCTGGCGGCGATGACCTCGTAGAACGGGTCGCTGTCTTCGAGCCCGAGCTCCTCCTGGATCATGCCAATCAGGATCTGTTTGGAGAAGAACTCGTGCGTGACCAGATCGGCGATCTTGTCCTGCAGGTGGCCGATGGTGACGTCGTCCGCCAGCAGCGGGCGCTGGCTCCCGTCTGGCTCGAGCCGCGCAAGCTGGAGGATCTGCCGGAGCGACAGGCTCAGCTCGCGGATCCGGCTGGCGCTGTAGTGGTCGCCCACTACGATGCGCTCGTCGACGTCCATGTCTTCCCTAACCGCCCTGGTGAACGCCTTGGTCGCGGAGTAGCCCCGGTGAAGCGTAAACGGGCTCATTTCGAGGAACCGGACGGCCCGCTCGATCGCTGAGGTGGGATCTGGGACGCGGAACGACTCGACGTCCAGTTCGCCATAAGGTGACCGTCCGTACTCGCGGGCGCGGTGCTGGAGGTAGGCGGCGTAGTCACGGCGCGGCCTGGCGACCCGCTCGGTGAGCAGGAGCAGCAGCGACCCGTCCTTGACGAACTCCTCGAACTCCGCTACGAGGAGCGCCACCTCATCGGATCGGTACAGGTCAAGGGAGTGGAGCACGGCGTGCCGCCCTAGCAGCAACGCGGTCTCGAGGTGGTTGCGGAGCGGGACGTTGCCGGCATGGAGGCTGTACAGCCGGTGGTTATGGACGTCTCCGGTCGAGACGTACAGGCAGGTCGGCGGCAGGTCCCTGAGGTCGACTGGCTTTTGGACGGGGAGAACAGCCGTTGGGCGCGGGTGGCCGACTGTCCTGGGATCGGGCGAGTCGCGCGGTGGCTCCGCCTCGAACCGAGGGATTGGCAGGTGGATCCAGGCCTTGGCATGGGTTTCCTTGACCTTGACGTCGACCTCGGTGTATTGGGCGGGATCGATGCCTTCGAAGCCCTGCTTGACGATCGCGTTGTAGAACGCGTCCGAGACGACCAGTCCGAGGTCGGCGCGTGACCTGCTGAGCGCGGCCCGCAGCTCGGCACAGTCGAGCAGGCGGAAGGCGAGGTTCAGGTCCTCGCCGGAGTATCCCTGCGGGTCCTCCACGATGTCGCCCGCGTGGAGGACGGCACGCAGGCGGATCTCTGCGCTCGGGCCCGCTTGGTCGTTGTAGCGCTTGAGGCCGGCGGCCATGTCGGCCATCAGCGGCTCTACCACCCGGTTTTTCGGTACCTCCGCCGTGATCAGGACGAGCGCCCCGTCGCCGAGGTCGGAGAGCGAACACTGACTGAGGCTGCCAATGGCACCGGCCAGCGACTCGCGGATGAGCGCGTACAGCGCCATCCGCATCATGGAGCGGATCGGGTTGCTACGCTGCGGGCCGCCGAATCCCTCGATATCGAATGCCAGGATGGTGCGGTAGACCGGCTCGAACCTTGGATCGTCCATCCTGTCCCTCCACATTGCTGCGACGTTGCGAGCATCGAGGAATCCCGCGCGATCGTCTTGACTGCTCTTTGGGGTCAACAGCGCCGTGGCCACTCCTTGATCGTGCATCCTGGTCGCATGAGGCCTTCGCGGGGCTTGGCCAGAACAGGTAGTCTCGTGAGCCTCGCCAGTGAGCTCCATCAGCTCGGTTCGCGCCTCGTCGAGGCGGCCGTGGGCGGCCTGTGCGGCCACCGCCAAGGCGCGAGCCCGGCGGTGGCGCTGCGCGGAGGTGTCCGCGCTGGTTGCGGTGACGCCGCCCGCCGGGGTGGCCCTCGCCGCTTCGGTGGCCTCTCGCTCGTCCCGAACGGCGCGGTCGTGGGCCTCGGCAGCGGGCCGGGTCCGCCGCCGGGCGGCGGCGGCACGCTTGTCGTGGGGCGGGAGTTCGTTGAAGAGGTCGGCACCGACGGCGTGAACGCTGAGCGCCGCCACGCTCTTCAGCTCGGCCTGCGTCGGCGACGCCATGTCCGCGTCCCCTGAGACCGGGATGCCGCGCCGGCCGTCGCGCCGACCACTACGCGCGAGCCGCCGCGAGAAGCTGGCGCCGAGGACGGCGAGGCCGCGTTCCCGGGGGCTCCGGAGCCTGATCTTCGATCGCATCGCACCTCCTGTCGTCGATGCGCCCAGGCTCCCAGACTCCTGTTGAAGGCTTGTTGCCGCTTTGTGAAGCCGCAGCGGGAGAGACGATACGCCCGACACACGTGTTTAACGTGATGTACTCTAGCTAGACAAACGGCGCACCGCTGTCCGGTCGCTTCACAACCACGGAGAGTTGGCCGGCTGCAGCCGGCTGGATGCGACACCCCTTCTGGGCGCCCCGCACGCCCGGACCGAGGAGGGAGACGCGACAGGCGTGGAGTTCAGGGTGCTCGGCCAGCTCGAGGTCGAGGTCTCTGGCCGGGTCGTAGCGCTGCGCCCGCAGGAGCGCGCGCTGCTCGCGATCCTGCTCATCGAGGCCGGTCGCATCGTGGACAGCGAGCGGCTCCTCGAGCTCCTCTACGGAGCGGCGATTCTTGAGGGCGACGAGGACGACGAGGACCACCGGCAGTTCGAAAGGGCGCAGATCACCCTGCGCGCCCACGTGGCACACCTGCGCCGGAGCCTCGAGCCGCAGCGGGCGGCCCGCGCGCCATCTTCGATCACCAAGGTGGGCGGCGGCTACCGGCTCGACCTCGGGCCGGCGGTACTGGACGCGAACGTGTTCCGCGAGCGGTACGAGGAAGGACTGCGGGCGAGCGACAACCGGGATCCACGCCGGGCGGCGGACCTGCTCCGCGAGGCTCTGGCCCTGTGGCGTGGGCCCGTCGTGCTGGCCGACCTCCGTGGCCATGCGGACCTCGCCGGCGTCGTCCTACGCTTCGCCGAGAACCTGGAGGAGATGCGCCGGCGCGCGCGGGAGGTCCGCATCGAAGCCGAGCTCGCGCTCGGCCGGCACTTCGAGGTGCTCGACGAGCTGCGGATGCTGGTGGACGAGCAGGAACTGCAGATGCTGGTGGACGAGCAGCCGTCGAACGAGGCGACGTGGCGGTGGCTCGCGCTGGCGCTCTACCGGACCGGTCGGTACGAGGAGGCCGTGCGCGCGTGCCGCGACGGGATCAAGAGGCGACGGCGTCACGGCTTCGACAGCCCGGTCCTGCAGGCGCTCCAGCGCGAGATCCTGAACCGCGACTGGACGCTCGACTGGCCCGGTCCGCCGGAGGCCGTGGCGCTCCAGCTCCGACCGGACACCAGCGCCTTCACGGACCGGGAGGACGTCCTCGCGGAGGTGCAGCGGCAGCTCGAGACGGCGACGCGGGACCGGAGCCAGGTCACCAGCATCGTCCTGAGCGGCAAGCCCGGCGTCGGCAAGACCGCCCTGGCCGTCCACGCAGCTCACCGGGTGCGTGTCTGGTTCCCCGACAGAATCATGTACGTCGACCTGGGCGGTGTCACCAAGCCGCGGGAGCCCGCGGCAGTCCTCGAGCTGCTGCTGCGCGCCCTCGGCGTCGAGGGAGCCGCCATCCCCGGTGGCGAGGCCGAGCGGGCTGAGCTGTTCCGCACCCGGGTCGCCGGCCGCCGGGTGCTGCTCGTGCTGGACAACGCCGCCGGCGGGACGCAGGTACGACCGCTGCTGCCATGGAGCCCGACGTGCGCGGTGATGGTGACCAGCCGTCGCAGGCTCACCAGCATCGAGGCCAGCTACGACGCCGAGCTGGACGTGTTCGAGCCCGACTCGTCGGTAGAGCTCCTCGCCAAGCTCGTCAAAGGGCCCAGGGTCGCCGAGAACCCCGAGGTGGCACGTGACGTCGCGGCCCTGTGCGGGCAGCTCCCGCTGGCGGTGCGGATCGCCGGGGCGAGGCTCGCCGCCAAGCCCCACTGGAGCGTCGAACAGCTCAGGGAGCTGCTCAAGGACGAGCATCAGCGGCTCGACGTGTTCAAGTCCGACGACCTCGACCTCCGCGCCAGCTTCGAGGTGAGCCACCGGGACCTCGGCGGTCAGGACCAGCGGGCGTTCCGCCTGCTCGGCCTGCTCGACGCGCCCAGCTTCGCCTCGTGGGCGGTGGCCGCGCTGACGGACGACACCCTGCCCGGCGCCCACCGGGCCGTCGAGCGCCTGGTGGACGCACAGCTCCTCGAGGTGGCGCAGGGAGGCGCCGCGGGATCGGCCCGCTACCGCTTCCACGACCTGCTGCGCCTGTTCGCCCGGGAGCAGGCGGCGGATGACCCCGAGGGCCGGCCGGCGCTCGGTCGTGTCCTTCGCTCGTACCTCTGGCTGGCCGAGCGGGCGCGTGCCCTGCTCGAGCCAGGCGGCAGCAGGCGTCCTCGAGTCCATGCGCCCCGATGGGCGAAGGCGAGCCCGGACACGGTCGAGGCAATGCTCCAGGAACCCGTCCAATGGTTCAGGATCGAGCGGGACGGCCTCCTCGCCGCGGTGCAGCAGGCGCGCGACCCACGGCTGCGGAAGCAGGCGTGGCAGCTCGCCGAGACCCTTACCCCCTTCTTCGACCTGCTCGCCCTCACCGACGACTGGCAGCGGACGCACGACCTGGCGCTTGAGGCTGCTCACAGGAGCCGGGACCGCATCGGCGAGGCATGGATCCTGCACGGCCTCGGGCGGTTGCGCCGCTACCAGGGTCGCTTCGACGCCGCCGCGACAACCTTCGAGGAGAGCTTGCGCCTGTTCGAGGCGCTCGAGGATCGTCACGGGCTGGCGTCCGCGCTCCGTGGCCTCGGCGACATCCGGGTCGGGCAGGCGCGCTGGGACGAGGCCGTCGCCGACGTCCAGCGGAGCCTGGCCATCTTCCACGAGCTCGGCGACCGGGCCGGCGAGGCCTCGGCGCTGAGCGGGCTTGGCGAGGCCGCCGCTCTCAGGGGACGGTGGGAGGAGGCCACGGACCACATCGAGCGGAGCCTGGAGATCTCGCGCGACCTCGGCGACCGGCGCAACGAAGCGTCCACCCTGCGGGACCTCGGAGTCGTGTACCGGGAGCGAGCCCGCTTCGAGGACGCCGCCGAGTGCTTCGACCGCTGCCTCGACATCTTCTCCGAGCTCGGCGACCGCCGCTCGGCCGCCTCGACGCTCGTCAGCTCCGGCGTTGCGCACCAGGCCATGCGCAACGAAACCGAAGCGCTTCGTCGCTACGACGAGGCGAGGAGGATCTTCGAGGAGCTCCACGACCAGCGCTGGCAAGCCGCCGCCTTGTACTGGATCGCTCAGATCCGGTTGCGGCAGGGTGACCGCGACCACGCCGTGGAGCACCTCAGGCAGGCCGCCTCGATGCTTCGTCCGGTCGGCGACCGCCGGCTGCTCGCGAACACGCTCGTCCAGCTCGGCCAGGTCCTCAGGGACGACGGCGACGAGGCTGGTGCCAGGACCACCTGGGAGGAAGCCCTCCCGATCCTGAGGCTGATCGACCCGCCAGAGGCGGCGCGCGTGGAGGACTGGCTCAAGTAGCAACCCAATCCGAGCGGCACACCGATCAAGGGGGGGCCTTGACTACGAACGGGCATCGCATCCGGTTGCTGGCGCTGCTTCTGGTGGGCGCCACGTTCGCAACGACCCAGACAGCCGCGGCAGGGCGGGCGGGCGATGCGGCACGGGCGGCGCCGCGCCTGCGTGCCCTCGGGCCGGTCAGGGTGCGCGACCTTGCGGTCAGGGCCCGATCAGCCCTTTCGCCGCGGGCTCGTGGGCGCGATGGCATCGCGCGCCACCTCGAGCACGCCCGTCCCCACCACCGCGCCCCAAGGCCGGGAGGTGAGGTTGCCGTCCCGATTCCCGACCGCGCGGTCGCCCGGGTGACCCACGGGCACGGTGGGGTCATGTCGTTCGACGGGATCGACCATGCCGACCAACGCATCGCCAGGGATGGCAACCAGTACACCAAGGAGCCCCCGGACGGCGCGCTGTGCGCCGGCGATGGCGTGATCGTGCAGATGGTCAACGCCGCGTTGCAGTTCTCGAGCACGGGTGGCGTTCTCCTCAGTCCTCCCATCGCGCTCACGTCGTTATGGGGTCTGCCCCCAGAGGTCGACAGGACGCGCACACCGCCGACATTCCCGGGACCCACGCTGGGGGACGTGAAATGCGTCGTCGATCCCGGGACGAACCGCCTGTTCCTCTTGGCCTGGGGGCGTGGCCAGAACCCGACCACGGGCGGCTTCAACGGGGAGAACACGTTCTTCGTCGCCGTGAGCGCATCCTCGGACCTGCTCGGTGGGTACCACCGCTACGCCATCTCGGCGAGTGCCCCTTCCTCCCCGGGGTGTCCGTGCGAGGCCGACCATCCGACCATCGCGACGGACGCCAGCACGCTGGTTGTCACCTACAACGAGTTCGCATCGGCCTCGGGAACCCTCAACGGCGCCAAGCTCCTCGTCATGTCCAAGGCCAAGCTCGAAGCGGGAGCGGTTTCGCCGGTCGCCTCACTCGACGCAGGTCAGCTCGGCGGAGGCCCCCTCTACACGCTCCAGGGCGGCAACGTCCCAGCCGGCGGCCGCTATGAGACCGCGGGTGGGGGGACGCTCTGGTTCGTGTCCGCGCTCGAGTTCACCGGCGAACCCGACACCCGGATCGCCCTCGAGGCGCTCACCAACACCAGCTCCATCGACACCGACCCGAGTGCCATCAGGCTGCTGAAGGTGATCGTCCCGGGCGTACTCCCCTACGTCGTGCCGCCGAGCGCAGCCCAACGACCCGGCCCGAGACCGCTGGGGGAGGCGGTCGGCGAGCCCCTGCCGAGGCTCGACAGCGGCAGCGACGAGACACAGCCGACCAAGTTCGCGGCCGGACGCCTTTGGACCGTCATCGACACCCAGGTCGGTAGCGGCCGCAGCGCCCGCGCCGGTCTGCTCTACCTCCAGGTGGCACCGACGCTCGGGGACGGATCCATCAGCGGCCGTGTCGTCCGGCAGGGATACCTGGCGATCCGCAACGGCAGCCTCCTGTACGGCGACGTCGCCGTCAACGCAGCCGGCAAGGCGTTGATCGTCACCTCGATCGTCGGGCCGCGGATCCACCCGTCGGCTGCATACGGGCTTCTCAGACCAGGCTCGGGGGTCGGCGAGTTTCGCATCTACCGTGAGGGAATGCGGCCGCAGGACGGCGCGACCTGCTACCGGGCGTTCGTGGGCAAGCAGGCGACCGAACGCGGCTGCCGCTGGGGCGACTACTCCGAGGCGACCGTTGGCGGCGACGGCGCGTTCTGGTTCGAGACGGAGTACGTCACCTCGAGGTTGCGGACCAGCCTGGCCAACTGGGGGACGGCCATCGGCCGGGTGCCCGGTTGATCCCGGCGCCCAATACCATCCACCGGAACCCGGCCGCTCACGCCGCCCCGGCGGCCCAGCGGTGGAACAGCTCGGCGAAGCGGCCGCCCGCCGCGCGCAGCTCCCCGGGCGGGCCGTGCTCGACCAGGCGGCCGTCCTCGACGACCGCCACCTGGTCGGCGTCCAGGACGCTGGTCAGCCGGTGGGCGATCAGGATCGTGGTGCGCCCCTGCCGTAGGGTGCGCAGCGCCTCGCGCACCCGCGCCTCGCTGGCGGCGTCGAGCTGGCTGGTCGCCTCGTCCAGCAGCAGCAGGACCGGGTCGGCGAGCCAGGCGCGGGCGAACGCCACGAGCTGGCGCTCGCCGGCGGCCAGGCGCACGCCACGCTCGCCGACCTCGGCGTCGTAGCCGCCCGGCAGGCGCTCGACCACCTGGTCGGCGCCGACGGCGCGGGCGGCCGCCTCGACCTCGGCACGGGTCGCGCCCGGCTTGCCGAAGCGGATGTTGTCCGCGATCGAGCCGCTGAACAGGAACCATTCCTGACGGTTTATACTATGACCTGATCTGCGGCGCTGTCGAAGGGGAAGGGCATGGCACCAACGGAAGACCACCCGGCCAAGGGATGGGCAGGCACCTACGGTCGGGAGTCTGACATCCGGGCAACCAGGGCCAAGGAAGCCCCGGAGAACCAGGATCGAATCAACCGCCAGGGGGCACTGCTCCACGGACTGAGGATCAAGGCCGGCTACGAGTTCTCCGACCACGGCAAGAGCGGAAGCAAGGACGTCAAGCGACCCGAGGTCGAACGAGCCATCAAGGCCGTCGTCAGGCGAGAGATCGAGGCATTGATCGTCCCAGCCGTTGACCGGTTGTCCCGGCGCGGCATGCGTCATATCGGCGAGATGCTGGACGCCGTCGAGGCTGCTGGCGGCCGGATCATCTTCGTCAGGGAGCTCTTGGACACCTCGCAGCCAGCAAGCCGTGCCATTATCGCGTTTCTCGCCGAGCAGGCTCGCAGCGAGGCACGCAACATCGCCTGGAGGGTGGAGACCTGGCATGAAGGACGCCGGTTGAAGGGCCTGTGGGCCACGAACCATCCGTACGGCTACCTCGTGATCGACGGGAAGTTGGTTCCTCATCCCGAGCAAGCACCAATCGTGCGTCGAATGGTGGCGGAGTTCATGAGTGGCATGTCGCTGGTGGCGATCGCCAAGGGGTTGAATGCGGATGGCATCCCATCGCCCGCCATGTCCAAGGCCGCCGCGGTGCGGGCCAGGGGACAGCAGTCCACTCGAGCTGCTTCCTTGTGGGGTGAATCGTCTGTGAGTTGGGTTCTGCGCAATCCGGCCCTCGTGGGATGGCAGCGGCACAACGGCAGGATTGTGCTGGGACCGGACGGCGAGCCAGTCAGCTTCGGGGAAGGAATCCTCACTCCGGGCGAGCATGCACGGCTGCTCGCTGAGCTGGACCGCCGCTCGACGATCGTGCGGAGGAGCTGGGGGTACCACAAGGTTGGCACCAAGACCGGCGGCGGCCGCCCTGCCCGTTACCTTCTGACCGCGATGGCTCGCTGCGCTTCCTGCAATCACGCCATGACCGGTCAGCCAGCCCACGGTCCCATCGCCGCCCACTACCGGTGCGGCAGCATGGGCCACGGTCGGCCGTGCCCCGCCAGAGCCACCGTGAAAATGAAGGACGCCGACGCGGAGGTCATGCGCCAGCTCAGGACTCGCCTTGGCGCGATGGAGCCCGGTGATCCTGTCCTTGACGCCATCGCCGAGCGCTGGCGGGAACTCATGATGCCCGAGGACGAAGGCGAACGAGCGGTCCTCCAGTCTCGCCTGGACAGTGTCCGCGGACGAATCGTTGACCTTGAAGAAGCCCGATACGTGCGGGGCGAGTTCGCCAGCTCCGACGAGGTTGCCCGGTGGGATGGGTTGATGGCTCGCCTCAAGGCCCAGCGTGCCGCCGTGCTCGATGACCTGGACGCGCTCGGGCCGCCACCTGACTTCGACCTCGCCACCCTGCGGGCTACCTACCAGGGCGAGGCGTGGGAGGCCGCAACCTTGGCGCAGCGTCGCAGGCTGCTTCAGGTCGCGGTTGCGAGGATCGTCGTCGCTCCCGCCTACAGGCGCCGCGTTCCAGCGAAGGATCGCATTCGCGCCGTCCTGGTCGGCGAGGAGTCCACGGCTACCGATCACGACCGCGGGGTCGGTGAGTAGGAATCCCGGGAGCCTGCGTTGGCTGATCAGGTGCGCCGGCATCGGTGACCGTGGCGCGAGGCGGGCGCGGCCCCGCCGGCGCGGTGGCGGGTGCCGTCTTGAGCGAGGCAGCGGCATGCTGGAGCGCTTGCTCGCACACCCGGATCCGTGCCGGGTTCCCTTCTTGCTGGGCAGCGATCAGTGCGGTAGCGGCACGGGCCACGACGCGAGCGGCGTGCAGCTCGTCTCGCAGGGCACCTCCGGCGACGAGCGGCTCTGATCGCAGCAGCTCGCGCGCTTGGTGGGCGAGTAGGTAGCTGTCCCAAGTGCCGCCCTCCATCGGTAGTGGCTGAGCTTCGAGGAGGCCAACGGCCAGGTCGAGTAGGGAGCGCAGTTCGGCGGCGTACAGCAGGGCTGACTCCCGGTCGGCTTGGGCATGATCGATGCGCTGGCACGCCTCGGCAGCGACGTGGAGGAGCCGGCGGATGGGATCGTCCTTGTTCCCGTTGAGGACAATGCCGTCCTGGCTGAAGGCTAGGGCGAGGAGTGCCTCCGCAGCGGTGGCGTAGCTCAATAGCGGCCTCGATTGGCGTACATATGTTCGCGGTCGTAGCGCCTGGGATGATCCGCTCTCTTCCTGGTGAGCTGGGCGGTAGCAGGTCTGCTGCCTCGGCTGGGCTTGTTCATTGATGGCGTGGTCAATCGGGCTCCGGCGCCTGGTTGCTGCTGGTGCTGGGGTCCAGTTGGCGCCAGATCAGCGCGTCGCGCTGCTGGGCGACGACGGCTTGCTTGGTGTGCTCCTGTGCGAGCTTCAGCCGGTAGGCACGGCGCTCGCGGAACTGCTCGCCTGCGAATGCGAGTAGCGAGTCGCCGAGGAACAGCAGCAGCACGAACACGGCAACGGTCCAGATCGCGGTCCACATCAGCACGCTCCGGTTGCTCGTGGTTGTCAGGGTTGCTCAATCCAGTGGGTTGCGGTGGTGGTTGCGGACGGCGGCCCATAGCAGCCAGCCGACCCAGCCGAGCAGGCTGAGCATGAGGACGGCCTGGGCGAGTTGGCGGACCACACTCATCACGGGGTCATTCCTCGGGTGGTCTGGGGCCGGCCACAGGCGAAACAGCCGGCCCCGAGAATGGGGTCAGGAGGCGGCCGGCTCGACCGCCTGCTGGTGGGTGGTGATCGCGAGCCGGGTGCGCAGCTCGTGGTCGAGCTGGCTGGCCAGCTCGAGGTGCTCGCGCAGGTGCCGGCGGGCGGCCTGCCGGCCGCGGCCGAGTTGTAGCGCGCCGTAGCTCAGCCACGTCCCGCGTTGGGCGAGCAGCCCGGCGTCCAGGCCGAGGTCGAGCAGGGCGGCCTCGGCGCTGAGGCCGTGGTCCGCGTGGAACTCCAGCTCGCACGCCTGCCAGGCCGGGGCGAGCTTGTTCTTCGTGACCTGGGCGCGCACGCGGGTGCCGACCACTTGGCCGGCGTCCTTGACGCTGCCGGGCTGGTGCAGGTGCAGACGGACCGAGGCGTAGTAGCCGAGCGCCCGCCCGCCGGCGGTGTAGGTGGGCGTGCCGGCGACCCCGGCGCGCTGGCGGAGCTGGTTGGTCACCACCACCGCGGTGTTCGCGCGGGCGATCTGCCCGGCGAGCTTCCGGAGCGCCTGGCTGAGCAGGTTGGCCTGCACCCCCGCGTGCTGCTCGCCGATAGCGGCGTCCAGCTCGGCCTGCGGCACCAGCGCGGCGATCGAGTCGACCACCAGCACGTCCACTTCGCCGGAGGCGATGAGCAGGCTGGCGACCTGCAACGCCTGCTCGCCGCTTTCCGGCCGGCAGAGGAGGAGGTTGTGCGTGTCGACGCCGCAGGTGGCGGCCCAGCCCAGGTCGAGGGCGTGCTCGGCGTCGACGAACACGCCCGTCCCGCCGGAGCGCTGGGCTTGGGCGAGGACGGCCAGGGCGAGGGTGGTCTTGCCGACGCCCTCGGGCCCGTAGACCTCGCTGATGCGGCCCCGTGGGACGCCGCCGACGCCCAGGGCTTGGTCCAGGGCGAGGCTGCTGGTGGGGATCACCGCGGGTGGGGTGTTGGCGCTGCCGTTGGGGCTGGCGACGACTGCAGTGCCGAACTGCTCCTCGACGGTCGCCAGCGCGGCCTCCAGGGCCCGCTCGTGCTCGGGGTGGGTGGGTGGTCGGATCGTTGTCGTGGTGGTGGTCATGCCAAGCTCCTTCCCCTGAGCTTGTGCTGGTGCTGGCCGGGTGGGTGGCGGGGTGGCCGTGCGCTTCCCCACGCGAGCCGACGAGGGCCCGCCGCACGGCCACGCCCGGGCCCGGCCGCTTGAACGTGACTGCTTTACGTCAGCTCAGCCGGGCGACCACCTCCTCCCCCTCGCCGCGAGGTGGAAGGGCCGGGCCCCGCCGGCGCCGCTGCGGGCAGCCGGCGGCCCAGCCCACGTCCGTGCCAGGTCACGACCGTGGCTCCTGGCGGGCGAGGTGGGTCAGCTCGTGGGCGTAGCGGGCCTGGAACAGCTCCGGGTAGGCGGCCCGCAGCCCGTCCAACGCCCGGACCCAGGCCAGCGCTCGCCGCCGCCGTGGCGCCCGGTCAGCGAGTCGCAAGGGCAGCCGGGCGGCCTCGGCCTCGAACCGCTGCCGGGCCAGGTCGGGGTGCTGGGCGGCCAGCCACAGCAGCGCCCGCAGCCGGGCACGCGCGGCGACGGGCGGCTCCACCCGGCCGACCTCCACCGGCTGGTCGGGCTGCAGGGCGGCCAGCTCCGCGTCGAAGCGCGCCTGGTACTCGTCGCGGAACAAGGCTTGCAGGTCGGTGTGGGCCTGGTCGCGGGCGCGCTGGTTCGCTCGCCAGGACGGCAGCCCCGGCGCCTGGGCGCGGACCCGGTCGAGCGCGTGTGCGTAGACCTCCCGGTACTCCTGGGCGTGGACGCGGGCCAGCCACGAGGCCGCCTGGCCCTGCGCCCGCGCCCGCAGGCGCTGCCGCTCCTTGGTCGCGGCCGGATCGGCCGGGACGGATCGCGCGGCGGTCACCGGCGGCCACCCCGCGCCTGCGGCGGCCAGGCCGGTTCGGCGGGCAGGTCGAGGCCGGGCAGGGCTTGCTGGACGGGCACGCGGCCGACGGTCCCGGTCAGTACCGCGCCGGGCTGGTCGGTGACCTGGGCAGCATGGTGGGCGCAGTAGCCGCGGCTGGTGCCGGCGAGCAGGTGTGGGACCTGGAAGGAGACGACCACCGTCGCCTGGTGGGAGCAGCGCCGCCACGCGCAACCGCCCAGCCCCGGCCCT